>JAEEGK010007223.1_pt1 | contig 26496 bp, 33 predicted proteins | sample 8958771 | NCBI WGS metagenome assembly JAEEGK01 (sample SAMN16246547, study PRJNA631951) | gut metagenome | biome: gut microbiome; feature: rumen; material: SC-attached | host: Bos | place: Iran: Karaj | collected 2018-10 | reverse complement strand
GGAGGGAATCAGTTCGTGGACACATCGCACGAGGATCGACGTTATACTAAATCGGGCGGCTCCCATGATTCCGATGACGATATCCCTTTCATCCCTGATGAGCGGTTTGAAGAATCAGCCAGACTGGTCGTCATGACGCAAAGGGGCTCGACATCTGATCTCCAACGCAAACTGGGTCTGGGGTATGCAAGAGCCGGACGCGTGATGGATCAACTGGAATGTGTCGGAATTGTGGGCCCTCAGGACGGATCTAAACCTAGAGAGGTGTTGGTTAAAGACTTCTCAGAACTTGATACGATCCTCGAGCGGTTAGGAATTAAGCATTGACAATCCCTAGACCGATTGTGCTCCTTTACGGAATAGGCAACCAGTTTGCATTTCTTCCTGCAATATCTTGCTGGTCAACTCACTTTGAATTCTTGTACTTTCTTACCAGAGGTCCCTGGTGGCGACCCCTGTTGATCTGTACCCCGCTCCCGTTCAGGACGCGAAACACGCTCGTACGGCTGCGATAGCCGCTGACCTTCCATATATCGTCTATAAAGTGACCGGCGTCGTACATACGTGCTCACGAGGGTCCTTCTCTATGATATAGTGTTCGATACATATGTCTCAGTCGTTGCTTTCGCTCAGTTTGCGTTCAATCTTATTCAGTGTGTCGAAGAAGCGTTTCGTGGCTATAGGTGCTCCAAAAAAAAGGACGCCGATGGTGTTCCAGCCGAACATATGCCACCAAGAGGTGTAAGGGCCGACTATACCTAGTTCGATCGCCTTGGCCTTCAGCTCACCGGCGATCCTCGACATCCAGACGAGAGGGTAAATGAATAGGGTAGGGATGCCCAATAGATACGCGACCCAGTACCGCTGGGTGCGGCGCTCCACGATATAGTCGAGCTCGTCCTGCAGTCCGCTTAATGGCATGTAGAACAGGAAGAACAGTCCGGCCGTGCAGAAATCGACGAGGCCGAACCAGAAGCCTGGGCGGTTGGTGTGCTTGAATCTCATGCCGTCTATACTGAAAGGATTCTCTCGATTGGCTTACCTTTCGCTAGGTCATCGATCAACTTGTCCAAGATGCGGAGGTCACGCATCCTGGGATCCTCAATCTCTTCCACACGGATACTGCAGATCCTTCCCTTGACATTGAACCTGGCTGGATTCATCCGGGGGGCACTATCCAGAAAGGCCCCGTAGGTGGCTTCGCTGGCAAGAAGAATGTTCAATTCTTCTTTTGAATAGCCGGTGAGCCATTCGGTCACGGCGAAGACCTCGTCTTCCGTCCGTCCCTTCCGCTGCGCCTTGGCGATGAGAAGAGGGAAGACCTTGGAAAACTTCATCTCAAAGACATCCATACCTATGACTGCTGTTCTGCATCCTGTCCGGGAGTGTGGTTGTAGACGACCATTTTGTCGTAGAGCTCCGGATGCTTCTCAAGTATCCGTCCCAGTTCATCGACTACGCCCGGATCGGAATCCTCCATGGAATCGAGCATGCTGCGGATCATTTCGCCGTAAGAGACAGTCCTGCCATAGGATGCGCAGAAGGCCAGGCGCCAGATCTTGAGTTCCTCGACGAGGGCCTTCGGGAGGTTCAGGGGAGTGTATTCAATCTTTGCCATAATACGAACGATATTACATGACAAAGATAATGATTATTTTAATTAAAACAATTATGCTAATAGTAGAAAAGTGATGCGTTTGCGATGAGTAATCGCATGTCAGGGCTCTATCAGGATATTTATGTACACAAATAAGAGAATTATTGCTCATTGCACTTCTGCATCGTATTCTGGGAGCTACTCTCGACTAATTAGGGCCTTCCCTATGACCATAAGAACCACTTCGACCCAGATGTTGTATAGAATGACATGATCACCTTGCTTTTGACGGCGGTTCAGCTCCTTCTTGGCGGTTTCTTGGAAATTTGCCCAGATCGACTCATGGATAACCAGGTAATTCCCGAGTCCAAGATATTGATCTTTCCACATCGGAGGGTATATGCCTCCTCCGAATATTCCAGGACTAAACTCAGTTAAAGCAGGAAAGATTCGTAATAAGTCATCTATGGTGATAAAACCCGGGTACACATAGTTAGAATGGTACACCTTCCCGTCAGTTGTTATGAAAACCACAGCACCACCCTCTCCGCATGCTCCAGCGGCAGCCCAGTGGAAGGCCACTATTTCAAGGCCCAAATAATCATCGAGGTCACTCGAATACACCTCAATAGGATCTATCTTCATATACATGAGTTTGTATCAAATAGTATACTTTCGTTTTTTATGTGGAGATTCCTAAGAAGGCATCATCTTCCTCGGAAACATCTTGAGCAGAGTACTGATGTCGCCGTCTCTATCCCCATTAGCATCCTCACACTCGTCACAATCACTATCCGCCTTGAGCTCTCTTAATTTGGCATGGTATCTTGTGGTCGATTCGGCGAGGATTGATACGGCTCTATGAATGAAGGCTCGGAAACTCTCCGAATCATTGCATAGTGATTCAACAGAGAATAGTATAGTCTCCCTGTGGGGAATAACAAGCACTTTGATGGCCACAAAGGAGACTTCTGTATATTGTGCAGCCTGCATTGCCAACCACTTGTCATCAGGATCCATTCGGTAATAGAGCCGTCCGTACACAAAGCCGTTTGCGCATTTTCCGAAAGCGAAGACCATGCCTTTCACGTTAAAAGTGATATCTCCATCATTCTCTTTATGAGGGAAATAGCCTTCTTCTTGAATAATGCGAAACATTTCAGTATCAGGGACTTCGTTTGCAACCGCTTTCTTTCTAAGTTTTCTGGAAAGGTAAAGAAGATAAACCATTAATCCTCCAAGAACAGCAAATGACCCTGTAACACCTATCATCTTTGCAAATAAAGAATAGTCACCATCAAAAGCAACTCCAGCAACGGACACCGTATATGGGATAACGAAGCAGCAGATCGCCAGGCCGACGATTATGCTCTCGATTGAAGCGTATCTGGAATTCTTCTTCTCTTCTTGTACGTAGAAATGTTCTTTCATCGCTATAGGATCTTCTTCAAATTGATCACAGCCGCCTTCAAAGGTGGCTTGCGCTCCCGTGAGGGAGCAAATCAAGCCACTTGAAGAGCTGTTCCTCCGCTTTATGCAGCATTGGCAGTACTTGATACGTTCTTCTCTAGTCATTGTATCAGTCCCCGAAACCTAAAGCATCATAATCAATGTCTCCTCCAGGATAATCGCCATATTGACCATCCGTAAGGGCGTACCACTCTTCCTCTCGCCAGTCATAATCTGGCGTGTAGTCATCTTCGTAATACTCGTCATCAAACATAATTAGTCCTCCGTAAAGTATTCCTCTTTCAGACTTTCTTTTGATATTCCGAGTCGACCACGCGAGTAGTATCTTTCGCGGCTTCTTTTCTCTTTCCTCCACATGGCTCTCGTACCCTCATCGTCAGCTGCGAAGTTCAGCGCGTTTTTAATGCCCATGCGCCCCGCCACTTCGATGGCATCTTGATTTGCGCCAATATAAGCGAACGCCCAATCTTTTTCGGTGAGGCGCTTTACCAAAGCATTGATGCTTGCGCCAGTGTATTCGCGAGACGCGTTCTCGTACCCATCTGTGATGATCGTGACTAAGACAAGATCCTCATCAGAGACAGCTTTCTCCAACTTTGTCAAGGAATGTCCCATAGCGTCCCAAAGAGGAGTGTTCCCTCTCGGATAATAGTCCTCCTGCGTTAATTGAACAACTTCACTAATGGGTTTGTTGTCAATCAGCACTCGGAATCGGTCACCACCTTTGTCCGAGAAGGAGACAAAGGTCAAGAATTGCCTCTGTTCTGGGTGGGCATCCTGGGTGGATTTGATAGTCTGGATTGTCTCATTCGCACCGTCAAGTGCCGGCTTCCACACAGAAGACATGGACCCGCTCTCATCCAAGATGATGAGATTGTAGACCTTTCCGGACAGACTTCCCTTGGAGGAATCATTTTGCAAAACAGCATGTTTCGTTTCGGATGTTTGCGCAGCGTTCTCCCTTGAGGTTTCGCCCTGTTGCACAGTATGACGGCCAATAAAAATGCCGAGGATGGCGGCGAGTACAATACCCGCAATTGTGATGAGGATGATGGTCATCTTTTTCATCTATTAAATTAGTGTTTAATGATTAGAACGGAGTTCTCATTGTCTATCGTTATCTTTCCAAAGCGTTCCAGGATAGACTGTCCCAACAGTAACGGCGCTTTCTGGTTCTTGACGACCGAGGCTTCGATGTTTTTGAGGATTACATCTCCGACCATAACCTCTTTAATGCAGATGACAGCGCCATCAGTAATACTTCCATCAGCCGTTACGTATTTCCTGGATCCTTTGAAATCCTTCTCAGTCAGGAAGTCATTCTTCAGCATGAAGTTGGCTTCTACACTGGAGATTGTGACGTCGCTTGCACCTGTGTCAAAAATAAAACGAAGGGGGAGACCGTTGATGGTGCATGGAACCTCATACGTTCCTCCGGGCATCTTTTTCATTCTCACCTCGGAGATAAGAGCTTCTGCATCCTCCGGTGTTATTTCTGGTTCTAAATCGCTTCCCTCTACCGGTTTATCCCGGTATTCAAGTATTAGGGACTTATACTTTTCGAGATTGCGGAGAGGATCCATATCACTGTCGTGCTCAAGATGGGCGAAGCGCCTGAATCCTTTCTTAAAAGCAATCTCGAGAACAGCTAGGGCCTCATCTATTTTGCCCATTCTGGCTAGGAGACAGGCTTTGTCATAATAATGGCCACTATCGTAAGGCTCATTCTCGATAATCCTATCCATCCATTCAATGGCTTCTTCGTTTCGACCTAGGCCAAGAAGAGCATAATGACGGCAGCTACCATCTTCCGGTTCAAGATCAATCTCGAGGACTCGCTCAAAATCCGATTTCGCTTCTTCTTCCTTTCCCAGAGCCTTCAAGAGAGTTCCCCGGCTTTCGAAAAGATAAGGATATGTCTTGTCCAAGTCAATTCCTTGATTGTAGTACTCCAGTGCCTTTTCATTATCACCCTGCAACTGGTGGCACCATCCAATGGCATAGTATTCATAGCCGCTCGAAGGATCGTCCTCCATTGACACCATATAGTCGGCAATAGCCTTGTCGTACATGCCAGCACTTCGATAGATGTCGCCTCGGTGACCCACAAAGGTGTTACCTCCATCAAGATCGATTGCTCGGGTCGCTTCTTTTATGGCAGCATTGAACTGACCAAGTTCAGCATAACAATTTGACTTATAGTATGCAATCATCGTATTCTCACCATATTCCTCTTCGACCTTGCTGTAAAGGTCAAGGGCTTTTGCATAGTCCGAATGGTCCTCATACATACGGGTGAGAAGTGCGATCCACCGGTTTGAGGCGTGGTCCTTGTTCATCTCAGCTTTCACCTTAGCCACGCCATATGTATAATGCTTGCCGGCATAATCGGCAACGAACCAAGCTGGAGCGTCTTCGTATAACTCGAAGTATTTCAGTGCAGCATCTACTGATTCATCTGTCCTACCCAGGTTATCCAAAAGTTCCATCTTGAACCGATAAATCTCGGAATAGCTGGCATCATATGATTCTGCCTTTTCGAGCCATTCAAGCCCTTCCTCATATTTCTTTTGGTCACGTCTGTTCCTGGCTAGCCCGATCATTGCGCCGCCATCACCGGGGTCTTCTTTTAGCATCTCAAGATACACCTTCTCGGCACCTTCAAGATCCTTGGCCTGATAAAGCGCTTGAGCCAAATCGAACTTGAAGCTTTGAATCCGTTCGGGATTATCCTTCTTGGCTATTTTGATGGCCTGCCGGTAGGACTGAGCCGCATCAGTGTACCTCTTCATGTCATCATAAATGGCCCCCTGAAGTCCATACAACGTTGATTTGTAAACTGACGGTTTCCCTTTGTAGTGCGTGATGGCATATGAAACATCTCGCAAGGCAGCGTCGTACTTATCAGCTCGCCAGTAGATTCTAGCGCGAAGAAATCTGGAATCCAAATGATCCGGAGTTTCTTTGATCTGCTTGTTTAACAGGTCCAGGGCCTTGTCATCATCGTCCTCATCATAGAACACATCTACGGCCTTTTGATAGTTGTAATCAGAGACGATTCTTCTCTGGGCACACGCTTGTGGCGTGAAGATGGTCATAATGACCACCAGGGATAAAAGGTTTTTTTTCATCTTTATAATGTTGAGCTATCGTTCTTATTTAAACTTTATGATGCCTGCCCCAGGAAAGTAACCATGTCGGGATACGTTTTCTCTGCATCAGGGGTATAATGACCGATATGCCACATGCCACAATATGCACACTTGTAAGCACTTATCGTCCGCTTGTCCTCCGGATGTCGAAGGCTGAACTGACGAGCGGCCTCCATCGCTTCTTCATATGTGGAATATCCCATCTTCTTCTTGAAAACGACCTCTCCGGTGATGGGATCATAGGATCTTTTCCAATGGGTTGATTCAGTTCGGCAGACACCGGTCTCGCATTCAATCTGGCCGAGGTTATGGAGCTGGAACGAGGTCGCACGTTTCATATAATGCCGATCACGTCCTCCATTCTGTCCACAGTTCTTATGCTGGCGGTGATAAGCCTGGCACATCCTCTTCTCTACGATCCGACGGACTTTCCTTGAAGTGGCACCGTCTTCCATGGTGATGTCAACATCCTTGAGATACTTGCCGTCCATGCATCTCAGTTTCTCAGTATACAGTTTGCGAGTCGTGCTTTCAAACCGCTTTGCCTGGCCTACAGAATCACTTTTCTTGACCGGATTATTTACTATACCGCTCATGCTTTTGCTGAGGATATTATTTGCATTTTGGACGAGAGAAAGAAGGTAATCAGCCTTGCAAGATCCTGTCATAGCGTAGTCTCTGCACTCGCGGACAGCCTTTCGGGCAGCTTTGATGTCACACGATGAAATGAATGATGCCATGGTGGCATAGTCTTCAGTGATACTCCACTGATCAACCTTTCCGTAATTGAGAAGAGAGGACTCCCATCTCTTGAGCGTTGTCTGAATTGCCTGTTCCATAATAATCATGTTTTTGTTTGACCTTTATGACTGCAGACTTCAAAAGGTAATCAATGCCGCACCTTAGATCATCGCACTAAGTGCCATCTTATTGCGGAATGCCTTCAAGTTGAAAGCACGGGCATTCTTCTCTTTCAGGTGATTTAACTCGGACTCAGAATAGTTGAGCATTACCTGCTGGAGGCCCCTTTCGCTTTTACACCGGTCATATTTTCTCTTGCGTTTACCGGCACCGTCGTTGGTGGTGAGATGGTAGTGCCCGCAGATAGAGCATCGGTATACCCGCTTCTTATTCTTCTTGTCGGCCCCACGCTGACGCAAAGCGTTCTCTGCATCCTGATAGGAGAGATAGACATCTTTACCGCTAGGGCAAGAGAGGTTACGCTCAACGTATTCTTGGCACTTGCATTTGCGCCCCTCAATTTCAAACTCTTCAGAGTAGATGCTGACTTTCAGCAAATAAGGAGAATTCTTCGACTCTCTGTTGATTACTTCGTACTTCATTGTTTCGTTCTTTTAATGTATTTCTACTCTTTATGAAGCGAGACAAGAAGAAGTAATCCGAGGCCTAGTTTTTTTTAGATGGGTAATGTAGATGGCTCAGCAACATTTTAGTATATTTGCAGAAACTAAAGGGATTATGCCGTTATTCAATAAAGAACCACATCTCGTAGAGAGGATATTCGAAGGCGATGATCAGGCTTTCGCTTCCATGTACGAGAAATACAGAGACAAGTTCTTCGGCTGTTTCAAAAAGAGGTGTTCTGAAGAGCAATTCGGCAATCGTAGGCTGTATCGTTTCAACGATTGGGGTTCATACCTGGATGACCTTTATCAGAATTCCTGTCTTAAGCTATACAACCAGATCATGACGGGAAAGATGTTTGTTGATGGCGGGAAGATTTTTATTAGGAGTAAGGATGGGAGCATTAATCGCCTAACAGCGTCTTTAGAAACATACCTGACAAGTATTGGGAAACTAACCTTGAAAGAAATGGAGAGAGGGGAGAGCCGGTATGTCGATTTTGACCCGATCGAGAGGATTTCTCAAGGGGATAATGATCCCGAATACGATTTTGAAGTTATGCTTAGACCAGTAGAGAACTCCAAAGTTAATGTGGATCCGGTGTTTGACCTTTCTTCAGACCAGGAACTGGATGATGAAGAGACTTTCGCGCTGGTTAGAAAGATTGTTGAGAAGATGGGGCCTCCTTGTAAGGATATCTTTACTTATACGTATTTTAATGAGACGGGAAAGAAACTGAAGGGAGAGGAAATTGCCCAACTTATGGGCTATTCTGGCGCCGATGTAGTTAAGAATCAGAAATCGCGCTGCCATAGAAAGTTCAAAGCTGCCTTCCTTGAGGAATTGGCCGGTAATTAAACTGGAGAGACGCTATTATGGAAGAAATCAAGAATATCACATTCAACGACGAAATGTCTGAACGCGTCGATCGCTTCCTCCGAAAGGAGATGAGCGAGGCGGAGTCTAGGGCATTTGTGGAAGAGGTCAAGACCAACCCAGAGTTGAAGGAATGCTATCAGCGTCAGTTTAACCTGATGCGTGCCATCAAGTTTGAAAAGATGGCGGAGATAATGAAGGAGAAGGAGGCAGAACTGTCTACAGTAAAGACAGGAACAAGCATAGATTTGGCTGCATTCTTCGCAAAATACAAGTATGTGCTCAGTACGGTTGCCGTGGCCGCGGCAATGGTCTGTGGTGTCTTTATCTGGGACGGCAGTGTTACGAAGAATGTGGGCGATATGATGTACAGCCAAGTCCTCCGAGGTGGAGATGAAATCGATCAACTGGTCAAAGAGGAGAAGTATACTGAGGCACTGGAAGCCATTGACAAAGAATTGTCCGTCGATATAGAGTTTGTTGATTCTGCTGCGGCTGCCGCTCATGAACAAGCAATGAATGAGCTTAAGTATCGCAAAGCTTTGATTTATCTTAAGATGGGCAAAAAACACCAAGCAAAGAAGATTCTTAAACAGCTTAAGGATCCTCGATCGAAAAAGGTGCTTGACGAGCTATTATGGTAGTATTTGATTCGTGCCGACTTAATTAAGGAGAACGAATCCACCCCATGATTCGGGAGAAGGAAACTTCTCCCGAACTTTTTTCTGTGCGGTCTCTAGAGCCGTATTGACATCAGCCCCTTCAATAAGACTCTGGTAAAAGGATTGCATCAGTAAGGAAGTCTCTTTGTCGGGAATCTCCCAAAGAGTCATCAGCAAGTTGTCAACACCAGCCAAACGGAAAGCCCTCTGAAGGCCATAGACTCCTTCGGAATTATCCTCAAATCCTAATCCGGTCTCGCAAGCAGAAAGCACGACCAGAGAGCATCCATTCAGGTTCATCAATTCGATTTCGCTAGCTCTTAAGATGCCATCGTTCTCAGTTTCTTGAATAGGAGTGTCCTTCGTGGAATACAAAGCCCAACTCTTTTCTGCCCCGGCGAAGAGAAGGCCGGAGTTGTCCATGGCATCAGAGCTGCCTTGCACGGGACTTGAATCATTGAAGAATCCGTGTGTGGAGATGTGAAGAATTCGATCGCCCATCCCGTCCCGATCCTTGAAGGAGTCTTCCGTCGCATCCCATCCGGAGTAAATGTCGCTCGTTATTCTATGTTGAGATAGCGTCTGAGAAATCCCTTCAACTTCAGAAAGGGAACCGGGAAGATATACCAGATGGTCGCCTCTTTTAACACTTCTATGAGTGAATAAAGCTGTAGTAGTCGAATCGCTCGATTCTTGGGAATATCTTACTCCACCCCAAAGCGAAACTCTTCCGGACAGCGTTTCTGTTTCCTTATGTTTGGCGATCAAAAAAGGATCGGAGATAAACCGGATGTCTGCGATATCCATAAGATAAGCTGACTCGGAGACACGAAGCGCCTGAAGAGAGATCTTATTATAAATCCCGGATGTAGAACAGTAGTTTATACCTTTACCTTTTTTTGAGAAAGACAGCGATGATAGCAACTTCTCTGAGAACTCGGTACTCGTGTACAGCTTCTCGGGTGTATTGAAATCACTGGTTTCAAAGTTTGCTAGGCTTCCAATTCCGATATACTGGACATCTTTCTTGCGGGACAATCGTAATGCGAACAACTGACCAGAGCGATTGCTGGACAGGTACACGAACGAGTCTTGTTTCCCGAGAGATTCTTGGAGTGTCTTGACAGACATTTCGCCCAATAGATTGTCCCCAACATAGCTGGAACAGGCAGCCGCCAATTCTTTATCAAGATTGTAGATCTTATTCTGAAGGATGGCTCTTCTGATTATCTGGTCCGGGCGATCGATACTCTTGATGATGTTAAGCTCTTTCCGGGCAGAAATGAGATCCTCATATTGGGCAACTAATTGAGGATCATTTTGCGAAAGAATAGATAGACGCTGATTTCTGTTTGACCTGAGAAGCAGCCCTTTCTTAAACAAGGTGTTCTCTGCAACAATTCTCGCAAGCCTTGGAGAGGGATGGCCTGTCAGCAGCTCTTCCGAATAAGCAAATGGTTCTTCTAGAGTACGGAGATAAAACTCTCGTTGATCGTCACTCATTATCGAGATATTCCCTCTAATCTTCTCCCGTATATTTGAGCAGATCCTATCCAGCATGTTTTCGGCCTGATAGAAATGCCCGATATCAACAAGATATTTAACCGCAAGAATTGCTTCCGGTGAATTCTTTTTATGGTTGCTGGATAAATACCGGCGATATGCCGCCATCAGCTTGTTGTAGTGCTCTTCATCTCCGGCCCATTTGCAATAAGAAGCAAGTCGGCCGAATTCCTTAAAATCCCTATTATAATATGCTTTTTCAGATTGTGAAATAGCGACAAGAATGTCATACAGGGCGGCGACATCCATCCCATTCTCTATTTCCCATCCTATTAGTGTATTCAGATGCTCAAGTTTGATGTTTGCGCTTAACCTTTCCTCATCAGCTTCACTTGAGATGACATCTTTGAGAATCTGGATGGATTCTATCGGGTTATCAGTGTAGTTCAGAATCGCCTTGTAATATGCCGGAGCTACAGAAATCCAGGATATGTCTCCAACGGGAGGAACCCCGAGGGTGCTGGCAGCCTGTTCGGCAACATCAGACGCTATGACCATCGTGGAATCGGAATAGGCAGCTTCCATAACGTGGAGGTATTCCTCTGCTCTGATCTTGTCCCCCATGTCGATGTATACACGGCATATGTATCTTGCCATCAGATATTCAATGGCTTTGAATGTAGATGAATCTACACTTGCTCTAATCTCTTCTGAGTGAAGAATACGAAAATTCTCAAGATAATACTTTAAAGCACTACTATAGGCTCCGGTCTTCTCGTAGCATTCCCCTAAACGAAGATCATTCGAATACCCTTTCTTCTGAACGTAGTCCGGATTTATCTCCATAAGAGATATCGCGGTCTCGTAATCTTGATGGCTAACCAAATACTCAACAAGGTTGTCAGTCATCTTTTCATCCAGTTTCTTTACGAAGCTAGGGGAGACAAGACTAGTTATGACAAGGATAATGATATAAACGACAAGTAAGGCTATTGTGGATACCAGGAACAAATTGAAGAGATTCGCAAAGTCATACAAACCCTCGAACATTCTCGATGGCCTCTCACGTCCTGGGATTCGTCTATTTCGAACAATTTGCATAACTTTGTAATATGAACATCTCTCTGGTAACAGAAATAGTCATTTTAGCGATTGCGCTGCTGCTTTATCTATGGCTGCATGACATGATCGTGAAACGCCAAAGCGTGTCTGAATCTGCAAAGAACAGATTGTCAAAACTATTCACGAATCCTATCATATATCGCGTCATCTCTATTTCACTTACGGCTTTAATCTTCTATTTGTTGTACACTCTGATCTTCAAGTAAATCTCCTTTGAGATCGAAAGATACGGTCTCCAGGATTGGCTTCAACTGGGGTAGATTATATTGTGTAGAATCAACGGAAACTGCTAGGAAAGAAGTGGCTTTCTTGGATCGTCTATCGAATACTGTTGATAAGCTCAGATAAAGCGAGTCTCTCTCCAGATACCGTGAGAAGAACACTTCATTTCTGTTGACTTGAGCATTCTCAAAAGACACCAACTTGTTTCTGGACATGATGCCTCGAGGACACATCATTACGACATGCAGGTTATGACCATCAATGCCACCGTCTTTCATTATTGAAGAATAGACGCATACTCGATTTGAGTCAGCATCGGAGAAATACGAAACCGGGAAGGAGTCTTCCGTGTAGACTAATGAATCCAGACTCCATTCGCGAGGCTGCTCAAAGCTAAGCATGCCGTCTGTGTATCGACCTTCAGAAAGAGCTATCGAATTGGGGACAAGAGGGATTGATCTTCCAATCAGGTAAAAATCTCTTGCACGAACTACACCAAATGCAAGTAAATATGTGGTAAGGATAAGGAAGGCTATTCGCCCAATCGAAGATCTCTTTCGTTCCGCCTTGGGGTATTTCGATCTGACATAAGGCGAGAAGGTGAGGTAGAGATAAAAGAAGACCAGAAAGAAGAACATCAGATACATCAATATCCGATGCTGGAAGGAAAGTACAAATACCAATACGAGAAAAAACAGCGAGCTGTTTTTAAGTCCACGCACACAAGAAGCCCTGGAAGCCAAGGCAAGACAGATGCTGACGAATGCCACAATGCACATGGCGGCCGTCGTCACATTGGTAAGAGTAATTAGGGCCGGTGAGTCCTGCAAAGACACGAAAGCACGACGTCCAATATGACGATACTGGATGATACATCCAGCTATCAACCGAATGATCAAGTAAAAGTAGCCAAACAGAGACAACGTATAGCTCAGTTTTAGCGATGCTTCCTTATCGTTCTGGCTATACATAATGCTATGAGTGCTATAATGGATATGATGATGGCGCCTAATATGACTCTTCTTAAAACATGCGGGTGTCGATCTGCCTCGGTACCACTTCCCGTAATCTCATTGAGGACAATAGGGAGAGAAGAATGGAAAACGGGATCCTGAAATGGATGGAGATTTTTCATCTGGTCTCTGATGGAGGAAAGGAGGTCGGGGAGATTCTCGTTCAGCCCTCCTTCGTTCTTGTAGGCTTCAGCAAAGGCATATGAAAGCGAACCGTAACCAATGCCATCCACCACCGTCTCTACATTCTTGCCGGATGCCTGACAGGCACTTACATAAACGACATCGCAGAACCCAGGTTCTTTGTTAACGTTAAAGGGCTCTTGGGCATACTTGATTTCTTTCAGAGAATCAATAATCGCATCGCTGGTCTCTGGTCCGAAAATCTCGCCGGTTCCTCGAAGGATCTGGCCATTAACGGTGCTGTCATCCTTCCCTTTATATAAGCTATCACTGTGACAGGCATCGAAAAGGACAAAAAGCAACCCGTTTTCTCCGATTGAATGCCGTATCTGATTGAAGATTGCGTCAATCTCATCGTCTCTTAGATGATGCTCACCATGATAGGAAGAAGAATAATACTTGTTAGCATCGTAGGGGATTATTGCCTCATCCAATCCGTCCGGCTCAGACACGTCACTCAAGGTGAACATCTGTTGTCCATGAGAAGAAAAATGGACCAGCACGATATCCCCTGGAGAGATTTCGTCAGCTATACCTCTCAAGAAAGAGACTACGCCATCATAGGTGGCCTCGCCGTCTGAAATACTTTCAATAACAAACTCATCAGACAGTGTCTCCTGAAGGAGTTCTAGATCATTGGCTGCACTTATGGGCCCCCAGTCAGTCCCTTTAGCGTACTCGCCGATGCAAACTAGATACGCCCTTTTCTCGGCTCTGATTGGTAGACAAAGCAAAAGAGAAGAAAGAATAACAAGTATGACCCCTCGGAATCTCATGCCCCTAAAGATTTGAAATGTGCTCGCGTATCTTTCTCGATTTCCTTTGCCATATACACCTGAGCATTCTCGGAAAACCTGTCGACGTCGTTAAAACTCTTGTCAATGACTCGGCCATTGTTGCCAAAAATGATCTGAACAGTAAGGTTCATGGTCGAATACATGAAGCAATACGAGACATCCATATCATTCTGCCCTGTCAGCTGCATGTATTTCTTATCCTCGTCGTAGACTGTCACAATGCCTTCCCCAGCGAAAACATCCTTATCCAATGTCTCCAAAAGAATCCTAAACTTCTTTTCAATCGGATTCTGCTCAAGCCTTCTGTCACTCAATAGGTTATCCCGTAGAAAAGGCAGCATAAGCCTAATCCATACGAGAATAAGTATAATACCTACTAAAGCGATTTTGGACATACTAGAGATAGGGGTTGTGCGCTGATATCAAGAAGTAATAAGCAAAGAACAGCAAGACTGGCTCTATGATGAGTTCAATGAAATACAGAAGCGAACCATAGCGAAGCTTGCCGAAGAGACTTCTAACGACACGCAACAAAGTGCCAGAGACCAAAGCAATCAGCGCCACCCACCAATGATTCGCGTAGAAGAAAGCGAGGATGACTAAGACGATCATCGCTATCGAATAGATCAGTCCCAGCATGTTTTCTCTTTGTCCACGCCGGAAGCCGATGGTATGCACGTCAAAAGTGTCCCAGTCCGTATAGGTATAGCATCGATTGACGATGTCGAGATTGTCCTTACTAAAGACCTTGTTAATTAGCGCTGGGAGATTCACGGCTATCGCTAAAGCGGGGATGTAGAATATGAGCCAGTAATACATCGCGAGCTTCGGATTAAAGATTAAAGAAAAAAAGGTAAGCCAGAATCGTCAATACAGGTGCCGCTATCATTTCGATACTTCGGACAAAAACATTCCCAGCACGGGATCCATGCATCGCAGACATGAGGCGAATCGGATTTCTAATCATGATATGAATGCCCTGGGCGGCCCATCCGCACAAGTACATCACTAATCCCCACCACCAGTGCGGAGATAGAAAACAGACCAGGAAAACAAACACAATCAAGGCAATGTACAACACGATATTCGAATAATACACCAAGGCATTATTCTCATAGTGAGTTGTGTTAAAGACATTCACTTTAACCATTGCGATGCCAATAACATACATCCAGAACCAGGCTTGTGAAAACATTGTTGTGGAATTTTTACAAAGTTAACTATTTCATGCTTAAAACAAACTCGGAAGGCCGGGACTTGTTCCGAATTGGACTAAGTCCCGACCTGTCGAATGCTATGTTTAGTTCAGCGGAATTACGTTGGCGACGAGTTTGGAATGCCAACCCTGGTGCTCAACACTAAGAGAAATCGTCAGGTAGTAGGCGCGACTGCCGTTCAGTTCCTCCACATCGTAATCTGCCTGTTCGCAGAACTCCGGATCCGTTACCGGCAGATCATAGGCATTGCCGCTATAAGTGAAGCTTACCCGCAGACGCTTCCGATCGGTGCCGTAGCGATTCTCCATGAAGAAGTTCACGTTCTCCGCTTTGATGAGCATCAGCGAGTATCCAAGTGTCTCGTAGCTATCCGGATGAACGGCTTTCCCCCGGTTGCCAAAGAGCAGCGAGTGTCGACGGTCGCAGAGCAGATTGAGAATTTCTTCAGTTGCAGTAAGATGGTCGACTTTCTCGATACCACAGAAGTAGTAATTCTCACTCTGGGCACAATCTGGACACGCTTCAACATCGGAGAGTTTTACGATGTCCATGACGTGACAGGTCGAGGAGAGATGCATTGGAATCTCACCGTGTTCCGTATTCCGGGTCACAGGACGTACCCATTTGGGAGATCCGTTTTCCACCACCAGGGAGTAGGTGTTGTCTTGGTTCTTGGTGAGCTCAATCCCACCGATGCAACGTCCGCCATACTTGTAGGAGACTGCCATGCAAACAAATAATTTATCCATTTTTACGACTGTTAATGTTCAACTTCCAGGGCTCATTTGTTCTGCCCTTCGTCTCTTTATGACAGCCGATGGAAAAAGGTAATCAGGAGGCCGAAAAAGTTTTTCTTTCGCCCTCCTGATTATGTCCAGAAGTATTTTAAAAATCAGAAAAGTATTCCGCAATCGTACTGAAACCAGACTTCACTACCTGCGTCCTCAATGTAGTCTATGTGATTTCTTTCGTATTCGACCAGCACTTTCTCCCGAACTAGACCCTTCCAGTCATTCCAATAGCAACACTCGACGACATATTCGTCATCGGCGATACCTCTTCTCACATTAGGCAGCAGGTTCTCAATCATACTTTGTTGAAGTTCTATCCCGTGACCATTGAACAACGCATGAAGATCCTGGATCGATAGGATATAAGTCCGACGTTCATAGCCGCCATGCCAAACTGTCGGAAGAAGAGTGTAAGCTACGGAGAGCAAGAATGCATGCCAGGCCCCCATCTCAGATTGTTCGATAGTAATCTTGTCAAAGATGCCATACGTATTCCCTTCATCATCGAAAGTGTATAGTTTGCAGACATCACCGAAACTGCCTGTCTCTGGGAGTTTTAACCCAAGATGACAACTCGGATCTGTTTTGTATGCCAAAAGGATGTCGAGCAGCAGACAGTCATCAATGTTTCCATTGTTTGCCTTAGCCATTTCATAGGCTTTCCCTAATTCTGTCTGAAAACGAATGAAAACGTCTATGTAAGGATTGCCCTGGACCATATGCGGGATCGTGCTTCGATGAAGACGAAAACTATCTGACATCTCCTTCCTGAGGAAAACTTCCGGATAGAATTCCGCCTGAGCCTTACAATGAGGGCAAATAGAGACCTGTCCGATGTGGCTAAAAGGGCCACTATCCACTTCCAACTTATACCATTGCAGTTTTTCTGAGAGCGCACCACACAGAAGACAAGGCATACGGTTGGGCTCTGGTACGATTGCTTCTCCTTTCTGCGAGATCACCATCTCATAGTCCAGACGTGGTCTATTCAGATCATAATAGCGAACCATCGATGACTGCTGTTGAACGGGTGTAATGACAGCCGTCCTGATCTTTCCGGAATCAATATGGAAGAAGACATACGCCTCATCAGTGTCTTTCTGTTTGATGGACACTACAGCATGTCCATAGAAAGGGTTCATTTTGACCTTGATGTCTGACACCTGGCAATCATCCTTTATCCGGGACAATACACCAAGCCAATAATCCAAGAATTCATGCTTTCCAGTAAGTGTGCGCTTCCTATACGAAATCATTCGTACGTTCTCATCAAGGAAAGACTTGATACGAGAAAAGTCTTCGGAGTAGAATGACTGAGCAAAAAGGGTCGCAAGATGTGTGTACTCATCGTCCGGAAGTCCGGAATCAATGCTCAGAGTGTTCTCAAAAGAATCGAATTCGGCCACTTCTTCAGGAGACAACGAAGCAACGTATTTTTTGCCGTACACCTGCTCTAGCGTAAACTTGCGCTTATGCGTGGCGTTGTATTTGGCGATAGACATTCGTTCACCCTTAAAGTCGACAAGATCTTTCTTGATCCATTTCCTCATTTTCTTCGGAATCGGTCTTGGCCGGTTATGATAATAGAGTGCGTCGCAGCCGAAATAAATGACCACAGGGAAAAACAGAGCGGCCAGGAAACAGAATAGGATGTCCTGACCAATCTTATCACGGAATCCTTGCTTCTTTTGTATGCGGCTATGGACCGCAAGCGCCACGCAAATAGCAAGGAAAAATGCGTAGACGATGAGAATGATTGAGATTGTTTTCATACGTCAGTAAGACTTGTTTCATTAGTATCCTTCTTAGAAACCTGACGAGGGGATGTCTGCCTCTGTCATTTTTAATGACATGTACCATAAAAAAGTAACCTGTTCAAAAAAAGACAGTATCTTTGTGTTTACCAGAAAAAAAGAATTCCTTATGACAGGTATTATTTTGACAGTGATCGGAGTACTTCTGCTATACTCCTTTGTCCGTTTCAGAATCAGACATTCCGTCGATCTTAAGTTTGTCGAGTTTATGGAGCAGAAGTGCCAACAGTCTCCAAACGAGTGGAGACCGCTACTAGGTCTGGCTTCCGCATACGCGAATGCAGAGCTTTACGCAAAAGCCCGTTCGCTATACATGGACATCAAGAATGACCCTTCGCTGATGGCTCAGTTGGCTCCGGGCACCTTGGAAAGTATCGAGACTAACATTAAATTTTGCGAAAAGCCCCTGCCATGGTCCAAAGGGGCAAAAGACCACCATTCATTCCGGTACCTTCATCATTTCTTTCTGAAGAGAATTGGCGGTCAGAGATATAGCTTTATCACTGAAGAAGACGTGCTAGGGTTCACTTCACGAGCGAGAACCTAAAGATAACTCTCTATAAAGAAAACCATATCAAATATAGAGACGGGATTTGCAAGGCTATCCCGTCTCTATTAGTAAATGAATTGTAGAGCGACCCCGGAATACTACTGAAGAAGATTCAGGACGTTAGAGACTAGTCCCTTAATCATCCACCACGGGGCGAGCAACAATGCGATAAGGCATCCGGAGCGATTGGCCGGATTCATTGATGTGCGCTTCCCTTCACCTCCACATTTCCCGCAGATTTGAAAATGATAACTTGGATCCGATCCACTCGTGAAACGCCAACCGCTGCCGGTAATCGGGGCGCCGCACATAGGACAACGGCCATTGTTCACGAGCCCAATCTCTTTCAGATAATTCAACGCTGCCGGATCCTCTATAGATCCTAAGAAGAAAGTACTGGCTTCATAGACTTTGTACGGGGCACAGTTCTTGGCAAAGCGATGTAACTCCTCGCTATAACCACTTGTCTTGTAGCCGGCATCATTTAGTTCCTTTGCTATCGTCTCCATCCAGTCGGCATACGACAGCGAATTAACTTGTTCAGAAGTGTATTTCATACCAATCAAAATAGATGAATTATCTTGATGTCTTTCTCCGGATTACATGCTTTCAGGTATTCCGCAACCAGACGTCGATGACACTTTTCTGGTGTGTCTTCCGTGCAAAGGAAGCAACATTGGTCGAAACGCTCAACAGGGAATCTCTCAGCGATATGACGCTGTTTGAGAAGATTGTTGAAGACGACGGTATAGCCGTTCCAATCGATGACCTTGTCTTGGTAATCCTTAAGAAGCGTCTTCGTTGGTGCTAGATCTGTGATATGCTCGTATCCGGCTCCGCAAATTGCCTCCATGAAGAATTCCAAGTCGGATCCTTTCGCAAATCCGGCGAGTTGACTAGCATTGTTGATTCGAATGTCGACAAGTTTCTTCACCCCGGCATTCTTGAGCAGTCCGAAGAATTTCCGCGCATTCTTCTTGGTAAATCCTATGGTATAGAGAGTAATCATCTTATATTTCGTTTTCGTATTCTTCACCAGGTTTGTAGCCAATTGCGACATTCTTAAGACGGTAGGCATCCCGTCGCTGGTCCTCAGCAGAGTAGGAACCAAACATCGTATCAATGTCAGGGAGTTTGCTCCCACGTTTATGCAACATTCCCTCAATCATTTCCTTCTCCAATTCTCCATGAGACTTGATCTCCTTCGTGTGAAGGATATGCTGGACATCGTACCCGTTGTCATAGAAATACCGGGAAATCATCGAAAAGCGATGGCAGGCAAGGGGATCGGCCTCAGAGCACATGAGCGCAATGCGGTATCCCTGTTCCAAACCATTCTTTATGCGATCCACGCCACGGAGGAAAGCAGGAGTAGTGACGGCCTTCTCGAAGTTGACCTGGCCATCGATAATGGAATCGCTTCTCCGAGCACCGAATTCTTCTCCAAAGTGCAAGTAGAAGAGCCCATGATTGGTCAGGAAGCGTTTGAGGTATTCCTTATTAAACTGCGGTGTATAGGCGCTTGCAGGAATGCTGCGAACGTCTACGACGCAATCGATCCCGGCGAGAGCCAACAAGGATAAAAGCTCTTCGGCGGTGCCATTAGAATGGCCAACTGTAAAAATCGTGTTCATATTCGAAATGCGTTTTCTACAGGTTTATGACAGGAACTTCTCAAAAGTAACCATTCTAATTATACTATTTATCCTATGGCCGATTAAAAGGGAAGATCATCCGGTAGATCGCCGAGAATATCGATAGTTGTTGGTAGCTTATAGCCAAGTCGAGAGCATTGCCTTTCTATTTCAACCTTCACCTCTTTTAATACTTGATGAAGTCGGATCAACGTCATCGGAGACTCGCTGAAAGAAGTCAAGTTTCTAGGATTGTCACATCCGGGATTCATATAAAAGGCATTATAGATGAACATAGTCGAGTAATTGGACTCCGTATTCAACTTACGTTCCTCGTCATTGTAGAACCCAACCCTAGAGTTGATATATTTGATGGGATCATCAACTTCAGAGTTAATCATTATCTCATCACCGAGAAGAAGGAAATACCGATCTTCAAAAACATCCATATCCAGAGTGTTCTGGTGTGAAGTGCCTAAATCGACAAGGATGGAGCTGCAGTAAATCAACGCTTCGGCATAGCCTCCATTAGGGAATCGCTTGAACTTGGATTCAATCATCTTCGCAGCTTGTCCAGCGATTCTGAAGAGTTTGTTCTCAAGATTGTTCTCATGAGAAATATCTGGGGCGAGATTGAGTTCTTCTATCTTCTTCTCAACGGCATCAACAGAAACCCCGACCTTATCTGCCAATTTCTGTTTAATGATATCCAGATCAGAAGGCGTCCTAGAATAATCCCTTGACTCCGCCCTTGGACGGCTTGCACTCCCAATCGGAGAAGCCATTCCACAGTACTTCTTCAGAGCCAGTTCTAGTTCTTCGTCTAGGATTTCTTCTGGATCGAATCCATCCCTGATAATAGTCAAGGAGCGAACGGTCTGAAAATCCTTTGATTCCTTGATACATTTATAGTTGAGCGAAATCGACGAATAGATGATCATTCCGTCACTCATCGGGTCACCCGTGAGACGAGAACGGATAGATTTTGATTTGGCAGCGTCCTCAAAGGAGTCCCGAAACATCAGCCTGACTTGTTCGGAAGCGCTCAGGCGCTTACGGCGCATTTTTTCAAAGATGTTCATATGACAATATAGTTTTGATCGATTATGAAATCCTTAAGTTAATGGCAGGGGAGAGGATATGGTAATCAATGTAATGGTTATTAATTATGCCCATTCGAAATTCTCCTTCCCGGCACCAAGTTCGAAGTGATACTTGACGATGCCGAGGTCCATCTTCGAGTAGCCTATCATAGAGAAGACGGGCTTGGCCGCGACCTTGGGAAGCTTGCTGTAGTCGCGGAACCCCAGGTACTCCAGGTAGAACTTCTGCTGGTTGACGGCCGTGGGCGCGAGCAGCGCCGCGTCGACGCCTTTCTTGAACCACTTCGGGGTGAGGTCACTGGCGTTGCTGATCTCCCGAACATCCTTTACCTTGTGGTCGGAGCCCTGCGTCTGCCCATAGCCCAGGGCGATGTAGCAGCCGATCTTCTCACCGTCCTCCAGTTCATACGTGCCTGGGATCTTGCTGTAGCTCACGCCGGCCCAGCAGGTGTTCAACCCGAGGGTCTGGGCTAGCAGGACGAGCTGCTCTCCGTAGTATCCGATCTTCTCGTCCAGGTCGTCACCTTTCTTCCCGGCCATCACGAAGTAACTCGTCACGCCGGAGAAGGTTCCGTAGCAGATGAGCCCGCTGAACGCCTTTGGTTCGCCGGTGACCAGCTGGACGTGCAGCCCCGCCTCCCTGTTGACCTCCCAGACCTTGTTCCTCAGGATTGCGAGGATATCCTCGGGAATGGGTTCGTCCCTGTACTTGCGCACGGAATGCCGTGCTTCGATCGCTTCGAGCAGTGTCATATCTGTTTCCCTTTATTCTTCCTTCTTGGTTCTCTTGCCCAGCGGACCGTGGTGCGGGCCGCGGTTGAGCGTGACGCCGTTTCGGTTCAGCACACGGAAGATGCTGGCCCTGCAGGCGTAACCGCTGGCTTCCCAGATGTCGTCGATGGAGTGGCCGGCGTTGTACATGCTGATGATGGTCTTGTCCCGATACTGGCGCAGGCCCCGCTTGGCGTTGGGCCTGACCTTGCGGCTGCTCTTCAGCCCCTGCTCGGCCCGCCGCACGGACGTAGCCTCGGAGGAGAGGCGGGAGATGGTCTCGATGACGTCGTTCGCGCCGGTGTCGGGGAAGAGCTCTCCTCCCGTATCGATCCGGTCCTGGATGCTCACAAGGCGTACTTTGTACTCCCGGCAGAGATCCAGGAAGACCCCGAGCTCGCGGATGCCGCGCAGCGCGTTGCTGAGCTTGCTGACGACCACGACGTCCTCCTTGCCCAGGCGGGTGAGCATCCGGCGCCACTGCGGGCGGTACTTCTCCTGGGCGCCGTCCTCTTCTATGATGTTGTCGCAGCCGAACCCCTTCATCCACGCAAGGTCTTCGTCCCTGGTGGTGAGGTTCTTCGTGAGGAAAAGGTATCCGATTCGTGCCATGTCGCGTGCTGTTCTCTGCCGCTAATTTACGAAGAATTGTTGACACGACAAATGATACTCGGAATTATACTCCATACCGTACCGGCTTTAATGCCGGTAGTCTTTTCAATTCCCATGTCCAAGAGCCTCTGTAGTGTTGACAAAAGGGGAGTGAAAATGCCATTCTGATTAGCGCAAATGGCTGAAAATGGGTATCTTTGTTATAGGTTCAAGTGGTTGAAATAAAACCGTTTAGTATACTGTACTTAAATTAAAGATACTGTACGGTTTTTAACGCGGTCAGAGGCTGCTCCGGGTTTTCCCGGGAATCCTTTCTTCCCTCAAATCGGGACTGAAAGAAGACGGAGCGAGGCGGAGCAATGACGACTGAATCCACCTGAATCCGGATCCTTTTTGGGAATCCGAGTATCATTTTTAAACGAAAAGTATACTCGAAACAAAAAAAGATATGAACAGTAAAGAAATTGCCAACTTCCGCCAGCTGGGCGACATGATGCTTCCCCGGCTGCTCGACGCGAACTTCCTCCGCAACATCGACGACTACGGGGACTACGCCCTGCTGACCTACCATCTGGCAGAACCGGTCCCGATCCAGTCGGCGCTCGACGACATGGAGGACAACATGGACCTGAACGTCCTCTACCACGTCGAGGTCATCTCTGCCGCGACGAGGGGCGAGCACTGCTGCGCCTACTGCGTCCCCAGCGGCGGGAAGATGTACAAGGTCAACGCGCAGTCCCGCCCGGACAGGATGCTCGACACAGTCTACGTCTATGTCTACGAATCCCTCGAGGTGATGCTCGAGGCCCTGAAGGAGGACCTCCTGCAGCACACCCGCGGACAGCACGTGATCTGCTCGATGGACATGGCACGGCTCGTCGCCGACTTCATGTAGTGCCAGCCATGGATGAGCGACTCTACAGACAGCTGGTGGCAGTGATCCGGAAGCACTCCTTCCAGATCAAGGTCGAGGACGAGGACGGCTACCACGAGTTCACCTCGGACACGTGCGAGGAAGGGGAGACCGTCCTGGTCCGCTGCCTGACGCTCCGCACCGACTACGCCTATGGCGACTATCCCCGCGGGCACCTGTGGTACATCCCCCTCAGCGACATCCACAAGGAGATCCGGAAGATGTCCCGGTCCGACACGGAATTCATGTGGCGGACCAGACGCCGGGACCTGAACAGATACGACGTCGAGAAGATCATCCTCGGCGCCTCCCACGGGGTCATCCGGCTGAACATGGTCTGACCCGTCCGTGCCAGTCAAATCTGGCAGATTCAAGAATCTATCTTCTCCATGCAAAAACCACAATAGACATGACACTCCTTGCTGCAATCGTCCTTTTCGTGACGGTGACTTTCTACGCGGTCTTGCCTTTCTTCTACAAGAGGACCTCCGCCGCCTTCACGGCGTTCTACCACCGGATGGCACTTTCCGCGAAGGCCCGGTTCTACTACCGGGTCATCGTCTCCCTGCAGGTCTTCCTCGTGAACCTCTGCTTCCTGGTTCTCCAGGGGCCGAGCTGGTGGCAGTTCCCGGGCCTCGTGCTCTCGATGCTCCTCATCCCGGACAAATGCACGGCTGCCATCTTCCGCTGGCTGCACGACGACCGGCGTGCCCTGATGGGCGCCTTCGCCCTGTTCTTCGTCGTGATGGCATTCCCTCCGCTCTTCAACCTGAGCCTTTCGCTGGGGATGGTCATGATCGCCTCGGCGTTCTATCCGTCATGGGTAATCACCTTTTACTTCATGCTTGAGGACGAGATCTTCAAGAAGGTCAAGAGGACCCCGGAGAACATCGCAAAGATGTATTTCTGTTCGAAACGTACCAACCGCAAGCTGGCATTCCTCGACCCATAAATGCCACGCCCGGAGCGGCACGACCAACCCGATAAATCACTACCGAAATGAAACGAAACAAACCCACGCAGCCGGGACATCCGTGCCCGGACTATATCCACTCCCTGCCGAAGAAGCTGGCAGATACGCTCCACTCCAAGAGCAAGGACCGGTACACAAAGTACGACGCCTTCCACTACCTGATGGAGCGCCAGGCCGTTCACACTTCGGACCAGTCCAAGAACCACACCCGTCCGTTCACCGTCACCATCACGGAGCTCTCCGTCGACTGGGGCTGGCACCGCCATACGGTGACCGCCTTCCTCGGGAAGCTCGTCGCCCTGAACTACCTCACGGTCGACAAGACCCCGGAAGGATTCTCCCTGCTCCTGAACGACCTCTTCATTCCGGACCTCTAAAAGCGGTTCGGACCCTCGGGCTTGCCCGGAGTCCGGCCGCGCCCGGCGGACCCGGAAACGGGCCGGAAAACGGCCTTTCCGGGGCTGTCCCATCTTTACCGGAGAATCTCCCCGAAAGGGGGTCCTTGTTTGGCAGCGGGCTTGCCCGTTTGCCACGAATGAAGGGAGGTGGGTAACACAATACCCCCTTGACCCGAGGTCAAAGGGAGGAGTGCCAACAATACAGCAAGCTGGGCACCGGAGGAAAGGGAGGGAAACAACCCCTAAAACCGACAAGAAATGGCTACACAGAAACAGGTCGTCCACTTCCAGGCGAAGAAGGGATTCACGACCGCGCAGAGCAACGAGCACCAGAGGCGCTGGACTGAGAAGGGCTGGGCGCAGGCGAACGAGAACGGCCGCATCGACCGGACGCGCACGCGCCTGAACTTCGAGATCGTCCGGGGCGGGAAGGTCCAGCCCGTCGACCAGAGCCGGTCCATCCCCGAGATCTTCAGGGAGAACCTGCGCTCGCGCGGGATCGAGGATCCCAACGCGTCGTGTCCCGAGAAGCCGACCAAGCGCACGGTCGTGGACTTCATCATCAGCGGCTCGCACGAGCGGCTGTGCCAGCTGGCCTTTGGCAGACAGCAGGTGAACTTCGAGAAAGGTGCCGACAACAGGGGGGTGAACAGACGCTCCGAGATCGAGCGCTGGGCGAAGGACATGTATGACGTCCTCGCCGGCAGGTTCGGGGAGGAGAACATCCTGTCGTTTATCGTACATCTGGACGAGCGCACGCCCCACATCCATGCCGACGTCGTGCCCGTTACGCCCGCCAATATGATCTCCTACAAAGAGGTGCTCTGCGGCAAGGACAAGTACGAGTTCCGCCAGCGGACCCTCGCCCTGCACGACCTCTTCGGGGCAGTGAATAAGAGGTGGGGACTCCAGCGCGGGGACAGCGTCAACGAGACGCACCGCAAGCACCACAGCACCGAGGAATACCGGCGCTCGCTCACCGGGAAATGCAATACACTGGAGAGCGAGGTGGACCGCAAGAGTGCCACGCTCAAGACCCTCGAATCCCAGATCTCCCAGGCGGCAAAACGCATGAAGGGCCTCACCACGATGGTCTCCAACCTGGAGGCCGCAAGGGGCCGGATCGAGGAAGAGATCGACGCCATCCGTCAGTCCCTCTCCGACGAGGGCCTCGGCACGGACCGCCGGTCCGACCTCCTCTCGCAGGAGGAGTCCCTGCAGAAGAAACTCGACGAGATCCTCGCCAAGCTCGACGACAAGCGAGGCAAGCTCAAGGATGCGGAGCGAAAGCTCGCGGAGCTCAGACGCCAGATCGAGGCCTCGGAGGAGCGGCAGGAGGAACTCGACAAACAGATCCGCTCTGCCACGTCCCAGGTTTCGGAGATCGCCCTGAACAAGGTCGGGATCCAGGCGCTGTGGACGGTCCTCAGGGACTTCCAGATATTCAAGAGCATGCTGCCCGCGAGCGAGTCATCGCTGATGGATGATTCGCTCCTGCAGGACATGACACGCCAGGGCGCGGGAATCATCACCTGCGCGGCACTCCTCTTCGTGGGGATGGTCGACCAGGCCACGACCTTCGCCGAGAACAAGGGCGGAGGAGGCGGCCACAGCCACGGCGGCTGGGGACGCGACAAGGACGAGGACGACCGGGCGTGGATCATGCGCTGCCTGGCACGCTCCCGTCAGATGATGGCCCCGGCCGGGCGACGGATCAAGCGCTGAGTGCCGGCCGCAAGAATGAATTCAACACGAACC
>JAEEGK010007222.1_pt1 | contig 26498 bp, 15 predicted proteins | sample 8958771 | NCBI WGS metagenome assembly JAEEGK01 (sample SAMN16246547, study PRJNA631951) | gut metagenome | biome: gut microbiome; feature: rumen; material: SC-attached | host: Bos | place: Iran: Karaj | collected 2018-10 | reverse complement strand
AATTTACAATAAAATTCATGATGAATTATGGAATTTTATTGATGTTAAAGAAAAAGAAAGAGAATTTTTAGAAGATAATTTATTTAATGATGAAGAAGAAGTTGAAGAAGAAGAAGAAGAAATTGAATTACAAAATGAAGAAGAAAATGAAGATAATGATTCTTCAAGAGAAAATAGTAATTATAATGATGATCATAAAATTATAGTTCAACAAAAAAGTAATAATGATAATCAACAAATAAATAATATTAATGGTCAAATTAAAGATAAAAATGAATTAATAATAACAATGAATAATTTATTAACTAATGATTCAACAGAAAGAGTAAATGCAATAATAATAATTCATGATTTAATATGTGCAAAATATGAAGATAATAAAATAATATTAATAGAAAATATAGATACAATAATTAGAATATTTATAACAGCAATGAAAAATTTATTTAACACAAATGATATAACAACAATACCAATTAAATTTAGTAAATATTTAGCAACAGTATTATGTAAAATAGCATCAAATAAAGAATTAATATCTCATATATCATATGATGTTTTATATGAATTAAGTGAAGAATTACTTTCAAATTTATTAATTGAAAATTTAGATAAAATAGGAAATAATCAAGAAGGAAGTATAATATTTAAAAGTTTAAATTCTACAATGTTAAGAATATTAGAAAATTGTAATTCAACAAATGTAATTTTAGCTTTATTAGATTTAATAAAATCATATAGAACAAAAGGAGAAAAAAGTAAAGTTGCAGGATTAGCAATTAAATGTTTATTAAAAGTAAATCAAAATTTAACTTCAATAATAAACTCTATTTCAGTTGATAAAATATTATTACAAATTCATATATTATTAATTGATTTTGAACAAACTCAACCTGATTTAACTCCTAAAACTCAAACTGATCAAATGGTTATTAGATTTATTAGAAATTTAATTAATGATTTAGTTAAATTGAAATCTTCGAAAATTTTATTAGATTATAATTTAGTTAAAAATCATGGTGTTAATGATAAATATATTTTAAAATGGATTAAAAATACTTTAAATATTATTCAAACTGAAAAAGAAAAAGAAAATAATTTAAATATTATGAAACAATATTCCACTTCAAATAATAATCCTCAAAAAAATATTAATCAAAATAATAATTCTAATTCTTCAAGACAATTTAGTTCTTCTAATCAAAATACTCATTCTAATAATCAAATTAATACACATGATTTTAATAATACTATGTCACAATTAAAAAAAAAATGGAATGATATTAATAGAAATAATACAAATATGAATAAGAAATAAATTAAATATTTATTTTTTGTTATTTTTATTAAATTATTTTTTTTATTTTAATTAATAAAAAGTTATTTTAAATATCATATTCATTTATAATAAATGTTTAAATATATTTTTCAATTGGAGAAAATATTCAAAAAAAAATATAATAAAATATCTTTTTAAAAAGAAATTTCCAAAAATAAAAAAACAAAGATGAACATTATTAATAAATATTATAATTTATATTTTTCAAAGAAACAATATATTTAAAAAAATAATTTAAAAAAAAATGAATTTATACATAGACAAAAGTCAAATAAATGATTCAGTTTCATCTCAACCATTTTCAAATGAATTTAAAGAATTATATTTAAAATCAAAAATAATATCCTTTGATAAAAACCAGACTCCCGTAAATTATAAAGTAACCCAAACAGAATCTTATTTAACAACAATAAATGATTTAAATCAAAATATTCAATCAATATCAAATAGAAAAAAACCACAAAAACAGAAAATTAAATTTACAGATTTTGACATTCAAGAAAAAAACTTTCGATTAACAACAACTTCAAATAATAATAGAAAAATAGGAAAAGAACAAGAAATGTTTATTACAGAAAATTCAAGTCAAGATTATGATTTAAATGAAGAAGATTTATTAACAAAAAATAATAATGAAAATAATGATAATAATATTATAAATTATATTAAAGATAATAAAAATAATAATAAAGCAGAAAAAAATATTTTTGAAAATAAAGATTATTTTCAAATTATTCATGCTGCAAATTTAAATTTAAAAATGGATAATGATAGATTAAAATCAGATATTATTAAAAAAGATGAAATAATAGAACAATTTGAAAAATTATCTTTTGATTGTGCAAATAAGTTAGAACTCTTAGAAAATAGAGAAAATAATTTTGAAATTCAACAAATGAAAAAACAAATTAGTTATTTAAAACAATATTTAAATATTATTGAAACAAGTGATGTTTTCAATAAAGTAAAAGAAAATTTTAATTTATATATTAGAGAAAATTATATTTTAAAACAAAGAATTGATGATTTACAAAAAGAAAATAATTTTTTAAGAATTGAAAATCAAAAGTTTATAGAAGAAAATAATAATATAAAAAAATATTGTAATGCTCTTAATGAAACTTATTCTTCTAAAAACGGAGAAATTACAAAAACTAATTTTGATTATGAAATAAAACAAAAACAATATTTAGATAATATAATGGAATTAAGGAACTTATTAAAAGAAAAAGAAGATGAAAATTATTTTTTAAAAATGGAATTAAAAAAATATAATCATTAATATTATTATAATGTTTTTTTTAAATATATAAAAAATATAATGCCAATAATTTATTCAAAAATCATAAAAAAAAATTATTAATAATGAGAATGTTTATCAATATTATTTAAAGGAAAATTTCTTGAAGTATTTAAAGATTTATGTATAATTGAATTATTAAATATTTTACTTATTTTTTTTCTATTTGAAATTCCTTCATTAACATTTTTATATATTTTACTGTAAAAAAATTCATTATCATTCTTTTTTTTTGGTAAAAATAAATTTATAAAAGGTAATTTTTTTTCATTATTCATAATTGACACACTATTACTTTTATAATAACTTTTATTTACTCCTTTGATTTTACTTTTTTCTTTTTCATTTTTTTTAAACAATTTCTCATTTAAACTATTATTAATTTCTTTATTTAATCTATGAGTACTTTTTGTTATACGAGAATAAAATAAATTTTTTTCATTATTATTATTTTTTTTAAAAATAGAATTAAAAGTTCCATTTAAATTACTAAAATTTTTTTTCATTTGTTTAAAATTTCTACTTTCATTAATAATAACATTAGAAAGTTTATTAGAATCAATAATTGAATTATGAATACTATTTTGTAAAGACATAAGTTTACTATTACTTTTACTTTCACTATAATTTATATAAGAATTTTTATTTCTACTTAAAGGAGAAGGGGTAATATTAGAAACAAAATTTTCTACTTTTGTATAATGAATAACTTTAAGTTCTTCAGGAATTTTTTCCATATTAAAATTTTTAAAATTTTCTTCAAATAAAAAATCCTTTAAAATTAATTTATATCTATTTAAAGTCTCTTCTCCAATTTTTTCACTTATTAAACAATATTTTTTATCATAATTATCAATATCTTTAATTAAATAAGGAGAAGTGATTTTTTTTTTAAGTAAATTATCCCAATCAAATCCAATAAACCAAGGATGATTAATTAATTCATTAATATTATTTTTACCTAATCTTAACTTAGGTTTTCTTTGGATTAATTTATTAACAAAATCAATAACTTCAATAGAATAATCATTAGGTAAATCTTCTAAATTAATTTTAGCTTGTTTAGTAATAATCATTTGTTTAATTTCATTTTTATTTTTTCCAATATAAGGTCTATGACCAAAAATACATTCATAAGTAATAATTCCAATAGAATAATAATCAATTGAAAAACCATGATTTTGATTACATAATATTTCTGGTGCTAAATATCCTACTGTTCCACTTGTATCTTTTCTATTATTTATTATATATTTTTTTGCTATTCCAAAATCTGTTATTTTCAAATATCCTTTTGAATCAAAAACTAAATTTTCTGGTTTTATATCTCTATGTAATATATTATTCTCATGAATATATTTTAAACCTGTTATTATACATCCAATGAAAAATTCTATTTTTTTTTAATTATATATATATATATATTTTTTTTACTTGTTTGCTCTTCTTGAAATCTCTTCTTTTTACTTAAATGATATCTTAAATTTCCTCCAGTTAATAATTCCATTAATAAATATAAATATTCTCTATCTTGAAAACAATATATCATATTTACAATAAAAGGATGATGTAAATTACTTAAAATTTCTTTTTCTCCAATAACATTTTCAACACTTTTTTTATCTATTATTTTTGCTTTTGACATTTCTTTCATTGCATACAATTTTCCTGTTTTTTTATATAATACTTTCCAAACCTATCTATTAAATTTATTTGTTAATTTATTTATATTATTGTTTTACTTTTCCAAATCCACCTTTTCCAATAACATATTGAAATTCAAAATTATTTTTTGTTAAATAATCATTTTTTGGATTTAATTGTGTTTCTTTTTGAATTATTGAAGCTTTTAAATTTTTTATTTTTTTATTTAAAAAATTAAACAAATTCACACCATTCATTTTTTATATATTAATTAAAAAAAAATAAAATATTAATTTTATTTATATTTATAAAAGTTTTGAATGAATTAATTTAGCAATTAAAGCTTTAAGAGAATCAATAGTATCTTCTTCATCATCTTTATCATAAACTTCTAAAATAGACATTAAAACATTATTTTTTTTATTATATTCTTCAATAGTAATTTTTTTTTCATTGTCAGAAAAATTTCCTTTATCTAAAATATAATTTAATAAATTTAGATAATCATCTTTATCTTTTTTTTCATTATTATTATTTTTTTTTGAAAGTTCATATAATATATTTAAAGTTTCTGAAAAATCTAAATGATTTAAAGTAATACTAAAAACTTCACAAGCTGCAATAAATAATTTATCTTCACATGAAATTTTATCATAAAAAAATTCTTGGCTTTGAGGATTAATAAAATGTTCTTTAATTAATAAATCAATAATTTTTTTTTGTTTTAATTTAGTATCTTTTTTTTCAGTGATTTTTAAATAATTAACCATATCTTTTTTAAAAGATTTAATTGAAATTGGTGTTTTTCCTTCATTATCTTTTAAAGATCTTTTCTTATCTTCTTTATCACTAATATTTAATTTTATTTTTCCTCCGTATTTGGTTAAAAATATTTCTATATTTTCTAACAATCCTTCTTCATCATCTTTTCCATTTTTAAATACTTCCCAAAAAGATCTTAACATTTTATTTCCATCATTATATTCACTTAATAAAAATGATGAAGAATCTTTATTTATTTTTTTTTCATTTTCTAATTTCTGTAAAAATTTATCAAATGTTGATTTTTTATTTGTTTCATATTCATTATTATTTTTTATATTATTGTTTGTATTGTTTTTTATTGTGTTTAATAATATTGTTTTTGTTAATGATAATTTATTCTTTTGAAATCTTTCATATACTTTCATAATGTTTTGATTTTTATCATTTAGTAAATTTAATATTTGCTTTTTTTCTTTTTCTGTTATTGATATATTTGAAATTATTTTAATGAATTCAGTTAATTTTCTATCTGAACTATTTAAATTAGGAAAATTATTATGTATATAATCATTAGTATTATTATTTTTTGATATTTCTTCTGCTTTTCTAATTGATAATAAAGTTAATTTTGGTTTTTCATTATTATTATTATTGTCTTGAGTTTGTTGTCTCTTAGCATTTAATTTATAATTATTATTTAATAATAATAAAGGATTTGTTTTTTTATTAATAATAAATTCTTCACTTTCTTGATTTGAAAAATGATTATTTGATTTATTAAATTTATTATTATTATTATTATTTATTATTGAAGATGAAGAAGAACTTTCTTCTTCTTCTTCTTCTTCTTCCTCTTCTTCCTCTTCTTCAAAACTTGATGAACTTGAAATATAATCATCTTCATTTATTTTTATTTCATTTTGATTTTCTTCTATTATTTTTAATATCCATTTTCTTATTTCAGAACTTAATTCATCTGAATTTTTATTTTTTATATATTTCTTATATGCATTTATTATATTTTCATCATTTTTTTTTATTAATTCTTCATATATTTTTAATTCATCTTCATTAAAATTTTTAAAAAATTTATTTTTTAATTTATCATTATAATAATCTATTATTGATTTTTTTAATTCAGCATTTAAAGGAAAGGAAGATTCTTTTATATTTAATTGTTTAAATAAATTTATTTTTTCCTTTGGTTCCATATTTTCCATATCAGCTTTAAATAATAAAATACAATCTTGAAGAAAAGTATTATCTGAAGAAAAAGTTTTATAAATTTTATTTTTTATTTTTTCACTTTTTTTAATTAATTTATATTCTTTTGAAATTGTATTTTTTTTAGAATCAATATTTGGATCAGTAAATCTAATACCATAATTTTGGATTATAAAATCTAAAGAAGTTTTTAATTTATTTAAATTATTTGTTAAAGAATATTCTTCAAATGCTTTTATAATTTGTTCATTATCACATAAAATTAATTTTCTTAATAATTCAAAATCACTTTGAGAGAATTTTAATATATTATCTATATTTTCTAATAATTTTAAATTATTATTTGCATTATTATATAAAGGATTTTGAAAATTTTTCATTGAATGAATTTCTATTTCATCATTTTTTCCTAAATTATTGAAATTCAAATTATTAAATATATTATTATTAAAATTATTATTTAAATAATCATTTAAAATAGGAAATATTTGAGTAGATAATTTATTAATATCTTTCCCATGATTAAAATATAATTTAAATAAAGTTATAATTTCTTCATTTCTTTCATTAATTAAATTCTTTAAAACATTATATTTACTTTTATCAATAAATTTCTCATTAAATAATCTAAAAGCAAGAATTTCATAAGGATCATTAATATTATTATTAAAAATATTATTGTTATTCAAATTATAAAAATTATTATTAAAATCTTCTTTTCTTCTATTTGGACTATATAAATCGAAATTAAAATTATGAAATAAATTTTTATCAAATTTAATAGTATTATGAGGTGAATGATTTTTTAAATTTAAAACAATATAATAAAAAGAAGAATATTCCATAGTTAATTGGTTATTTTTTAAAGCACTAGATATAGTATGATAATTACCATAACAATCTCTTATTCCTTTTATTGAAGAGGGATTAATATTTAATATTGTTGCTATTAGATCTTTTAATTCATCTTCTTTTCCTCCAAATTCAATTGTGAAAACTTCTTCATTTAATGGAGATACTAATTTTATTAATCTATGAATATAATATGAATTCATATTATTTATATATTTTTTTTAATAATGTATTTTAAATTTTTTATTTTTTTTATAATGATAATAATAAAAAAAATATCAAAATTACTTTTTTTTTAATTTGAATATTTTCTTATTTTTGACAAAGCATCTAAATCACCATATAATTTATTTGCTGCATTAAAACCAAAATGAGCTTTGGTTCTATTTTCATTCATAGAAACTTTAATTTTATTTTCTTCATCTTCATTTTGATTATTTAAATTTTTAGGAAATTCAATAATAAGAAAAGGGAAATAAATTTTAGTATTTTCATCAATATTAATATTATTTTTTTTATTTCTATCAATAATAAATTTCAAACTATTTAATTCTTTAGATAAAACTTTTAAAGTTTTTTTTTTAATAGAAATATCATTATTTAAATCATTAATTTTATCATAATAATCTTTATCATAATTTTTCTTATTAAAAATATTATTATTTTCAAAAGGAACAATATAATTTTTTCCTTCAGAATAATTCCACATAATTTTTTTACTTCCTTTTTCTTTTTGAAATAAATTAATACTTTTCATAACATTTAAAGCATCATAAATTCTTCTTCTAATATTTTTTTCATCTTTAATTCCTTTTCCTTTAATTTCAGAAACAATTTCATCAGAAATTTCTTTATATGTTGTTTGACCTTTTCTTTTCATTATTTCTTTTACTTTATTAGATATTTCTTTTAATCCTAATGTATTTGTTCTACTATTTAATATATTTTTTTTATTCAAATTATCTGAATTTTCACTTTGAGAAAAACTTGAATTTAATTTATTTATATTTAATTCTTTTCTTTTCTTTTTTAATAATGTTTTTTTATTTTTTCTAAACTGATCTTCATATATTATTTCATCTTCATCATATCTTTTATATCTTATTCTTGTGCTTCTTCTTAATTTCTCATTTTTTTCTTCTTTTAATTTTGGAATTATTATTTCTTTCTTTTTCTCTTTTTCTTCATTTTTTTTAGTATTTTCATTATTTGATGACAGTTCATTTTTGAAAACAGAATAAATATTATTTAAATCTAAAGGATTAGAAAATGTATTTTTATTCTTATCAAATTTAAGTTTTTCAAAAATATTTTTGATATTTATATTTTCAGAATTTAATTTGAAAAAATTTGATAGAATTAATTCTCTGTTTTTTGATTCTTTTTCTTCAAATAATTTTATTAAAAGGACTTTTATATTTTCTGGAAAAGAGTTTAAATTTTCTAATTTTGGCGGCAATATTTTCAAGCTCATTTTTTATATTTGTATTTATTATTTTTCTTTTTTAAAAATTTAAAAAAAAATTCTCAAAAATTAAAATAAATATTATATATATATATAAAAAGAAAAAACCAATAAAAAATAAAAAATAAAGAAAAGAAAGGAAAAACCAATTTATTTCTTTATATTATAATTATTATTATCATTATTATTATTTTTATTCTGTTCTTCTTTCTTTCGATTTTTCTTAACAAACTCCCTTAAATTTCCAACTCTTTCATTTCTATTTTTATTAAAATCAAATCCAAATTTTCTTCCTAATCTAATTTGTAATAAATAATCATCTAAACTTTTTTTACTTATTCCCAATTGTTTAGCAGCATGATCTAAACTATATCGCGTATGTTCTCCTTTTTCATCATAAAATCCATTATATAATTTTCTCCAAGCATGAACTTTTTCAATAATATAACCAATTCTTCTTTCTCTTCTTCTAGAATCATTTTCAATAATATTATTTTCCATATTATTACTATTTTTATTATTACTTTCATCATCATTATTATTTAATTCTGATTCTTCATCATTTTCATCTAATTCTTTTGTTTCATCTGTTTTATTATATACATTAGATAATATTTTCTTATCAAGATAATTTACTATTTTTATTTTTATTAAATTTCCTTTTCCTAATTCTGTTGAATTAAGACAAATATTATGATCTATTGGATCTGGACCATAAAAAATATAATCACTTGCTTCATTTAAATATATATTTATCATTGATCCTCCCATTGGATATCCTAATCTTTTTAAGGAATTACATATATCATTTAATCTAATTTGAAAATTATTATCATTTTCATTTCTTATTATTCTTATTCTTACTGAAGGTATTAATTCTGTTTCTTCATATATATCATTTATATTATCTTTGTTTACTTCTATGTAATTGTGACATATACATTTTTTGTTTTCTTCTTTTTTACCAAATATTTCTGTTAATATTGTTATTAATACTGGAAATTCTAATTCCTCATTTTTTTCTTTTGGTTTTTTTATTGAATTTTCTGAATCTGATTCTATTCTTTTATCTGATTTTTCTTTTATCATTTTAATTTAAATTTTAGATAATAAATACTAAATTTATATAATATTTGAATAAATAAAAAAAATAATTTATTATTTAATAATAAAGTTAACTGAATTTAATTCAATTGAAATATTTGAATTTTGTTTGGAGATTTAAGTTGAGAAAAAAAAGCATATATATTATCTTGAATATTAATTAAATTTCCCCTTAATTCTGAATTTATCTTTTCTTGAATAATATATTGATTTTCTTTATAATAAAAAAATTCTGAATTTATAAATCCATTTTTAAAAGGAATAAACGAAGGATTTAAACCTTGGCAAAAAAAAGATCCAATATAAGAATATGAATTTAAGGATATTAAAAAAATTCTACCTACATCTCTTAATCCTATAATATTATCTGATAGTATTATTGCATTTGAAAAAAATATATTTAAAATATCATTTGAAAATTTAATATAACCTATTGGACAAAATATTTTTGTGTTATAAAAATTTACTAATCCACTTCCATATACCATTATTATATCTTTTTTATTTGGTATTAATAGTATTTTTAATTCATTTTCAGACTGATTTAATATATTTTCATTTACTAAATAATTACTTTTTTTAAATGTGATAATTGATGTTATTTGATAATAGTTTTCATTTATTTTCGAATAAAAAAACAGTTTCTCGCTGAATGATGATACTACAAATTTGTCATTTGATATTTTATATATTTTTTCAATTGGATCATTAAATAATGATGATTCAGAATTTATTAATTGAAAACAAATTAAATTATTTGAATAATAATTTATTGTATTTATTCCAAATTTACCTCCATCATAAATAATAACTAAATTTATATCTAAAGCAAGGAAATAATTCCCAAATGAAATAATAACAGATAATAATTTTTTTAAATTATTAATATTATAAATTTCAAATAATAATTCATCATTCGTTTTGTTTAAAAGAATTCCAATTTTTTCATTATCAATTTTTGATAATTGAATTATTTTCTTAACCTCCTGTTTTTTAAAATTAATTTCATTTATTTTCTTAATATCAATTTTTCTTTTCATTTCATCTATTTCATCTTCTTCTTCTTCTTCTTCTTCTTCTTCTTCTTCATCTTCTTCAGATTCAATTTCTTCTTCTTCTTCTTCTTCTTCATCTTCATTTTCTTTATTATCTTCTATTTTAGTTAAATCACATTTTACTCTCAATAATTCTGGTTCTTTTAAATTTAAAGGAATATTATCAAAATTTATTCTTGAATCATATAAAATGTGATTTGTTATATAATTTAAATTTATAATTAAATTATTTTTATCTCCTTGAAATGATTTTAAATATTGTATAAAATTTAAATTAATTTTATTAAAATTTAATATTTGTTTTACATTTGATATCATCTCTATTATTAATTTATTTTCATATTTTAAATAAGTAGAATAAATTCTTTTTATTAAAATTAATTCTAATTCATTTCTTTTCACAAAATTTTCAAATTCTTTTAAATTTATATTCAACACTTTAATCTCATTAAAATAATTTTGAGCTAACAATATTTTTTCTTCTAACTTTTCTTTATTATTTTTCGTTAGTTTTTCCTCACTAATATTTTGTGTAAAATGTCTTTGAATACACTCATTACAATTTTCACAAATATTTTTAATACAAGTAATACAAAAATTTTCTGTTTTAATATTATGCTTTTCACAAATTGAATAATCATCTTTAATATATAATTTAAATTGATTATTATTTATAAATTCCTCAATTCCAACTTTTCCTTTATGATTATTTTTACAATAATAATCAATAAATAAACCATAAGAAGTATAATGTAATCCAATTAAAGGAATATTACAACATTTAAAACAAGTAATAATATCATTACAAGGAACAAATCCCTTCACAATTTTTTCCATTAAATTATAATAAATAAAAAAAAATGAAATAAAATTTTAAATAACATTTACTCTTTCTGGCTATCTTTATAATACATAAAATTATCAGTCCATTTTTCCCCAACTTTCAAATATTCATCCATCCATTTTGCCATAGCAATACTATTAAGCTTAGTATACAAATCATCTCCTCTACCAGTCATAATAACAGGTTTAGTAGTTCCTCCAAGAAGCATTGCTGCCATATGTCTCTTAATATATCTAACTAATCTCCAACTCATATTAACAGCTTCAAAATCAGGGAAAAGTAAAATATCAGCATCACCTCTTATTTTACTATTCCACATACCCTTATCAGCAACAGCATCAAGTGAAATTGCCATATCCATTCCAATTGGTCCTTCAATTAAACAATCTTTTATTTTTCCTTCTTCATTCATTTTCTTTAATTCAGCAGCATCTACAGTGGCTTGCATTTCAGGATTCACATATTCAACAGAAGCTAATGCAGCGACCCTCGGGTTTCTTACTCTGAAAATTTTAGCCATTTCAACTGCATTTTCAATTATCTGTACTTTATCTTCTAATGTTGGTTTAGTTATTATTTCACCATCTGATAAGAATAATAATTGATCAATTCCTTCTATTTCAGCCATTATTATATATGTTAATTTTTTATCTTTCTTTACAAGACCGTATTTTTCATCATGTAATACCCTAACAAAGTCAGATACAGGAACATATCCTCTCATGAGTATATCACATTCACCATCATGGACCATCTTCGCTGCAGTTAGCGATGCGAGGTAACGATCCTTTATGTCAATTATTTTCATTCCTGAAATATCGAATTTGTAGAATTTAGCTAATTTCTTCATGTTCTCCTCGTCACCTATTAAAATCAGTTCTGCTAATTTAATACGATGGGCATGTGATACTGTTTCTAACATTGAATGCTCATCAGGACATGCTACTGCTATTTTCTTCTTTGGTAAATCCATAGCTGCTCGAAACATATCGAGAAAAGTACGAGACCATCCACGATAATTTTTATCAGGAATACGACTGCCCGTTAAGATTAATGGAAATAAAAAAAGAAGGAGGAAAATTTTTGACATTTTTTATATGTTTTTATATTTTTTTATGTTTTTTTTGGATTCTTTGGATTTTTTTTATAAATTATATTTTTATATTTTTTTTTTAATTTTTTTTTACTTTTAATTATTTATTACTGTTATATAATAAAGATTATGATTTTATATAAAAATTATGAAATGTATTTTATATATTCTCTTTATAAAAATTTTACAATCCAGAATTTTATATTAAAAAAAATTAAATTCATTAATTAAAATATTTAATTAGAAAATATGAAATAATAAAATTCAAAATTATTTTATATATAATATAAAAATTATAATCACAATTTAAAACAATAAATTTATATAAATGATGAATAAATGAGAGAAATACACTTTTATAATTTATTTATATTTCCTTTTTTTATTGTTTTTGGTTCCATTTTTTTCAAAACAAAAGTTATCTTTTTTCTTTTAATATTGAATTCTTCATATTTTGATGAAATACTTTTTCTATAAATATTTAAAGTAAAAGATTTGATTAATTTGATAAAATATTATAAATTGATTTCTTTTGTTTTTTTTATTGTTTTTTTTTAGGAATTTATTTTTTCAATTTATTTATGATAATTGTATTTTTATTTTTTTTAAATTTTTTAATTATTTTTTTGAAATTTTTAATTATGGATGATTTAAACAAAAAGTATTTTGTTGATAAGAAGAAATTTGCTTATTTTATTAATAAGTTATGTGAAAAGAAAGGTTATGATATTTCAATAAATGAAAAAGATAAAGATTTTACTATTATAAAGAAATTAAATAAATTACTTTTAAATATGAAATTTGGAAAATATATATTTAATATTTTAGAAGATGAAATTTTAAATATAATTCCTTTAAATAAACAAGAATTAAGTTTAGAAGAAATACAGCAATTATACATATATTTTTATTTTTATAATTCAATAAAAGAATTAGAAGAAATTCCAGAATTTTTACTTAATAAAAATATGAGATGGCAAATAATAAAACAAATAGACTCTGATATAAATTTTTCAAAAACCTATTCATATATAGATGGTGAAATATACCAAAACACAAAATAAAAAAATTATATTATAAATAAAAAAAAAAAATTAAAATATATAAAAAATATAAATATAAAAAAATTAAATATATAAAAATTACAATATCCAAAGAAAATAAAAAAAACATAAAATAAAATAAAAAAAAAATGAAAGGTTCAATGTTACGTTCATCAGGAGGAATAAACAATCGTTCATTAAATTCAACAAAATTTAAATCAACATCTCAAAGTGGGAAATATCCTGCTTTAACACAAAAATCAAAAGAAGATGATTATATATCATCTCTTCAAAAGCAAGTTTATTATTTAGAATTAGAAATGAAACTGATGAAAGATAGAGAATTAGAAACAAAAAATAAAGTAGGTGGATATGAAGTTTTATTTAGAGATGGTGTTCCTTTAAATGAAAATTTTCTTGCTTTGAAAACAAAATATAAAAATGAAAGAGATAATTTTGAAAATGCTATTAATGATTTAAATAATAATATTAATGATACTGAAAATGAAAATCAAAATTTAAAAATTCAAATTGATCAAACAAATCAAAGTTATTTTAATCTTATTCAAAAATTAAATGAATATACTTCAAATTATCAGGAAGAATTATATAAATTAAATGGTAAATTTTTTAATGAAATAAATACTTTATCAACATTAAATACAGATAAACAGAAATTATCAAAAGACTTATTTAGATTTACAAATGAAAATACTCATCATGAAAGAACAAAAGAAAAGAATGAAACATTTAAAGAAGATAACACAGAAAAAAATGAAAAATTAAGAAAATTTGTGAACGATAAATTTAATGAAATAAATAGATTAACAGAAAAATCAGTTTTAGAATTAGATACTTTAGAAAGAAAAATGATGAATAATGGAAGATTAAGACAATTAGAAGAAGATAATATGGAATTATTATCAAAAATAACAAAATTAGAAAGAGATACTCATATGGCACAAGCAAAAATAGCAGAACTTGAAAATACACAAACTTTAAATAAGAAATATTTACTTGATGAAGAATTAAATAGAAATATTCATTTAGATGAAAATACTAAATTAAATAAAGAATTAGATGGTTTAAGTAAATTAAATGAAGAAATTTTAAAAGAAAAAGTTAAAGAAAGTGAAGAAAGACAAATTTTAGTTATTAAAAATCAACAACAAAATGCTGAATTTAAAATTGGTTTATTAAGTGATAAAATTCAAAAAGAAGAACAAAAATTAGAACAATTACAAGAAGAAAAAAATGAATTAGATGATAAAATTTCAAAAGTTAAAGATGAAATTTATACTGAAGGTGATAATGAAGTTAAAGTTAAATCTGATATTATTGATGTTAAAAATAATATTAATTTATTAGATGATTTAATTAATGATAATACTAATCAATTAGATGAATTAGTTGAAGAAAATAATAAATTAAAAGCTGAAAATGAAAAATATGAAAAAGATATTCAAGATCTTAAAATTAAAATTGATGAAATTCAACAAAAAATTGAACTTAATTCTATGCTTAAAGATATTGATATTAATGAATTGAAATCTCTTACTCAAAATAATGCTATGGTTAATAATAGTATCAATACTCTTATTACTAAATGGGATAAAGTTCATTCCAAATTAGAAGAAATTGAAAAAAAAAGTAAAGAAAATCAAGGGGAAAGTTAAATCCTAAATTAAATATTTGAAATTCTTTTTTTTTTAAACAAAATTTAACATGGATTTATTTAAATTTGTTTTTTATAAATTTTTTTATTCTTTGATAATTAATTTATTTCTTTTAAAAACTCTTAATTTTTAGACATTAATATTATTTATAAAGAAAATTGATATTAAATATATTTTCTATATATAAATCATAAACAATTATATGTTATTTAGTTTAGATGAAGAAAATTCTTCGTTATAAGTAGAATTTACATTTCTGAATTTTTGTAAATGTTTTTTTCAAAAATACACATTCTCATTAAATACTTCAAAAAGCCTTTATTAAAATTAAAAAAACAAATAAAAAAAAATTCATTAAAAAATTAATTAAAACTTATAATCAGGTCCAGTATACATAGCCCAAGGAAATTTATCTCTAATAGATTTAGTAAAAACTCTTTCTATAGGAACTTCATATTTTTTACACCAACTAACAGTAATTCTAGGATCCATATAATTTAATTTTGAAGTTCCCAAAGCAATTTCTTTATTTCCTTTTCTTTCATTTAATTTTTTATCCATTGTTTTAACTTTATCTTTTAGTTTAATTAAAGTTTTTTCAGCTTTATTTTTATCAAGTGGAAAAATTTTTTTTAATTTTCCAACAACAGAATCATGATATTTATTTTTATTTTTTTTAAAATTTTTAATATAATCATCTAATTCATTTAAATATTGTTTATAATCATTTAATTCATTTTCCATTTGTTGACTTTTATCATCAAAATTTTTAGGAACAGTTCTTTGATGATTACATAATTTAGCAACTCTTTTATTAGCATTATTATAATAAGAAACTTTATCATCAATAGGATCATCAATATTAAATTGTTTTAATTCTAATTGTTGTTGAAGAACAAAGGAAGCATTATAAGTTCTAAAAACTTTAGCACTTAAACCATCCATTAAACTTTTTAAATAATCATTTAATTTCTGAGCATCTATTAAATCAAATAAATTTTCACTTGGTTCTTTCCCTTTAATAAATTTATTTAATAAATCATAAACTTTAGAATCAATTTGAACAGTATTTAAATATCTCATAGAATCTTTAGCTAAAAAATCAAAAGTAATATAATTATCTTTTTCTAATGTTATATGTTCAACTCTTAAAGTACAACAACCAACAGTATCAGCTTCATCTTCATTTTTTTCATTTCCAACTCTTAAAGCTAACCTATCAATTAAATAAGTAGCAACACCTAATTGATTATTTTTCGTATTTTTATCATCAAATTTCTTAATATAATCATTTCTAATATTTTCAATACAATTCTTTAATTTTTTAGCTTTTTCATATTTTTTATAATCACTCATTCCTTTAAATTTACTATTAGGAGCTAAAAAAACATATTTAGTATTTTTCCCAATTTTATAATAAGCAAGCCAAGTAGCTTCATTATTATTAACAACTTCTCCCCAAGAATGACCATTAATAGTACAAACGGGAACAGGATCATCCATACCACAATTAATAGTAATATTTTCAGGATATATTCTACTTTTTAATTTTCCTGATAAAGGTTGTTCTCCTCTTCCACGAAAAATTCCTGGTGGTTCAACTAAAAAATTACTCAATTTCTCTAAGGAACCATCTACTAATGCCCAACCGTAAAAATCCATTAATTTCTGTTTTTTTGATTTTTCTAATTTTTTCTCATCTTGACTCTTATTCTTTTTCGCCTCTTTTTGTTCATCTAAATAATTTTTTATTAAAGAAAAATCAAAATCTGCAAAATTTGCATTTTTATATTTATCAGGTAAAACTTTCTTAAATTCTAATGAAAAATTTTTTATTGCAATATCTTTCTTAGATAAATCATTATCTAAAAGTTGTGCCCAAAAAGTTGCAATTTCTTCTTGTTCTGGAGTTAAGGAAATTTCCTCATTTTTATATTTTAATTTTACTGAATGAGGAGTGTAAGAAGGAGGAAAGAGAACTCCATTATGTTCTAAATGTTTCCAACGAAAATCATCTTCTTCACCTTCTTCTGCTGGTTGTTCCCACCATTTATTTATTTGTACTATGTCTGATAAAGATGTTGTTGATAATAATTTTGTCATTTTGTTTTTTTTCTTTTGATCTGAAGAAGACATTATTTAAAATTATTTAAATCAAATTTCGGGTTTATATAATTTTTTTGTTTTTTTTTGGAGGGTTTTTAATTTTTTTAATTGTTTATAAATTATTTGTTTTTTTAAGTTTTTTTTAGTTATTTTTTAGTTTTTTATTTTAATTGTTTTTTAATGCCTTCTCAAATTGATGCCACGGAAATTGATTTAATAAAGGATTTTTTAAAGGAAAAAGGATACTTTTCTACTTTAGAATGTTTTATAAAAGAAGATAAATATAAGCAAGTAGAAAGGAAAAATTCAAAAAATATAATTTATTCAAACCAAGAATCTAAATTTACATTATATTTAAAAAACTCTCGTGAGAAATTTCAAAAATATGCAAAATTAGAAGATTCTTATAAATTGCTGGAAAAAAAATATAAAAATATTTTACAATTAGCAAGACAAGCTTTTTCAGTTTCAATAAATTGTATAGAATTATTACAAGAAATAAAGAATGGAAATAAAAAAGAAAATTTAGAAGAAATAATAAATGATTTTAAATTACAAATAGGTAAATATCATAAAATATTAATGAATGATTCATGGGATGAAAAAACAAAAACAATTAATCAAGCAGTAATGACAGAACATAAAAATAATTTAAAAAAAGCAAAAGAAGAAAAAAAAAACGATAAAATAATAGAAACATTATTATCTTTAAGAGTTTATTCTTTACAAATATCACCTGAATTAAGAAGGAATTTAGTAGAAGATTTTATAGAAAATGATATATTAAATATAAAAGAAAATAATTCAAATCAATTTATCTTAGATTTATTAAATGAAAATAATTATAATATTAAACATGCAATATTATCTTTTATATCAATTTTAGCTTCTATTTCAAAAGGAGTTGAATATTTAAATTCATTTGGAACAAATATTTTAGAAAAAGTTATTGAAATAATGAAAGGAAGTGAAGATGGACAAGTATTACAAAGATTTTCAATTGCTTTTTTACAAAAAATGAGTATTAAAGAAAGTAATATTCAAATTTATTTAAAATATGGTTTAATTGATTGGATTGTTAAATTATTAATTAGAAATAAAAATAATCAAATTAATTTATTTTTATTAGATTTTTCTACTGCTTTATTAGCTAATATTTTACAAAGTAAATTTACTTTGGAATTTCTTGAAAATAATATTGCAATGTGTAAAAATTTAATTCAAACTTTTTTAATTTTAATTAATGATAAAATTCATACTTCTGTTTTAATGCATTTATTAATTTGTTTAAATTGTTTAAATAATGAAAAATTTAATAATGTTAAAGAAGAATGTAATTTTAATAATAAAATTAAGGAGTTTAAAGAAAATTATATTAATAAGGAACCTAGTAATGATAGTGAAAAATTTGATAAGAAAATTATTGTTAATTTATGTAATAATTTATTTGATAATAATAATAATAGTGAAAATAGTTATGAAAGTAAATTTCTAGAATATGAAAATGAACAAAAAGAATTAATTTTTGAATGTTTCCAAGATGAAGTTAATTAAATACTTTATTAAATAAATATTTTATTATTTTTTATTTTTTTTAAAAATATTTTTTAAAATTATATAATTTTAGTTTTTAGATACGTTCTTAGAAAGTTTTCAAATTGTTAAAGTATTTATAATAAATAATTTTTTTTTATTTCTTATATTTACATTTTGATTATCATTTATTTTAATAAATAAAAATTAATAAAATAAATATTTTTTTCAATTTTTTATAATTATTATTTTGAAATATAAATTATATCTACAATAATTAATTAAGAAAACAAAATTTAATTTATTTTTATTTTTTAAAATATGATGTTTTATAATTGTTTATTTCATTCTTTATTCTCAATTAAAAATTCAAAAAACTTCTATAAAAGATAATTATTCATTCATATGAAATCAAAATTAAAAATATTTGAATTATATATTTTTATTCATCAATCATTTGATTATTTTATCATATTAAAAATTCAAAAATAAAAAAACAAAAAAAAAAAAAATAAATAATATTTTTAAAAAAAATTCTTATAACTCAAATATCAAAAATATCGTATTAAGCCAAGAATTTTTCATTAATTAACTTAGTTAACCCTGGAATTTTAACAACATGAGCGATACCACTTTGATATTTAGGAAGTGCAAAAGCTACAGAAATTTCATCAATATTTGCAGCTTTAGCAGAATCTAATAATCCCATTCCTTCAAGAGTAGGTTTAATCATTTGTGCACCTAATTGTTCTGCCATCACTTTAAATCCTTCTAAAGTTTCATTAGGATTTTGACCGTTTAAAAATTCTTGAATAACACTTTCTAAAGGACCATTACAAACTTCTTTTGGTGAATATTCAAAATCAAATTTACATTGAACAAAAGCAAGAACTAAATTTAAAAATGAAATAGCCTTTTCTAATTTCTTTTGATATTTTTCTTCAGTTAATTTAACATTTTGAAGTGCTTTTAAAACAGAAAGAGCAATATATTTACCATTTGTAGTTTTACCTTGAAGAAGACAAGAAGCACTTAATACTTTTTCTAATAATTTATCAATAGTTAATTCGAAGAAATCATTAGGAGTAAAATCAGTTTTAAAACTAGCTTTAAATTCATGAAAATCAATAAAATTAAGATTCATATCTAAGAAAGGTTTAATAAATTTACCATCAATAGTAACAATATCAATAAACATTCTATTTCCTGCAGTTCTTAAATGGTAAGAAACTTTTTCAGCTCTTTTTTTAACGAGTGGAATTTCATCAATCATAGGTTTAAATTGATTATATAAAGCTTCTAGAACTTTAACAGAATTTTCATCATTTGCATTTATACTTATTGTTAAAACACTTAAAGCTTTTTCCATATAATCTTTTGATTGATCTATATATTTTGAATAATCATCTTTGTTGAATGAAAATGTCTCTGATGATATTCTAGTTGGTTCTGTTTTTGTTCCATGAATATTTAATACAAAATCTTTTACTTCATTTTCTTTTGGAATTGATTCAATATTTTTCTTTATGTCATCAAAAAATGGAATTACTGAATCTCTAGGAATTATTCCAAAATATGGTTTTGGGTTCTCTGACATTTTTTATAATAAAAGACTTTACGTTTTTTGATTTTTATATCTTTGATTGGAATATTATTTTTTTTTTATTTTTTTATTTTTTTTTATATTTTTTTGGTTTTGTTTTTAATTTATTTTATTTATTTATTTTTTCTTTTGGTTTTTTTTATTTTTTTAATGGTCTTTTTATATTTTTAATTAATATGGGGAATGGAGTATTTTGTTGTCAAAGAAATAATATAATAGAACATTCAGTTAAATTAGATGGAATGTTAAGTCCAATAGAACAAAATAATGAAAATAATAAAATGGTAAAAAATATAAAAAATAAAAAATCAAATTCAAGATTAAATACATCTTTTACAGAACAAAAAGTCACTTCTCATAATAATAATTCTTCAAAAAATTTAAAATTAAAAAATCAAAATAATTCTATTCAAAATATAGTTAGAAGTAAAGTAAGGAGTCAAACTGTAGGTAGAAGATCTACTTATTTAAATAGAACATTTATAAATATTTTAATTATTGGTGAAAAAAAAGTTGGTAAAACTTCTTTAATTGAAAAAATGGAAAGTAATAAATTTGATTTAAATTACATTCAATCAAAAGAAGATGAAAATATTATTTATAAAGTTTCTTATAATAATAGAATTTATAAAATTAATTTTTTTGTCCCTATTCATTCTAATATAAAACATATATTAAATAATCAGAAAGATTATTTTATTTTAATGTATGATTTAAATAATGAGAAATCTATTCCTTTTATTAAAAAATTTATGGAAAAATTAGAGCCTTTATATAAGAAAAATAAATACTTATCGAATATTATTTTTCTAGGAAATAAATTAGATTTAAAAGAAGCTAATAAAGATATTATTAATTATTGTGAAGAAAAAAATATTTCTCATTTTGAAATTTCTATAAAAAATAATTTTGGAATTGATGAATTAATTCAAACAATTACTCAAGATTTTAATTTTCATGAGTTTGATATAGATAATATATAAAATATAGAATGTTAAATTTTATAAATTGTTTGTTATTTATCTAAAAGTAATTAATAATTTATAAAATTATATAATATAAAAGATTTTTTTATGTTTTTTAAGATTATTTGATTTAAATAAATTAAAAAAAATTCTTTAATTTTAATTAAATTGTCTTTAAATTTTTAAAAGGAAGGTCAATAATAAAAATGAATCTAAACAATTGAAATAAAAATAAAAATGATACAAAAAAGATTATTATGTTTAAAAATTTTGTCATCAGAAAATACTTTTAATATTGTTAATATTAATAGATATATATATAATTAATTATGGATTTTAAAATTTGAATCAAGGTAAATAATTATTTTTAATAGAAATTATATTTAATAATCATTTAATTAAATTAAATTTTAATAAAAAAAAAGATTTTTTATTTGTCAAATAATTTTCAAATTAAAGCACATTTTGAAATAAAAAAAGAATTTTCTTAAATCCTCCCAAAAAGAATAAGTAATTTTACAAAAAATAAAATATATAATTAATAACAAAAAAGATAAAATGAACTTCTTTTTATTCTATTTTTCATTTCTTATCATAAAAATTAAAAACTATGAATTTAACGATTGTTCAATTTACATCAAATCAACAGTACAAAAATATTCAGTAACATTAGATAATATTATAGAAAATTCATCTAGAGAACCATTAGAAATTAGTAATTCAATTCCAGGACAAAGCTCAGGACTAACATCAGGACAAAGACCAGGAGCAATGTTAAGTGGTATAAATAATTTGGAAGAAAAAAAAGATAATTTGGAAGAAGAAGATAATTTGGAAGAAGTAGATAATTTGAAAGAAGTAGATAATTTGGAAGAAGTAAAATATAATTTGGAAGAAGTAAAAAATGATTTGGAAGGAATAAAAGATAATAGTGTTGTTGATAGACGACAATTTTTTTATATAATAAATACCACTTTTTCAACTGAATCAGGTCATATTTTAAAAATCGAATTTGATTTTGAGACAACAAATCCCGAAACAGTTTGGATTGATGTTAAATGCCCAAATTTTGTTTTTGAATCTTGTAGTGAATTGGATTTTCAGAAAATAAATATTAATAGAAGAAAATTGACAAGATTAGAAAATTTTGAAAATAAAGTTAGAATAGGAGAATGTAAATATACAAATGATAATCATTCTTCAAACATATCATTTATATTTCCTGAAATTTTTTACTTTTTTCCTTCTCAAATTTTTGAATTAAATATGACATGGAGAGATAATGATGAAAATGAAATAAATAAAAATAGTAATGTGTTAATTCTAGAATTAAATGAAGGAATTAATAGAACATTTAAATATTCAAAAAATAATATTATGAAACCTAATGAAGTTTATCTAAATATAGAAAAAATATATTATCAAAATTATGAAAATAAAATTGACACTTTTATAATTCAAACTGATAACGAATTAAATAGAAGAATATATTTTATTTCTTATTGTCAAGAATTAAAACAAATAGAAAATTTCTTTTATGAATGTGTAACAGATTTGAATTGTGATGAAATAAAATCAATTCAAAAAACAATGAATCCAAAAATAGATTTTCAAATGAAATTACAATGTGAAGGACGTACTCAATTTTATTTTTATAAATATGATAATAAAAAAGAAGGTAATGATTGGTGGGAATATTGTTCTTTTTTATATAAACATTATAATATAGAGTATTTTTTTTTAGAAATTTCAGATAATAATATTATTTCGGTAAATGATATTGAGAGAGATCATTGGGATTATATTATGAATTTATGTCAAAATTTGGAATTAAAAATAAAAAGTAATAATAAATATTGGTATTGTGAAATAGAATCTGATTGTAGTGTTGTGAAAGAAGAAATTTTAAAAAAATTTTTTCAAAATTCTGAAGCAGAAGTTAAATGTGAAGAAGATATTCATTATTTTTATAAAAATTTTAGTAATTATAATCCAGAAGACTTAGAAAAATATGAATATTGCCCTTATGTTTTTTATAAATTTCATGAATATGACTATTCAAAATTTAACGCCAGCAATCCATTAATGAATGATCAGGATAGCAGTTTATCTAATTTTTTTTGTAACAATGAAATTTATTTAAGATATTGTAATAAAAAGATAGAAAGAGAGACATCAAATAATGGAAAATCAATTATTAAATGCTATACTTCGAAAGAAGAAAAATTTATGTTTGCAAATTTTATAAATGATGAAGAATATCAAATTGAAATATATTATAATGAAGGAGTTATTAATTTTTATAAATGTCCAGAAATCGAAGATAAAGATTGGAAAAAATGTTACAACATTATTTGTGATAAATATGGAACAGATAAAAATTTCACAGTTAAAAGAAAAAATTCAAATCTTAATTCAATATCCGAAATTTATTCTGACGGTGTAAATATTAATTCTTATTTAAATTTTTGTTATATTGAACTATTAGATTTTTGTGAACTTGAAAAATATTACCAAGAACAAGAAGATATTATATATTGTAAAACTTCATTGGACTGTCAAGAATCAATAAACAAATTGAAATCAATGAATACAGAATTCAAAATTGATTTAAAAATAACCTGTATTGATAAAACAATTAAATGGCATAATTATGATAAATATGATAAAGAAACAGGAAATCAATTAGAAAAATGTTGTCATATTATTCATTTAATTAAAAAAATTGATTATTTCATCATAGAATTTAATGAGAATGATGATAATAAGATATATGATATAAACAGTGATAAACCATTAAATGATATTTGTACATCTTACTTTTCATATTGTAATGAAAACTTAATAATTAGGAATAAAGAACAAGATTCTATTTATTGTGAATCTTCAATTGAAGAATGTCCTAATATAGAAAATAATAATGATATAATTAAATATCAAATAGAAATGGAAATACATTGTGAAAATTCAATTATTTATTTACATAAATATAATTATTTTCTAAACAACGAAACATGGGAAATATGTTCAAAAATTTATTATAATTTAAATCAAATGGAATATTTTAGAATAGAAAAAGAATCAAATGATAATTTTAAAATGTTTTTTAATAATAAAGAACTTTCAACATTAATATGCAATGATTATTTAATTAATTGTGATAAAAAAATTGTTTACAATGAAAAAACAAATATTATTAATTGTGAAACTACTTTAAATTGTGATGATATAAAAAATAATTTTAATCCTGAATTAAACGAATTAAATTATATATTTTATTGTGATTCTTCAAGTTTACAATATTTTTTTCATTATCCCAATTTGAATGAATTGAGTGAAGAACAAAATTGTTCTTATTTATTAAATATAACAGATGAACCAAATAATTATTTAAGAATAGAAAAAACAAAAAATGATTATGAAATATATAATAATAGTATAAATATAGATAAATCAATATGTAATTATACTTCTTTAATAAATTGTACAACAATAAAAGATTTTGGAAAAAAAGAAAATATTATTTATCTTACTTGTGAAACAGGAGAAGATAATTGTCGAATAATTCAAGAGGAAATAGAAAATGAATTAAAGTCAAATTCAAATATTAAGTTAGATTTAAAATTAGATTGTCAAAAGGAATTATATTATTATCATTATTATAATTTTTCTATTACTGAAAAAACTAAAAAATGGGAAGCTTGTTCTCATATTTTAAATTTATATTACAAAGAAAATCCAGAATATTTTTTAATAAAAGATGAAGATGATGAATTTGATTTTAAGATTTCAATAATAGGATATGAAGGATATGATAATGATATAGATAATGTATGTTTTCCTAAAGTTAAAAATAATACTTTTTATTTTAAAATTAATAAAAAGAATACATTAATATTAGACAATAAATTTATTGAACCTTTTTTTTCTGGATATTCAGGATTTAGTTTTACTGTTAATGAAGATGGAAAAATATATTATAATAATTATGAAATAAAAGATGAAAATGAAATAATTAATTCAAACATTTTTGATTATGAACATTTAAATGAAAATATTTCAAACACTACAATTCCCTTTTCTTTATATTTTAATAGAATAAAAATGATTAATGATACAATTAATCTTTTAATATTCCCTGTTTTTTGTGACTCAAATGATTTATATTTGGAGAATAAAATTTGTAAAATATCAAAAAATAATGAAGAAATAATAAGTATTTTAATTAATAATAGAAATTCAAATTTATTAAAGTATATGACTATAGAAGGAAAAAATTCACAATTTAAAATTTATGATGAATTAAATGATAAATGTTATTTAGATTTAAAAAAATTATATAATGACAATATTTTTATTATAATTAAAACAGAAAATAATATTGAAGAATATTATTATATATCTGAAAATTATGGAATTCTTAATCAATATATTTGTCAAAATTTTACAATTAATAATTTAAATAAAAATATTAACAATAATTCAACAATTGATTTAAATAATTTAATATATCCTTCAATTTTAAATAATATTCCTGAAGATTTCTTTCAAATTAAAATTCAAAAGAATGAAAATAATTTTGAAGGAATACTTTACAATAAAAATAATATTATATTAAAAGAGAATGAAATTTATAACTATTTAATAATAAATTATGGAATAAAATATAAAACTTGTTATTATGAAGATAAATTTAAAATTGAATTATATAAGAATAATGAATTACAAGATACATCATTAATTAATTTAAATGTTTCTCCGATGTTTTGTGATAATAATAAACTTTTTTGTGGAACAAATTATTCAAGTGAATATATAATTAATTTATTACACCAAAATATAGAAAATATAACATGTAATTTAGGAAAAATAATTAAAGAAATTAAT
>JAEEGK010007220.1_pt1 | contig 26502 bp, 20 predicted proteins | sample 8958771 | NCBI WGS metagenome assembly JAEEGK01 (sample SAMN16246547, study PRJNA631951) | gut metagenome | biome: gut microbiome; feature: rumen; material: SC-attached | host: Bos | place: Iran: Karaj | collected 2018-10 | reverse complement strand
ATATTTTGTTAAAATTAATTTAAATATAAATTTGTTTAAAATAAATTATTAATTTATTAATATTAAAATTCTCATATTTATAAATGTCATCTCATCATAAAATATATTTGGAGAAATTTCAAATTCATAAAATTTGAATAATTAAAATAGTTTCAAGGGATATAAAAAATTCTCTGAAACACATAATATTTTTTATAAAAAATTTCCAATTAATTAAAACATAATAAATTATATTTATCATTATTTCAAATCTTATATTTTTATATTCCAAAAGATAATAATAATAACATTTAAAGTTTCTCCACTATAATTTATTACATCATCAAATTTAATTTCCCTTAAAAAATTAAAAATCAAAAAAAAATAAATTCAAAATTCAATAATTATAAAAAATTTTTTCACCTTCTAATATTCCTAAAAAAAAAATAACCCAAAATCACCAAAAAACATAATCCAAAAATAACCAAAAATCAATTTTTTAATATTAAACATTCTAATAAAAAAACCCTATAATTTCCTAAATAATAAATCAAAATAACAACCTTATAATCCATTTACAACCTCAGCAAAAAAAAATAAATTATTTTTTCAATATAAATATACGAAAAAAATAAATAAGAACTATATAAAAAAAAATGTCCTGTTGTTCATGTGCCAAAATTGAAAAAGTTCACGGAAGAGAAGTCCTTGACAGTAGAGGAAATCCCACAGTTGAAGTAGAAGTAACCTTATGTAACGGAGTAAAAGCCCGTGCAATGGTACCAAGTGGAGCCTCAACTGGAGAAAGTGAAGCTCTTGAACTTAGAGACGGAGATAAAAGTAGATATCTTGGTAAAGGAGTTCTCAAAGCTGTTGAAAATATTAATACTAAAATTGCACCAGTAGTTGTAGGAATGGATGCTTTAAATCAAGTAGGTATTGATAGAAAAATGCTTGCATTAGATGGAACTCCATTCAAAAAGAATTTAGGAGCAAATGCTATTTTAGGTGTCTCACTTGCTGTTGCTAGAGCAGCTGCAAAACATTTAGGAATACCACTTTATAGATATATTGGAGGTACTAATGGTAAAGTTATTCCTACTCCTTGTATGAATGTTATTAATGGTGGTGCTCATGCTGAATCTACTGTTGATTTCCAAGAATTCTTTATTATTCCTGCTGGATTCCCTACTTTCAAAGAAGCTTTAAGAGCTGGTACTGAATGCTTCCATGCTTTAAAAAAAGTTGTTAAAGCTAGAGGATATGAAACTGGTGTTGGTGATGAAGGTGGATTTGCTCCTTCTTGTAAAAAAGGTAATGAAGAACCATTAGAACTTATTGCTGAAGCTGTTAAAGAAGCTGGATATAAATTAGGTGAACAAATTTTCCTTGGTATGGATGTTGCTTCATCTGAATTTTATAAAGATGGTAAATATGTTCTTTCAAGATCAAAAGAAGGTGAAAAAACTACTGATGAAATGATTGCTTTCTTAGAAAAATTAGTTACTGATTATCCAGCAATAATTACAATTGAAGATGGTTTAGCTGAAAGTGATTGGGAAGGATGGAAAAAACTTACTGAAAAATTAGGTAGTAAAATCCAATTAGTTGGTGATGACTTATTTGTAACTAATCCAACATTCATTGAAAAAGGTATTACTACTAATGTAGCTAATTCAGTCTTAATTAAAGTTAATCAAATTGGAAGTTTAACTGAAACTCTTGATGCTATTAAATTAGCTCAAACTAATGGTTATACTTGTATGGTTTCTCATAGATCAGGAGAAACTGAAGATACTACTATTGCTGATTTAGCTGTTGCATGCAATGCAGGTCAAATTAAAACTGGTTCTGCTTCAAGAACTGATCGTATGGCTAAATATAATCAATTACTTAGAATTGAAGAAGAATTAGGTGAAGATGCTCAATATTTAGGAATTAAAGCTTTCCAAAATAGAAAATTTGCAAAATAAAGATTTTGGGATAATATAATTTAAAAATTTATTTATTTAAAAAATTTGAGTGTTTTTTGAATTTATTTTTATTTTTTTTTTCAAAATAATATTTAAATTAAAAAAAATGTTAAAAAATGAAAAAAATGAATTTCCAAGTGATCATTTAGGAAATATAACATCAATAAAATTTAACAATAATTCAAATAGATTAGCAATAAGTGGAAATGATGGTAAAATAACAATATTTTCATATGATGAAAACCTAAAGCAATTAAATAAAATTCCAGATACAATAATATTAAAAAATAGTCATAATAATTCAATAAATGATATATCATGGTCACATCCAAAATTTGGTAATTATATTGCATCATGTGGAGATGATAATAATATAATAATATGGAAAGAAAAATCAAAAAATGATTTTGAGAAAATAATATCATTTTCAAATCATAAAGATAAAATAACATCAATTGAATTCGCGCCTTATGAATATGGATTAATTCTCCTTTGTTCTTCTTTAGATGGTTTCATTAGTATTTATATGTTTAAAAAAGAAACAAATAATTGGATTGAATCAATAATTAAAACAGAATATAATCATGTTAATTTTATAAGTTGGGGACCTTCAAATTTTCCTATTAATTTAGATAATGCTTTTAATGATGATGATGATGAAGATTATGAAAATAATAATAATGAAAATTTAACTGAAATGAAATTTGTTTCTTGTGGTGATGACACTGTTTTGGTATGGGAAAGTAATAATAATTTAATAGATGATTTTAAAAGTAGTTTAATTTATAGAGGTGAATGTGAAATTAAATTTGTTTCTTGGATGAAATATGTTATTTATTCTTATAATATTATTGCTGCTGGATGTGAAAATGGTGATGTTGTTATTTTAAAAGAATATGATAAATGGTTAAATACTTTTATTATTAAAACTAATGGAATTATTTATTCTGTTAATTGGAGTAAATGTGGAAATTATTTATGTATTAATTCTGATATGAAAAATAAATATTATCAAGAAAATTTAGATGATAAATTTGAAGAAATACAAATGAGAAAATAAAAATATTAAAAATTAAAATATCAAAATTAATTTTTAACAAAAATAAAAATGAAATTAATTTAAAAAATGTTTATGCTTATATATATTAAATAATACAAAACTGATTTTATAAAAATGATATATAAGAATTATTAAATTTTTCTTTAAAACTCATTCTATTATAAAAATTTACATACAATAAAAGTCTATATAATTCAAAAATAACAAATCATTTAAAAATATAATTCATTTCAAAATTTAATATTCTTCATTTTCATTTTCAAAATTTTTATAAAATGGATTAGTACATCTTTGTTTTCTATTATTAAATTCATTAGAATCAGGTCTTGTAATTGGGAAAAATATGTTATCTAAATTATCATCATTGCAAAGTTTTTCTTCACTTTTTGATTTTAATAATTTAAAATCATTATCAATTTCTTCTAATGATATTTCTTCTAATCTTTTTGTTGGAGTTGGTGTTTTTATTTTATCAAAATTAAAATAATTTATTTTTGACATTCGAATTGGTTTTGGAGTATAAATTTTCTCTATTTTAATTTCAACTTTACAGCAACTCATTTAACTAATAATAAATTTTTAAATTATTTAAGATATATTTAAAATAAATTATCAAATAATTATATATAATAAATATAAAAGAATATAAAATAAAATTTAATAATTTATTAATAATTTAAATTAGTTAAATTCAATTAATAAAATATTTTATTTTTTTTAAATTTTTATTTTTTGTGAGAAAAACCCTTCATAAAAACAAAAAAAAAAGTTTAAAAAAAAAAATAAAAAAAATCATTAAAAAAAATTCTAATTAAAATGATAATATAAAAAATGGGAATATGTTCAACTACTAATAAAGAAGTAAAACCAAAAAATATTCAAAATCAACCAATAAAAGAAAAAAATCAATTTTTAGAAAAATCAAATGAAAATGAAAATGAAATTGAAAATCCTAAATTTAAAGATATGCCAATATGGGGAAATAATAAAATAAAAGGGTTTGGTATAAAACAAATGCCAGGATATAAATGCAATTTAAAAATAGATGAATTAATCAAATTAAGAGAACAATTTTGGTCTTCTAAAAAAACAAATAAAATGCAATGGAAAATTATACATCAAGCATGTGTTTATGATCATATAAAAGGAGAAGAATATTTATATAAAAATAATATTAAAACTGTTAATGGTTGTATTAATGAATGTATTGATTCTTATGGTAATATTTATAAAGTTCCTAATTTTTGTATTAATGATCCATATTTTGAATTAGAACTTTTACCTAAAGATGATTCACATAATGAAATTATTGAAATTAAACTTTTTGATATTATTAATCAAAAAAATATTCAAATTAAAGTTAGTGAAAATGAAAAAGGAATTGATTTAATTAAAAAATATGCTAGTAAATATAATATTGATTTAAATGAATTTGTTATTAGATTACTTTTTGGAGGAGGAATTATTAAAGAAAATGATACTTTATATCAACATAAAGTTAAAAATGGCTTTAGTATACAAATTTGTGTAGCTAAAAAAATTTAGAATTTTTATTCTTTGATATTGTTATTTTATTTTTATATATTCTTTAAAAAAAGAGATTGTTATAAATTTTATATTTAAAAAAAATAATTATTACTTAATAAAAAATAAAGAAATTTATTAAATAAATCGATTTAATTTAAATAATTTAAAAAAATAAATGAAGATTAGAGAAATAATTAAATCTAAAGTTCCTTTATATACTAAAGAGAAATATTTTGATTTATTTAATGATATTATATGTAATTTAAAAACTATTTTAAATAAAGAAAAAAAATCAAAAATAAAATTAATTTTCAGCGACGATTTTTTTCAAAATGAAAAAATTAATAATAAAAATAATAATTCGATCAAAGAAAATTGTTTGAAATATATTCAAAAATTAGAAAATTCAATTTTAAAAAATATATATTACAAAGGAAAAAAATTATCTGAAATAGAATTTTTATATTTAAAACATTTAGCAAAAGAATATAAAAAAAGACTTGATTTAATATCAATTCAAAATAAACAAAATCAAGAATATACTTTAAATATATATATCCAATTATGTCAAAATAAAATATTATTAATAAATAATCTAAAAAATAAAAGGAGAAAAAATATAAAATTCAAATTAAACAAAAATTTATCATTTCAAGAAAGAAGAAATAATTTATTAAAAATTAATGAAAATCAATTAACAAATTTTCCAGAAGAAGATGACAAAAAAAATTTAAATTTATTTATAGGTAAATTTAACATGAAGAAATTTTTAGATAAAGAACAAATAATTGAATTGAAAAAAGGAGAATTTGTAAATGCATATATATTTAAAAATAAATTTGATAAACTTAAAGGAAAACCTTTTATATTTAGAGAAAATTCAATTTTAAATAAGAAAAAACTAAGATTTTCAAATTGTGGTTTACCAATTTATTATGGTGAAAAAGGAAAAATAAATGTTAATAGATTTAGTTCAATTGCAATTGATAAATATTCTGTTCCAATTTATTTAGTTAGAGAAATTAGAAAACAAAAAGAATTAGAAGAAAAAAAACTTAAAAAAAATGCTTTTTCTTCTCATAATTTTAAAGTAAATGAGCCTGAATTTAATAATAATGAAAAAAAAAGTATTGAATGTTATACAAATAGACAAAGTATTAGAAATCAAAATAATAATTTAAATAATAAATATAATTTTGAAGGTCAAATTTATTCAAAAAATAATTTTTCTGCTAGAAATATAAATAATAAAAAAACAAGAAATAAAATAGGTATAAGGAGTTACTTATCAAAAGAAGATTTATATTATTAATTTAATTATATATTTTTTTTTAATGAATATAAATTTACTACAATAAAATTAATTAATTAATATTTAACTAATTATTTTTATAATGTCTTTAAATTCATATTTAACAACTTCAAAAATTAATTTCATTTTTTCAAAAAATTATAATTAATATCTAATATTATACAATATTTAATAATTCATTTTTGTTATAATTGTCAAAAATAAAAAAAATGAAAAAAAAAATAAAAAAATAAGCGAATAAAAAAAAATGTCAAGTAAACTCCTAATGTACAATCGTCCAGACGATGATTCATTTTATCGTCCTCAAATATTTCACTACAAATATAATACTTGTATAGAAAAGCCACGTTTATTAGAAAGATACGATCCAGACACATTTAAATCATTATCATCTTTAATGCAATCAACAAATAATTTACCAGTTACAAGATATAATCTTCCTCCAATTCAAAAGACAGAACCAACATTAAAAGTTGCAAAATCCCAAGCAATAATATGTCCTCAATGGTTAAAATTTGATAAAATTGTTCTTAAATTTAGAGGTTACTTTGATGAACATGTTACTGAAAGTGCATATGAAAATTGGAGAGTTCGTCCTTGTACTTTATTATATTATTTAGATGATGATACTTTTCATATTATTGAAGATAAATATGAAAATTCTGGTATGCCACAAGGTAATTTACTTAAAAAAAGAAGAGTTGATATTTGGGATAAACCTATTAAAAGTCCTGTTGATTGGAGAGATATAAATATAGGACAAAATTTATATATTTATGGGAAAAAATTTAGAATATGTGATTGTGATAAATTTACTCTTGAATATTATACTAGAAATGGTATTGTATTAAATCCACCAATTAAAATTCCTGTTATTGATTATAGTGTAAGATATAAAGATGTTGATTTTGATAAAATTAAAAAGGATATTGCATATATTAAAGAATATAATGAAGTTGCTTTAGGTGGTGGTCATCCAAATGGTGGTTTAAGACAATTTTTAGATAATGATAGAAAAGTTCTTAGTTTTGATATTGTATGGTATGATAGTATTTATGATAAAGAAGAAAAAAAATATAAATTAAATTATTATCTTGCTGATAATCAAGCTGAAGTTTGTGAAATTAAAGTTAATAATTCTGGTAAAGATCCTTTTCCTCGTTTATTAAAAAAATCAAAATTACCAAAAAAACCAATAATGTCATTTTGTCCCGGTTTAGAAACTCCAGAAGAAGAATATTATAAACCAGAAGATTTAAAAATAGGGAATTATGTTTATGTATATGGTAGAAAATGTCTTATTGTAGGATGTGATGAATTTACTAGAAAATGGTATAAAGATGTTTTAGGAATTGAAATGCAAAATTCTAATTTTAAAGCTTCACAAAGACAAACAAAAATCATTCATCCAATTCCACCTTATAATGGTTTTGGTTCAGAAGAAGATTCATTATTAAATGTTTTTTATCTTGATCCAACTGGAAAAAGTAAAGAATTTATTAATCAAAAGTTTAGAAGAGATAAACATATTTTGAGATATTTAGCAAAGTTAATTTCACCATTTTTATCTGATGATGAAAGAAGATTTTTAGTTTCATTTTATTTAAGAGATAATGCTATTCAAGTTTATGAAATTGCAGATAAAAATTCAGGAAGACAATCAGGGAAATTTATTGAGAAACAAAGGATAAAAAATCCATATACAAATTTATATTATTCTGAAAAAGATTTTGTACCTGGAAATGTTATTTATGTTAATAAATTTATTTTTAAATTACTTGAATGTGATGAATATACTAGAAAATATATGAGAGATAATCCAGAAGATTTTAGAGATAGTAATTTTGAAAATATTATAAATAGAATTAAAATGGTTACTCAAAGTGATAATGGAGATGAATTTCTAGTTAGAATGCTTAGTATTATTGATCCTAGAGGAACTGATTTTGCTTCTTCTGATGATATTCAAAAAGGTTTTTCACAATTAGGTATTCAACTTTCTGATATGGAAATTATTAATTTAGTTAATAATTTGAGAAAAGTTGGTAATTTATATTCAATGGAAGATCTTTTTAATTTAGTCAAATAAAAATTATAATAATATAATAATAAAAATTAATTAAAATTTATATAATTTATTATCATAAAAAAAATAAATAAAAAAAAAAAATCAAATATATAAATAAACATTTCTAAAACCAAAAAAAAAATTCAAAAAATAAAAAATATAAAATAAAAAAACAAAAATGGAGCCTCTCTCATCTCAAGAAAATAGTTACTCAAATAGTCCAAGTTCCAATTCTTCAGGAATTCCATATATTTTAGGTAATCGTCATCGTGTACATCGTCCAATAAATTCAGATGATGATTCATCACGAAGTAACAGAATATCAGAACAAGAACCTCCTCAATCATCAGAACCATTATTTCCTATAAATTTTAATGATTTAAATATAATGAGAATAAATCACGAAAATGAAATTGATGTTAATTTTTTACCAGTTATGGAACGTATTGTTCATCCTTTAAGACATGCAAGTAGAAGAGATAATTTAGATAGAAATATAAATGAAAATGAAAATGAAGAAAGTGAAAATGAGAGTATTTATTTTCAAAAAAAATTAAATGATGTTTTTAAAATTTATTATTATGATTCTGGAGAAAAATATTTTTTAAGTGGACAAAGATATTATCCTAAAGATCAATTAAATGATTATACAACTGCAATTTCTGTTATTAAAAAAGAATATGAAGGACAAAAATGGATTATTAAAAAACATTTTTCTGGATTATATTGCATTGAATATTGTGAAAAAGAATATCAAATGGAAAAATGGAATGTTAATGTTAAAAGAGATAAAAATAATTATGAAGTTATTTTATCTAATGAAAAATTATCTATATTTAAGTTTTATAAATGTGAAAATGAAAAATTTTTAATTCAAGATGCTTTGACTGATTTATTTTTAATGGTTGATAAAGAAAGGAAAAGAGATAATAAATCTTATTTTATTTCTTTAACTGATAAAATGGAAAAAGCTAGTAAATTTAATTTTGTTAATCCTATTTATTTCAAAGATAATATCCCAATTAATAAAAAAAAATAGGTAATGTAAATACTCAAAAAAAAAAAAGTTAAAAAAAAAAAAAAAAAATAAAAAAAAAAATTTTTTAATTAAAAAAAAAAAATTTTATTAAAAATAAAAAATAACACAAAAAAAAAAAAAAGTTAAAAAAAAAAATAATAAATATATAGAAATATTTTTTTAATTAAAAAATAAAAATTTTATTAATAATAAAAAATAACACAATAAAAAAAATAAAAAAAAAAATGTCTCAATCACTAGGAAGAACAATTCGTAATAGTATAACATTATATATTCGTGATGGTCAAGGTCGTGATGGTTATATTGCATATAATAATGGTGGTTTTTGGAAAGATCCTGATGGAATTGGAATAAAAAAAATAGAATATGATCATCCAATTCATTCAAATTTCCATTCTTTAATTCATCCTCCTGCTCCATTTAATTATATAAGAGATGGTTCTGGAAGAGATAATTATATTGCTTATAATAATGGAGGATTAACTAAAGGATTTGTTCCTAATTTTAAAGTAAATTTAATTTCTTTTTTAAGAAATGATAAAGATAAAGTTCCTTTAACTCAGAGAAAAAAATATATTTTAAGTAAAAGAGAAATTTCACATTTGGGAATTTTGAAAAAAATACAAAATGGTGTAATTAAGAGATTATATGATAATGAAAAAGATAAATTTTTTCCTGTTAAAATTATTAGAAATCATAAAAATGATGATAATAATTTACCTCAGTTAAATTCTTCAAGGTCAGTTAATTCTATTAGAAAACATGATTCTATTAATAAAACTTTGAATAAAAATAGAAAGATTTATTCATCTTGTGCTAATTTGAAATTAAAACCTGTATTTGTAAATAGAAATCATTTAACTACTTCAAAAAGTACAAAAAATAGAATTGCAATTATTAATAATGAATCATAATTATATTTTTAAAATCTTATTTTTGATTATAAATATAATTTATATATAATCACATTTTTATGTATCAAACTTTTAAAAAATAATTAAACATTTTATTAAAAAAAAATTCATATTTAAATTAAAATTATATAACATTTAAAAATTATAATTTAATTAAATATAATATTTAATCTCAAAAATATCATAAATTAATAAAAAAAATATAACTTAAATATGTTTTATAATACATACCGAACAACAAAAGCAGCAAATTCAGAACGTTTAAAATTAGGTCAAACAGGTCAATCAATATTATCAAATCCTAGAAAGCGTTTAATAAATCTTCAAAAACGTCAAAAATTAAAAGATCTCCTAATAACAAAATTTATGCAAAAATATGGAATAAAGCATCCAGAATTTTATTTAGAAAATGAAATAAATAAATTTCTCCAAGGAGAAAAATTAAACGATGTAGATTTACAAAGATTAGATGCAAAAATACATAGAATGTTACAAGCTCAAAAAAATATAGATACATTACATAATTCATTAAATAATTCAATGAATGGAAATTTAAATTCAACAATGCCAATAATACAAAATACTTTAAATCAAACAAGAAATGATAATAATTTAACAGCACATGAAAGAAGTGTAACAGAAGGTGGAATGTCACAAACAACAAGACAAATGGAACAAAGTAATAAATATCCTAAATTTAAAAATCCAAGAGAAGAATTAGCATGGTTAGAAGCTGAAGAAGCAAAATATGAAAAAAAGTCAGTTGAAATTGAAAAGGTTAAGAATCCTCATGAAAGAATTGATTTTAGTGCAACTGGTGATGAATGGGGTGCTTTAGCAGAATATAATAGAAGGATTTATTTACAAGATATTAAAGAAGAAAAAATGAAAGATTATGAAATTAAAAGAAGAACAAAAGAAGATTTAGATATTCAAGTTAAAGAGAAATTAAAAAGAGAATATGAAGAAGAATTAAGAAATAAAGAATATGCTAGAATATGGAAAGAACATTTAAAAGATATTGATGAAATTGAAAGGAAAAAACAAGAAGAAATGCATCAACAAAGATTAAGAGAACAAAGTAATAGAATTAATCAAATGAGAGATGAATATTGTAGAAAAAGAATTGAAGAATTAAAAAATAAAAAATGGGAAAGAAATTTAGTTAAACATTATAAAGAAGAAATTGAAGCTGATAGAAAAGCTGCACAAGAAAAAAAAGAAAAAGAATATGCTGCTTATCAAAAAACTAAAGAAATTAATGAATTAAGAGAAAAAAAATTAGCTGATGATTTATTAAAAGAAAAAGAAGAAGATAAAAAATTCTGTGAAGAAAATAAAATTATTGAAGATAGAAAAGAAAGAGAAAGAGAATTATATTTCAAAAAAATTAGAAGAAATGGAAATAAATATGATTTAACTGAAGCAAATAAAATTGCTAATCAAATTAAAGAAGATATTAAAGAAGAAGATGATAAAATTAACTTTTATATGAGAGAAAAAAATAAAAAAGAAATTGAACAAGAAAATAATAAATTAAGAAAGAAAAAAATTGATGAAAGAAATGAATTGAAACATCAATTAGATCTTCAAATTGAAGAAAAACAAAAATATAATGAATTAGAAAAAGAATTAGATAATGAACAAGCAAGAATTTGGAATACTGATTGTAAGAAATTTAATGATGATAAAAAAGAAATTGAAAGAAAAATTAGAAGAATGAATGAAAAAAATTTAGAACATTTAAAAAAACAAATTCAATATAAACATGATAAAGAAAAAAATAAATATCGTATGAGTGATAATGAATATGCTATGAATAAAAATACTATTATGAAAATTAAAGAACTTAATGATAAACTTCCTGAAGCTGCTTAAATAAAATAAAAGTGGAACAAAGTTTAATATTTTTTATTTATTTGGAAAATTTATTTTTTATATTTAGAAAGGACTTTTAATATTTAAAAAAAAAAGATTAAAAAAACAAGTTAAAAAAATTTTAATTATTTTAAAATTAAAAAAAAAATTAAAAATTAAAAAGTAATAATGTCAAAAAATAAACCAACAGCACGTTATATGCAAACAACACATAATAAAAAAAGTAAAAATAACATATAATAAAAATATATTTTAAAAGAGGAAAAACAAATAATTGAAAAAACACAATATGAACAAAATTTAAGAGATATATATATAAAAATGCTAAATAAAGAAAATCAAAAAAATCATCCATTTGGATTAAGTGAACCAAGATTTCATTATATAGAAACTTCAACAGGAATTTCAAATGGTAATGATATAAAAAAAAGAAATAAAAAAATTAATAATAATATAAAAGATAATCTTGAAGGAGGAATTGGAAAATTTTTATCAAGAGAAAATAAAATTGAAAATGATATAAAAGTTAGACCAAATACAAGTAGAAATAATATAAATAATTTTTATAAAAATCTAAATACAAATAGAGTAATTCATCCTAATTTAAATAATGAAGAAACTAAACAAATTAGAAAAAGAATAAATAATAGTATGGAAAAATATATTAATAAAAATAATGGTAATATTTTTTATCTTTTAAATAAAACTCCATTATCTTTTCCTATTAGAGGAAAAAAAAGAGTTAATTCATCTTTTGATAATAAAAATGGAGTTGATATTTTTTCTAAAGATTTTTTATATGATAATAAATTTAATCATTTATTGGGAAATGGTGGAAAACTTCATTTAAGTGTTTATGCTAACAAAGAAACTGAATCTAAAGATATTTTTAGTTCGGGAAGAAAACATTTTAAAACGAAAATGAATATTTAAATTTTTATTATTTTTTATTATTATTTTTTATATAGAATATTATTTTATATTTTTTATGAAAAATAAATTTAATTTTGAATATTGTTATAAAGAAAATAAACCTTTGATTATTAAAGATAAAAATTTTGAGAATAAATTAAATAAATTCAATAAAGATAATTTAATAATTATTTCTGATTTTGATTATACACTTACAAGAAGATTTTATATTAATCCTTTAAATAATAAAAAAGAAAATTTATTATCTGGTTTTGGTTTTTATGATTTATGTCCTCATTTACCTCAAAATTTTAGAAAAGAAACTATGGATTTAAAATTAAAATATTTAAAATATGAAAATGATTTATCAATAACTTATGAAAAACGAGATGAATATATTAAATTTTTATTTACTGAAATTATGCAAAAAATTGTTAATTTACATTTAGATAAAAATTTCCTTGATGAAAGTTTAGAAAATACAATTAAATTTAAACCTTTTTATTTTAGATATGGAATGAAAGAATTTTATGATTTAATTTGTAAAAATAATTTATATCAAATTATTATATCAGGTGGAATAAAAGATTCAATTGAGAAAACATTATTAACTTTATATAATGAAATAAAATTAGAAAATATTAAAATAATTTCAAACGAATTTATATATGATAATAATAATAAAATAATAGATTATAAAAAGCCATTAATATACACATTTAACAAATCAAAAATATTTGAAGAAAATATAAATAAAAAAGAATTAGAAAATAAATGCATTTTATTTTTAGGTGATCACATAAATGATATAGATATATTATCAAACATAAATTGTAAAGAAAAATTAAGTATAGCATTTGATAATAATATAAACAATCCAAAATCAAATGAAAATTATTTAAAAAAATATGATTGTATAATAGGAAATGATGGTGATTTTTTATATATAAACACAATACTTAAATACATATTAAAAAAATAAAAAAAAAAAATTTTCAATTTTATTAAAAATAAAAATTTTAAAAAGTAGTTACTTCAGAAGAATCATATTCTTTCATAGTTTTATGTCCAGAATAAACTTTAGTAATTTTTGGCATTTTAACAATATTACCTTTTTCTTTCATAATTAATGGTTTTTCACTTCCTTTAACAGCAGCTACTCCAGTCATTGGTTCATTACTTACATTAGTTTTTTTTTTAATATTTTTTTTTTCTAAATAAGGATTTTTTAAAGTACTTTTTGTAATATAATGAGTTGGATAAGGCCAAGGACCATTATAACCTTTTTTAGCTTTTTTAACTTTTGGTTTTTTTATTTCATTTTGTACTGGTTGTTCTTCTATTATTGGTTCTTCTTTTTTTTCTTCTTCATCATCTTCAAAAATTCCCATTGCTTCTTTTCTTTTTTTTTCTTCTCTTTTATATACTTCTTGTAATTTTCTTAATTCTTCTTCTCTATCTTTTTTCATCTTTTCTTCTACTTCTTTTAAAAGCTCTGGATCTTTTTTTCTTAAAAAATGATAATTATAAAAATCTTTTGATACATATAATTCTTTTCCATCTTCATTTAAAGGATGAACACCAAATTTACCTAAATTTTCTATTGGTTCTTTTGTAAAGTCTTTTTCTTTATAATCTTCCATATTTAAGTTAGAAAATTAATTAATAAAAAATAATTTAAAACTTTTAACCATTGAGATATAAACAAAATAAAATAATATGTTATATTTATAAATATTTACTTTATCAAGCACATAATATTTCTCCTCTACATATAGGACAACTTCCATTTTCTTCAATTTTTGCAATACAAGTAGAACAAAAAGTATGTTTACAAGGACAAATAACTGAATTTGGTTGTTTATCATAACAAATTGTACAAACTTCTTCTTTATATTTTAAGATTATTTCATGATCATGAGTTTTTAAAAAGTCCTTTAATTGACTTTTAATTTTTGCATCTATTATTCCATTACATAATTTCTTTGTTATTGTCTTTCTAAATATCAATAATGCAATTGCTTCATCTCTTTCTACTCCTATTCCTTCCCAATATATTTTTCCTAAAATAAAACAATCAAATAAATTGTTTTTAGTATTAAATTTATTTTCAAAACATACTTTACCTAATTTCTGCTTTGCTTCTTGAATTTCTTCATCAGATATTTTTTGATTTTTATTTAATATTTGTTTTGCTCTATAAATGAAATATTCATTTTCTTTTTTCAAGAAATTTCTTTCTGATAATGAAGTACTTTTTTCAAAATGTTCTATTGCTTTTTCCATACTTTGATTTTCTATTCCTTTAAATCCAAAGTAATAAATAAATCCTTTTATTCTCCATACTAAATCTATATCATGTTTGAAATTTTTTTTCATAAAATTATAATTTTCAGGTTTTAAAAGATATGAAATATAATCATTAATTTCTTTTACATATTTTAAATAATTATTTATAATTTTATCTTGAAATTTACTTTGTTTAATAAGTATTCCAACAAATAAAATAAATTGTGTTATTGATAAACATTCACAAGCAACTTCATCAACTAAAGAATTTAATACAATTTCTGTTTTATTATAATCATTTAAATATTCATTAAAATCATAAAAGCTTAATAAACATTGATAATATCTAAATCTTGAATAATCATTTCCATTATCCATAGAATCTTTAAATAAATTTATAATTTTTGGAGTTATTGAATCTAATTTATCTAAAAGATAATTTCCATAATCTGAATAATATTGATATATTTTTTTATCAACAATTTCCTTATAAAATTTTTCTATTTCTTCATCAGAAAGTGAATTATCAATATTTAAATAATCTTTAAAAAAAATGCATTTATTCATTGCTTCAAAATATGCATAATCACAATCATTTAAAGGTTGCATTGATTTAAGTTTACAAAAAGATAATAAATAATCTTCATCTTCTTCAGTATGAAAATAACAAGTTAAAACACTTCTCATTAAAATAATATCATTTTCTGTTAAATTATATTCATCTCTTTTATAATATAATAAATCAAGAAAATTTTTATGTTTTTCAGTTGTTTCATCTTCAGTATCTAAAACGGAAGCACATTCATATGTAACGTCAATTTTATGGAAAAGTTTATCTTCATAATTCATTATATAATTTGGTAAATAAGCAAAACATTTTAAAAGATATAATTTTTCTAAAATTCTATTTCTTTTTAATCCAAATTTTGAATCTTCACATAAATATATTATATGCATTTTATACATACAAAAATAATCATTTGAATCTGCATATTTTTTATATAAGGAAAATGCTTTTTTTAAATCTATTTTCTGATCAAAAAAACCATATTCATATTGGGCTGCATCCAAAAAATTTTTAATTGAAATCATATTTTTCTTTTTTTCAAATATTTTATTTAATTCAGGTCCTAAATGTGCAAATAAGAGTTCTTTATAATTTGGTAATGATGCCAAATCTATTAATTTTAATTCTAAATCATTGTCTCGTGGAAATAATTCTTCTAATGATTTTTCCATTTTTAAAGTATATATACCTTTAATCCCTTTTATAAAATAAATATCTATTAATATATTCTAACAATTTATTTTTTAAGAAAAGTTAATCATTTAATTAGATAATAAAAATAAAATATTTAATTTATAAATAGTTCCATCATATCTTTAAATTCATCGAATTCAATTTGTCCATCTCCATTTTTATCAATAGTTTTAATAATCATATCCCATTGTTTATCAGAGAATTTAGAACTTAAACCTAAAATACTTTTAAAATCATTACAAGATATAGTAGCATTCTCATTTGTTTTAGTAAACAAAACAAAAGTATTTTTTAAATTTTCTTCAACTAATAATTCTTTTTTGTTTATACAAGCTCTGCAAAATTCTTCATATTCAATACAACCAGTATGTCCTTGATCAATATATTTAAATATTTTAGTTAATTCTTTTTCATTAATATTAATAAATTGTCTAAATCCTTCACAAACTTCTTTATATTCCATTTTACCATCTCCATTATTATCAATCCAATTATAAAAATGTTTAATTTCAATAATATCTTCTTTTTTAGTTAAGTGATGAATCATATAAGCAAGAGTAGCTTGTTGAAAGAATAAAAGAGGATCAATTTTAAAAGTACAAATGTTGTTATAAAAATCTTGAACTTGTTCTTTTTGAACAGGATGTTTATATAAATATTTTTTAAACCATTTATTTTGAAGTGCTTCACCTGGACTTGGTCTATTAGATGGTTTAACTGTTAATAATTCTTTTACAAATGCTTGTCCTTCTGGAGAAATATTTTTCCATTCTTCTTCTCTCCAATCAATATTATTTCCTCTCACTTTTTCTAAAATTTCTTTATCTGATTCACCCCAAAAAGGTGGTTTTCCACATAATAAAATAAATAATAAAACACCAATTGACCAAACATCACATTTTTCATTATAATTTCTTCCAAGAACTTCAGGAGCAATAAAATATGATGTTCCGATTTTTTTAGTTAATTTCTTTTTCTTATTAAATGATCTTGCTGAGGAGAAGTCACTTAATCGAATATGATATAAAGGGAAAGTTTCTCCTTTCCAAGTAACAGTTTCAATTGATTCAACAAGAATACAATCTGCTTTAATATCTCTATGAACAATATTATTTGAATGACAATATAAAATTGCAGATAAAACTTGATAAATTATATGACATGCTGTATATTCATTGAATGGAGCATCTTTTTGAATTCTATCAAATAAATCACCATCTGAGCAATATTCCATTATTAAGTAAAAACATTTATCATCTTGGTAAAATTCATATATTTTTAATATACTCATATGATCTAATGTACGTAATATTGCAATTTCTTTCATAAAGTTTTTTTCATCTTCTTGTAAATCTATAAATGCTTTTTTTATTGTTTTCATTGAACGAACACATCCACTAAATTTATTTTTTACTCTACAAATTGAGGCTAATGTTCCACTTGTCATTTTATCAAGAAAATCATAATGTTCTGTTGGTTTACCATTTGTTTCACTGAAAAGCATTTCTCCTTTAATTTGTACTGTTTTTATATCCATAATATCTTCAAGAACATCATCAAAATTTTTAGGTTTTTTTCCATCATCATTTTTATCTTTTTTAGCAGCAAAACATCCCATTTTTAATTGAAATTTCTTTTATTATATAATAAATATATTTTTGTAAAATATTGAATAAAAAATAATTTATAAATAATGGAACTTCTTAAAAAATTAAAAACTGCTCAAATACCAAAAGATGATATACCAGAACAAGAAATTAACTTTTTAGATGATTCAAATTTAACAAAGATAGTGAATAAAGGATTAGCAGAATTGTATCGTCTTAAACCAGAAAATCCAATTACATTTTTAGCAAATTTCCTTTTAAATGAAGACCATGCAAAAGTTCTTTTAAATCGAATATCTCAATCTAAGGAATTAAAAAAGGAAACAGAAGAAAAAATGCAAAAAGAAGAAGAATACATAACTCAATTAACAGAAGAATCAAATAAAAGAGAAGAAGAAAAAAATGAAATCAAGCAAAAATTACGTGATACAATAATTAATTGTGAAGATTTTGAGGAAGGATTAAATGATATATGTGAGCAATTAAAAAATATAATAGGAGCAACAGGAGTATATATAAGTATATATGATTTAAAAAGGAAAGAAGTAAATTCATTAGATGAAGATGAAAATGCTCACATTGATCCAGAAAATATTAATGTATTAAGATATATTCATTGGAATAATGATCATGATTTTTTACATGGAAAAATATTAGAACCAAAACAAGGGGTCACTTATTCTCTTTTTATGGATGTTTCTGGAGATGAAGAAGGAGAAGAAGGAGAAGAAGCTCCTCCTGAAAAAAATGAAGGTGAAGAAGGCGAAGAAGGAGAAGTTGATGATAAAAAAGAAGATGTTATTAAATCTATTGAAATTCAAGATGTTGTCATGGATAATAAAATTAAATTTTTCAGAGAACCTAGATTAGGCTCTTATTTAGCTTATAATATTTCTTATCAAAGTTCTTTAAGTTATAAATCTCTTTTATCTGCTATTAATAATTTAAATGATTACAATACTAAAAATGAAGAATATGAGAAATTAAAAGCAGAAAAAGAAGAACAGGAAAAATTAAATAAAGAGAATAAAGAAGGAAATGAAGAAGAAGAAGAAGAAGAAGAAAAGAAAGAAAATGAAGGTGAAGAGGGAGAAGAAGAAGAAGGAGAAAAATTAATAAAGCCAATATTAGAAGATTTTGAGAAAGAAGGAAAGACATTAATAATATCAATGGATACATTAGGTCAAGATAGGACATTTAGTGAAAGTGAAAAGGAATTTGCAAATGAAATAGCAAAATTAATAAGAGATTCAATTCAATTACGTGAAAAGACTTTATTAGAAAAAGATAGAGATTTAAGAAATGATTATATGAAAATAGAAAAACCTTTAGTTGAAGATTGGACTCCTGAAAAAATAGAAGCTGAGGCTGATAATGCAATGAAAGATTATTTATCTAGTGAAGAATTTACTAATAAAAATATTGTTGATGAAGGTCAAAGAAAAGTTGAAGAAGATTATGGAAGAGCTAATTGGAATATTCAAACTTTAGTATCAACTGATTTTCTTCAATGTTTAGAAATGTTCGCTCAATTTGAATTTGTTGAATATGAAAAAGTATTTCAAAATATTTTATATTTTGCACATGTTGAACCAAAAGAAATTAATGAACCAGAAACAAATAAATTATGTTGGAAATTAGCAAGAAAACATTGGGTTCCAATTTTTGAAATTTTTAAAGTATATACGCCTTTAGGTGCAAAACCAGATCAAGTTTTAAGTGTTTTTAAAGGAAATGTTATTTTAGCAAATTTAGAACCATTTATAACAGAAGAAAAATTAGAAGAAATGAAAGAATATTCATTTGCTTTAACAAGATTACTTCAATATGTAGTTGATATACTTAAAGTTAGAAAAGAAGATATTTTACAAAGACATTCTGATCAAAGAGCTGCTATTAAAAATAGAAATAAAATAATTCATGATAATAAAGAAATAGAAAAAGAAAGGAAAAAAGCATTAAAGAAGGCAAAGCAATCTTTTGGTAAAAAAGAAGGTGAAGAAGGAGAAGATGAGAAAGAAGATGAAAAAGAAGAAGAAGAAGAAGAAAAAAAGGAAGACGAAGAAGAAAAAAAAGAAGAAGGAGAAGAAGGAGTTGTTGTTGAAGGATTTAATGAGGAAGAATGGTTAACTCAATATAATTTAGAACATCCTATTACTCCTGTTCCTGAGGAAGTTTTTGTTGATCAAGATAATGATTTTGATGTTGAAGAAAATATTGAAGGCGAAGGAGAAGAAGGAAAAGAAGAAGAAGATTAATTTTTTGATTTTAAACACTTTATTTTTTATTTTTTTTTTGGGAATTTATCCAAATGGATTCATTCTTTCTTCCTCTTTTGTTAATTCATGTATATATTTCATTTTCTTTTTCTGATTTTATTATTGAATTATTATTGTTTTCTAGTATATTATTGATAAACCCGAAATAATATTATTAAATGTTCCTTCTACTCTAAAAGGAATTCTTTGACTTAAATTATTTTTTTTAAATTCTAAATTTTTACAATATGAACTCCATTTATATAAAGAAATAAAATATCAGAAAGAAAACAATCATTTTTATATATTTTTACACTTGTTAAATTTCTCTTTGAATTTTCATAAAAGAATATGTATAAAATATTCATTCTTCGTTTGATTATTTCATTATATTGAAATTTACAATATCATTTTGATTTCTTTATATTCATAAACATTTTATATTAAGATTCAAATAAATAAATAACTAAAGAAATTATCTTCACTTTTTTTTCCTTTTTTAAAAAAATATGAAATATATAAAGTAATCTACTAATATTTACTATAATTCCATAATTTTCAATTCTACCGAAAACTTCTTTTTAATCTTATAAACTGTTTTATTCTTTAATTACAAAAATATCTGAATTTTATAAAAATAATTAAATCACTTGATTTGAGAAATTGATTTAAAATTGAAAAAAGAAATTTAAATATACAACCTTTTTTTAAATCATCAGGAAATTTCACTGGATTTTTATTTTCAATTTATATATCTTCTTGATATTATAAATCTTTATTAGAATTAAAATAAGTCATTGTTACCCCATTATTTTGATAATGACAATTAATTCATATTATTCCTTTTTCTTGTTTATTATCATATTTTGAAAAAGTTAACATTATTTAAAAATTGTTTTTCAGGAACCGAAAAACGAAAAAAATTGTATTTTTTCTTTTAATAATTATTTTAATTGTATTCTGAAGATATATATTATATAAAAAAACATTTGTTTCTTTACTTCCTTTTCTTCCTCAAATTAATATTAGAATATTATTTAAATATATAATCTCCATATTTGAATTTTTTAAGTTACATAATTTTTGAACAATTTTAGTTAGAAAAGGAACATTAAATAAAAATGAAAAATAATACTATATTTTAAATTATCTGTATTTCTTTCTTGCATATCATTTCTTTGTTTAATTGCATTTTCTACAGTAGATGAATTGACTTATTAATTACTTCTTCAATCATAATTTTAGATTCATTTTTTTTTAAATTTACTATCAAATTCCATTATTATTTAATTTCAATTTTATATATTTATAATTATTATTTTTTTAAAAATTTAAAAAAAAGAATAATAAAAAAATTAGAATGATAAAAAGTTTAATTTATGGGCTTGGAATAGTAAATCTACAAACAGTACTTTCTTTTTTTCTCTTCCCCAAATCAATTGGACATTTCCACCTAAACCATTAGCTCTCCACAAAATATAATGTAAATTAGTAGCGACACTTCCATTAACAATAGGTTGATAACCATCACAAGTCCATTGATTGGAAGTAAAAAAGGAAAGTTTGATAATTACCTTCTTGATCAACATATTCAATTCTAACTCCTAAAGCTGCTAGATCTTTTTTACTTACTTCTCCATTATTCTTTACATAAAATCCTAATTCATCTCCTGGAAATAATACAAGAGATGCTTTTTTAATTATGCAAATTTATCCATATAATTCTCATATTCTGATAAATCTACTGGATTATCATTTAATTGAACTGATACTAATATATCATCTGCTCCTATATATATTGTAGAACGATACCATTCTTCATTTTTTCTAATATGAACTTCTAATGATATTGTTATTAAAAGTTATAATGTTAAAGAAATTGTTTTCATTTTTTATTATTTATTGAAAAAATATTTTTCATTTTATTTATTTATTAAATAAATTTAATATTATTTTATTGTACTTTTGCTAATTCTTCATCTAAAATTGCTTTGAAAAATTTATTTGTTGCTTCTTTATCAATAAATCCTCTATCATCATATACTTTTGTACAATCAATTTGTCTTACTTCAGATTTATGTTTAGTTCCATCTTGTAAAGCAGTAAAATTAAACCATATATTATAAATAGAAGTTTTATCCTTTATTTCTGAATTTATTTCAATTTCTTTGATTCTATAATGTTTTCTTGCTCTTGGTTTTTGACAATAATCAGCATTACTTCCAACATAAATTATATTATTAATAATTTTTTTTTCAATAAACCAATATAATGTTGAAAAAATCCAATAACCAATACATCCAATTAAAATTGCATTATAATTTTCAGGATAAGGTTTTGGATATAAATATGCAAGAGCTGTAAATGCTAGAGTAATTAAACCCACAATAATTTTTAAATTAGATAATCTTTGACTTTCTTTAAAATCATTTGATTCTAAAAAACCAACAATACATTGATCAATTCCACTTTTTAACTCATAAATAGAATATTTATTAATAGGTAAAACTTTCTTTTTATCTTCTCCTTTAGACATTTAAAAAATAAAATAAAAAAAAAATAAAAATATAAAAAAATAATTTTTTAATTTAATAAGTGAATGGATCTATTTTAATTTGACCCGAATCCATCATTTCATCAGAACGTTCCATTCTTTGATTTTGCATAGAGCCATTTCTATCAATAGAAGACATAGTAGCATTATTTTTAGAATATCCAGTTCCTCTTCCTTTACCTTTTGTCATTTCACCATCTTCTAATCTTTCTCCTTCAGAATCACTTTCAGGATCAATTTGTTCAGCAACAAATAATCTTCTATCAACAAATTGTTCTTCTTGTAAATATGCTTTAAAAATTTCTTTTTTATTTTCTAAATCAGCACCAAATAATATATCTGCTTTTACTTTTTCATAATGTGTTACTTCTTGTCCATCTAATATTCTTAATTCCGGTATATAATATAATATTTGATATCGATAAAATTTTTTATGTTGAACATCATTGTAACAAAAATCTAAATCTGTTAAAAATGGTAAGTCAGTTAAATATGCTACTTGATTACAACGAGATAATTTATTACTTGATAAATATAAATAACGTAAATTTGTTAATCCTTGTAATCCTTTTAATCTTGAAATTTCATTTTGACATAAATTTAATTCCATTAATGATGTTAAATTATCTAATCCTGAAAGATTTTTTATTTTATTTGCACTTAAATTTAATTTTGTAAGACAAGGTCCTAATGCATCTAAATTTTCAATATTTTCAATATAATTATTACTTAAATCTAATTCTTCTAAAAATTCACATGAAGATAACCCATCTATTTTACTAATATTATTATTTGATAATATTAAAGTTTTTAAAAACGGGTTTTTTTCAACATTTTGAATGTTTTGTACTAAATTAAAAGAATAATCAACCTTTTCTAAATTTTGTGGAGGGTCAAAATCCATAATTTCTTCTATTTTATTATGAGAAGCATTTAATTCAGTTAAATGATATAATCCACTTAATTGTTCTAAAGTTGCTAATTCATTATTACTTACATCAACTTTTTGAAGAAATTTATAATTTGTTATTCCACCAACAGATATTAATTCTTTTCCTGAAATATTTAATCCTAAATATGCATGATTATAATTATCATATGTTGTTCCAAAGTCATTCAATCCTTTTTGAAATATTTCAGGATCTATCATTGTTTTTGCTTGTAACTTTTTCTTTTTTAATTCATATTTCTTTATTTTATTTTCCATTCCTGGATCTATACTTTTCTCTAGATCCAAGAGATATGTAAATGTTGTCATTGTATTCATTTTATCAGTTATTATTTTTTTTTTTTTAATTAAAAAAAATATATTTAATTATATAATGGAAGAAAGAAATGACTCAATAAAATTATCAGTGCAAAAAAATATTACAAATAAATTTGTCTTTAAAGGAATTATATTTTTAAATTAAAATTTATATTAAGGAATAGTATTAGGAGATATAAGTGTAGAAACACTAATATAATAAAAAGAATATTAAGAGAAAAATTTATTCCTATATAAGCAACTATTGGTGCTGATTTTAAATAACTGGAATATAAAATTGAAGATGATAAGGATAATTCAATTATTTATAATATCAATTATAAATTTGGGACACATGTAATATTTTCAAAATTAAATTATTTGATTTTAGAAGGAGAAGAAAAATTTAGAGAAATTTGCTTTATCTCATATCAGAAACTGAGATGGATTTTTATTGTTTATGATATTTCAATGTTGAAATTTTTCAAAATATTTCTTATTAGATTTATGAAAATGAAAAATCAATTGATAAAAATATTGTTATTTATTTAATTGGAATAAAATTGATTTAGAAGATAAAAGAATAGTTTCTCATGAAAATGGGAAACAAATTGCATTAAAAGAAAAAATTAATTTTTTTGGTGAAGGGCAAAAATAATGAAAATATTAAGAATATATAATCGATTTTATAAAGAAATTTTTTATAGAAATAAAGAGACAATATTAGAAAAAAGAGAATAAAATAAGAAATTATTTAATAACTTCTACAAGATAATAAAAGACAAAATATTGTTAAAAAATAAGAAAACTAAATTAATTAATTTTTAAAAAAGTTTTTTTTAATAATAGTTTTAATAAATAAATTATAAAAATGGTAACAGCAATAAGAGATATTTTAAATGATTCAGATAAAATATATGAAGTAACAAAAATAGCATTTGATTGTGTAGACATAGATAAATCAGGATATATTGATGAAAATGAATTAGAAAAAGTATTATCTCAAATTTCAGGTGATATGGGAGCTGATCCTCCTACAAAAGAAGATGTTAAAGAAGTATTTAAATATTTAGACACTGATCATTCTGGAACAATTGAATTTACAGAATTTCAAGTTTTAATTAAAGATGTTTTGGAATGTATGATTCAAAGTGATGAAAGATAAATTATTTTTTATCGAATTTATTATAAATTATTTTATTATTTAAATCACGAGTAATTTTATACATAGAAGAAAAAATTTTTATATTAAAAAAATTTTATAATATATTATTTATTTTAGGAAGATAATTTTTTTCTCTAGGAGGTTGAATATATCTATCAAAGTCTTTTTCACAAATCCATTTTTTTTTATTTTCAAGATATTGATAATATTCTTCATTTCTATGTTGAATTAAAGGAAATGATAAAGCTAATCCAAAATTAGAATAAGTATAATAATTATTTTTATCTGTTAAAAATTTATCTCTCATTTTTTCTACTGTTTGAACATAAAAATTATTTTTTGCAGTTGATTGGAAGTGCACCTCATCAGTGAAATCTGATTGAGGATCTGGTAAACAAAATCTTCCATTTGTTTTTTTCTTTTTCATTTTTTTTATATAATCTTTATTTCTTTTAATTGTTTGACCTACATTTTCTTTAATAATATTTTTAAGTGCTTCTTCAAATTCTTTATTATATGAATCTAATTTTGCTTTATAAGCTTTATCTTTATCTTGTAATTCTTCTTTAATTTCTATTTGTTGATCTTTTTCATTTATAACACTTTGAACTTCAGTTTTTGATTTACTATCAATTTTTTCAAATGAAAATCCTGATACTACTGTATTTGCCATTTGCTTTTCTAAATCTATTTTCTTTCTTTTTTTTTTCTTTGTTGTTTTTATTCCTGTCATATCTTCATCATTTAATATATCTGCATATTTTCTTTCTAACTTTAATAAAGAATCAGCGTCTGAAAATAAATTCGCATTTGATATTTCTTTCATTGTCCTACTGTTTAAAATTGAACCAAAATTTAGAAAAGCATTATATATTTCTCTATATTTATCTGCTTTCATATAAATGGGAAATGTTGTTAATATTGAATTTAATGTATCTCTTAATTTAATATATTTTAAACTTAAATCAAATTTTGAATAAATTCTTTTATTAAATAATACATTTTTATCTGCAAATACCATAAAAGTGTTTGAATTCATTTGATATTTTGGTAATTTTTCTTTGACTATTGCCATTCCTTTTTCTGTTATTCCTTCAATTATAGTTATTCTTATATTTTTATCAAGTAATTGAAAACCACTAATATAATCAATTTCATTATTATCTCTTTCTTCATCTGTTAAATTTCTTGTATAAATTTCTTTAACTGAACGTAGTTGAAAAGCTTTTTGATTTATTTCTTCAAATAATTCTTTTATTTTTTGCATAGCTGCATTATCATAATAAGTTGTAACATATATAAATCTTTCTAAATTTGCAGGTTTTTCTGGAGGAGGTAAAGGTACTTCTTCTTCCTCTTCTTCTTCTTTTTTATTTTTTCCTTTTCCTTTTACATCTTTTTTCCCTTTTTCTTCCTTTTCTGTTTTACTATTTTTTCCTTTCATTTATAATTAAGAATTC
>JAEEGK010007219.1_pt1 | contig 26504 bp, 16 predicted proteins | sample 8958771 | NCBI WGS metagenome assembly JAEEGK01 (sample SAMN16246547, study PRJNA631951) | gut metagenome | biome: gut microbiome; feature: rumen; material: SC-attached | host: Bos | place: Iran: Karaj | collected 2018-10 | reverse complement strand
GCAGTACAGGATGTACATGCCGCTGAGCGAGGAAATCTCCGGAGAAGGACCGGCCACCTTGATGCAGAGGTCGGTGCTGCGCTGGTCGATAAAGAGCGTGCCGGCCTGGAAAATAGCCTTTCGGGTGGGGTCGTAGAAATCGGCAAGTACCACATAGTTATTAAGGAAGCGGTAGAAGTACTTGTTGAGACGCAGTACTTTATCTACCTCTTCGATGGAAAGGGCATTGGCTTCCTCGGCCTTGTCTTTCTCGATGAGCTTGAGAAGGGCCGCTTTCTTGTTATCCTTGAGGATGGCTTCTACGGCGCCAAGGCCCAGAGACTCCACGGCTGCGCCTTTCTTGGCCGAGAGCCAGGTGCAGTAAGGGGCCAGTTTTGCAAGAAGCGCCGCCCAGTCGTCTTCGGTGACGGGTTTTGCTCCCACACCCGTGAGGGCTGTCACGGCCTGCATGGCGGCCTTCCAGGCGGGGTTCACGGCCGCGAAGTCCAGTTTTCCGTCTGCGGTGGGCTTTGCCAGCGGCTGCTTGGCAATTTCATCGGCCGATGCGGCCAGACTGCCTTCGATGCCGGCAATCTTTTCCACGCTCACGTCCACGGCGCCGGCGAGGGCGGCGTCAAAGCCGATGAGTTTGCAGCGCATAAAGTAATCGGCCACCTTGTCCTTCACGGCGTCTACGGCGGCGAGGGCATCGGCGGTCTTGTCGCCGAAGGGGAAGACTTCCTCCGAGGAGGAGAAGATTTCTCCGCCGGCGGCGTGCTGCCACTCGGAATACTCCTCGCAGGCGGTGTAGAAGGCCTCGATATGGTCTGCGGTAATGCCGGGGACGCCGCTGCGGTCTACGGCGCTGGCGATGCCGGCGATGGTCTCGATGAGCGTTGCGGTAGCCTTGTCGGAGGCGCTGGCCGGCGTGATGATGCCGTCACCGTTGAAGCGGGTGCCGGCGAAGATCTTCACGTTGTCGGCCGTATCGGCGAGGGAAATCTCGTCTTTCTCGAGACCCAGGTTTTTCAGGATCTGGCGGGCCGATGCCTGGAGACGGGCGCCGTCGGGGTCATCGGCATTGAAGTCATCGAGCCTGAGGCTGTCGGCCTCTTTCAGAAGAAGGTTGGCATCCCGGATGACACGGGTGAGCCACTGTGAAGTTTTGATGACTTCGTCCACGCGGATGCGGCCATCGGCATCCACGTCAATCATGTGCAGGGCTTTGGCGTCGAACTCCAGGCCCTCGGTGGGGCAGCTGAGTACGGTCCACATCTTGCGGTCCAGCTGATAAAGGTTGCGGATGTCTTCTCCGCTGAGGATTTCAACGCGGACGGTGCCGCCAACGGAAGCGAATTTCCAGGGATAGGATGCTGCCTTCTTTTTCATATGGATATTGTTTTAGTTAGGTCGTAACATTGCTGTTACGCAAATTAACAAATTATTTTGTAGATTATCAAATTATTTCTAACTTTGCAGCCCATTTAAAAAGACAAGAAAAAAAAGGAGGTGTAAAAGCATGATCATCGTTCCCATCAAAGAAGGCGAAAACATCGAAAGAGCCCTGAAGAAATTCAAGCGTAAATTCGAGAAGACCGGCGCTGTCCGCGAGATGCGCGCCCGCAAGAACTTCGAGAAGCCTTCCGTGAAAAAGCGCATGGCGCTCCAGAAGGCTATCTATGTTCAGCAGCTTCGTCTTCAGGAAGAGCAGTAAGCTTTTTACACACCTTATTACAATAGAAAAACCGGATCTCTCACGAGGTCCGGTTTTCTCTTCTAACCTATTTACTAAACCAATTAAACTAACCTTGGCTTAGTTAAAGCAAGCACCGTGCCAAACTTTATATGCGGTGTTCTTCCTCCACTTCTTTGCGGGCCCGTTCCACCGATTTGGAGCGCTTGAGCACAAAGCCCGAGCCCAGGTATTTGGTGCGGACGTCTTCGTCGGCAGCCAGGGTTTCGGGCGTGCCGGCCTGCAGGATGACGCCTTCGTAAAGAAGGTAGGCGCGGTCTGTGATGGCCAGGGTCTCACCCACGTTGTGGTCGGTGATAATGACGCCGATGTTGCGGTATTTGAGTTTGGCAATGATGTACTGGATGTCTTCCACGGCAATGGGGTCCACACCGGCGAAGGGCTCGTCCAGCAGGATGAACTTGGGGTCTACCGCCAGGGCGCGGGCAATCTCGCAGCGGCGACGCTCACCGCCACTGAGCTGGATGCCCAGGGACTTGCGCACCTTGGAAAGGTTGAACTCGTCGATGAGCTGCTCCATGCGGGCATGGCGCTGGTCCCGGGTCATGTTCTTTGTGCTCTCGGAGATTTCCATCACGGAAAGAATGTTGTCTTCCACGCTCATCTTGCGGAACACGGAGGCCTCCTGCGGCAGATAGCCGATTCCCTTCTGGGCACGCTGGTACATGGGAAGAGTGGTAACCTCCACCGTGGAGCCGTCGTCATAGTCCAGGAAAATCTGGCCGCCGTTAGGCTTTACCTGACCGGTAATCATATAGAAGCTGGTGGTCTTGCCGGCGCCGTTGGGGCCCAGGAATCCCACAATCTCTCCCTGCTGCACTTCCATGGATACGCCCTTCACAACGGTGCGGACGCCATACTTTTTCACCAGTTTTTCTGCTCGTAATTTCATAGCTATTTCGTATCCAGTCCCATGGCTGCGACCAGTTCTCGCACCGCGGGTTCTTTATCCATTAAATCCTTGGCCTTTTCCTCGGGCATATAGGGCACTTTCTCCACTTCTTCCATGGGCGTGACCGACACTTCCACGTTGATACGGCTGCAGGCGGTGAGCTCGCGGAGCTTGTTCTCCAGCTCCCGCAGCATCTTTTCCACAATCCACTGCCGCTGGGACTCGTTGGTCACGAAGAACTCCACCACCTTGAGGTTGTTTTCCTCCCTCACTTGCACTTTTCCGCTCTGCAGCATGCTGGCAAGGCGCGGCTTGGAACCGTACTGGCCCGCCATCTCCTTCCACTTGAGAACGAGGACTTCGTCCTCCGGAAGGGCCGATTCCTCAGCGGCCGATGCCACCTGCTCTACCTCCTTGGGCTTTTCCTCAATGATGGCGCTCATGGACAGGGCCGACCCTGTCTTGGCCGCGCGGCGCCGGGGGGCCGGAGCGGGGACCGGAGCGGCAACAGGAGCGGCTGCAGGGGCAGGGGCCGGAGCGGCAACTGGAGCGGGAGCGGCAACTGGAGCCGGAGCGGCAACTGGAGCCGGAGCAGGAGCGGCTGCAGGGGCAGGTGCTGCAACGGGTGCCGGTGCTGCAACAGGGGCCGATGCCACCGGTTTATCGGAGGGCTTACCCATAATGTAGCTCAGCTTCATAAGGGCAAACTCAATGTGCAAACGAGGGTTCACGGCCGCTTTGTAGCCGGTTTCACAGGCGGTAGTAATGCCCAGGGCCTCAAAGAGGAACTGATTGGAGCACTTGGCTGCCTGGGCGGCGTATTCTGCCTTGAGGGAGTCCGGGAGTTCCAGAAGGGGTTCCAGGCCTCCGGTCTTGGCCACCACAAGGTTACGAAGATGTGTGGACAGGGAGCCCACGAAATGCAGGGCATTGAAGCCCTTGGCAAGAATCTTATCGAAGGTCAGGAATGCGCTGGCGTAATCTCCCGCGAGGAAATTATCTACCAACGAGAACGAGAATTCGTAATCCAGCACGTTCAGGTTCCGGATTACGTCTTCATATTTTACGTCTTTTCCGCAGAAGGCCACCGTCTGGTCAAAGATGGTGAGGGCGTCACGCATGGCACCATCGGCCTTGGAGGCAATGACATGGAGAGACTTGTCGTCAATGTTGATTCCTTCCTTGGCCGCAATGCCCTGGAGATTCCGCACCATGTCCGGGATGGAGATACGGTTAAAGTCGTAGGTCTGGCAGCGGCTGAGGATGGTGGGAAGGATCTTGTGCTTCTCCGTTGTAGCCAGGATGAAGATGGCGTGTGCCGGGGGTTCTTCCAGGGTTTTGAGGAAGGCGTTGAAGGCGGCCTGCGAGAGCATGTGCACCTCGTCGATGATATACACGCTGTACTTCCCTACCTGGGGCGGTACCTGCACCTGCTCCATGAGTGTCTTGATATCTTCCACCGAGTTGTTGGAAGCAGCATCCAGTTCATGGATGCAGTAGCTTCTGCCTTCCTGGAACGATACGCAGGACTCGCACTCCCCGCACGGCTCCATCTCCGGCCCCGGGTTGGCGCAGTTGATCATCTTGGCGAAGATACGCGCCGTGGTGGTCTTACCCACGCCGCGGGGGCCGCAGAACAAATATGCATGCGCCAGCTGCCCCCTCCGGATGGAGTTGGACAACGTGCGTGCAATGGTATCCTGGCCGATGAGCGTTTCGAAGGAGTCCGGCCTGTACTTCCTGGCAGATACGATAAAGTCACTCATAGACTACAAAGATACAAATTATTTTGTGCTCAGTAAATAGTCCTCCGGAGTCAACGCCCTTGGAAGCTTCACAACGCCCGACAAGCCCTGACGGATTACAAAATCCTTCGGGTTATGCGTAATCAGCACCGTACATTGAGCCTTCTGCGCACATACTGCCTGAAGAACATCCTCAAAATCGGGCCCAGCCAGCAGCAAAGCATCATGCAACTGCTCCTTATCCATGGGAAGAATCTCCAGCATAGCTTCCAACTGCGCCAGCGTGGCAGCCAGTTCACCGGCCGAAAAGCCCTTGCGGATCAGGTATGCCACATTGACCATGGACAAGACAGAAGTACATAGCTTCACGCGACCATCTTCTCCGAGCTGAAGAATCTCCATGGATGCCTGATACCCCTCCCGTTCGAACAGAACATCCAAAAGTATGTTGGTATCAACAAAAACTTTTTCCATCATTTGGAAAGAAGGTATTGCGCACGTTCATCATTGGGGTCAATACGACTTAGCGCAGGTTTGGCAATGCCGAGGAGTCCGATAACCCGGCGGCTCTTCACAGAAACCGGAATAGCTGGTGCCCGTTTGACAGCCTCTTCCTTTAGCAGAAGTTCAATATAAGCCTTCAGAGACAACCCCTGACCTCCAGCCTGCACTGTCAAAGCCTCGAAGACAGGCAATTCCAGATCTATCAGCTTACGCTTTCTTGCTACACTTGTTTCCATATATACTTTTTTGCAAATATATATATTCTTTCGAGAAAACACAAAAAAAGAAGCGCCCCGCGAGGGCGGAGCGCTTCGATTCAAAGATAAGTACTCTGTTCAGAGATTACTTGCGGGTGCAACTCTTCTTGTTGCTTTCAATACGAGCAGGATTTCCCTGACGCTCCTTCATCTGGAAAACGGCAGACTTATTCGACTTGGAAGGAGCAGCATCAATTTTCTTGAAGGAGACAAAATCACTCTGGCTATTCGCACCCGTAGAGGAAACCGACGTAGGAGCGCTAGCAGAAAGTGTAATAGGGAAATAAGTCTTAGTACCACCAATGGTGTAAACAGCAGAAGGATCGGTATTACCAACACAGTAGAAGTGGAAACCGGCCATCTCGTATTCAGACGCTGTACCATCACCATCAAAATCAACATTGACAGTTCCAGCAGTGCAGGCCACTTCACCGGTACCATTCATCGTCAACGAGCAGAGCAGGAAGGAGGATCCATTAATCCGATACTCCGAACCATCATAAGGGACTAAGGGCAGCAGCATACCAGTGAAGCTCTGATTCTCACCCAGATTCAGATTGGTATTCAAAGGATAAGAGGAGCCGCCAACAATATTAAAGCTTTCATCTTCAGAACTATAGATGGCGGTCGTAGTCAGGAAATCGTAAGTTAAGCCACACATGAAGTTAATCTTATAGTTCACATTGCGAACATTCTCCTTAACTACGATATCATAACTAGCACCATCCTTTCCTGTTAACGTCCAATTACCAAGCCACTTGGAATAACCAGGATCCGCAGGAGGATCAATATGACCTTTCTGGATTGCAGCCCCATCGAGCTTAGTTCCACTGTTGTATCTCATGAAGGATGACGTACCCTGGACATCGGCCAAATAGGCGAAACCTTCAAGCGGTCCATAAGAATCCTCAGCCACAAGAAGTTCTGCCCCTTCCTGAAGGAGAGCGATGGTCATGATAGTCGGATCGGACATATACGACTGATTGCTATAAGGATTCGAGCCACTGTACCACACAGCAACGAACTTATCAGTCAACGTCTTTTCATCATCACGAACCCACTCGCCAAGAGTCTGATTGGAGAAGACTACACGGCCGCTTTCTGCATCGTAAGTAGCTTTAGCAGCCACTTTACCATTGGGCACATCGATACCGGTCAGGCCGCTTACGGAATAGCTCTCTCCTTCCACGTCCTTAGTCAGCGTCCAGAACTCCCGTACGCCATCGCTATTGGTGAAGGTCCATTCGCCGAGGAAGTCGCCATAACTACCCTTCACGTGCGGATCAACAATCGTAAACTCAGTATACGCATACTTACCATTAGCATAGGCGTCACCATCTACACCGACCGCCATGAGAACAAAATCGCCATAACCAACCTTACCAAAACCGTCATCAGAATAAGACTGATAATTGGTATAGAGATTCATGATATACTCTTTATTACCCTTTCTAGTGATGTAATACTGGAGATCATCTGCTGTAGACAGAACAATAGAAGGGATCTCGCTCGTGAGGTCTTCCCCAAACTTAGAACGAGGATAAACCATCAGTTCGAACAGGTCGGAAGGAGAAGGATTCTCAACTTTGATACTGAAGACATCCGCATCACCATCCTCATTTACACCATCGTAGCTCAAAACCCAACCGGATTCGGCAGCAAAAGAAACTTCCTCAACGCTGTTAGCAATGAAATTGTAGAATGAAGTCTCAGCCAGATTCCATTCTTCATCGAATTCGATGAAATTGCCGTAAGTATAACCCTTGACAGTCACGTATTTTCCTTCCATGGTAGAAAGGTCGACACCAAGGGGATTCTCAATATAAACATGAGGGATCAGAGGAGTAGCGATGAAATAGCCTTTCTCATCTTTCTGGAGAAGGCCGGTAGAACCGGTGTTGATAGACACATAGTTTTCACCGTAGCCGATATATTTCCAGGGCAGATCAGGAATAGTGCCCTCGTACTCTTCCGTATCATTAACTTCACCCTTGGAAGCATCCACATAACTAGCCTTGGTAGACTCAAAAGACTGCTTCACGCCGGCGAAACTAATCACGTCTCCACGCTCAACAGCAGGGTTCAGGCCCAAATACACGTAGATTAAGCCACCATTCTCGTCAACAACAAGAGCACCTTCCTTGGAAGCCGCCACAACAATGGCGCCTTTAGCGGACACTTCAGTGCCATCTTCCAGCTCTGTGATAGACGTCAGGTCGGTAGCAACCTCAGCAGAAGGCTGCTGAACCACAGTGAACTCTTCAATCTTGTCACCGGTGTTGCGGTCGTTGATGGTTACAGTACCCACGCGGTAAGCGCCGGTCTCGTTCTTGGCAGCAACAATCGTAAGCTTGTCGGTATGGGTAGCCTTGGTCGCAGCAACGGACAGCCAGGAAGTAGCGGCGTCGTTGATGTTTACATTGTACTCCTTGTTGGTGGTCACGGTGAGCTCGAACTCACCACCGGCAGCGGGAGCCTGGGCGTCCACGTTGGCAACGGCCGTGATGGTACCTTCCTCGAGGGTGATCACCTTGATGTTGGTCTTGCCCTTGTTGTTGTCGGCAAAGACAAAGATCTTGCCCTCAATCTTTGCAGGAGTAGCAGCCTCGGGATCGGCAGCAGGAACAGAAATCATGATGTAACCGCTGGCAGCGTCAATCTTGGCAATCTTGGCAGTGATGCCGGGAGTAGCGCTGAGGATGTCCACGGTCACCTCATCGGAAGTGGTAACACCCTGTACGGTGTACTCGATAGCAAGGGTCTCACCGGCATTGGCACCCACGCTGGAAAGGTCTCCCTCGTAGTTAATCTTGAGGGCGAAGGTCTTCTCTCTAGGGATCTGAACCTCGGTGTCACCCACCACCAGCACAATGTAATCCTCGGTGGACTTTGCGTCATCGATGTAAGCAGAGGTGAAAGAAGAACCGTCAATCACATTGAGGCCAATCGGAGACCAGGTTTTGCCACCGTCATAAGAGACAATGAGCTTGCCCTCGTTGTTGGTACCGAACAGAGGAGTGATACCGTCATTACCGTCGGCACCATCGGCGCCGTCCTCACCATCCTCACCTTTTTCACCCTGGTCACCCTTGTCACCTTTTTCACCCTGGTCACCCTTGTCACCCTTACCGGTCACAGGGATGGGCTTGCCCTCACCATCTTTGAGGAGCTCGCCGTTGACAGTCCAATAGTAGATACCATCCTCACCCTTGGTGATGCTCACCTCAGGTGCCTCGGCGTCCAGACCGTCATCACCGTCCTTACCATCCTTGATGGTAGCTTCGGTACCGTCGGAAAAACGGATCGTGTACTCACCATCACCCTCCACGATGGAGGAAATGGTAAGCTTCTTATTCAGAGCATTCACCAGGTTCTCCAGACCGGGGACGGTTTCCTTGTTGAGTTTCTCCACTGCTTGCTCAAGGGCGGTAACCCGCTTGTCCAGACCGTCCACCTTCTCTTTGAGGCCGGAGAGGTCTGCTTCCTTGGCGCAGCCAACTGCCACGAGCGCAACCAGCGCGGTGAGCAGCACAGTCCAAATGGATTTTTTCATAACTGTAATATTTTTGGGTTAATAATTAATAATCGGTTAGAAACGATAACTGAGGCCAGCGCTAAGCGAATTGCCAATTTGCGCGTTGGCGGTCAGGTAAGAGACGTCGAGCCCTACACCTTTCCACTTGACACCGAGGCCCAGGGCCAGGTGGGAAGGGAAAGCGGCACCCGCCGTAGCATAGCGATATCCGGCACGGACAAAGAACATATCCTTGAAACCGTAGTGGACACCGGCCGACACCCCCAGCTTTCCGCTGAAGTAGTAGTCGGCATCCAGCGCGGCGGCCAGCGTACCGGGGCCCACAGGCAGCTCATAGGAAGCAGCCAGGCGGGCCGATGACGGCAGTTTGGAGACATTTCCCTTGGCCGATGTGACGCCGGAGCCCAGGTTGGCAACGCCGGCGGCCACATTGAAGCCGTTCAAATGGAACTGTACCATGGCCGTGATGGCAGTGGAAGAAAGCTTGTAGTCTTCCATGAGGGACTGCTGTACCAGACGGGCCGATACGCCCAGGCTCACATAATCTCCAAAGGATGCGCCGGCGCCAAAGGCGATGACAAGATCCCTGGGAGTAAAGCTGCCGTATTTGCTGCCGAAATCCTGCGCAGAGTGTGTCTGGCTGAATACACCGGCCGACAGGGCAAAGCCCTTTCCGAGGCGCACGGAAGCGCCGCCGCCGATGTTGCTGGACAGCGTATTGGCGCTGCCGGGAGCCCAGCGGCTATAGACAGCCGCCACATCCACGTGCTTCAGGGCAAAAGCCAGCACGGCCGGATTGTCAAATGTCGCAAGGGCAGACGACTCGGAGAGAAGCGTACTGCCGGCACCCGCCATTCCGCTCCGGGCCACCCCGCGGGGGAAGCTCAGAAATTCGAAGACCTCGTTGGCGGGAACGCTCTCCTGGGCGTTCAGGCTCCAGGAAAGAAACAGCGCGGAGGCCACCAGTATGTAATGACGGATTTTCATCGTTTGACAATGGTAAAGGTATAAACTTGACCCTTATAAGTCACTTCAAGGGTGTAGATGCCGGGAGCCACCTTGTCCAGGTTCAACTCTACCGGAGTATTCACACTGTAATTGCCGGAAAGGGAGTACACAACCACGCCGGAAGCGGAAATCAGGCGCACCGTGGTGGGTGCTTCCTCCACGCCGGGGATGATGGTAACGTTGCCTTCTTCCAGCACGGTGGAACCGGAGACGAATACTTCACCGGTACCGGGCAGGCGCACCAGAACGGTAAATTCTGCTTCCACGCGGGCTCCGTCATGGTCCTCGGCCGTCACTTTCACCTTGCAGACACCCTGGGAAACAGCCTTGACAGACAACTTCCCTTCCTCGGTAACATCTGCGGTAGCAATGTCCGTATTCATGGCCGAGGCACGGTAGAACAGCGGCTCGGCATCGGCATCGGAGAAGAAATCGTTCAGGTCAATTTCCTTCACCGCGCCTTTGTCCTCGACCAGGATGACCTCGGGGTCTTTCACCATCACGGGAGCCGTGTTGGGAAGGATCTCATACAGGATTACCTGCTTGGTCTTCGCATCCATTTCATCGGTCACCTCCACCGTAGCGGAGTAGTTGCCTGCGATGGCCACCGGGCACATCAGATTAAAGTTGTACAGGGATACCGATCCGTTGTTGGAGTCGAAGGTAGCACGCCCGTTGGTCTTGTAAGTAACCGTGATGGCATCACCGTCGGGGTCCTTGCAGGTTACGGGGATGGATACAATCTCATGGTGCTTGAACACGAAGCCGCCCTGGGGATAATCTTTCACATCCACCACCGGTTTCTTGTTCTCCGCGGTGCGGACCTGCTGAATGGTGGAAAGGCCAGAATACTTTCTGTCATAGCTGTAAGCTACCACCGTCACATAATAATCCGTAGAGGGCGCCAGGCCGGCCAGCATGATGGAAAGCGGAGTTCCCTCGGTATCGCTGTTGGAAGCAAGACGGGTAGCCGTAATGATTCCTTCGGCGGGGTTCTGGAAGTCCACATTGGTCAGGGCCGATCTCTGTCTGGACGCAAGGGCCATGTAAGCATAGGCATTGGTAGCCTTGAAGTCCAGGCGGAGGTTATGTCCCACAGAAGAAATGGTGACATCTCCGACGGGGTCGGGCGTTCCGCCGTTGGCGTTCATGCTGAAAGAGCCCCAGGCATTTACCAGCGGGCCGATGGGCTTATTGCCGTGGCTCGCGTTGATTTCCTTTGCACCGCCCAGAAGGCGCGTACGCAGCTCGTCGGCCGTAAAGCCCTGTCCTCCGTAGTAAGAAACGATGAGGGCAGCCACGCCGGAAACGTGCGGGCACGCCATGGACGTACCGCTCATGGAGGTATACTGGCCATTGATGTACGTACTGGGGACGCTCACGCCGGGAGCGCAGATATCCACCCAGTCTCCGTAGTTGGAGAAACTGGCACGGGAGCCGTTGCGGTTGATGGCGCCCACGGACACACAGCCGTCATAGTTGCCGGGAGAGCCGTAAGGGATATCTTCGTTACCCGCAGCAAAGATGACCACACCGCCCTTCATGGGAGAGCCGGGAAGCTGATTGCCGTTATTGTCGCAGCCGGCATACTTGTTAAAGTAGTCAATGGCCTGCGTGAAGGAGCGGTCGGGGTTTTCGTGGGCCTGACGGGCATAATCCAGTTCATAACCGGCAATCTGGCCGTCATCGTTGAAGTCGAAGTAGTTGCCCCAGCTGTTCTGTGAAATGATGGCACCTTTGTCAGCGGCTTCCTTGAGCGCACGGTTGAAGTTGGAGGCTGCTGCATCGGTTCCGTTGTCGCGGGTTTCGAAAACCTGCAGGGACAGGAGCTTGACACCGGGCTTTCCGGCAGCGGCATTGCCGCCGGCGATACCGGTAACGCCTGTGCCGTTGTTATTGACGGCAGCGATGGTACCGCCCACGTGCGTTCCGTGGTAGTGCTGCGTGATGGTGGTGTTGTTCTTCACGTAATTGTAGTGACCACTGCTGGCTATATTGGCGGCCAGATCCGGGTGGTTAAGCTGAAGACCGCCGTCCACCACGGCTACGGTCACATTGGGGTTTCCCATGGTATAGTTGTCCCACACCGGCTTGCAGTTTACGTCATAACCGGCATAAGCGGTATTGTTCATACCCCACATCTGGGACCAGTAGGGGTCGTTGACCGTTACGCTGCGACGGATGATGCGGCTGGGCTCCACACGCTGGACACCGGGAACGGTCTCCAGAATGGCTTTGGCCTTGGACAGGGAAACCGTCTGGTCGTAATTGACCAGGTACCAGCGGTGCAGACCTTCCCGGCGGGTGCGGGGCTCGAATTCTCCCGCCTCCGGGAAGAGACGCTCGGCCGATGTTACCTTGAGGCCGGGGACCAGGGACTTGACAGTGAGACCTTTCTCGACACGGGCCGTGGTGGCCTCGTCAAAATAGACGATGGCGACACCCGGCTGGAAAGCCAGCGCTTCCACTTCCTCCTCAGGAACCGCCGTCACCGTTTTCGGTCCCGCCGCATGGGAAGCGGCGGGAGCGGAACCAGGATCGGGCATTTCCCGCGTGCAGGAAAGCACTATGGCTGTGCCTATAAGGCCTATCCAGAGGGATCTTTTCATTTACTTGACTTTCTTGTAAAAGGCAAACTGGTTATTGTAGTTCAGGGCCGGCATCGACGAAGGGACAGAGGCATAGGCCGAGGCGGTCTTCTCCGGCAGACCTGCGGTCACCATTACGTCATCCAGGTTCAGGAAGTACATATCGGTGCAGTCAAAATGACGGAATGCGAAATATACAGTCTTGTTGTCATAAGAAGCCGGAATCTTGACGGCAATACGCTGCCAGACCATGTCCTTGGGGCCGTTAGCGCTTTCAAACACTATAACTTCCTCTTCATAGGGATCGGACACCGGATTGGTGGCCTCGAAGATATTCTGATAAGCATTCAGGTCTGCAGCGGTCGAAGGAAGAACAGTGCCAACGTACACACCGTAATGCTCGCTCGCGTAGGAAGGATCCTGACCGGTCACCCAGAAACTGACGTAGTTGTCAGAAGTGACCTGGACACCCGGAGTAATGACCCAGTTGTCAGGAGTAAGCGGACCGCTGTCATTGTCGTAGGACTGGCTGAAGATGATGCCGATACCGGAGTGAGCAGCCAGGAAATCCGCGTAGCCCCATGTGTTATCATCTCCATCCAGGTCGAGGAGCATCCACTCTGCGAGGTTATCAACACTTTCAAAGTCTTCGCTGAAGATGACGGGACCGTTTCCGCCGCCACCGCCGCCTGCAGAGCCCTTGGCCTGGGTAATGACGATAGTACGATTGTCGTCTCCGGCGATCCACTCGATGGAGCCTTCACGGGGTTCAGACTCGGGATTCTCCGCCACAGTGATGGTAAGGATACCGTCGGAGGCAGCAGCCGAAATCCAGTTGTCGGAAACCTTCACGCGGATGGTAGCATCGGTATTGGCGTACCGCAGATTGAGCACGCCACCGGCGCCTGCGAAATTATATCCTTCCTGCCAGAGGTACTTGGTGTTGTAACCAAACTGGACAATGATAACTTCACCCAAAGCATCCCCGGACTGAAGAGAAAGCGTAGCATATCGGCTCTCGATAGAAGTATTAGGCTCAGCAGTGAGTTCAATATCATGACCTTGAACTTTCAAAGTGAGCCACTCCTGATTGGATTTGGCCGTAAGGGCATCATAGGTAGAGGCCGAAACGACGGACTTTCCGCCCTCGGAGGAGAACTGTACGGTACCCGTGCTGGTCTCCAGGACAGGAGCCGGCTGATACTGTTCGCCGGTGGGCTGGGCCTTCTTGCAGGCTGCCAGCGCCAGAACTATGGTAAGAAATGCAATATATCTTTTCATAAGGCTTTCCTATTCTACAATTTTAACCATGGAAGTGACATAAGGAAGCTGATAGCTACCGGAACCCATGGTCCATCCTTCGAAGGCGCCCTGGGAGTTGCCATTGGCATCGGTGCCCCAAAGGATCCAGGAATCTACAACCAGATCGGACAGTCCGTTGTCTTCCCAGTTCACAACCAGTTTGGCAACGGTGTTGTCTTCCACAATACCGACCATGCCATACTCGGGTTTCCAGGAAAGGTTTCCGCCGTTGGTCAAAAGATCCCAACCAGCCAGCATGACAGTAGTAGAACCGCTGGATCCCACAGCCTGGGAATTCCAAGTGAGCTGACCGCGGGCAGCATTGTAACCAATCACGGGTTCGAAGCTTGAGGACAGGCCTTTCATCTTGAAGGAAGATCCAGCTTCATTGGCGACAAGTTCTACCTGGAAACTACGATCTCCATTGTACCAGAAGAAATTCCATTGTCCCAGATACTGTTCATAAGGAACAAATCCTTCGGGAACGGATTTCAGGAAGGAGACACCAGAGCCGGTGAAGGTGCCGGTATTGGGATTATCGGGATCCTCATTATAAATAAAATCCTCAAACGTAACGCCCTGGAAAGTAAAGGGAACATTGATATGGATACCCGGCTTCTTATCATCCCCTTCACCGAAATAGGTCACCATGTAGCGAGCCGAAACCATCTCGGAGGCTTCAGCATTCTTACGGCCGATGGTGAGTGTGTGGGAAGATCCATCCAGGAAGCCTTCCACCAATCCGCCGGTAATCTCACCGGTGAAAGAAACAATATTTAAAGCCTTCTCTGCGGCGACAGCCTCTTTGAGGAAGTCGGACACGCTCTTGGATAGCTTATCCAGATAGCATAAGTTCCCGGAACGCTTGCCGCGAAGGACGATACGGTCCTTCTCCACGCTCTTGATTTCGAATTCGAAGTCACCGCCACGAGCCTGGTAGTGGGAGGCGTCGGAGGTGGCATAATAGTGGAGAACAGAATTATAAGTATCGAAGGACAGCACGGGGCCGACGTCCTCGGTGAGTTTATAATTTGAGGTGACACCTGTCTCCGGGGCATCCTGGGAATAAGCCGTTACCTCGTGTGCTGTAAATACCACGCCCATATAGCATGTGGCATAATCTTTTCCCGGATAGTAGGAAAGCACCCAACCATTTTTATTGGAAGAATCCGAAAGCTGTGTGCGTACTTTCTCCAGAAAAGCATTCATACGCTGAGAGGAAGGCACGTCAAATACGTCGGCCTGGTCCTTGAGGCAGGAAGTGAGAGAAAGCAGGGCGGCTGCTACAAGTACAATTGTATTTTTCAGTTTCATATTCATTTCCTCCACTGCTAAAGTTCTACGGTATTAAGGTCTACACGGCCGAGGGTCACATCGTCAAAGCGGCGCAGCAGAATATCACGGAGATCGTCGATGTCAATGCCCCATGCCGTCTCCATATATTCCTTCACAATGTCCATCTTGGACTTGATATAGACATCTCCAAATGCAGCATTGGGATCCTTCTTGCGCACCTCGGCAGTTTCGTCGTGGGCAGCCTTCAGCTGGGCTTCCCACCAGGCCTCATCGTGCGTGATATACTCGGACAGGAGCTCGGCGAAGTCCTCGCGGTGTTCATTCTGGGCATAGGCGGTGATATAACCGCGGCCACGCCAATACTTATCCGTATCAAAGCAGGCATCACCGACATACGTGGAAGGCGTAATGTTTCCGAACGTCTCGGGATAGCTCTTGGTCTGGTTGAGGATGTGGGTGAACTCGTGGTGAATGGTCTTGATGTACTGACTACTCAGACCCTCTGCCAGATCCTCCTTCGTAATACGGCCCTCTTCGTAGGCCTCAAACCACAGCGGCAGCTCGTTTACGCCGGAGAGCATGATCTTCTTGCCGCCCTCGGCCGTACCCAGAATGTAGGAACCGTTGTTCTTGAATTCCCAGGTACCGATGAGGAAGAACATCTTGGGGAAATAGGCACGGGTAAAATCAATACCGGCCACTTCATCGTAGGTATCTACACACAGGTACTTCACCAGGTGGGCATACACGATGGAAGCATCGATATCGGCCGGAACATTCCAATAACCCTTGTCGGACTCATCCAGGGTGAAGCGGTACTTGAACTCAATGTTATAGGGTTTCAGGAAATTGGCCTCCAACCAGTAGTCGAAGTCATTTTCCAATTCCACGGTGGAATCCTTAATTACGCTTGTCTCACTAAGCATGTCCTGCTGGCAGGAAGCGAAGGCGAGAGAGGCCAGGATCATAAAGGGAAGGATATACTTTTTCATAACACATCCGGTTTATTGGTTGGAAACGGGAAGGGACTTGGGCTGATGCACAATCTCGGCCGGTTTGTCGGTTATACGAGGATTGGCCTTGAAGCCAGCCGAAATAACGTCCTGAGGAATCTGCATGGCACGGCGGGGGTCGTCCACGGTGAGGACATCGTCCAGACGATACGGCTTGAAGGAAGCATCATACTGGCCGGCTTTGGGATCGGGCTGCAGGGTACGGCGCCAGATCTCAATGCCATAGCGCTTGATATCGAACCAGCGCAGGCCCTGGGCCATCTGGTCCATACGCTTGAGGCCCAGCACGCACTGGATCATGGACTCCTGGATGCCTTTGTCGGCACCAATGTTGAAGGCCGGATTCAGCTTCTTCTTGATGGTGGGTTTGTCCCAGGTACCGTTCTCGATGGCGGAGTAGAAAGCCACGATAGCCTCGGTGGTGAGGTCCTTCTTGAAGTAGGTGGGCTTGATCACGCTCTTGATATAGGTGTTGATATCGGCCGTAGCGGCGTCGTAGTTGTGCAGCATCACGTTGGCCTCGGCACGGTTCAGGAGCGCCTCATCCGTAGTGAAGGCAGGGCACACGGCGTGGGCATATCCGATACGGGCCACAGGATCCGTGTACTCGAACATGTAGGGAATCTTGAAGTAGGCAATGCAGTCGAAGGTGGCACCGTTGTACCATTCGGGCGACATGTAGTACCAGTCGCTCACATTGCGCCAGCCGGTCTGATCATTGCCCCAGACGTTCTTGGCATAACCCACTTCCGTAAAGGAAAGATAGGAGTTGTGGGAATACTTGGTGATGCCGGGATAGCAGAAGTAGTAGCCAAAAGCGGAGTAGCTGGTAAGCATGAGAAGGTTGGCCGCATACTTGGACTTCACAAACTCATAGCTTCTTACATCCCAGTCTCTCTCCAGCTTGCCGATGGATTCCCAGTCGCGCAGCGAAGAGGAGGGCTCGGAGCCCACGCACTTCGTAGCAGCCTCCACGGCCTTGTCCCACTGCTCAGAGTAGAGATAGAAGCGGGCGGCAAAAGCCCAGGCTGCGCGGGTATTGAAGTGATACTTGGGAATCTTATAGTAGCCGTCGCTCACATACTTGAGGCCCAGTTCCAGGTCTCTCTGGATCTTTTCATAGACCTCGGCGACATTGCCACGCTCGTACTTGGGGTTCAGTTCCTTCTCCACTTCTTCCATGTAGGGAATACCCAGGTCCTTGGAACTGGTCTGGGTGTTGTAGTTGAGGCAGAACTCATTCACCAGCATAAAGTGGTTGTAGGCGCGGATGAGGAGAGCCTCACCCAGCTCAGCACCGAAACCAGCGGCAGCAATGGCCTCGGCCTCTTCAATGGAGGAGGTACCGGTGAGCTCATAGATGGCTTCCAGTGCCTGGTTGGCATGTGCAATGCACAGCCAGGATTCTCCCCAGAAAGAGAGGGGGCTGTCATTAGCCTCTTCCGTCACATCTGACCAGGTGTAGATCTGATCCATGAAACGGTCGGTGCCGGGGTTATCATCACCCATGTTGTCCACGTTGTCAGACATGTACTCATTAAAGGTGAGATAGGTATTGGTAGGATAGCCGGAGGCAAGGAGAGCCCGGATCTTCGATGCAGAGTTTACCTCGGCCCGGTTATCGGGCATGGTATCCAGGAACTTGTCGCAGGAGACAAGGCCCAGGAGCATCAGGGATGCGGCAAAAATATATCTAGTTTTCATATCGTTGAGCCAATTCAATTAAAGACCAATCTTGAGCGTGAAGGTGAACTGCTTGGGCAGCGGAACGGCCACACCACCGGTGTTGAAGAATTCCGGATCCTGTCCGTTGAGCTTCTTGTCGGCATAGAGCAGGAAGAGGTTGGTGGCCTGCAGCTTCACACCCAGGCTTCCCAGGTGCAGGGCCTTGGTCACAGACTTGGGGAAGTCGTAGGCCAGGGAAATTTCCTTGAGGCGGATAAAGTCGCCTTTTGCAATGCGCTCGGTAGAGAAGTTATAGGCGTTGTATGCATAGCTCAGGTAGTTTCCGGAACTGCTGTACACACGGTTCTGCCAGCTGGAGGCGATAACCGGAATGTTGGTATAGGCCTCGTCACCAGGAACAATCCAACGGTTCTTGAACTCCTTGGGCATGGAGTCAAGGTCGTCGTAGGAAGAACGGAAAACGGGATCCATACGGATGACATTGCCGAAGGAATAGGTAATGAACACATTGAGCTTAAAGCCCTTCCAGGAGAAGATGTTACCGAAGGAACCTACGTCGGTAGGATCTACGGAACCGGAATACACCAGGTTCTTGAGCTTCTCCTCGTCGTTTTCCTGGAAATAGATGCCGGAAACGGTCCTTTCACCGTCTTCATTGATGAAGGTAGGGAGACCTTCTCCGTTAAGGCCGGCGAACTGCAGGGAGAAGAGGCTTCTCACAGGGTATCCCTTGCGGGTGAAACCGTTACCGGAGATGAGATCGATCATGCGCATCTGGCTCTCCAGTTCGGTTACCTCATTGTAGGAGTGGGAGTAGATGAAGTTGGTGCTCCAGCTGAAGTCCTTGGTCTTGATGTTGGTGGTAGTGAGGGAGACCTCGATACCGTCGGAGTGCATGGAAGCAACGTTACCCAGTTTGTGAACCTGGCCACCGATACCCTGAGTAGTAACAGGGCCGATGAGGTCGAAGTTGTTACGGGTGTACCAGTCGGCGGCCACATTGACACGGTTGTCAAACAGGCCGGCCTCAACGCTCAGGTTGAGCTCGTGCTTCTTCTCATAGGTGAGGGCGTAGTTGGCCAGGTCTTCGATGGCCAGGGCGCTCTCCTTGTCGTCGGCAAAAGGACGCCAGGGGTTCACGGCACGGATGACCACGAAGGAGTTGGTCACGGACGGACGGTCACCGGTAAGGGAGTAGGAAGCCTTGAGGGAGAGGTGGGAGAGAACGGGGAACAGACCCTTCATGAAGTCTTCCTCATGGACGTTCCAGGCACCGGAGATGTTCCAGGTAGGAAGCCAGCGGGCGCTGCGGGCCTTGCCCAGGAAGTTGGTACCCTCGTAACGGCCGGTGCCGTTGATAACGTACTTACCTTTATAGGAATAGGTGGCGTTGGCAAAGAAAGCGGCGCTGCGCACGTGCGTATTGCCCATGGTGAAATACTGGGTGTTTTCCTCGGCACCCTGCTTGAACACATGGTAGTCGTAGTTGGCAATTTCACCGAAGTCGAACTGCATGCCCCAGCCGCGGAACCAGGTGCTGTGGCGGTCCAGGCTGTTGACCTCGGCGCCGCCGAACAGGTTTACGGTGTGATCCTGGGCAAAGGTCTTGTTGAAGCTGGCGGTAGCACGGAGGTCCCAGCCGTCCATGCTGTTTTCGGTGCGCTCGTAGATACCGCCCACCGGCATGACACTGTACTTGTAACCGTACAGGTTCTCGGGATCCTTGTAGAGGAACGGGTTGGCATCACGGATAGCCGGAGTGGAGGCCTCACGATAGGCGAGGGCCTGGTTGGCGTAGTCCAGCACATAGTGTTCCTGGGTGGTACCGGCGTGCTTGTAGGCGGCGATACCGCTGATTTCCAGGGACTCGAAAGGCTTGAACTTGAGTTCTCCCTGCACGCGGATATCGTTCACGCCCAGATCCAGGTAGTTGTTCTCCAGCTCGTGCTTGATGTTGAAGGGAGAGTAGTTGCGGGTGTAGTACTCGTCGGGATCCAGGGCACGGGAGGTGTTGAGGGCGTAGGAGTACGGGTTAATGTCAAAGTCACGCTTGACTTCACCGGACACGACATCGGTTTCACCATTGATGGTACCGGGAGCGCGCTGCTTACGATAGGAAGCGTTGCCGATGAGGTTGAGGGTGAGTTTGCTGGAAAGTTTGAAGCCGGTGTTCACGTTAGCGGTGTAACGCTGCACGGAGCTCTGGAGGGTCCAGCCCGGATCCTGCATCACGGACAGGGAGGCGTAGTAGTTGGCCTTCTCGGTACCGCCCGATGCGCTGATGGAGTGGTTGTGCTGGATGGTGTTGTTGAACAGGATGTCAAACCAGTCGGTGTTACGGAACTCGGCAGCGCGAAGGTAAGCGTTGCGGGCTTTCTGGGTGTTCTCCAGACCGAAGGAACCGCTGGTGGCGTCGTACTGGCTGATGAGCTGGTACATTTTGCCGTAGATACCGCTGTTGGAGGCATTGGCCGTCTCTGCGTAGTTGAGGTAACCCTTCTGCTGCAGTTCCTGGTATACTTCCATCTGGTCCTGCGAGTTCATGATGTTGAAGGTGTCGTAGGAGGGCTTGAGACGGTAGGTATATTCACCGGTATAGGTAATGTGGCTCTGGCCGGACTTACCTTTCTTGGTGGTAACGACGATAACGCCGGCCATGGCGCGGGCGCCATAGATGGAGGTAGCGGAACCGTCCTTCAGAATATCAAAGGTCTCGATATCGTCGGAGTTGAGGCCGGCGATGGCGCTGGAAATAAGGGTATTGGCATCACCGGAGGAGAGCTGGTCGGCGGAAACGTCCACCACATCTTCCATGATAACGCCGTCTACCACCCACAGCGGTTTGGAGGAACCGTAGATGGAGGTGGCACCACGGACACGGATCTTGGGGGCCGTACCGAAGGTACCGGACACGTTCTGCACGGACACACCGGCAGCACGGCCTTCCAGGGAACGGGAAATATCGGCCATACCGGAGATATTGCTCTCGGAAGCGTCAATCTTGACGGTGGAACCGGTATTGAGACGGCGGTCAACGGTGTACATACCGGTTGCCACGGCGGCTTCCAGCACATTCACGTCGTCTTCCATGGCAATCTTCACATTGGCAGCCACGGGTACGGAAGCATCCTTGTAACCCATGTTGGATGCGATGACATTCTTGGCGCCGGAAGGCACATTGTTGATCTGGAAATTACCGTCCAGGTCGGTGATCGCGTAATACTTCGTATTCCCGTCGATGGTCACGGTGGCTCCCACGAGGGGCTGGCCGTCCGAGGCAGCCACCACCGTACCCTTCACCGTCTTGGGCTGGGCCTGGGCAGTGACGGCCACAAGGACCATCAGGAATGCCGCGAGAAAAAATTGGAATTTTTTCATATATCGTTACTTTTGAATTCTGCTGAAAAACACGTTCGCTTCCTTGGTGCGGCTGATGCGCTGGACATCAACACCGGGCACAGTATTGAAGGCGGTGGGAACGGAGCTGGTACTGCTGCCCTTGGCAATATTGCAAGGCAGGGTGAAGTAATTCCAGCCATTCCACTTGGTCCACTTGCTTGCAGCGGCGTTATAACCATACAGGCCAATCTCGGTAACCGTGGTCTGGCCTTGGGTGGCATGCTCGTACGTGACCCCTGTTACGGTGCCACTGGTACCGGCACTGTTCAGGCTGAAGATGGCCAGCGAGGTGTCGTCTCCACTGCGGACTGCCACGTAATTGAGGCTGTTGATACCCGTCGTAAACATCTGGTATGTGTCTCCGGCCTGGGAATTGACGGTGTAATCCTGCTGCATGTGGTTGAACACGATGTTTCCGGTAGCGCTGTCAAAGGCAACAATGCCGTAGAAGTCATTCTGGAAACCGGTCATCTTGTAAGTGGCGTTCACGGTAGCCTTCTCAATGTGCATGGGAACACCGCCGATGGTCCAGTCTCCCAGCCACTTGTTATAAGCCTCGGAAGCCGGTGCGGGAGGAGTAGCCGTGTTGGGCAGCGGAGTGCCGAAGGAATCCTGGCTATAGACGTCTTCGTCGTTCACCTGGAAGAAGCGCATGGAAACATAGGTGTCTCCATCCGAACTGGTACCGGGACGGAGCTGGACGCTGCCGTCTTCCTTCATCACGAAGGTGGTAATAATCCGGCCTTCGGTGTCGTCAACGACATTGCTGCCATCTTCCTCAAAGATACCACAGAACATATCTGTGTAGTATGCTTCATCCTCAGGATCCTGGTAGAGTTCGCTGATCTTCTGGCAGGCGATGGTGAGCTTTCCGTTGTTGAAGCGGCCTTCCACGATAAGAGGAGTATTGATGCCCCACTTGGCAACGGTAGCATTGTTGAGATTCTTGATGGTGTAGCTCTGGCCCTGAACCTTCTTTTCGACGACCAGGTCGTAGGAAGTGCCTTCCTTGATGGTCCAGGTACCCAGGAAGTCTTCGTAGCTGGCAGCCACGGCGTCGTCCTTGGTGGTGAACACAACATCACCGCGGGTACCGTACTCGTTGCCGGAATAGCGGCCCACAACCACGTAACGGTAGCTGATACCGGGCTGCAGGTTCTCGACCGTGACGGTGTTCTCCTTACCCTTCAGGAGGTTCGCGTCCACATTGGCGGGCAGGGCAATCTCGGAAACGGCGCTGGTAAGGTCTTCGGTGAGGAAGCCGGCATACTCGAAGTTGTCGAGACCCGTATGGGTAATGGTGAGTTTGGCCGACTTGAAGGTTATGTCACTGGCGGACACAGAGAATACGGTGTTGTCGTATGCCTCGCTCATGGTGGTGAATTTCACCTGTGCGGGGACACCGTATACGCCACCGGCATCAATACCGGTAACAATGTAGCGATAATCGGTATCGGGGGCAAGGCCGCTTACGGAAACGCTCTGCTCACCGGTCTTGAAGTCCTCGGCGCTGATGCCGGCCACCTTGGCGGCAATGAGGGACGCAGCGTCGGTGGTGATGTCATCGGTAATGAAGCCATACCAGGTGAGGTCTTCCTTGGCGGCGCTGTAGGTGACGGCTACATCGGCAGAGCTCTTCTTGACATTGGACACGGCGGCATCGAAAGCGACGGTAGTGTAATCGAGAGGCGTCGAGAAAGCGCACTCGGCCGGGGTTCCATAATAGAGGACCGTTCCCTCGTGATCATAGATACCGTATACAATGAAGCGGAAACTGGCCTCGTCCTTGAGGTTATCCACGGTAACGCTCTTGCTATTGCCGGAAAGGAGCTCCACGCCCTCGTTGAGCTTGCCGTCCGTTACCTTCTCAGCGAAGTCGGCGGCGGCCAGTTCGCTCACCTCGGTCTTGAGGTCGTCGGTGACGAAGCAGGCATAGGTGAGAACGGCGTTACCCTCGTGGCTCACAGAGAAAGTAGCCTCGTGGCACTGCACGTCCGTAGCCTCCGCAGCAAACGCCACGTCAAACTTGGGGGAAGTGTTGAAGGTGATGCTGCCGCTCTTTCCGAAGGTCTCGCCGGCCTCGTTGACGGGGAAGGCGATATAACGGTAGGTCACGTACTCCTGGAGACCGGGAAGTGCCACCGTCTGGGAATTACCCACGTGAAGGGCTTTCTTGTCCAGCTTGTCCAGCTGGGCGCTGATAAGATCCTGTTCGGGACCGGTAACGTCTTCCGTTACGAAACCAAACCAGGTAACATCCGCAGCACCGGTGTGGCGTACCACAACCTCTGCGTACTCTGCCTGAACGGAGTTGAGGCCGACAGTGAAATTGGCCTCAACCACTTTGACGGGTTTCTCCTGTTCCTTCACCTTTTTGCAGGAAGTCACGAGCGAAACGGCGCAAAGTACCGTCATTGCAGCAACTGCAACTTTTTCGATTTTCATAATAGGATTATTTTGATACACTTACTCTCACTAATAGTTCCTAAGTTAGGCCCTAGTTTATCTTACAAAATGTAAGGATACACTAAAAAACTAACCGCCCAAAGCACATGCTTTGAGCGGTAAAGATAAGTATTATTTTTTAAAAAGTAATAATTAATATGGACTTTTTATCAATTCTACTGCATTTTCCACCGTATAGTCCACCGGAAGATAGTACTTGTAGAAGGCATTTTCTCCCAGCCTTGAATACCTGGAAATCAATGCTTTAAGCTGCGGAAGAAGGTACGATTCGCTCTCATCCCATTCCGCCTCCGTACAATGGATATTATCCACCGTTTTTGCATACTGCGAAAACTCGACTTTCAAATTAATATTATTCAGGAAAATATCCATATCGCGGAAGTTGTCAATAGCCTGCAGGCGCCGGGAATGCTTGTCAAAGACCTCCGAGGCAAACCGCATCTGGGTGGCTTTCTTGTTGCAGGCAATATAGAAGTCGGAGGCGCAGGTGGTATCCATGGGGACAAACACGTCGGGCATGATGCCGCCGCCGCCATAGACCGGCCGGCCGCTGCGGGTATGGTGCACGTCCGTGGTGTCCAGCTTGACGCTGTCGGCGCTGAATACCTCTCCGTCGGCATACCTATAATATATATCATAGGCGTAGTCGCGCCCGCTCTCATAGGGCTTCTGGATGCATCGGCCGCTGGGCGTATAATACCGGGCAACGGTGAGGCGGACGCCGGAATTGTCGCTGAAGAAGAAAGGCTCCTGCACCAGTCCCTTGCCGAAGGAACGCCGGCCCACGATGCGGCCGCGGTCATTGTCCTGGATGGCGCCGGCGAAGATTTCGCTGGCCGATGCCGAGTTCTCGCTGATAAGGACGGTGAGACCTACATCCTGCAGCTCTCCCCTGCCATCGGCCTTGTATACCTCCTTCGCCCGGTGCAGGCCCTCGATATACACGATGGTGTCTCCCTGGGACAGGAAGTCGTTGGAAAGCAGGAGCGCCTGGTCCATGTAACCGCCGGAATTGTCCCGCACGTCAAAGACAAGATGCTTCATGCCCTCCTCCCGGAGCTTGAGGGCGGCCTCGTGACACTCCCGGAAGGTGGTGCGCGAGAACTTGCTCAGACGAAGATAGCCGATGGTGTCCTGCAGCATGAAGGCGGCATCCACGCTGTGCATGGGAATTTTCCCGCGCACGATCTCGAAGGGGATGATTTCCCCCTCGCGCTTTACGGTCACGGTGACTTTGGTACCGGAGGGGCCTTTGATGCGGCGCACCATGCTGTCCTGGGGGAAATGGACACCGGCAATAACCTTGTCGTCTACCTTAAGGAGGCGGTCTCCGGGCATCAAGCCCACTTTCTCTGAGGGGCCTCCGGGAATTACCTCCAGTACGATGGCGGTGTCGTTGGGCACATTGAACTGGATGCCAATCCCGTCAAAGTTGCCGGCAAGTTCTTCCTGCGAAGCCTCCAGCTCCTGGGGCGGCAGATAGACCGAGTGCGGATCCAGCTTGGAGAGCGCCGCTACGATGGCGGCATCGGTCATTCCCTCGCGGTTGAGGGTGTCCACGTAATTCTTCTCCACCATGTCCAGCACCAGGTTGAGCTTGCGCCAGTCGGCATAACGGGTGTTGATGAGGTGTTTTGCGTCCCGGTAACGGACTACCGATAAGGTAATAAGGGCGCCGATAACGACGCCCAGTACTACCTGAATGATTTGTCTTGTCTTTCCCGACATGATTCAGCTATTGGATTTGTTCAACTTCGATACCGGCCCGCTTGAGAAGGTCGATTCCGTCCGTGAGACGGTAGGCGTCCCGGTAGACCACACGTTTGATTCCCGCCTGGATGATGAGCTTGGCGCACTCGGCGCAGGGCGACGCCGTCACATAGAGCGTGGCGCCCTCGCTGCTGTTGCCGCTCTTGGCCACCTTGGTGATGGCGTTGGCCTCGGCATGCAGCACATAGGGTTTGGTAACGCCGTTCTCGTCTTCGCAGATGTTCTCGAAGCCCGAAGGCGTGCCGTTATAACCATCGCTGATGATGGTGCGGTCCTTTACGAGGAGGGCCCCCACCTTCCTGCGTTTGCAGTAGGAGTTGCGGGCCCACACATCGGCCATTTCCAGGTAGCTGTGGTCGAATTTTTCCATTAGTTTCTCTGATACAGGTAACGTTTGATGCTCTTCTTGGGAGTGCGCTCAAAGTCCTCGGGCATGAGCTCGATCTTTTTCACCTGAGCGTACTTGGGAAGTTCGTCATTGATGGCGGGCAGCATGCCCGTGATGCGCTTTTTGAAGTCCTCGCGGGTATAGCCATCCAACTCTCCCTGGTGCCAGTCGGGATAGATGAGGGCAGTGAGACCGCCATCGTCTTCGATGACCAGGGAATCTACCACGTAGTTGAAGTTGTTGATGGTTGCTTCCACTTCCTCGGGATAGATGTTCTGGCCGGAAGGGCCCAGCACCATGCACTTGGAGCGACCGCGCAGGAACAGGTAACCGTCCTCGTCCAGGACGCCCATGTCACCGGTCTTGAACCAGCCGTCCTCGGTAAAGGAAGACTTGGTGGCTTCCTCGTTGCGGTAGTAGCCCAGGCACACGTTGGGGCCTTTCACCTGTACTTCGCCGGGAATGTTGCGGGGGTCGGAAGAATCGATGCGGATTTCCATGTTCATGGCGGCACGACCGGCCGATCCCACTTTCACTTTATTCCAGTGGGCATAGCCGATGATGGGGCCGCACTCCGTCATGCCGTAACCCACCGTATAGTGGAAGCCAATCTTGTTGAGGAACTTCTCTACCTCAGGATTGAAGGCAGCGCCGCCCAGGATTACTTCTTCGAACTTGCCGCCGAAGGCGTTGGTGAGCTCCGTGCAGAAGCGTTTCTCGATGGTAGGACCCAGGATGGGGATGCGGCGGTAGATATGCGTTTTGTCCAGCAGGGGCTTGAGTTTGCTCTTGTACACCTTCTCCATCACCAGCGGAACGGCAATGATGATGTCGGGGTGAATCTCGGAGAAGGCCTGCATGATAATCATGGGGCTGGGGACGCGCGAGAGGAAGTGCACGTGCATGCCGATGGAGATATCGAA
>JAEEGK010007215.1_pt1 | contig 26511 bp, 27 predicted proteins | sample 8958771 | NCBI WGS metagenome assembly JAEEGK01 (sample SAMN16246547, study PRJNA631951) | gut metagenome | biome: gut microbiome; feature: rumen; material: SC-attached | host: Bos | place: Iran: Karaj | collected 2018-10 | reverse complement strand
TAGGCAAGACGTATCTCATCAGAGAAACCTTCAACTACCAGTTCTGCTTTCAGCACACAGGAGTTGCAAAAGGAACACTTCGCCAGCAACTGACGGCATTCCGCAACTCCTTAGTGGCGGCAGGCATGAAGTGCGCCATTCCCAAAACTTGGATTGATGCCTTCGAACTACTGAAGCAACTCATCAACAACGCTCCTGCTGGCAAGAAGATTCTATTCATCGATGAACTACCATGGATGGACACGCCTAAGGGAAACCTTATCGGTGCCCTGGAAAACTTTTGGAATGGGTGGGCCACGGCACGTTGGGAAAAGGACATCGTGCTCATCGTATGCGGTAGTGCCACCTCATGGATCAGCAAAAAGCTCCTGAAAGACAAGGGTGGTCTTCGCGGACGACTGACCAACCGTATCAAACTCATTCCCTTCACCCTCCGCGAATGCGAACTCTTTGCCAAGAGTGCCAATCTTGCCCTTGGCAGGAAAGACGTTTTGGAACTTTACATGATTCTCGGCGGCATACCCTACTACTGGAGTTTCCTGAAGAAAGGTTTAAGTGTAGCCCAGAACGTTGACCAGCTGTTCTTCACGGAAACGGCCCAGCTGCGTGATGAATTCGATGCACTTTATGCCATCCTGTTCAAACGCCCAGAGAATTACCTCAAAGTAATCGAATGTCTGAGTGATGGCAGGAGGACAGGAATGACAAGGGAGGATATACTGCATGAAAGCAAGCTCACCGACGGAGGCACGTTCTCCAACATATTGGAAGAGTTGGAAGAGTGCGGTTTCATCCGCCGCTTTGCTTCTGCCGATACAGCCGAGGCAAACGCACTTTTTCAGCTGACAGACAACTACACCCTCTTCTATTACCTCTGCATCAAAAAAAATGCCTTCAGCGACGAACACTATTGGGCTAACACCTTCACGTCCACATCACATAACGTCTGGAAGGGACATGCCTTTGAACGAGTATGCCTGCAGCACGTTCAGCAGATAAAGGCCGCACTTGGCATCGCCGGTGTTCAGACAAACGTATGCTCGTGGTTCACCCGTGGGACAGAAGAGAGGCGCGGAGCACAGATTGATCTTGTGATGCAACGAGCCGATGGATTTACCGACATTTGTGAAATGAAGCATTCCGCCAATGCCTTCACCATTGACAAGGATTACGCCGCTAACCTGCAAAACAAGCTGGAAGCCTATCAGGAGCTGTCAAAAGACAAACGCACGCTGCATCTCGTCATGGTTACGACAAATGGCGTAGCCCACAACAGTTACTATAACATGATACAGAACGAAGTAACCCTAGATGATTTGTTTAGATGAGCAGCCTGACGCCCCCCCCTCACAGGATGCTCCGGGAGCAGGATTTTTCCTTTTCCGTCCAAACTCATTGGGCGTATTCCATTATATTTGCATTGACAAAAATCTACAAAAACCTTGCAAAAATGAAGGAAAGGTCAGCTGTTTCTGGTCATGACAGGCTTAAAGGGATTATTTTTGTCAGATTTTTAAAGATTCTTGTTTATTTGGCGAAACGTCAGGAAAATTCCGAATTTTGGTGCGCTGAGCATCGCGTGGAAGTCACCAAACGCCCGATGGCAGGCAAATACGCGAGTTTTGAGCCGTTATCCGCAAGTTGTTGATAATGAGACTTTTGAACAAATTCTCCCGCTCCTAGACTTCCTTTTATAATCTTCCGAACTTCAAATGATAGGCTTTTAGACTGTAATTAGGCCCCAATCACAGTCTAAAAGCCTTTTGTTTTGACTTCAATTCATTATCATTTAAACTTCAAAAGCCTATTATTTAAAGTTCAATTCCCTATTTTTTGCCAAACGGAACCCCATTTTCTGCTCACCGAAAGCCTAAAAAGGGTCGGGAAGGCTCAAATTCTGTGCTACTTTCGTGCGGATTCTTGCAGGTAATTTGTCGGGGATTTTGACGTTTGTAGAACTCTCCTCCCTTTGGGAGAGGCCTCCCCGTTTGGTCGGATTTGCAATCCGACCACAATGAGTGTAAGCATTTGTAATGCGAGAAAATTAATCGGATTGCATATCCTAATACTCAATTCTGCCGAATTAAATGAACAGAATGAACACAGAACCGTCCCCCGTTCACATGCTCTTCCATCTTTTTTTGCTTATAATCCGCTGCGAAGATACAATTTATTTATGATACTTCCAAATTTCTTTTCTTGAATTAATCAATCACAGGACCGTCAGCGTGTCCCATCGGATTACTTTGATATATTATTGCACGCAGAATCAAATACCTGTCCCTCCGATTTATATCTATTTGTAATACATCTGATTGCAAAAGTATTATTTTCTTTTGAACCCACCAACTATTATTTATTTATTTTTTGTATTTGTCTGCGATTTGTATTATCTTTGCCTGCGAAAAACAAACCTTTCTTCCCTAAGGGTGAGGGGGAACTATGACAGACGAACAAAATCAAAAAAACAATTACTACGAAATGAAAAAATACCTGGCCTTTGCTTTACTGTGCCTGCTTCCATTTGGCGGACAGGCTGAAAACGCATACAATGTAAGAGATTACGGAGCCACGGGCGACGGACGCACACTTGATTCTCCCGCCATCAACCGCGCCATTGAAGAATGTGCCAGTCATGGTGGCGGTACTGTGATGCTGACCGCAGGTCACTATCTCTCGGGAAGTATCAGGATGAAGAGTAATGTGTGTCTGAACATCGAGGCAGGAGCCACCATCGTGGCCACCAGTGAGCGTACGGCCTATGACCCCTCGGAGCCTTTTGAGGGTCCTGAATATCAGGACGGTGGGCATACCTATTTCCATAATTCGCTCATCTGGGCCGATGGTGAACAGAACATCAGCATTATCGGACGGGGTACCATTGATGGTAGCGGGCTGACCAAACATGATACGGAGACAGCCGGACAGGTACACGGAGGGAGCATCGGGACGGGTGACAAGTCGATAGCCCTGAAACTATGCCGCAATATTCTGATACGCGATGTGACTATTACCCGTGGCGGGCACTTCGCCATTATCATTACGGGATGCGAATTAGGTACCATCGACAATGTGACCATCGACACTAACCGTGACGGCATAGACATAGACTGCTGCAAGATGATTACCGTAAGCAATACGAAGGTAAACACACCTTCGGATGATGGCATCGTGCTGAAAAGCTCGTACGCATTGAAACGTCCCGTACCCTGCGAGCACATCCTGATTAACAACTGCACGGTGACGGGATTCAAGGTGGGGACGCTGCTCGATGGCACCTGTGTGCCCGAGAAAGTGAACTGGGTTTGCGGACGTATCAAACTGGGTACTGAGTCTAACGGTGGCTACCGTAACATTGCCATTACCAATTGCTCTTTCCTTTATAGTAGCGGACTGGCCTTGGAAGAAGTGGACCAAGGGATGATGGAAAACATCGTGGTGAGCAACCTGACGATGAACCACGTGCATCACTATCCCATCTATATCACTACTGGATGCAGAAACCGTGGTCCGAAGGAAAATATGGCAATTTCATCTGCGCAGGACATTCAGATCATGAACGTCACGGCCGACGACTGTGATTCGCTGTCGGGCATACAGATTACAGGTATGCCGGGGCATCCCATCAAGAACGTGCGACTGAGCAATATACAGCTTCGCTATCGCGGTGGGATGAAACATCAACCACCACGTGACTATCCTGAACTGGGAACGAAATATCCTGAGATAGCCAAGTTCTTGGGCACCTGTCCTGCCTATGGGCTCTTTGCGCGCCACGTGGATGGTTTGCAGTTGCGTGACATAACCATCCAGTTGGTGGCTCCCGACGTGCGCCCCTGCATCATCACCGACGATGTGAAAAACCTGAAGATGGAAAATGTGATATGGTGATTTACATTTTTAATTCGATGATGTTTTAAGACTCACTCTAGCCCTCTCTGTATAGGGGGTGAGCCACGAATGTATATAATTATAATATAAAAAACTAGCCCCGCATCGTTGGGGATGCGGGGCTGATGTTATGAAAGGGTTGATAAATTCGGATTAGAGGGCCATGATCTGCTTGGCAGTATCGTCGTCGGGCTTCACCTCGAGCAGCTTGGTGGCATACTCCTTAGCCTTGGCAACCTGGTCGTTCTGGATGTAGTGAACGGCGAGATACTGATAGGCAACGGCCAGCTTCTTCATGTCGCTTGCAGACTTGTCGGCCTTGGGCTCTACGAGCGTGATGTACTCCTCGTAGTAAGGCTTTGCCTCACCCTTCTTCAGGTCGGTGTTGATCTGGTGGTGGATGTTGGCACGCTGATAGGCGGCATAGTCCTTGGCATAGTCGAACTTGGTGGCGATGTTAGAGTAAACCTCGTCGGCCTTTCTCAGGGCAGCAATCTTGGTTGCCTCGTCAACACCCTCAATCTGCTCGATATAGATGTCGGCCAGTGAGCGATAGTGGTTGGCGTTAGCCTCGGCACCGAGCAGGTCGAGATACTGCTGGTAGTTGCTGACAGCGTTGCCCCAGTCCTTCTTCTGCACGTAGACGTCGGAAATCATCTTGAAGATGTCCTTGCGGCTGGGATCGAGCTCCTGTACCTTCTTGTAGGCCGTGATGGCATCTTCGGTGCGTCCGAGGTTGCTCAGCACGTCGCCATAGAACTGATAGTCGTTGGTGATGAACTTCAGTGTGTCCTTCTTGTTGAACAGCTTGGTGGCGTAGGTGAGGGCAGTGTTGTAGTCCTTCAGCTTGTTCTGGCTGTAGAAAGCCACGCGGTTGAACGAGCTGTAGTCAGGATAGGTTCTGGAACCGATTTCGGCCAGACGGAATGCCTTCTCGTAGTCCTCGATGGCATAGGCCGTAGAGGTGTAGTCGTACAGGATGTAGTCCTCGAGCTGAGCGGGGTTGGGCACCTTGTCGTAGTAGTCCATAGCGGTCTTCAGCTTCTTGGCGTTTGAATACATGTATCCGGCGGCAGCATCTACGGGATAGTCGGGCTTCACCTTGCGGAGCTGCTCGAGCATTTCAACGGCTCCCTTGGGGTCAACCTTCTGGTAAACGCGAGCGTACTTCACGTAGCCCGTGGGGTCTTCCTTGTCGAAGATGGTGGCCTGCTGGTACCAGGTGGCAGCCTCACCGCCATCGTCCTGCTTGCGTGCGATGTCGCCCTTGAGCAGATAGCCGGCAGCCTTGTTCTTGCCTACCTTGATGGCAAGGTCGGCATACTCGTTTGCCTTCTCATAGTTGTCAACTTCGAGGAAAGCACGACCGATGTTGGCCATTGCCTCTGGGTTCTTCTTGTACAACTTGGTGAATGCCTTGATGTCGTCTTTCAGTGCATTGGCATCACCGTTTTTGTCGACAATAGTTTTTGCGATAGCGTCAAACTGAGCCTTGTCGGTTTGAGCCATGGTGGGAGCGGAGATGCTGAGCATCATCACTCCAGCTACGAGATATTTGATTGCTTTCATAATTCTAATTGTTTTAAATGTTAATAATCACAACTTTGATGTTACTATTTTGTTTTGGTTTAATTTCCGCTTAAAAAATTATTTGCCATCCGTGATGTTCACGTCGTGAATCATGATTTCGCCGTGTGTGGGCAGAAGTCCTGACTTAAGGATGATGAGCTGACCTTTGGGCTGTTCGATGAAGTGGGCGAAGGCCCAGGGCAGTCCGCGGCGTGGATCGTTGAGCAGTGCGTAGATGGTGCGTACAAATGGGTAGCGGTTGTTGAGAAGCCACACCTGATAGGGCTTCCAGCTGTTCATTGGGGTTGCTACGTCCATCTTGCTTACCGACATCACGGTGATGTTCTTGTTCCACGTGGTGTTGGTGGTGTCGCGCTTGTCGTTAAGCCAGTTGCTGCCAATGATTCCGATGGCGTTAGGTGTTTTCTCGACATAGTCTATAACTTCCTTACTGGTCTGTGCGGCAAAGATGTTCGGACTGTTGATGGGCTTTCCGCCGAGGATGGAGTCCACACAGTAGTGGACGGCGCTCGACGACTTGTTGTCGAAACATACCCATATCTCGCCCTTGTTGGAACCTTTGTTGATTTCGTTCCAGTTTTTCACCTCGCCAGCCAGAATCCGGCGCACGTTCTCGGCAGTGATGCACGAGTCGGTGTTCTGGTTGTTACAGATGAGCGCCATGCCGTCGTAGGCCAGGGGCACCATTTCGGGCAGCATGTCGCGTGCTTTGAGGTTGTCGAATTCCTCTTGTGTGAATCTTCTTGAAGTGACGGCCATGTACATGCTGTCGCTGAGCACAAGGTTCACGGCATTCACTTCGTCGGTATAGAGAGCATTGATTTTGGTCTTGGGATTCAATGCCTCGTAGACCTGGATGAGTTCCTCCATGATGGGACTGAAACTCTCGTCGACCGCAATGGTTATTTCACCAGAAGTGCGGGTGTCTGTTCTACCACTTTTCGGTTTGTCCTCGCAAGAGAACAAACCGAAAGTGATAAAGCATCCTACTAAACTGTAGAATAGTTTTTTATACATTTCTGTACGTTAGATTACTGAAGTTTGAATGTTACAGGCACGGTGTACTTTACGCGTACTGCAGAACCGTTCTGCTTACCCGGAGTCCACTTCGGCATGGAGCTAACCACACGGGCTGCTTCCTTGTCGAGTGAGGGGTCAACAGACTTTGCAACCTTCACGTCGGTGATAGAACCGTCCTTCTCGACCACAAACTGAACGATAACGCGGCCCTGAACACCGTTCTCTGCTGCGATTACCGGATACTTGATGTTCTGGCTCAGCCATGACATCAGAGCGCCCATACCACCGGGGAATGAAGGCATCTGCTCTACGACGTCGAACACCTTGTTTTCTTCAACTTGCTGCTTGGGAGGCTCTGGAGCTGCAATTTCTTCCTTTGCCTTGAGCACTTCGCCGCCCACCTCATCGTTACCTTCAACGGTGAAAGCACCTACGGCCTTGTTACTCTTTTCAACTTCGTCGAGCTTAATCTCGTCTTCTTCCTTCACCTCGTTATCCTTCTTGATGACAGGAGCGGTGAACTTCACTGAAGACTTAACTTTCTCGACCACTTTTTCAGGCTCGACCTTGATCTGCTCTTTCTTTTCAACCTTGGCTTCCTTCTTCTTCTGCTCGAGGGCTGAGAGCTCAACGGCCTGGGTGTTCTCCACCTGGCGGTTGGCCTCTACCATGTGCTGAAGTTGAAGTCCAAGATACAAGAGGACTGCAGCAAGGGCTACAATAATGATGGACCAGATGTTTCGCTTGGTGGTTCCCTTGCGAAGCTTATAGGCGCCATAGTCCTGGTTTCTTCCCTCAAATACGAGGTCGGTCCATTCGTTGGATACCAAATCTAACTTTGCCATTGTAATTCCTTTTTAATTGTTACTGATTCCAGGATTACTTGATGCCGCGCTTCTCGAGCAGCTTCTCGTCATCTTCGTTAATCTTGTCAATCACGTAAGTACCAATACTGCATATTGTCATCTCGTCAAGAGCATCAACCATGTTCTTGTAGCTAGCCTCGTCGGTACACTTGATGATGATGGTCATCGTGGGCACCTTGCCGTCTTCGAGTTCACCCTTCTTGATCTTAGCCAGTTCGGCGTCGTAGATGCTGTCGGGATATTGCTCGGGGTGAGCCAGCTTCTTCTGGTCGAGTTTAATCTTGGCTGCCATGATTTCGGCCACGGGAACAGAGCCGTCTTCGGTCTTGTGCGAAATCAGCACGTCGCGAATGCCTTTCTTGCCCCATGAAGTCTCTTTCAGACAGTCAGGATTGTTGTAGTCGGGGATACCGTCAACGTGGTAGATCTTGTCGTTGCCACACACAAAGATGGTGATGGTCTGAGAAGCCTTAGCCGCGTTACGGTCCTGGTCCTGGATATTCTTATCATTACTCGGCATGGTCAAGTTCATCGTCTGGGGCTTGGCCAGTGATGTACACAGCATGAAGAAAGTGATAAGAAGCATCATCATATCCACCATCGGCGTGAAGTCCACGCGGGTGTTCATTTTTTTCTGTCTGCTCGCTTTTTTCTTAGCCATGTCTTATTCCTCCGAATTTGATTTTAATGCCGTAATCAGATAGTAGCGGTTCTCGCTCATGTCCTGCAGCTCTGACATCATCTTCTTGATTGTCTTGTAAGGCGTGTTTGAGTCGGCCTTGATGGCAATCTTCATGTCAGCACCGTTGTTGTCGCGCGCTACTGTTACCCAGTCTTGGAACTCGCTCATCTTACCGTCGACAGAGTCGGTGGGGATGCCGCGTGTTGCCATGTACTCATTCATCTTCTCACTATCCTGGCTGAGAAGAGCCGAAAGGTCTTGCATGCTGACGCCGATGCTGGCGGCACCACGACCATTCTCCAGCTGCTTGCTGGTCAGGCTGACGCCATACTGGCTAGCCATTCCTGTGAGCAGCTCCTCTTGCTTACCAGGAGTGTCCATGCCGAGGAAGATTTTGCCTTCCTTGTCACAGAGTATGGTCAGGACGTTGTTCTCCGGAACTTTGATCTCCGAGACAGAGGCTGGTGTCACGACTTTCACTGCCTCATTCTTCACGAACGTAGAAGTCAACATGAAGAAGGTCAGCAAAAGCACCATGACGTCGCTCATAGGAGTCATATCGATCCAGACGTCCGCTTTCTTAACTTTTACTTTACCCATAATGATAAACGTTTTAAAGGGTTAGCAAAAATTAAGCTTCATCTGCGTGGTTTGCTTCGTATGTCTGAGCGATAGTATAACCGACCTCGTCGAGGGCGTATGTCAACTTATCAATCTTGTTTGAATAGTAGTTGTAGGCTACCACAGCGAACCATGATGTCAAAATACCAGATGCTGTGTTCACAAGGGCCTCAGAAATACCTTCAGACAGTGCCAGTGAGTCACCACCACCACCAGAAGCCAGAGCGGCGAATGAACGAATCATACCCACCACAGTTCCGAACAGAGCGGTGAGGGTACCCAGAGTAACGATAGTTGCAAGGATAGGCATGTTCATCTGCAGAGTAGGCATCTCCAGCTGAGTAGCCTCTTCGTGAGCCTGCTGAATCTTAAGAACCTTAGCGCTCTTCTTCAGCTTGGTGTCAGCTTCCATTTCCTTGTATGCATTCAGAGAGGCACCAACCACGTTGGCAACCACACCCTGCTGCTTGTCGCAAAGCTGCTGTGCCTTGGCCATGTCGCCAGCGTTGATGGCGGCCTTAACTTCGGTCACGAATTTGGTGAGTGAGCTCTTACCGAAAGCGCTGCGCAGAGCGAAGTAGCGCTCGATGGAGAGAGCAATAACGGTGAAGAGCAGCGTGATGATCACAGGCACCACGATACCACCCTTATACACGGTACCGAGGAGTGAGCCGTCCTTAACTGCGTTTGCGGGGTCGCCACCTACGAAGTTGTCGGGATTACCGAGCACGAACTTGTAGAAACAAACTGCGAGAATGAAACAAGCCACAATGATCCAAATTGCGTCTCTAACACCCTGGAATCCTGACTTTTTCTTAGGATTCGCCTTAACTTGTGAATTTGCCATAAAATTAAAATTTTTAGTTATTAATAAATTTAAGTGTATAAAAATTTTTTACTTGTTCAGATTGTTGACTGAGTTTGTTGTATGGAATAATAATTCCAATGCAGTCTTTTCTCATTCGGCAAAGATAGTAATAATTAGTCAACCATCATGCCAATTAATTTTTTTTAACTTTGTTTTTTTTTATTATTTTAATTTTCCGAGCGTTTCTTTTATCCTCCGCATGGCCTCGCGGATGTTGTCATCGCTCGTTGCATAACTCATGCGGAAGCACTCGGGATCGCCGAAGGCATCGCCGCCGACGGTGGCCACATGTCCCACTTCGAGCAGGTACATGGCGAGGTCGGAAGAGTTGTTGATGGTGCGCTCTCCGTCGCTCTTGCCATAGAAGCTGCTGCACTTGGGGAACAGGTAGAAAGCACCCTGGGGAACGTTCACCTCGAGTCCGGGAATGTCCTTGGCCAGTTCCACGATGAGGTTGCGGCGGCGCTCAAAGGCCTGGCGCATGTCTTCCACGCACTGCTGTGAGGCGACGTATGCCTCCTCGGCCGCCTTCTGGCTCACCGAGCACGGACCGCTGGTGTATTGTCCCTGCAGCTTGTTGCATCCTTTCACAATCCATTCGGGAGCTGCAATATAGCCGATGCGCCATCCGGTCATGGCGTAGGCCTTGCTGACGCCGTTCACGATGATGCTGCGCTCTTTCATTCCGGGTACTTGCGCTATGCTGGCATGCTTGCCGGTATAGTTGATGTGCTCGTATATCTCGTCGGCCAGCACGAAGATGTCTTCGTGGCGCAGGATGACTTCTGCCAGCGAGCTGAGCTCTTCGGCAGAATACACGCTACCTGTGGGGTTGCTGGGCGAACAGAGGATGAGCATCTTGGTCTTGGGGGTGATGGCTGCCTCGAGCTGGGCTGCGGTAATTTTGAAGTCCTGCTCGAATCCGGCCTCAATGAATACGGGCACGCCGCCGGCCAGCTTGGCCATCTGGGGATAGCTTACCCAATAGGGGGCGGGAACTATCACCTCGTCGCCGTCGTTGACCAGTGCCATGATGGTGTTGCACACACTTTGCTTGGCACCGTTGCTCACCAGAATCTCGCTCATGGCGTAGTCGAGCCCGTTCTCGTTCTTCAGCTTGTTGACGATGGCTTTGCGAAGCTCGGGATAGCCCGGCACGGGTGAGTATTTCGAGAAGTTGTTGTCGACAGCCTTCTTTGCGGCCTCTTTGATATGGTCGGGGGTGTTGAAGTCTGGTTCACCGACGCTCAGGTTGATGACATCGATGCCCTGAGCCTTCATCTCTGAACTTTTCTGCGACATTGCCAGCGTTGCCGACGGTGCGAGTCTGTTCAGACGGTCTGATAATTGTGCCATATTGCTGTTTATTTCTTATTTCGATGCAAAATTAGTCATTTTATTCGTAAAAACGAAAAAATGCCGTCTTTATTTCTCCATTCGGGGGAAAATCATAACTTTTTTACACTTTTCTCCGCATTAAAGATGCAGGTTGTGCCCCATGCGGTTCTTTTTGGTCTGCAGGTAGCGCAGGTTGTAGGGGTTGGGTGTCACCTCGATGGGCACGTTCTCCACGATTTCCAGTCCGTAGGCTTCCAGTCCCACGCGTTTCACGGGATTATTGGTGAGCAGGCGCATCTTCTGTACGCCCAGTTTACGGAGTATCTGTGCTCCGCAGCCATAGTCGCGCTCGTCGGGCTTGAAGCCCAGGTGCACATTGGCTTCCACGGTGTCGAGGCCTTCTTCCTGCAGTTTGTAGGCTGCAATCTTGTTCATCAGTCCGATGCCGCGTCCTTCCTGCTGCATGTACACCACCACGCCCTTGCCTTCGCGGTCAATCATCTGCATGGCCTTGTGCAGTTGTTCGCCGCAGTCGCAGCGCAGCGAGCCCAGTATGTCGCCTGTGGCGCACGATGAATGCACGCGCACCATCAGCGGCTCGTTTTCTTTCCATTCGCCCTTGATCAGTGCGAAGTGCTCGAGTCCGTTGCTCACCTGGCGGAACGGTATCAGTTTGAAGTGTCCGTATTCGGTGGGCATGTCGGCTTCCTGTCCCATTTCCACCAGCGAGTCTTTCTTCAGCCGGTAGGCAATGAGGTCTTTGATGGAGATGAGCTTCATGTCGTGCTCCTTGGCAAACTCGGCCAACTGCGGCAGGCGGGCCATTGTGCCGTCATCGTTCATGATTTCCATGAGTGCGCCGGCGGGATAGAGACCTGAAAGTTTGCAGAGGTCGATGGCGGCCTCGGTATGTCCCGAACGCTGCAGCACTCCGTTGTCCTGGGCGTAGAGTGGGTTCACGTGACCGGGACGGCCAAAGGTTTGTGGAGTGGCCGTGGGGTCGGCCAGTGCCCTGATGGTGGCGGCACGGTCGGCGGCCGACACGCCGGTGGAGCATCCTTCCAGTTTGTCGACGGTCACCGTGAACGGTGTGCCGAGCATCGAGGTGTTCTCCACCACCTGATGGGGCAGGTCGAGTTCTTCGCAGCGGGCTTTTGTGATTGGTGCGCAGAGCAGTCCGCGCGCATATTTCAGCATGAAATTCACCATTTCAGCCGTAATGGTCTCTGCAGCACATATCAGGTCGCCCTCGTTTTCGCGGTCTTCATCGTCTACAACAATGACAAACTTGCCTTCTTTGAAGTCTTTGAGTGCTTCTTCGATGCTGTTGAGTTTTATATCTCCCATATATTATACCTTATTTATATATACTTCGTTGATTCGGTTCACGATGTTGGTGTTGGTCTGCTTGATGGTGCGCAGGTCTCGGAGCAGTCGCAGACGGAAACTCCACATGCGGATGTAGAGGAATATGCCTATTGGCAGCAGTATAAAGGCTGCGATGTTCATCCAGCGGTGCTCGAACGGGCGGGTGTGGGCCTTGACCGAAAGGATGGGGTAGTGGTTGATTTCGGTCAGAATCAGCTTGTCGCGGGTGTTCGAAAGGTCTTCGATGACAGCTTCCATCTCATCGCTGATGCGCTCTATCTCGTGGTCGGGCTCATACTTGAAGAACACCTTGATGATGTTGGGCAGATGCATCAGCTTGTGGCCGTGGGCATAGTCGGTAACCTCATCGCTGAGTCTCTGCAGCTCTGCAGCATCGTTGGCATAGTGCGGATCCTGGATGATGACCTCCTTGCCGTCGATGTGGCGCTTCAGCCTGAGTCCGAGCAGACGGCGGAAGAAGTTCACGTAGGCATCCATGCTGAACACCGTCGAGTCATTGTTGGCCTTGTAGGTGAAGAATACAGCCATCGGGGTGAGCACGGCGGTGGCAATGCTCTTTCCGAGCCATACCGGCCAGGCGCCCAGTCGGGCCATACGGTAGCCGGTGTTGTCGCAGATGTAATAGATGATGAACACCAGCACTGAGATGATGACCGGAATACCCAGACCGCCCTTTCGGATGATGGCGCCCAGCGGCGCACCGATGAAGAAGAATATCAGGCACGACAGGGCAAGCGTGAACTTGCCGATGCCCTCAATCTTATGCAGGCGGATGCTTCGCTCCAGGTCCTGGCTAAGCATCGACTTGAATTCCAGGTCGTTGCTCAGGTTGCCCACCGACGAAACCGCCATGCCGATGGCCTGCTGCTTGCGCGATTTGTCCATTCGGTTGAACAGCGTGTCGGTGTTCATGGCTTTCGTTGCGGCCATCTTCACTGCCCTCAGCGAGTCGCGCTTCGAGATGGAGTCCAGATGGAAATAGGCCATTTTGGCGTATGCATAGTTGGCACGGCCAATGCTGTCAGCCACATCGTTCAGCGAGTCTATGTCGTGAACAATCTTCTTGATGCTTTTCGACTTGGCGTCGCTGCTCAGTCCCGCCACGTCGGCCAGGTTGAATCCCGCATCGAAGTCGAGCACGATTCGTTTCACGGAATAGGTCTCACGGCGATAGGGCACGCTGGCACTTCCTGCCAGTTCCTGGCTGCGCATGTTCTCGAACCATTCGCCGTTGTAGAGCGTCAGCAGCAGATGGCGCTTCTCGGCCGTCGACTGCATCATGCCCGAGTCGGCCAGGATGATGGCCTGATCTTCGAAACTGCCCGTGCGGCGGTAGATCATCAGACCGTAGAGCATGCCCGTGCGAAGGTCTTTTTTCTGCACATAGAGATTACTGTCGGGGATTCCGTCGTAGAACACCCCCTCGGGTATTTCGAGTTCAGGACTCTTCTGTTTCATCGAAATCAGCAGCTGAGCGAACGACATGTTGGCGTTGGGGCCAATGACGTTCTGGAAATAGAGCGAGCCCAGCATGATGACGACGGTGATGAAAATGAGCGAACGGAACGACTGCATCAGCGAGATGCCTGCTGCCTTGATGGCCGTCAGCTCGCTGCTTTCTCCCAGGTTACCGAAAGTGATGAGCGAAGAAAGCAGAATGGCCAGCGGCAATGCCTGCGGAACAAGCATCAGGCCCATGTACCAGAAGAATTTTGCAAGGATTTCGAGCGAAAGACCTTTACCGATGAGCTCGTCGACATAACGCCAAAGGAACTGCATCATCAGCACAAACTGGCAGATGAAGAAAGTACCCACAAACAGCAAGCCGAACTGCTTGGCTATGAATATGTCGAGCTTCTTTATTCTGAACATCAGGGTGCAAAGGTACAAAGAAGTGAGCACAAAACAAAATAAACTTGTTTAAATTTTGTTTTGCCGAACGTCAGCATCTTATTCTAAGGTACAAATCCTACAATCCCGTAGTCCTGTGGAGCCGGTCGAAATTGCTTTCCCAAATCTCGTACAGCCCGTCCACATCCTCTTCCCAAGCAAAATCGGTGACTATCAGCATGTAGTAGCCCGTTATCTCGCTGCGCTCGATGGCCATCTGGCAGAAAGCGTCCGGATCTTCCTCCTCGTGCCAGGCCAGCTTCAGGTGATGGGCCACCACCTCCTCCGTGATGGTTGCGCTGCGCGTTTCCTGGTGTGTCCAGGGCTCACCCCAAGTGAATGTCAGCTGGTCGTCGTTGCGTTCCACATAGTCGGCAAACCATTTTGCCAACCCACCCGATGAGCTCAGCAATGGCCAGATGATGTTAGCTGATTTGCAATTCAGTTCTTTTTCTATGTGTATTTTATGTTTCTTCATAATGTATCGAATATTAAGTGTTCACGACAGTGCAAATATAAGAAAAATCTTTGAGAAACAAAATATTTTTCCAAATAATTTTGGAGATTTAAGATTTTTGCTTACCTTTGCACCCGCAAAAAGCAAAATGGCGGGGTAGCTCAGCTGGTTAGAGCGTCGGATTCATAATCCGGAGGTCGAGGGTTCGGGTCCCCCTCCCGCTACTTTGAGAAAAAGGAGTTACGATTTTTCGTAACTCCTTTTTTTTGTTTGCCAACTATTAGCGAACTAATGGGAATTTGAAATCTTTCAAATTTTTAGTCTTTCAAACAGCCTATGGGAACCACAAACACGCCGTCTGGCCGTTGGTAGGCATACGGCCCAACAGCCGTAACGACCATCATAAACGACGGATTCTTCATTTTTGTAGTATCAATGGTTTCAGCAAGCGTTTTCAGAGCTTCCGCACCATCGTTTATCAATTTCTCTCCACCCAATTTCACTTCTATCAGTGCATATGTTCCGTTTCTGCGATGCAGTACAGTGTCGCACTCCAGTCCAGAACTGTCGCGATAGTGATACAGTTTCCCGTCAAGTGCTTCAGCAAAAACACGTAAATCACGCACGGCCATATCTTCGAAGATGAGTCCGAAAGAGTCCAGGTCATTAATCAGATCATTGGGACCTAAGCCCAATGCAGCAGTACCGATACTGGGGTCAACGAAATGGCGAGTGTCGCTGGTTCGAATGGCCGATTTACTACGGATATTGGGATTCCAGGCTTCGAGGTCTTCAATCACGAAAAGCTTCTTCAGTGCCTTGATATAGTCAGCAACGGTATCCTCATCAAGCGTATTGGCATCGTTCGAAAGCATATCGGCCTTGATGGTGCCGTATGACACCTGTTGAGAGATGTTCCGAGCAAACGACCGCAGCAGCAACCTGGCGCGCTCTGCACTGCGTTTCACACCATCCACTCGCTGTATGTCGCGCTCGGTCACGTTGTCAACATAGTCAAATGCCTGATCCAGGGCAATATCACCTTCAAGTAGTGTAGCCTGTGGCCATCCTCCTCGGCAAGTCAGATAGGCTATCTGTTGCAGGTCCATATTGTTAGGTTGTGGTTCGAAGGTCTCTCCGTCGAACAGACTACTAAGACTGACGCTGCCATTCGATTCTCCCGATTCAAACAAACTCATCGGACGCATCTTTATTCTTGCAATACGGCCTGTACCGCTATGCGTGGTTTCATCTGCTTGCGGAGCTACTGTAGAGCCTGTCAGGATAAACTGTGAAAAATCCCCTCTTTTATCCACTTCATTACGTATAGTATCCCACAGTCCTGGTATGGTCTGCCACTCGTCAATCAGTCTGGGCGTATCTCCCTGCAGCAGTGTCTTGGAACTGATTTCCATCATCCGTCTGCTTTGCTTCAACACTTCGGTGTCGCCCAAGTCAAGCAGGCTTTTGGCCTGCTGACGAGCGGTGGTTGTCTTACCGCACCATTTCGGACCTTCTATCAATACTGCACCTTTGCCCGCAAGTTTACGCCCCAGCAACTTGTCTGCTATTCTTGGTTTATACATATTGTCTTTTTTCGTTTGTTACTAATTTGGCAGCAAAGATACTGATAATTATTGAATTACGCAAATTTCCCGATGCCTTTTCGGTTGTTTGTGGTGATTTTGTTCGGTCGTTTGTGGCGATTTTGTTCGGCTGTTTGTGAGGAATGCATAAGTACAACTTATTTCAACAACCTCCAAATCCTTTAAAAAATGAACATAGAAGGGTACGATTCCCCGTTCACACAGAACCGTCCCTGTTCAAAATCTTCGTTAAAAAACGTAAAATCAAGTTTGGTTTTGCGCCTTTTATGCGTCATGTTAGTGTAAGGCAGATAAACAATGAACAAAAGTGCATTTGAACATCATGTCCGTTCATGGCGAATGAAGGCCGTTAAGGTTTGCAGAAGCTGTGGTGCCGACAGCGAAGAAGCCGAAGACATTGCCCAAGAGGTGATGCTTCGCCTGTGGCAGATGCACGATGTTCTGGAGAAATACCAGTCGATAGAGGCCATTGTGACGATAGCAGCCCGTCATCTGCTTAGAGATCACCAGCGGCGACGAACGACGGAAACGCTTAACGAAGCCACGTTGATAAGCATCGGCAACAGTCCGCAAGAGACGTTGGAGATGAAAGAAAACGAACGATGGCTGACGGAAAAGCTTCGCCAACTGCCTACCACCCAACGTACATTATTGTATATGCGACAAGTGGAACGGCGAAGTCACGAAGAGATAGCCCGCCTGCTGGGCATTGAGAAAACATCGGTAAGCACCCTTCTGGCAAGGGCCCGACGAACACTATTAGAAGAAATAAAACAAAGAAACAAACAATGATACACTACACGAAAGAATACATCGGACAACTGCTGGAGCGCTATATGGATGGCACTTCTACGCTGGAAGAGGAAGACATCATTGCCGACTACCTGAAAGGCGATGACGTGCCCCAGGAATGGGAAGTGTACCGGGAGTTGTTCCAGGAGATTGAGGATATGCAGCCCGCCAAGACAACCCGACGCAATAAGCGCTGGGTGGTTTGGGGCATTGCGGCGGCCATAGCCATAGCCTTTGTGGCATTTATCTCGGTTCAGTTGCAAGAAAGGCAGCAGCAATCGGTCACGCCACTCTTGGTGAAGACCGACACAATCAGCGTGAAAAGAGAAGCAGAAATGGAAAAGCCGAAGCCAGACACTGTGCAACAAAACAGACAGCAGGTTCAACCGGTAAAGGCCAAAAAGCGCAGCTTACGGAAACCCGAACCCACAATAGACGATGATGCCAAGGCTTACGCACTGACGGCTGAAGTAGAGCGGCAACAACAGGAGGCAGAGCGGCAGATTGCAGAGATAGAGATGAAAGTCAAGCAGTACGAGATGCAGGCCATCCAGCCCCTGATGCAAGAACTGGGCTATGTGGCAGTGAAGCATGAAGACGGGAACATCTATTATATAGACGAAAACATGATAAATATTGCGTATGAAGAATAGACACATGATAGCGGTGGGCATCATGCTGATGCTGCCGCTGGCCTTGCAGGCACAGGAGAATATCAAGAAGGCGTTCGACGTCTTAATAAATGACAATAGTGCTGACGTCTCCACAACCCACAAGTTGAACAGGGATCCGCAGACGGGCAAGAAGGAGGGGCAGCTGGATGTCTATGAGTTTACCATCCCTGTCACCCAGAAACAATTGGTGAAGAATATTGAAAGGTCTTTTGAAAAAGACCAGAATCAGGCTTATAGCATCAACAGTGGTAGTCCGGGGAAAAGCGATTACGCCTACGAGTCGATTGCCGTTGGGGGCAGTTCGTCCTACATGTTTGGCGAAATCAAGGGGTCACGCTTCATCTATGCCCTTTTCCTAGACCCCATGGATAAAGAGAAAATTTATCGCTATGCCTACGCAATGGAATGGAAAGAGGGACGGAGTGAAATCCAAGGAAAACTGGTCGTCACCTATGCCACTACCTTAAAGTATAGGAACCAGCAAAATAAAAGGAATACTTTGAACAGCTTAAAAATCCCCTCAGGAGTTAATTCCATTAACATAGATGGGAAAGGCTTAGACTTCTCCATGGACCAGATAGGACGTGGCGCACATGTGTGGCTGGGAGGATTCCAACTTTTTAAGAAGTGGTTTCTGACATCAGAAGGAGAAAGAAAAAACGCTGTTGCACTCCAGATTTATGAACATTGCAAAGACGTGAAGTGTTTAAACGCTGAAGAGAAAAAGCAGGTTATCGGTGAAATCCAAGACCTGAAAAAGAACACGAAAGACGAACTGACGCTGAAAATGTTCGACATGAGCATCGAGCAGCTTAAGAAATAACCCGAGTATGAACATACTGAAAACCAGCTTACTTTCGCTCCTCATGGTGGCGAAAGCGGGGATAGCTATGTCCCAGAATGATAGCATAAGCAGCAACGACTCTGTGGCGTGGAACAAAGAATTGGAAGGAGTCGAGGTAAAGGCCCAACGCCAGCTGATTAAGCAGGAGATAGACCGCATAGGCTACGACGTGCAGGCCGACGAGGAATCGAAGACGCTCACGGTGACAGATATGTTGCGAAAGGTACCTATGGTAACCGTTGACGGAGAAGGCAACATCAGCGTGAAGGGCAACAGCGATTTCAAGATATACAAGAATGGGCACCTTGACCCCAGCTTGACCAAGAATGCCAAAGAGATACTGAAGGCTATGCCTGCCTCAATGGTCAAGCGCATCGAGGTGATTACCGATCCCGGTGCACGTGAAGATGCTGAGGGAGTGGATGCCGTGCTGAATATCGTGATGATGGAAACCAGCAAGATGCACGGCATGACAGGAAATGTGAAAGTGGCCTATAATACGCTTAACCAACCAAACGTTGATGCGTCGATTACCAGTCAGATAGGAAAGCTGATGCTGTCAGCCGACTATGGGTATGCCAGACAATCGACCCGTCTGTTGCAGAGCACAGAAGAGAATACTTACATCTATAAGGATACAGGCAACAAGATGCAAACAACGACAGAGCAGGCGCGACCAGGCCATCTGCATTGGGCTGACATCAACGCCAGCTATGATATCGATTCGCTGAATCTGCTGTCAGCTTCGTTAAATGGCTATTTCTATAAAATCAAACAAGAGGGCCATATTATTACTACGATGACTACACCCTCAGGCGAAACCACACAAAGCTACCTGAGTACCTTTAGTACGCCGGGTTATACCTCCTACCAGTCATGGAACGGACGGATGGACTATGAACACAAGACGCGACGAAAGGGCGAGCGACTCACACTCTCTCTCATGCTCGCCCTGACTCGCAACCATGGAAAACTAGAACACAGCTATTCAGAAATGCTGAATGCACCCTTTGCCTATACGGGTAAGATGATGACGGACAAGGAACGATTCAAGGAGTACACCTTCCAGATTGACTGGCTTCGACCGTTGGGCAAGGGGCATCAGCTTGAGATTGGTGCCAAGTATATCAATCGCGACAATAAGAGTGACGCCATTCAGGAGTTTCTGGGCATCAACAGCATCGTGACTGACGAGTTCCAGCACATCACCAACGTATTGGCCGGTTATGCCGACTATCAATATAAAAAGGACAAATGGTCGGCTCGTGCAGGACTACGCTATGAATACAGCTACATGAAGGGTAGCTATCCTGACGGGAAAAGTGAGCCTTTCGCTAAACATCTGAACGACTGGGTGCCTCAGGCTAGCATCCGTTACCAGTTGACGGATGCTCATTCGCTGAAGCTGAGCTACACTACCAGCATCTCCCGTCCTGGAATCTCCTATCTGAACCCGATGGCTTACACGTTGCCTACGCTCGTTCAGACGGGAAATCCCCATTTGTCGAGTGCCCATTCACAACGCATCAGCCTGAATTATTCTTATATAGGCAAAAGACTTACCCTTCAGCTATCGCCCAGCTACTCTTTCTGTTCGGAAGGTATCGCCCAAGTGCAGACGGCTCAAGGCGACGTACGCTATAGGACATACGACAATATTCTCAGACGTAGGATATTCTCGTTCAGCCATTATGCGCAATGGCAACCCTTTAAGGGCACAACGCTCGTCGTGAACAACACCTTATATTATATGCACTATGGTAATCCCAATCAGGGTATCGGCAACTACGGATGGTGCGACTATTTCTATGTAAACTTGACGCAACAACTGCCTTGGAAACTGCGCCTGTCGCTGAGCGGATATACTGATATAGGCAGACAGCCGACAGGCATTTATAATGTTGATAATGCGTGGAAAGGATGCTATGCCAGCCTGCAGCGCTCGTTCCTCAAGGACGACAGACTCACCCTGAGTATCAGCGTTCGCGATCCTTATGAGAAATACGAACATTCCCATACGGAGACGGTAAATGGCGATTACCTGCAGTCCTCTGACTCATGGCAACGCATGCGCAGAATCACCTTCTCCGTTTCCTACCGCTTTGGTTCGCTTAAAGCCAGTGTTAAGAAAGCGGCAACAAGTATTCAGAATGATGATATGGTGGGAGGAATCTCGAAATGAAATGATTTGGAAAAGCCGCGCGAGCTTAGATCATAGGGGTTTCGATTATGGGGACAGGCACTTGGCTTACTTTACGCTGCCCGTTTTCATTTCGCTGTCGAGAAAACTATATACATAGCGGGGACTCTGATAGTAGAGGCCGGTGGCTTCGCGCCGCAGACGCTGATAGGTGTCGGAGTTGATGACCGTGGCAAGGGCTTGCTCCATAGTGAGTTGCGGCTGTTCTTCGATGAGCAGCAGGGCGAGGTTCTTCACCATGTCGAGTTTCATCTGTTCTTGTTCACTCATAGACGCTTCAGGATTTTGATGGCACGCTCGGTGCCGAAGAAGTATTGGAATGTGATGCCGCGCATGTTGCGGAGGTTATGGACGAGCGTGGGCAGGTCGATGCTGCGGTTCTCGTATTTCCAAAGCTGCACGCCGACGCGGTCGTTGGCAATGGGGCCGATGACGATGTCGTAGTCGTGGGCGGGCTGCCGACAGGAGTTGTTGCGGTTCAGCAGGATGAACTTGGCCCACTCCTCGCTGTAGTCGTCGAAGCGGAGTATTTTCAACCGAGCCATTGCTGCGTCGTCGGCCTCGAAGGTGATGACTGTGGGTACGCCTGTTTCCAACTGCTCCACTTTGATCTTGGCCATATCCATTGCCTGGGTGTACTCGCGGCTGAGGTAGAAGCCTTGGCCGAAGTCCTTGTTAGGCTTCGACTTGGTGAGGTCGATGTCACCGAAATCGGCGTTAGTGCCGTGATAGAGAATCATACGAGAGCCCCTCCTTTCCTATGGCAGTATTCGGCCATGTCGCTGACCATCGACTGGAACGACTGCGTGTGGCAGTAGTCGTAGTGCTCGTCGACGAATTTGATGCCTCCGAAGCGGCTCAGGTAGTTGAATGCCTGCTTGAGCGTCAGTCCGAAGCGATGGCCAAACTCACTGACGAAGATGAGCGTCCACTCCATTTTGTCTGTCATGCTATATGCCATTATCGTTTTGTTTTGATTATGGCGACAAAGATAATAATAAGAATCAAGAAAAGCAAAATTATCAGCATTTTTTTGTCAACAGGTCTCTGTTCAGCCGAACCAACGGTCGCTGGCCGAAGGGTAAAGCAATTTGTAATTCGGCTGCTATGAGTTGGGGATTTGCAATCCCCACTTCCACCGTTTTGTTTGTTAACTTATCTAATCGAATTAAAAATTCATTCTGCGGGGAATCAAAACCTGTCCCTCCGATTACCTTATTCTTCACTCTACCACAAATTCATTGGGTTCGTATGAGTATATCTTTTGGTCTTTTTTATCAATAAAAATACTTTTAAGTATATCAACATTATTAGGGACAACCAAAAAGCCTTTGTGCCTCTTCATTTTTCCATTTGCATTATTCGTTTTATAAGTGAAAAGAGAGGATATTGATTGTCTGTTTTTAATTTTGATTTTATTATTTGTAATTCGAAATAATGCCTGAGACACGGGTACTTCTGCCCACTGCAAACAATATATATATCCATCAATGATTCGTTTGTTTTCATTTATTTTCAGAATCAGCACATTATTGGTTTCAGAACTAGATTCCTTACCTCGTTCATAACTAAAAGATAAGAATCTTGCCACTGTATACTCTCCAGGAACTGGATAAAATTCATTTTTCAACTTGACTCTTCCTACTGAGAAAGAATCTAATTTTGAAATCATGCCATAATTTATATCAGATTTCTGGGTAACTGAATACAAATAATATGGCAGATACTTTTCATCGTATCTAATACAACTAGAGAATATATACGAAGTGAACAATAATATAATAATTATCTTTTTCATATTAATCAAATGCGAACGAAGTTTTTCGTTTACATAAAAAACTTTTTCACTTTTATATAAAATAAGCACAACAATAGAGTTATACAGATACCATATACAATATTTAAGGAAGAGCCATACCACCAAACTCTCTCATAAACATCTCTTCCCAGAACAGTCTTACGGAGCCATAATAGATTGTCTGGAACGAATAACCTAATTACATCGTATATATAAACGGTTATAATTACAAAGCAAATACTTTCTATAATGATTTCTGTTTTTGTGAATTTGTATTTATATAATGGAATAATAACCGCTAAATTACATACAGGATAAACAATACCAGAAATAAGTGCTGCAAAAACCGGTGAAGAAAAAGGCGTTTTATCTGCAGTGCTATTACAATAATCTATAATAAGCGACCCGAACAATGCTACCAATGTAATTGCTATCACTGTCCACAAATAACTCCTTAATATATATAATAAGAATTTCTTCATTGTGAATACGTATATTCTGTTTGTTGCAAAAGTAGGCTTTTAAATCCAATTCTCCAAATAATGCAGTTAACAAAACTACACAAGAAACCACGAACTTGAATCAAAGAACTATTCCTTGTTTTTCTTTAATTATTTTCTCTTTCTCAGATGTGTACAGGGGTTCCCCGTTCACATTGCCGTTAATTCTAGTTTCATTTGTGTTTTTTATCAGCCTAATTGCATTGTGAAATCCTTAATGGATATAACGGTCAACTTCGGCCATTCAATTTGTTTGAGGATGCTGAAGTGAGAATCGTTCGTTACGATGTACTCTGCATCTGCAGCAACAGCACAGTCAACGAATTTGTTATCGTCGACATCGGACTCAATCAGCCCAAAATGATAATAGACATCCAGAAATTCGGTGGTGTGGAGCCGGGCAATAGCTTCAACCACGTTGTGGGCTATCTCTGCATTAGTTTTCTGAGCAATGATTTCCTCATACTCGCTTAAAATATCAGTGTTGACGCACAGGCAGATGCGACCAACAAGTATCTCAGTCCATATCTTGTGATACGGACTGCGGCTGGGCAGAGCCTGCAGCAAACAATTGGTGTCAAGAACGATGCGCCTCATATTTATAAGGGGTGCGCATGTGCTCTGAACCCCATTGCTCAATGGTCTGCTCGTTTATAACACCCTCGTCCCACAGTGAGTCGATAGATTTCTGTGCCTTCTGTGCAAAATAATGCGCCAGAAGGTTTTTGAACTCGTTCAACTCTGCCTCGGACTTGATGCTGTTGAGTGCGTTCAGCAATTCCAGTTGTGCCATTTGTGAGTAACTCATAATCATATCGCTTAGGTTCTGATTGCAAAGATATAAACAAATTCTCAATCAGCCAAATCATTATCCAATAAAATGATTTCTGAATCGGAGGGACAGGTTTTTGATTCCTTCCCTTGCATCACATGGCAGATGCCCGTGCCGTTTTTCTCTCGCTTTTGTCGTAGCATAGAATGCTTGTTTACGTTATATAGCGCAAAGATACATATTTTTCTTGTTACCACCAAATATTCTTCATCAGAATGAATCAAAAACCTGTCCCCTTGATTTTATAATTCTATAGTGTGAACCATAAACAGCAGGGCGTTCTGGAGAACAACGGGACGGTTATGGGCAAAGAAGACGGTTCCTTCTTTTGTGGCCTTGACATCACTGAGTATCTGACCGTTGTAGGGATGGATGATGTGCGCCAGCGACTGGCTGGGATGGACACGACTGCCGACATCGACCAAGCGAACCAGAATGCCCGCATGACGTGCCTTGACATGCTGTAGTGTTGACTCATCGATGAGCACGGACTCGTAGGCGGATCCCGTCGAGTCGGTAGTGAGTATGCCCGTGCGGCTCATCATACGCAAGATGGCATTAACGTTCTCGTCGCCAGCTTTCAGGTCAACCTGGCTGGTCTTGCCCGCATAGACAGAAAAGGCCTTGGTGTTCCATAGTTGCCAGTTATAATTGAGCAGCGTGGTATCGAAGGGTCGAGGCGGGTAGACCGTCACATAACGCATACCGAAAAGTCGGGCAGTCTCTACATCCTCATAGCCGGTCTTGAGCATACGGACGTGGGGGATGAAGTCTCCTGGCACGTAGTAGCTGGCCAGCTGAATACCATATTCAAAGCCATTCAAGGCTTCGAAGACAGCAGCAGCAATACGCTGCGTGGTCTCTCCATTGGCATAACCAGGGAACATGCGGTTGATATCGGTATTGTCCATCGCCCAGAAACGGCGGCTGACGTTCATCGAGAAGGGATTGCACGAGGGAATGACCAGTATGCTCTTGCCCTTGGCAATGCCCCCATGACGCTCAATGATGCCCAAACTGTTCACTATCTGAGCACAGATATACTGCTGTTGCACCTCGTCGCCTCTCATGGCTCCCACAATGGCCAGCGTTTTGGCTCCCTCTCCGAAACGGTAGCCGCGGATGCGGAAACTGTCGCGACAGGGCGACGTCATCTCAAAAATCGTTTCCTCTCTCATACTTGTTCTTCTGAATTAAAGATTCGTGCCATCAGCGATCCTTCATAGACAATCGGATAGGCACGGATGGTGAAAAGATAGCCGTTGACGGGTGAGGTGACCGTGCTGAGCACCTGTCCACGAAGCGGGTCGACAATCTGGCCGATGGTTTGACCCTCAGTGACTGTAATGCCGCACTTAAGCTCAGTAAGGAAGACACCCGAGGTCTCCGCATTAAGGAATGTCACGCGGTCGCCCTTACACACGATTGGCTGCTGTATGTCGGCTGGCACTTTACCCCGCCACATACCCATGTGCTTCATCAGATGCAATATGCCTCCTACCAGCCGACGGCACATCTTGTGATTGATGCGCTGACCGACACCCATCTCCACTACCAGGCATGGAGTACCCGTGCTGTTGAGTGAGTGGGCCAGCGTGGCCTCCAGTACGGTGGCTGCATCGTGCACCCATACGAAATCTGTGCCAAGGTGCTCAGCAAATGGCACCAGCCACACGGCATCCTGTACGTTGATCCGCACCTGCGGTGTTTCACGCAAATAAAGATTGCTGGAATGAATATCAATAACCATGTCGGCTCCCTTGATGTCTTCGATGATGGCATGGGCGGTCTGTTCGGCCATGGTTCCTTGAGGATCGCCTGGAAAAATGCGGTTCATGTCGAGGTCGAAGTTGGGTATGCCCCGCTGTATGGTGTCAATGCCAAGTGGATTGAGTGCAGGATAGATCTCCAGTGTACCCGTGAGCTGTTCAGGATGCTCGCCGACGATACGTGATAGTTCGTAGCACACCATCTGTCCCTCTAGCTCGTCGCCGTGCGTGCCCGTGACTACGCAGAAGCGCAGTCCCTTCTTGCCGTGATGAATCACATTCTTGCGGATGCGGAACTGCTCATCGACGGGCAGTTCTGTCGATACAATAGTCTTTATCATAGTTCTTGTAATGTTACGCTAATTTGTGTTTGCTGTACTGCCTGTCCGCGAAACATGCCGCGACTGACGGGACAGTCGGCAGAGTCTCTCCCGTGGGCTATCTTGACATAGCCTTGCTGCAGTAGTTTACGGTCGTGGGTAGGGTCATAGCCCTGCCAGCTATAGCCGTTGAAAACCTCCACCCAGGCATGGGTCTGGCCGGTGCCTTCGAGGAACCCGTTCACGTAGCGGGCGGGCAACCCGTTGGCACGGCAGAAGGAAATCATCAGGTGGGCATAGTCCTGACATACGCCGCATTGGCGGCTGAACACATCTGCGGCGGGCGTTTCAACCGTAGTGGTCTCAGGCTCATAGGTCATCATTTCATAGACCCTGTGGCACAGTTGCCGCGCCTTCTCTGCCGTAGTTGCTCCGGCGTCAGTCAAAGCTGCCTCTCGCATTGCATCGTTGAGTTGCGTAAGCTGTGAAGGCTGGCTATATAGGAACATGTTCTCGCCGCGCTGTTTCTGGAAATAAGTCTCCGTAGCCACAATACCCGTGCT
>JAEEGK010007214.1_pt1 | contig 26512 bp, 19 predicted proteins | sample 8958771 | NCBI WGS metagenome assembly JAEEGK01 (sample SAMN16246547, study PRJNA631951) | gut metagenome | biome: gut microbiome; feature: rumen; material: SC-attached | host: Bos | place: Iran: Karaj | collected 2018-10 | reverse complement strand
TGTTGACGCAAACGGCAAGATTGACTTCAACGACAAGTCGGTGACTGAGAACACCCGTGTTTCTTACCCAATCAACCACATCAAGAACATCCAGCCAGGTTCGTCTGCACCAGCTGCCAAGCAGGTGATCTTCCTCTCCGCTGACGCATTCGGTGTACTGCCTCCTGTATCTATCCTGACTCCTGAGCAGACCAAGTACTACTTCCTCTCTGGCTTCACAGCTAAGTTGGCTGGTACCGAGCGCGGTATCACTGAGCCTACTCCAACCTTCTCTGCTTGCTTCGGCCAGGCATTCCTTGAGCTCCACCCAACCAAGTATGCTGAGGAACTCGTGAAGAAGATGGAGAAGAGCGGCGCCAAGGCTTATCTGGTGAATACCGGTTGGAACGGCACTGGCAAGCGCATCTCGATCCGCGACACCCGTGGCATCATCGACGCTATCCTGAATGGTGCTATCAACAATGTTGAGACCAAGCACATCCCATTCTTCAACTTTGAGGTTCCTGTAACTCTCGAAGGCGTTGACCGCCGCATCCTTGACCCACGCGACACTTACGCTTGTGACTGCGAGTGGGAAGAGAAGGCAAAGGACCTTGCTGCACGCTTCATCAAGAACTTCGGCAAGTACACCACCAACGAGGCCGGCAAGGCTCTGGTGGCTGCTGGTCCCCAGCTCTAAGACTCTAAAGGTTTACAGTTCGCTGTAACCTACCTCAGATTTGGTCCGTCCCTCTTCGTGAAGGGCGGACCAAAGTTTTTAGTCGTCGAAAAAACATGTTATAGAACAACTTTATTGGCCTTATAAACCCTAAAATCAAAGAAAATAAAATTTTTAACGATTTTTTTGCTAATTTTACTTTGCAAATAAAGTTTTTTTTTGTATATTTGCACCGCGAATGAGCAAATAATAATTGTAAAAAATATATTAAAGTGGAGACGTTTTACAGAACACACAAGTATCTGGTGGAGCATGTTTATTCGCCAGTACGCCGTGAACTTATCGACGAGATTAATTGGAGCAGCCGCTTGATTGGCATCAAGGGTAGTAGAGGTGTCGGAAAAACTACTTTCCTGCTGCAATATGCATTGGAGAAATATGGACCCGATGACCGCAGATGTCTCTACATCAACATGAATCACTTCTACTTCTACACCCACTCGCTGCGCGAATTCGTTTCGCAGTTCCAGCAGCAGGGAGGGCGTACGTTGCTGATCGACGAGATTTTCAAGTATCCCGATTGGAGCGAGGAACTTAGGTTCATCTATGACCAGTACCCGAAGGTGCAGATTATCTTCGCTGGTTCGACGGTGATGCGTCTGAAGGAAGCCAACCCGATGCTCAGCGGCATCGTGGAATCGTACAATTTGCGTGGATTCTCTTTCCGTGAGTATATCAATCTCATGGCTGGAACCAATTTCCACAGCTATAGTTATCAGGACCTCATCGCCAACCATCAGGAGATCGCTACCGAGATCTGTTCGATGATTAAGCCTTTGAACTATTTCAAGGATTATATCCACCACGGTTATTATCCATTCTTCCTCGAGAAGAAGAATTATTCCGAGATGCTGATCAAGAACATGAACACGATGCTGGAAGTAGACATTCTCTTCCTGAAGGAGATTGAGTTATCGTACCTTCCCAAACTGAAGAAACTGCTCCACATCCTGGCTCAGGAGGCTCCTTGCTCACCCAACGTCAGCCTGCTGGCCAAGAGCATCGAGACGAGCCGTGCTACGGTGGTGAACTATCTGTCGTACCTCAAGGAAGCACGTCTGATCAACATGCTCTACACTTGTGAAGAGCAGTTCCCGAAGAAGCCTGCCGTCGTTTACATGCACAACACGAATATCCTGTTCCCCACATGCCTCAACGACGTGGAGCCACGTCAGCTGCGTGAGACGTTCTTCTATAACATGTTGCACAAGGACAACAAACTGAACAAGTCGAACGAGCGAAACGTACAGTTCCTGGTGAATGGCAGGGATCGTTTCCGCGTATGTGATTGGGTGGTTCGCACCAAGAACAACCCCGAGTACTTCTATGCCATCGACAACTTCGAGATTGGCCATGACAATGTCATCCCGCTCTGGTTGTTCGGTTTCCTCTACTAATTGAATGATTTATTCATACTACCAAAACCATTATTAACATTATTCACTAACTCATTAATTCTTAAACACCAAACAAATGGCTAAAAAATTCATGACATGTGATGGTAACACCGCTGCTGCGCATATCGCGTATATGTTCAGCGAGGTAGCTGCTATCTATCCTATTACGCCATCGTCACCAATGGCAGAGAACGTTGACGAGTGGGCCGCTCAGGGTCGCAAGAACCTCTTTGGCGAGACTGTTCTCGTTCAGGAAATGCAGTCTGAAGGCGGTGCTGCTGGTGCCGTTCACGGCTCACTGCAGGCTGGTGCCCTCACCTCTACCTTTACTGCATCACAGGGCTTGCTCCTGATGATCCCTAACATGTACAAGATTGCAGGTGAGTTAATCCCAAGCGTATTCCACGTTTCTGCACGTACATTGGCTTCACACGCCCTCTGTATCTTCGGTGACCATCAGGACGTAATGGCATGCCGTCAGACAGGTTTTGCTATGCTTGCCGAGGGTTCTGTACAGGAGGTAATGGACCTTGCTGCCGTTGCTCACCTTGCTACCCTTACCAGCCGTGTGCCTTTCCTTAACTTCTTCGATGGCTTCCGTACATCGCACGAGTATCAGAAGATCGAGGTGATCGACCAGGAGGACCTTCGTCCTTTGGTAGACTGGGAAGCCGTTAAGGCATTCCGTGAGCGCGCCCTTTCACCCGAGCATCCTGAGATGCGTGGTATGGCCGAGAATCCCGACGTATTCTTCGCTCATCGCGAATCGTCGAATCCCTACTACAATGCAGTTCCTGACATCGTAGCCAAGTATATGGATCAGGTGAGCGCCCTCACTGGCCGCAAGCATCGTCCATTCGACTTCTATGGTCCAGCTGATGCCGAGAACATCATCATCGCTATGGGTTCTGCTACCGACTGCATCAAGGAGGTTGTTGACTACAAGGTTGCCAAGGGCGAGAAGGTAGGTTTGATCTCTGTTCACCTCTACCGTCCATTCTCACTGAAGTACCTCAAGGAGGCTCTTCCAGCTTCGGTTAAGAAGATTTGCGTGCTCGATCGTACGAAGGAGCCAGGCGCCAACTCGGAGCCTCTCTACCTCGACGTTGTCGATGCTCTGTCAGAACTCGGCTGCCTTGCTCAGATCAAGGTTGTTGGTGGTCGCTATGGCCTCGGCTCGAACGACACCACACCTGCTCAGATCATTGCCGCTTATGACAACCTCGCCCTCAACGAGCCCAAGAACCACTTCACTCTTGGTATCGTGGACGACATCACCTTCACTTCGCTCCCAGTGGGTGAGGAGGTATCGGTTGCTCCTGCAGGCATGTTCCAGGCTAAGTTCTTCGGCCTCGGTGCTGACGGTACCGTAGGTGCTAACAAGAACTCTGTAAAGATCATCGGCGAGACCACCGACAAGTACTGCCAGGCATACTTCTCGTATGACTCGAAGAAGTCGGGTGGCTTCACCTGCTCGCACCTCCGTTTCGGTGACGATCCTATCCGTTCGACCTATCTTGTTACCACACCTAACTTCGTAGCTTGCCACCAGCAGGCATACCTCAACATGTACGATGTTACCCGTGGCATCCAGGAAGGCGGCACATTCCTGCTCAACACCATTTGGGACGGCGAGGAACTCGTCAACAACATCCCCAACAAGGTTAAGGCTGTTCTTGCACAGAAGCATGTGAAGGTTTACTACATCAACGCTACCAAGATTGCTCAGGAGATTGGTCTCGGCAACCGTACCAACACAATCCTCCAGTCGGCATTCTTCCGCATCACCGGTGTTATCCCCGTTGAGCAGGCAGTAGAAGAGATGAAGCACTTCATCGTGAAGTCTTACGGCAAGAAGGGCGAGGACGTTGTGAACAAGAACTATGCTGCCGTTGATCGTGGTGGCGAGTACAAGGAGCTTGCTGTCGATCCCGCATGGGCAAGCCTCACCGCTGAGCCAAAGGTTTACGCTGATGGCGACGCATTCATCAACGAGGTTGTACGTCCAATCAACGCACAGGATGGTGACCTGCTTCCAGTTTCTTCGTTCAAGGGCATTGAGGATGGCACATGGCATCCTGGCACTGCCAAGTTCGAGAAGCGTGGTGTAGGTGCATTCGTTCCAGTTTGGGATGCTGCTAAGTGTATCCAGTGTAACAAGTGTGCTTATGTTTGTCCTCACGCTTGCATCCGTCCATTCGTGATGACTGCTGAGGAGAAGGAAGGCTTCACCGGCCAGACCATCGAGATGAAGGCTCCTGCTGCTATGAAGGGTATGTTCTTCACCATGCAGGTTGGCGTTAAGGACTGTCTCGCTTGCGGTAACTGTGCAGACGTCTGCCCAGGCAATCCGAAGCTCGGAGGCCCAGCCCTTACCATGAAGCTCTACGACGACTCTTCTGCTGAAGCTCAGGAGGAGGCTGCTCGCTGGAACTACTGCGTAAACAACGTTACCTCGAAGCAGGATCTCGTTGACATCACAGCCAACGTCAAGAACTCTCAGTTCGCTCAGCCACTCTTCGAGTTCTCAGGCGCTTGCGCAGGTTGCGGTGAGACACCATACGTGAAGCTCATTTCTCAGCTCTTTGGTGAGCGTGAGATCGTGGCCAACGCTACTGGTTGCTCGTCAATCTATTCTGGTTCAGTACCATCTACTCCTTACACCACCAATGCCAAGGGTCAGGGTCCAGCTTGGGCCAACTCCCTCTTCGAGGACTTCTGCGAGTTCGGTCTCGGTATGGCCATCGCTCACAAGAAGATCAAGGCTCGCCTCGTGAAGCTCATGACCGAGGCTAAGGCTTGCGAGTGCTGCAGCGACGAGCTGAAGGCTCTCTTCGACAAGTGGATTGAGAACAAGGAGAACGCTGCTGAGACCAAGGCTTTGGCTCCACAGATCGTAGCAGCTTGCGAGGCTTGTGGTTGCGACAAGTGCAAGGACATCCTTACTTATAAGGATCACCTCGTAAAGCGCAGCCATTGGATCATCGGTGGCGACGGTGCTTCGTACGACATCGGTTACGGCGGTCTCGATCATGTAATCGCATCGGGCGAGGATGTTAACGTCTTCGTTATCGATACCGAGGTTTACTCGAACACTGGTGGCCAGTCGTCGAAGGCTACTCCTCTCGGCGCTATCGCCAAGTTCGCCGCTTCTGGCAAGCGCGTACGCAAGAAGGACCTCGGCATGATTGCCACCACCTACGGCTACGTATATGTTGCTCAGATCGCTATGGGTGCCGACCAGGCTCAGACCCTCAAGGCATTCAAGGAGGCCGAGGCATATCACGGACCATCACTCATCATCGCTTACGCTCCATGTATCAACCACGGCTTGAAGGCCGGCATGGGCAAGTCGCAGGCTGAAGAGGCTAAGGCCGTTGAGTGCGGTTACTGGCAGCTGTGGCGCTTCAACCCAGAGCTCGAAGCTCAGGGCAAGAACCCATTCATCCTCGACTCGAAGGAGCCTAACTGGGATAAGTTCCAGGACTTCCTCAAGGGTGAGGTACGCTATGCTTCCGTAATGAAGCAGTTCCCAGCTGAGGCTGGCGAGCTCTTCGCTGAGGCAGAGCTGATGGCTAAGAAGCGTTATCAGACCTACGTTCGCCAGACCAAGCTTGAGTACTAATCAATCTTTGGTTACATAACAACGAGCGCGTGCCCTTCGGGACACGCGCTTTTTTGTTGGTTTGCCTGAATGTGTGCGATTTGTCTGCAAAAATTCCTTTTGGGGCCCTCATCGAATAATTATGAGTCGAAATCTACAATAAAATCCTTCTAAATTTGGAAAATACAAATCTTTTCCCTATATTTGCATCGATTATCGTTCATATAGCAACGGTAATCACGGTATAGACTTAGACTATAATACTTATGAGCCTCAGATATAGGATCTATAATCTCATCGAGCCGAGGAAAGAAAACCCGATTTCACGGGCGTACGACTGGTTGATGCTGATTGCCATTGCGGTGGGCATCTTTCCATTGATGTTCCGTGAACATTATCGCATCTTTTTCTTTTTTGATGTGTTTTCCGGCTTTTGCTTCATTATTGATTATGTCTTGCGCTGGATTACAGCAGATATTCGTTCGGGCAAGCAAAGAGCCGCAGACTTCCTGATTTATCCATTCACCCCAATGGCGATCGTCGATCTGCTGTCGATTTTGCCTACGATCAATCTTCTCAATCCGACCTTCAAGGTTATGCGCGTGTCGAGACTGCTGAAGCTGCTTCGCGTCATCAAGGTCATCCGATACTACGAGCCGCTGGAGATCATCATGGCCGTTATTCGCAAGCAGAAGAGGATCCTCTATACGGTTCTTTCGTTGTCCATCTTCTATGTTTTTCTGACTGCTCTCATCATGTTCAATGCCGAGGAGGAGAGATTGTTTGACGACTTCTTTGATGCCTTTTATTGGGCGGCCTGTACGCTGACCACGGTCGGCTATGGTGATATCTATCCGATATCGGATGTCGGTAGAATCATCAGCATCATCTCGTCGATGGTCGGCATAGCCATCATTGCACTTCCTTCAGGTATTATAACCGCCGGCTACATGGATGAGTTGAGAAGCCGGAAGGAAAAGAAATCCACTAATTAAGAAATGCGTTCAAGATACTTCTCTTCCTCGGTCCAGTCCTTGTAGGGATGCCTGGCGAGCGCATTGTTGCGATAGCGTCGATCGTGCGAAACTTCGACACCGATCCAATCGGGGATTTCAAACTGTGCCTCTTCGCAGGGGATTTCAATTTCTGCAAGGATAAGACCTTCGTTATCGCCATGAAAGACATCCACTTCCCAGAATAGACCTTCGATGGGCGTGCCGTCGGGGAGCTGTGCCTTGACGTTCGGAATCACGTAGCGAGTCTTCTCAACTTGTGGCTTCTCACACAGCAGGTCGAGCATCTGGATGGCATCGGCTTCGGGGATGGGATATTCGAACTCATGGCGCGTGAGATTGACTGCATGATCCTTGAAGGTGACGAATCCCTGCTTTCCGGCGATGCGAACGCGGACGGTCATGCCATTGCGTGTGGGGATGTAACCCTGGCGATAGAGCGTGCCTTGACCGAGTTCCTTGAAGCATTCGGATGTGACCAGATATTTGTGTTCGATTTCTTGTGCCATATTTGTATTATTTTGCCATTTTTTAAAGTTTTTCGGATAAATAAAGTTGGAATTATATGTTCTTTAACATGTTTCGATACTTTTCTTGCAAAAATATTTGGTAATGTATGAGAAAAGTGTTATCTTTGTACCGTTAAAAAGAAAACAAAACCATCTTTATAATCTTAAATTTTCCATATTAGACTAACACATGAGGTCCTGATTCGTGAGAGTCGGGACCTCATTATCATTTAGGCTTGAGTATGGATTGAACATCTTCCTTGATCTTCCGTATTTCCTCGTACTCGTCGAAACAGAGTTCCTTGAGCATCTCTTTTTCGAACTTGCGATGGAGTCTTACACCGATGCGGACAACGGTGTCGTAGAGCTGGTGGCCGCGAACAAAGAGGTAACAGTTGTCACGGCGTACGCCCATGGCATTGCAACGCGCCTCGAACCACGTGTTATCGGCATCCGGATAGGAGCGCTTGAGGTGGGCGAGGAACTTGTGGCAACGCATCTTGAGAACACGGAGCACAGAAAGGCCATTGTTCTCGGCAGCATGCGCGCCGACGGGGAGCGTGATGAGGCGGTGGAAAGTGCCTTGTGGAAAAGCTTCTGGACTGACTTCGCGAAGGTAGAGCTGCCAGACCATCAGCGGATAGACCTGTCGTGAATAGGTCTCGAAGAAGTATTTCCAGTCGAACCGGGTATCCTTTCGTGCTGTCTCACCTTCATTCAGGTCATCCATATCGGCCTTGGGATCATCGTCCCCATCGAATTCGAAGGTATCGTTCGCAGCATCTTCCTGCTCTGACGGCTTCGCCTGCATCTGTTGCAGCAACTCGGCTTCGGGGCTATTTTCGTCATAGGGTTCTGCATTCGGTACATCGGCGTCGGTCACACGTTGGCAGTTCTTCCAGAAGCAGAAGTGATTCTCGAAGGAGTAGGTATAGGTCTGAAGGATAAAATGCTTCGCATCGATGTCGGGCTCTTCGCTGAGATAGCGATAATCCGAATCAATGGCAATCCAGAAATGACGGTCGAGGAAGTCGCGGTATTGCAGGCATTGGGTACAGCCGCTGGTTATGTTTCCGTTGATGCTTCGACTACCCGAGATAAAACGGAACTTTCCCTGGGGATAGGCATCGTGGAGCACCTTCCACCAGAAGACCTCATCGTTCTTGTTCTCGATATGAACGGCAGCTGTGCCACCGCGCAAGCGAAGCTCCGCCTTGAATCGTTTGGCGGCACTTTCGTAGAATGCATGCTTTTCGGCATTTGAATAATGTGGCCTTGGGTCAAGGTTCATGGGATTTTAGGATTAGATGGAAACCGATGGATCATCCCGCCAGGATGATGTTGTGCTGCTCAGCTATCTTTCGCATATTCAGGATTGCGTAGCGAACGCGGCCGAGCGCCGTGTTGATGCTGATTTGCTTGACGTCGGCAATTTCCTTGAATGACATACCCTTGTAGTAGCGCATCACGATGATCTCCCGCTGGCTATTGGGCAGGTAGTTGATCAGACGGCGCACGTCCTGCTTGATCTGATGGTCGGTCATCTGGTCCTCGAAGGAAGGGTCACACAGATCCTTGTTGTTGAAGATGTCGTAACCGGCTTCAGAGGGATTCACAAACTGAGCATACTGCTCCTGACGGTAGAGGTCAACAATCAAATTATGCGCCACACGGAAAAGGAATCCCAGAAAGCGGCCTTTTTCGTTGTAGCGTCCCTGCTTGATGTTTACGATGACTCGGGTAAACGTGTCCTGAAAGATGTCTTCGGCCAACTCACGATTCTGCACAATCATATAGATATACGTGTACAGTTTCTCCTTGTAGCGATACAATAGTTCATCGAAAGCCTCATTCTTCCCCTGTTCATACAGTTGGACGAGTCTGTCATCTGAAAGATTTTTCATCTTGTCTCTATATTAAATAATAATAAGAGTAGATGTTTCCTATAGGCAGTATGTTTTTAGAAGTTTGTTAATTATAATCCGTTGCAAAGATGAGAATTTTTTTAATATGTTGGACAAAAAATGTGAAGAAATCGTCATTTTTTAACGATTTTATATTTTTTAAGCATTTTTTTGGCGAAGATACACAATATTTTTGTATTTTTGCAGTATCTAAAGAAGGGTTTTCTTCTCGAAGAGAAAGAATTGGCCCGACAATTAGAAACACGTCAGTTTGCTGACACATTATTTATCTTATAAAAAGTGACAGAATGAAACCTACACTATTTGTTCTTGCTGCAGGAATGGGCAGCCGCTATGGTGGACTCAAGCAGCTGGATGGTCTTGGACCTAACGGTGAGACCATCATGGATTATTCAATTTATGATGCCATCAAGGCGGGCTTCGGCAAGGTCGTTTTCGTTATTCGCCGAGTTTTCGAAAAGGACTTCCGTGAGAAGATCGTCTCGAAATACGAAGGCCGTATCCCCGTTGAACTGGTTTTCCAGGATCTTGATAATCTTCCCGCTGGATTCAAGGTTCCCGAAGGACGTGAGAAGCCATGGGGCACCAATCATGCAGTCTTGATGGGCAAGGATGTGATTCATGAGCCCTTTGCTGTTATCAATGCGGACGACTACTACGGAAGCGAAAGTTTCCGGGTGCTTGCTGATTACCTCAAGAGCGTGGAGGGAACGACGGGCAAGTATGCCATGGTGGGTTATCGCGTTTGCAATACCCTGTCGGAGGGTGGCACCGTAGCTCGTGGTGTTTGCGAAACCAATGCCGAAGGTTATCTGACCAAAGTTACCGAGCGCACGAAGATCATTCGCGAGGAGGATGGCAAGATTCGCTTCATTGAACCTGAAGGCAAAACTGAGCTCGCAGAAAATACCCCTGTCAGCATGAACATGTGGGCCTTGACGCCTGATTACTTCCAGTATTCCGAGGAGTGCTTCGTTTCGTTCCTCAAGGAGCATGGCCAGGAATTGAAGTCCGAGTTCTTTATCCCACTGGTGGTTGACATCCTTATCAATAGCGGCAAGGCAACCTGCAAGGTGCTTGATACTCCATCGCGTTGGTTTGGTGTGACATACGCTACCGACCGTCCGGCCGTTGTCGCCAAGTTCAAGGAACTGCACGACCTGGGACTCTATCCCAACAAGTTGTTCTAAGGTCTGCTACCTTTCCTTAGTTCCTGCTGACATCCGCTATCTTCCATCATTTCCCAATTTCTTTCGCTAACTTTCGATACTATATGGTTTACATCAAAGATATCGTTATCGACACCATGTGGGGTGATACCACGCTCGAATGGCACGACCTCGATCCTAATATCAATATCGTGGTGGGACAGAATGGTTTCGGCAAGACAACCATGCTGAATCTTATTCGTGCCGTGCTGATGAAGGACGACAAGACCATCCGTCAGCTGAAGGCCAAGGTGCATATCAATACTCAGATAACCAAACGGGAAACGGGCGAGAGTTCGGTTGGCGAAATGTATTGCGATGGAAAGCAGGTGGTTCATAAACCGCCCTTCGGCGGATACGATTCGCAATCGTGCTTCTATTATGTCAATACGTTTGACGTTCCGGCTTCGAAGAAGTCCTCTTTGTCGCAGCTTGGTCTGACGCTCGACCAGGTGCTTTATCAGCGCAATCCCGAGGTGTTCAGCTTCTCCGACTATCGTTTGAGCATGTTGAAGGACCTGCGAGCTGCCATGCATAAGCAGGAGAGGATAGACAAGTTCTTTGACCTTATCAATTCGCTTTTCCTGATGACTGGAAAGACGATTGATATCGATGACAAGAACCGTGTCATTTTCCGCAAGGGACGCCAGATCATCGATATGGAGAAGCTTTCGGCGGGTGAGAAGCAGATTCTGCTGCTCCTCTTCACGCTCTTCCTGATGGAGGATCGTTCCACGGTGCTTCTTTTGGACGAGCCCGAAATATCCTTGCATATCGAATGGCAGGACAGGCTCATCCAGCTGATGCTCGACCTGAATCCGAATTGTCAGATTATCATGACTACTCATTCGCCCAATATCTTCGCCGATGGGTGGGAGGACAAGCTGGTATTCATTTCTGATCTGGTGAAGGACCCAAATCCGGCTCGATGATAGCTTGAACGTTGTTTCGAGCGAAAGTAACGGCGGAGTACAAGGAAGAATAAGATAGCAAAACTATTTAGTCAAAAAAGAGAGGCTGCGTGATTAAACATGCAGCCTCTTATTTGTGTTCGGCGAGGATTTGTCGATTTATGACAAGCCTGAAATATTGCCTTCCGAGTCGATGTCGATGCGTTCGGCGGAAGGCACCTTCGGAAGGCCGGGCATACGCATCATCTCGCCGGCAATGGCAACGATGAACTCGGCCCCCTGGTTGATGACGATGTCGCTGATTACGAAGTTGAAGCCGGTGGGAGCTCCCACGGCCTTGGGGTCGGGTGTGAACGAGAACTGTGTCTTGGCGATGCAGACGGGCAGATGGTCGAGTCCCTGATCGTGGACCAGGGTGAGCATCTTCTTGGCCTTTTCGCTGAAGGTAATGCTACCTGCGCCATAGATTTTCTTGGCCACAGCCTTGATTTTGGTCTTGGGTGTGTCGTAGTCCTGATAGGTGAAGTTCACGAGGGGTTTGGAAGGATTCTTCTCGATGGTCTCGACGACTTTCTTGGCCAGCTCAGCTGCACCTTCACCACCATGGGCGAAGCCGTCGTTGATGACACAATCCACGCCAAGCTCCTCTTCGCAATGGTCAATAAGGCAGCGAATCTCCTCGTCGGTGTCGTTGTCAAAACGGTTGAACGCTACAATAACCGTCTGGCCGAATCCTTGCATGTTGGCCACGTGACGATCCAGATTCGCAAAGCCTCGTTTAAGACCTTCGAGATTAGGCTCCTTGATCTGGTCGATGGGTATGCCGCCGTGCATCTTCAGGCCATTGCACGTGGCGACGATGATGGTGAGCTTGGGGCAGAGTCCTGCCTTGCGGCATTTGATGTTGAGGAACTTTTCGGCACCCAGATCAGCACCAAAACCCGCCTCGGTGATGCAATAGTCGGCCAGCGACATGCCAAGTTCGGTGCCCAGAATCGTGTTGCAGCCGTGTGCGATGTTACCGAATGGGCCTCCGTGAACAATGGCAGGGGTGTTCTCGGTGGTTTGCACGAGGTTGGGAAGCAGGGCATCGTCGAGCAGAACGCAGATGGCGCCCGCACATCCCAGGTCCTTGACCGTGAAGGGTGTATCGTCGTAGCGATAGCCGAGCAGGATGTTCTCGACCCTGCGACGCAAGTCTTCGCGGCTGGTGGCCAGACAAAGAATAGCCATGATTTCGCTGGCGGGTGTGATGTCGAAGCCCGTTTCAGCCGGTACACCGTTGGGTTGTCCTCCAAGGCCCTGGATAATCTTGCGGAGACCGCGGTCGTTCACGTCGAGCACGCGTTTCCAGAGAACCTGCTTGAGCGGTGGTATCTCTTTGCGGCGCTGGTAGAAATAGTTGTCGAGCAGGGCCGTAATGGTGTTGTGGGCCGAGGTGACGGCATGGAAATCGCCCGTGAAGTGTAGGTTGATCTTCTCCATGGGTAAAACCTGCGCGTAACCACCACCGGCTGCACCTCCCTTGAAGCCGAAGCATGGGCCGAGGGAGGGCTCGCGAAGCACAACGATGGCTTTCTTGCCGATGTGGTTAAGTCCAAGGGAAAGGCTGATGGAGCTTGTGGTCTTGCCGATTCCCGCCTTGGTGGCCGAGATGGAGGTTACGAGGATGAGATTCGACTGACGGACTTTCGCTTCGTCGATATATTTCAGCGGCACTTTGGCGATATAGTGTCCATACGGGTAGATGTCCTCGACAGCGATTCCGCACTTCTCGGCAATCTTTTCGATGCGTTCCAACTTGCAATCGTGAGCGATTTCGATGTCACTTTTCATTCTTTGATAGGTTTTGAAGGATAGAAAATTTAATAGGGGAGATTAAGAGGGAGAATGCTTCAGATGCTCCAGCTTTTCGGAGAGCATGAGCATATAGTCGCGCAGGTTTGCAGCCTCCATGAAGTCGAGGGCCTTGGCGGCCGCGAGCATCTTCTGCTTGGTCTTTTCGATTTCGGCTTGCAGAAATTCTGCCGTGATGGGCTGCAACCGTCTTGGGGCGTGAGTCGAGCTGTCGTCGGCAACCTGCAGGTTGTAGAGGCTTTCGTCGAGCTGCGGCAGCTTGGCCTGCTGCTTCTGGGCCTGGAAGGCGGTTCTGGTGTCGGTGAGCTGTTCGTTGTCGAGAAGGCTCTTGCGCTGCTTGACAATCTGCTTCGGCGTGATGCCGTTCTCCTCGTTGTAGCGCATCTGCTTCATCCTGCGGCGTTCCGTCTCTTCGATGCACCTCCGCATGGAACCGGTAATCGTGTCGGCATACATGATGGCGCGTCCATGGACGTTTCGTGCGGCTCGTCCTACCGTCTGCGTCAGACTCCTCTCGTTGCGAAGGAAGCCTTCCTTGTCGGCATCGAGAATGGCCACAAGCGAAACCTCGGGCAGGTCGAGACCTTCTCTCAGCAGGTTGACGCCCACCAGTACGTCGTAGGTCCCTTCGCGGAGTTCGTCCATGATGCGGACGCGATCCAGGGTGTCCACGTCCGAATGGATATAGGCACAATGGATGCCGTGTTCACGAAGGTATTCGTCGAGTTCCTCGGCCATCTGTTTGGTCAAGGTGGTTACCAGCGTACGCTCGCCGGCCTCGATGTTCTTTTGTATTTCCTCCATGAGGTCGTCAATCTGGTTTTCGGAAGGACGCACCTCGATGGTCGGGTCGAGGAGACCTGTCGGACGGATAAGCTGTTCGGCCACAACGCCTTCGCTACGCGCCAGCTCGTAGTCGGCGGGCGTGGCGCTCACGTAAATTGTGGTAGGGGTGAGGGCCTCGAATTCCTCGAATTTCAACGGTCGGTTGTCGATGGCCGAAGGCAGACGGAACCCGTATTCCACGAGTGTGGACTTTCGTTTGAAGTCGCCGCCGCTCATGGCATGTATCTGAGGGATGGTGACATGGCTTTCGTCCACGATGAGCAGAAAATCCTTTGGGAAATAGTCGAGCAGACAGAAGGGGCGGCTGCCGGCGGGTCGTCCGTCGAAATAACGGGAATAGTTCTCCACGCCGGAACAATAACCCACCTCCTTGATCATCTCCAGGTCGTAGGTTACGCGCTCCTTGATACGGGCGGCCTTTTCGGGTTCTCCGATGCTTTCGAAATACTCGATTTGTTTGCCCAGGTCGAGGGCGATTTCGTCCACAGCACGATCGACGCGCTCTTTCGTGGTCGTAAAGATGTTGGCAGGGCAGATGACGTAGCGGTCCATCCTTTGCAGCACGTGGCCCGTCGTGACGTCCAGGGTTTCGATTTCTTCAATCTCGTCGAAACAGAAGTGGATTCGTACAATGACATCGGTAGCGGCCAGGAAAACGCTGACAGTCTCACCTTTGCATTGGAAATTGCCACGTTGCAGGGCCACGTCATTACGGGTGTACTGGGCATTCAGGAGAGCTCTCAGGAGCTGGTCGCGTCCGATCTGCTGCCCGACTTCCACCGTAATCATGTTCGAATGGAAATCCTCGGGGTTGCCGATGCCGTACAGGCAGCTGACCGATGACACCACAATGACATCCCTTCGACCGGAGAGCAGGGCATTGGTAGCCGAAAGTCTCAGCTGGTCGAGTTCCATATTGATGTCCAGATCCTTCTCGATGTAGGTGTCGCTGGCCGGCAGATAAGCTTCGGGCTGGTAGTAGTCGTAGTAGCTGACGAAGTATTCCACCTGGTTGTTGGGGAAGAAGGCGCGCATCTCGCTATAGAGCTGAGCGGCCAGGGTCTTGTTGTGGCTGAGGATGAGAGTAGGGCGTTCGGTTTGCTGGATGATGTTCGCCATGGTGAATGTCTTTCCGGAACCCGTGACGCCTAACAAGGTCTGAGCAGGAATGCCCGACAGGACGCCCTCTGACAATTGTCGGATGGCTTCTGGCTGGTCGCCCATGGGCTTGAAGTCGGACTTTAGGTCGAAAGTCATGAAGAAACGTGCTTATTGATGTGAATACCCGAAAAAGTGGCGCAAAGATAATCATTCGCGCGCGTACATCAAAATATATAGAAGGAAAAAATCTAAATTGAGAGAAAAAAGTGCATTTACATCCTATCTTATCATTTGCAACTATCAATTGTCATTATCCTGAGGTTTCAGCATATTGATGAAATATTTCTTTACCCCGTCGATAAATGACCAGTGGTAGCTGTCGTCATTAAAATCGATTTGTTGCACATCGTGTACAAAGTTGCACAGATTATCAGAGCCGCGGATCTTCTTCTTGAACTTGAGTTCGAAAGATTCCGACTCTTGCGATAGGGGTAGATACAGGATGTCCCAAGGGTCATCTACTCTTGGAGGTTTGGACAGGACGTAATAGACGGCACGTCTGACGGCGTGCTCCGCGGGATTCAGGCGGATGGCGGCATACTCGATCTCTCCGTAGTTCCTGGGTCGAGGAAGTACGAAGGTGAGAAGCAGCGTGCCATCGACGAGTGGGTTGCAGGTCAGAACGACCTCGTGCCATTGAATCTGATTCTTCTGAGTCAGCTCATCATCGCGGAATACCTTCTTCCAGGTATCAAGATCAACCAGCGCGTGGAACGGAAGAGTTCCTTTAATGTACTCGGCAACAATATGCGGGAGAAATACCTTGGTAAATTCGTTCTTTGTCATAAGGTGAGTGTTTTATTATCGGCTGCAAAATTAGAAATAAATATCGACATTTCCAAATTTTTTTCCATAAATTTTCAAAAAAATTTTAACCGCCTTGAAAGGCCGTTTCGCCCTTGATCCGAGACCCCCTCAAAAATACAAAAAGTATGCAAAAGTGATAAAAAATGAAGATTTATACCATGAAAAGATGATTTGTTTATGCATTATGAAATGAGCAAAATATACATATTGGTTTGATTTTGTAAATCCTTATAAATGAATGAAATAATGCTTTTCGTCCGTACGGATTGAACAGATATTTCAACTGGACTTATGCAAAATTATACAAAAGTGCGGAATTTGTTTATTTTAGCATATTATAAAGTATTGTAAATCAAGCTATAAAACATCATTGTCAATAATTTTATTATTTGAACTATTCAAAGCCTTTCCGGATGGGGGAGAAGCGGGCTGGAATATGGGTTGGTGATAAAAATCATCAATCAAATTTCGTGTCCATTTCAGACCATACAAAACGCGAAATTTTCGCCAGAATCGTCGTTCGCACAATAAATGGATGAGATATACGTTTAAAAGGTAATCGTTGATTCTGACGCAATATTTTCTATGATGAAAAAGTATATTACAGACTTTAGAGTTGTTGCCAATGAACAGTTGACCGATCGACTGTTTCTTTTGCGACTTACACCGGCCGATGGTTCCCGAATTGCAGATTGTCGAGCTGGTCAATTTGCGGAATTGCGGGTTGATAACGAACCCAAGGTTTTTCTCCGTCGTCCTATCTCCATTCATCGGATTGATCGTGAGACAAACGAAATGTGGCTGCTTGTACAGCGTGCAGGAAACGGCACCCGGAAGCTGGGTGAGCTTCGCGCGCGCGAACTATTAAATATTCTCTATCCGTTGGGCAATGGCTTCGGTATGGAGGATGCCGCAGGTAGGCATTTCCTGCTGATCGGCGGTGGTGTTGGCGTGGCTCCCCTTCTCGAAACCGGCTACCAGTTGTTGCAGAATGGAGCCCAGGTAAGCTTCCTTCTGGGTGGTAGAAGTTGCGCAGAAATAGCTCATGTTGCACAGTTCTGCAAGGTAGGTAAAGTGTATATAACTTCCGAGGATGGTTCCGTTATCGAAGGGCTCGATTGCCAGAAGGGATTTGTTACCCAGCATTCGATACTCCGCGAAGGGGCGTTCGATGCCATCCGTGTTTGTGGCCCTCTTCCGATGATGAAGGCCGTGGCACGCGTGGTTTCGGGTTGGAAGCAGAACGAGCAGCCCCACTTCTGCGAGGTATCGCTCGAAAACAAGATGGCATGCGGCCTTGGCGTGTGCCTTTGCTGCGTGGAAGATACCCAGGATGGTCACAAGTGCGTCTGCACGGATGGCCCAGTGTTCGACATCAAGGACCTCAAATGGTAACGATATCAAGGACCTCAAATGGTAACAACATCAAGGACCTCAAATGGTAAACAAACGAAAACTATGGCAAATCTACAAACAAATATAGCAGGACTTGAATTGAAGAATCCCGTCCTGACGGCATCGGGCACATTCGGCTACGGAACGGAATTCAGCGACTTCATCGACCTGGAGCGTCTGGGTGGCTTCATCGTGAAGGGCACCACGCTCCATCCGCGTCAGGGCAATCCCTACCCGCGCCTGGCCGAGACGCCTTCGGGCATGATCAACGCGGTGGGGCTGCAGAACAAGGGCGTCGCGTACTACATCGAGCATATCCACCCCCAACTTGCCTCGCTGAAGACGAATGTGATAGTCAATCTAAGCGGAAGCTGCATCGAGGATTATGTCGAGGGAGCTCGAATGCTGAACGAGGTGGAGACGATACCCGCCATCGAGCTGAACATCTCGTGCCCGAACGTGAAGGCGGGAGGAATGGGATTCGGCACCAAACCCGAGATGGCCGCCGAAGTGGTCGGCGCGGTACGTGACGTTTACAAGAAGCCGCTCATCGTGAAGCTGACGCCCAACGTGACGAGCATCGCCGAAATTGCCAAGGCCGTCGAGGGCGCGGGAGCCGATTCGGTGAGCCTGATCAACACGGTCCTTGCCATGGCGGTGGATGCCGAACGCCAGCGCCCGGTGCTGAGCACGGTGACCGGAGGCCTCTCGGGAGCCGCTGTCAAACCCATCGCCCTGCGTTGCGTCTGGCAGGTCTATCATGCCGTACAGATCCCGATTGTGGGGCTTGGAGGAATCATGAACGCCACCGACGCCATCGAGTTCCTGTTGTGCGGAGCAAGGGCCATCGAGGTCGGTACGGCGAACTTCATCGACCCGGCCGTGACCATGAAGATCATCGATGGGATAGATGAGTATCTTGACCGGCATGGCTGTCAAAACGTGTCCGAAATAGTCGGAGCGCTCAAAGTTTGAACAAAAAATTGCGGTTTTTAGGCGAATAAAACAATATATTTTGTATATTTGCGCCCGAAAATCGCAATTTATTATTTATATATGGGAAAAATCAAAGGCATGGGCATAGCCCTTGTCACTCCTTTCAAGGCCGACATGTCGGTTGACTATGAAGCATTGCAGCGTTTGGTTGAATATCAGGTGAGCAGCGGTGCTGACTTTTTGTGTGTCCTTTGCACCACAGCCGAAACGCCGACTCTCACTCCCGAAGAACGAGCCAAGGTGCGTCAGGTGGTAACCGATCAGGTACGCGGACGTGTCCCCATTGTCATCGGATGTGGCGGCAACAACACGATGGCCGTGGTCAACGAGCTCAAGTACACCGATTGGCGAGGCGTCGATGCCGTGCTCAGCGTCGTGCCCTATTACAACAAGCCGTCGCAGGAAGGTCTCTACCAGCATTTCTCGACCATCGCCAAGGCTTCGCCCATTCCGGTCATCCTCTACAACGTCCCTGGGCGCGTCGGAGTGAACATGAAGGCCGAAACTACGTTGCGTCTGGCCAACGACAATCCAAACATCATAGCTATCAAGGAAGCATCTGGCATTTTCGACCAGATCGACGATATCATCAAGAACAAGCCCCGTGACTTCACCGTCCTCAGCGGCGACGATGGCATCACCTTCCCGCTCATCACATTGGGAGCCGAGGGTGTGGTTTCGGTCATCGGCAATGCGCTGCCCGGCGAATTTGCCCGCATGGTGCGCCTGGCGCTGAACGGCGATTACCAGAATGCGCTGACCATCCATCATCGCTTCAAGGAGCTCTTCTCGCTGCTTTTCGTCGATGGCAACCCCGCTGGCGTGAAGGCCATGCTCAGCGCCATGGGCTATTGCGAGAACGTTCTTCGCCTGCCTCTTGTGCCTACTCGCATCACTACGTTCGAAAAGATACAGGCTATCCTTCGTCAATTGTAAACCGTTATGAAATTCAAGCAAGTTCCGGTCCTTCTGCTCACCGGTTATCTGGGCAGTGGCAAGACAACCCTCCTCAATCGCATCCTGACGAACGAGAAGGGCATTCGTTTTGCGGTTATCGTCAACGACATCGGTGAGGTGAATATCGATGCCGATCTGATTCAAAAGGGTGGCGTTGTGGGCCAAGGCGACGATTCGCTTGTGGCTTTGCAGAACGGATGTATCTGCTGTACGCTGAAGATGGACCTTATCCAGCAGCTGACCGACCTCGTGAATCAGGGGCGTTTCGACTATATCGTCATCGAAGCTTCGGGAGTCTGTGAGCCCGGACCTATTGCCCAGACGATCTGCTCCATCCCCAGCGTAGTGACCGAAGAGGCGCTCAAGGGAGGCATCCCCGTGCTCGATTGCATCATCACGGTGGTCGATGCCCTCCGCATGCGTGACGAGTTCCAGAGTGGCGAATCGCTCACCCGTCAGAACCTCGACGAGGATGATATCGAGAACCTGATCATCCAGCAGGTCGAATTCTGCAATATGATCCTGCTCAACAAGGCATCCGATGTCGATCGGGAGGATCTCGGGCGGCTCAAGGACATCATCCGTGCCCTTCAGCCAAAGGCCCGGATTCGCGAGTGCGACTATTGCGATGTGCCCCTCGACGAGCTCATCAATACCCGACTGTTCGATTTCGACGACGTAGCCACATCGGCAACCTGGATTCAGAAGGTCGAGGGAGACCTCGATGAAGATGCCGAGGTGGACGAACATCACCACCATCACCACGATGATGATGACGATGATGACGACGAGCACGAACATCACCACCATCACCACGATGATGATGACGATGACGACGACGAGCACGAACATCACCACCATCACCATCATCATCACCACCACCACGATGGGGAAGGCGAAGCCGAGGAGTATGGAATCGGCACGTACGTCTATTATGCCCGCCAGCCCATGATCCTGGGCCTTTTCGACGACTTCGTTGCCCGTCGCTGGCCAAAGAACATCATCCGCGCCAAGGGTATCTGCTACTTCTCCGACGAACAGGACGTTTGCTACGTCTTCGAACAGGCAGGACGCCAAACCACCGTCCGCAACGCCGGCAACTGGTTTGCCACCATGCCCAAGCGTGAGCTCGAAAGGATGATGGAGCGCGATGCAAACCTGCGCCGCGACTGGGATGAGGTCTATGGCGACCGTATGCAGAAGATTGTCTTCATCGGGCAGAACCTCGACAAGGCCCTCATCAAGAAGGAGATGGACGAGTGCCTGGTTCAATAGGCATTCGAAATCTCAATGCTCATCGGGAGATACACTTCGTAAATCGCAGAACAAGCTTCCTCGAAAAACGGAGTGTTTCTTCCGAGAAAAGTGTTTCTTCCGAGAAAAGCGAAATAGAAAACCAAAACAACTAAACTTATCTTATCTGGCCATGAACATTCGTAGAACCGTTTCTCTGGGTTTGGGCATCGTAGCCGCCACTTGTTTCAGTACGCTACCCGCCCACTCGCAAGCCACCCATAACAGCCATTGTCTGGAGGTCATCGACCTTGCCGGACAATGGCAATTCGCTTTCGATAGTGCGCAGTACAGCCACAACGTGACCTTGCCCGGCACCACCGATACCAACGGTTTGGGCGAACCTTGTGCCGACAAGACCGAAACCACGCGCCTCTCGCGCCGCTTCAGCTACAAGGGGCAGGCCTGGTATCGAACCACGTTCGACATCCCCGAGGAAGTTCCCGCGTGGACGCTCCTGCTCGAACGCACCAAGCTGACCCGCGTCTATGTCGATGGCCGGTATGTCGGGACCTCGAACAACATCTCCACGCCCCAGCGCTTCGTCTTGAACGGGCTTGCCAAGGGGCGCCACGAGCTCGTCGTCATGGTCGATAACTCAAGCGGAGTGCCCGAGCAGATCTACGGCAACAGCCACGCCTATACCGAGGATACCCAGACCAACTGGAACGGCATCATCGGCAAGATCCAGCTCCTGGCTGGCGACGAACCTGCTCGCAAGCGCCCTGCCGTGGTGAACCCCGCGTTCAACGATTTCCATATCGAGGGGCGCCACTTCTACGCCAATGGCCATCGCATCTTCCTGCGCGGCAAGCACGATGCCTGCGTCTGGCCGCTCAAGGCCCATGTCGCCATGACCGTGGACGAATGGCTGTGGTACCTGGGTATCTGCAAGGACTACGGCATCAACCACATCCGTTTCCATTCCTGGTGCCCGCCCGAAGCCGCCTTCACGGCCGCCGACAGCCTGGGCATCTATATGCAGCCCGAGCTGCCCTTCTGGGGCGACTTCAACGAGAAGGACACCCTGCTGATGACATTCCTCCACAAGGAAGGCATCAACATCCTCAAGGAGTACGGACACCATCCCTCGTTCGTCTTCATGGCCCTGGGCAACGAGCTGTGGGGCAGCATCGACGCGATGAAGCGCTTTGTCGATGATTTCCGCGCGCTCTGTCCCGACAAGCTCTATACCTTCGGTTCGAACTACTATCTCGGCTACCAGGGCGTGAAGCCCGGCATGGACTATTTCACCACCTGCCGCGTCGGAGGTGAGGGGTGGGGCAACTACAATACCCACACGCGTGGCTCCTTCTCGTTTGCCGACGTGGCCGACGGCGGCGTGCTCAACCACTTCCGTCCCGGTTCGACCCGTACGCTCGAAGAGGGCTGCCTCCTGTGCGACGTGCCGGTCATCAGCCACGAGACGGGACAATTCCAGATCTATCCCGACTTCGACGAAATCGAGAAGTACACGGGCGTGCTCTATCCCTACAACCTCGAAGTGTTCCGCCAGCGCCTCCAGGATGCCGGTCTGGGCGAATTTGCCAAGGCCTATCACGAGGCTACCGGACGATGGAGTGCCCAGCTCTACAAGGCCGACATCGAGCTCGACCTGCGCACGCCCGACATGGCCGGCTACCAGCTGCTCGACCTGCAGGATTATCCCGGCCAGGGCAGCGCCTACGTCGGCATCCTCGACGCCTTCATGGACAACAAGGGCGTCTGCACCCGCGAGGAGTGGCGCCAGTGGTGTTCGCCCGTCGTGCCGATGTTCATCACCGACAGCTATTGCTACACGTCCGGCGCGGGTCTCTACGGCCAGGTCGAGATTGCCAACTATGGCGAGACGTCGCTCAAGGGCAAGCGGCTGAAGTGGAGCCTGGTGGCCGACGAAAGGAAGCTGGCCGACGGCGTGATCGTAATCAATTCAGACATCATCGGGCTCTTCACGGCCGGAACCCTGCAGGTCAACCTTTCGTCCATCAAGAAGGCCACCCGCATGGACCTGCGCCTCGAAATCGAGGGCGTGGAGGCATCCAACAGCTATCCCCTCTGGGTCTATCCGTCGTGCCATAACGACAAGTGGATCGGCAAGTTGTCGAAGGACATCGTGCGTTGCGACAGCCTCACGTCCGAAGTCCTGGCACAGCTCCAGCTTGGCGCCAAGGTGCTGCTGACGCCGCCCGCTTCGCCCTGCACGGTGGGTTCGCTCTTCATGACCGACTATTGGAACTACCGCATGTTCAAGACCATCTGTGCCAACAACAACCGCACCCCCTCGCCGGGCACCCTGGGCATCCTGACCGATCCCGACCAGCCGTTGTTCGCCGGATTCCCCACCGATGGGTTCACCAGCTGGCAATGGTTCCCCGTGCTCCACAACAGCCATCCGCTCATCCTCGACGCCTGGCCCAAGGAGTTCCTTCCCCTGGTGCAGGTGGTCGATAATTTCGAGCGCAACCACAAGCTCGGCCTTGTCCTCGAATGCAAGGTGGGCAACGGCAGCCTGCTCATCGTCATGAGCAACCTCGACGAAGCCTGCAAGTACCCCGAGGGCCGCGCCTTCCTGGGCAGCGTGCTCAACTATATGCACAGCGAAGCCTTCCAGCCTTCCCTCACGCTGACGCACCAGCAGCTCATCACCCTGCTCAGCACGCCCGCCGAAGAGGTGAAGATGAAGAACCTCTACAACATCAGCCAATATTAGGCGACGTCGGCCAATGGCCGGTCATCGTGCCCGAACAAGCGTTCCCACATGACACTTTGCAGGTAAAAAGATGCTCTTTTCGGCCATTTTTCGTTAATTAGACATAATTTCTGCCCGAAAATACGGCTTGTTGGCGAAAAAATGCGTATCTTTGCATCCCTATTATGCTGACGCAAGGGCCCTGTCCGCCCGTTTGCCGGCATATTATCGTTCAAAAGAATGAGAACAATTTTTGTCATCATAAATCCCATAGCCGGCGTCCGTCCGAAGGACGAAATCCCCAAGCTGGTGCATCAGGTCATGAAGCCCGAGGACGGCTTCGCGATCGAGATTCGTTTCACCGAATATGCCGGCCATGCCTGTGAACTGGCCAAGGAGGCAGTCGAACGCGGTTTCGATACGGTCGTAGCCATCGGCGGCGACGGCACCATCAACGAGACGGGCCGTTCGCTGGTAGGCTCTTCGGTCAAGTTCGGCATCGTCCCGATGGGAAGCGGCAACGGCCTTGCCCGTCACCTCCAGCTTCCGCTCGACCTCACCAAGTCGCTCGAATGTATTCGCGAAGGCTACAGCATCAAGGTCGATTACGGGTCGGTCAACGGCCACATCTTCTTCTGCACGGCGGGTGTGGGCTTCGATGCCCAGGTTTCCGCCAAGTTTGCCGAAGCGGGTTCGCGCGGCGCTCTGACCTACCTCCGTTGCTTCGGCGACCTGGTGACCGACTACGAACCTGCCACCTACGTCATCTATACCGACGATGGCCGCGTCAAGGAGAAGGCTTTCCTCATTGCCATCGGCAACGCCTCGCAATGGGGCAACAATGCCTACATCACGCCCCACGCCTCCATGTCCGACGGTCTTTTCGATGTCACCCTGGTCAAGCGTGCTCCCCTCATGGACATCCCCAGGATGGCGTTCCAGCTGTTTACGCGCGAACTCGACCAGAACCCCAACGTGATGTCGTTCCGCTCCAGCCACCTCCGCATCATCATGCCCCATCCGAATGCCGTGCACGTCGATGGCGAACCGATGCAGATGGATGGCGTGCTCGACATCGAGATGCACCCCGGGCAGCTCACGGTCATTTGTCCCGAACATCCCACTTCGAGTGTCCTGGAGCCTGTTCGCTATGCCTTCGAGGATATCCACTACATGATCCAGGGCAATCTGAAGAAGGGTGTGCGCCAGTTCAGCGACTTCAACCGCCCCGTGCTCGAAAGGGCCGAAAACCTGCTCAACCCCTTTTTCAAGCGCAAATCCCAGGCGCCCGACCCCGACGATGGCCAGGAGCCGATGGAGGAACCTTGAGCAATTAACAAATAACAATTAACAATTGTTCAATTAACAATTAACAAATAACAATTAACAATTGTCTGCGGGACCCAATTTCTTCAAAAGGAAGTAACGTCCCTTCATATCCCCAGATATCCCTAACAATCCCTTAATATCCCTAAAAGTAAAACTATGTCAGAAAATTTAGAAAACTCCATATACGACGACGAAGCTGCCGTTCGCTTCATCCAGTTGCACATCCCCCAGGAACTCCAGGGCAAATATACCGACGACGACATCGTGCTCATCACCGACACGATGGTCGATTTCTATCAGCGCAATGGCTGGCTTGACTCCGACGAGGAGGTCGAGATCGACGTTGACGAGATTGTCAATTTTGTTTCGAAAGAGTGCAAGAAGGATAAGGATTGCCACTTCGACACCCGCCCCGAGTCGATACGCTGGATTGTCGAGGCAGAACTGGATTACGAAGAGAGTCTCGCTTGACATGAAGCCTACACAGTTATCTCGCCTATTGTTTGCCCTGTTGGCCGTTGTTCTGTGCTTTCCCGCGAAGGCGCAGAACTATGAGCGTTTGAGCAGCGTGGAGCAGGAGCGCTACGGCGACTACGCCATGGTCAACGGCGACTATCTGACGATGAAGAACGTGCGTCAATACTGGGTGCAGCATGCCCAGCGGCTCAAGTACATGAAACAGTACGAGTTTGCGCTCACCGGCTCGAACGAGAGCATCCTGAAGGTGACCATCCCGCATCGCGCCCTGTTTGCGCAGAACGACAGCACGATGCTCATCTCGGCCGACGCGGTGCTGCGTCCCCTCCTGCGCTTCGTCAAGGGGAGCGATGCCGTGGCCACCATCCTCATCGCCTCCTATAGCGACAACAATGGCAGCGAACGCTATCTCGAGCGCATCTCGGGCAGTCGCGCCCGCCAGGTCTATCGCTGGTTCGCCCGCCAGGGTGTCGGCCCCACCGAGATGCATTGCTACGGATGGGGCAACAAGGTTCCCCGCAACGAGAATGCCAATATCCAGCAGCGCGAAAAGAACCGCCGCTTGACCATCTACTTCGTCCCCAACCGCAAGATGCTCCGTTGGGCAAAGCGCGGACAACTTTAGTAGATCTTATCACGAATGATCGAATTAAAGAATTGTTATTCTGGGGCCCGTTTCGTTCGAACCTTATTCACTAATTCTCTAATTCGTGATAAAAAAAGAAAAGAATCAATTTTAGACAATAATAATAAAAAAAATGGCAAAAGAACTGAACAAGATGACCAAGCGTGCCGACGACTACTCGCGTTGGTACAACGACCTGGTCGTGAATGCCGACCTCGCTGAGCAGGCAGCAGTACGTGGCTGTATGGTCATCAAGCCCTACGGCTATGCAATTTGGGAAAAGATGCAGCGCACCCTGGACGATATGTTCAAGGCCACTGGTGTACAGAACGCCTATTTCCCACTCCTTATCCCCAAGTCGTACCTCTGCCGTGAGGCCGAGCACGTCGAAGGCTTCGCCAAGGAATGTGCCGTGGTTACCCACTATCGTCTCAAGAACGACCCCAACGGCGCCGGCGTCGTGGTCGATCCCGAAGCCAAGCTTGAGGAAGAGCTCATCGTGCGCCCCACTTCCGAAACCATCATCTGGGCAACCTATAAGAACTGGATCACCTCGCATCGCGACCTGCCCATCCTCTGCAACCAGTGGTGCAACGTCATGCGCTGGGAGATGCGTACCCGCATGTTCCTCCGCACCTCCGAGTTCCTCTGGCAGGAAGGCCACACCGCCCATGCCACCCGCGAGGAGGCCGAGCAGCGCGCCATGCAGATGATCAACGTCTATGCCGACTTCGCCGAGAAGTACATGGCCGTTCCCGTCATCAAGGGCCCCAAGTCGCCCAACGAGCGCTTCGC
>JAEEGK010007213.1_pt1 | contig 26512 bp, 21 predicted proteins | sample 8958771 | NCBI WGS metagenome assembly JAEEGK01 (sample SAMN16246547, study PRJNA631951) | gut metagenome | biome: gut microbiome; feature: rumen; material: SC-attached | host: Bos | place: Iran: Karaj | collected 2018-10 | reverse complement strand
AATAAAAGTCGTCAAACTCTGCGGTAATCACTCTTCCCTCGTGGTCATGCTCTTCTATGCCGATACCGTATGTCACGCTTATCGGCTCTTTTTTCGTAAAGACCGCCGTTCCGGAATAACCTTTTTTTTCGGCATAATTCCAGTACTGATGATACCCCGGCAGTTCCATTTCTATCTGTCCTTCGGATAGTTTGGTCTCCTGCAGGCAGAATATATCGGCATCAATTTCATTGAAAAAATCCATAAATCCCTTGCCCATGCAGGCTCTTAATCCGTTTACGTTCCATGATATAAATTTCATAATACCGTCCTCTCTTTATCAACATTTATTATGCACATATCGGATATAGTTTGCAAGAAACCAAATAAATAATCTATCACATCCTTATTATGCTATAATCTAACCGTACACATATTAACGGATATCTTTATCCGTAAAACAATTGGGGGTTATATATGCGATATTCTTTTAATGACGGATGGAAATTTCTTGAAGCAGGTGTGGATTCGACGCTGTCTGAAGTCAAAGAGCGATTGGACGAATTTAAGAGCGTACAGATTCCGCACGACTGGCTTATCTATGATTCCGAGGATCTCTACAGAAACGGCCGTGGATGGTACGAAAGGGATCTTACAATTCATGATAAAAAAGGTAAATATTTCCTCGAATTTGACGGCATATATATGGACTCCGCCGTGTATGTAAACGACGAAAAGGTATTCGAGTGGAAAAACGGCTACTCCGCATTTGAGTGCGATATCACGGATCAAATCCGCGAAGGATTAAACCGCATATTCGTATCGGTCACGCATATTGCTCCGAACAGCAGATGGTATTCGGGCGCCGGCATTTACAGAAATGTCTGTATCAGAAATACGGATGAAACATACATCGCCAAAGACGGTGTCTATGTTTCCTCACGCGAAGAAAGCGGACGAAGAATTGTTAAAATCGAATCCGAAATAAAGGGCAGAAACGCCCAAAATGCCGTTATGACCTATATCATAAAAGACGCATCAGGTTCCGATTGTCTTCTTAAAAAAATAAACGATACCGATTATGAAATCGAAAATCCGCATATCTGGGATATCGACGACCCTTATCTTTATACCTTAAAAGCAGTGATGAAGGCCGGCGAAGACAGTGACGAAGCCACTCTTCGCTTCGGAATACGCGATATTATTTTTGACCCCGATAAGGGATTTTTGTTAAACGCCAGAAAAGTCAAACTTAACGGCGTATGCGAACATCACGATTTGGGTGCCTTAGGCGCCGCATTCAATAAATGCGCGATGAAAAGAAAGTTTGAGATTCTTAAAACCATTGGTGTTAATGCCCTTAGAACCTCACACAATATGCCTGCTCCCGAGGTGCTTGATCTGGCGGACGAAATGGGCATACTCGTTATGTCCGAAGGATTTGACATGTGGTACATGCCTAAGACCAAGTTCGACTATTCGAGATTTTTTGCCGACTGGCACGAAAGGGATATCGAAAGCTGGATAAAGCAGGACCGCAACCATCCTTCGGTCATCATGTGGAGCATCGGAAACGAAATACTCGACTGCCACGCAGACGTTAATGCCCCTAAAATCACCGAACATCTTGCGGATACCGTTATAAAATTTGACCCTTACGGAAATGCCCACGTAACTTTTGCTTCCAATTACATGCCATGGAAAGGTGCCCAGAAATGCGCCGACATCCTAAAAGTCGCAGGATACAATTACACGGAAAACCTCTATCGGGAACACCATGAAGAACATCCTGACTGGATAATCTACGGAAGCGAGACTTCAAGTCTCGTACAAAGCAGGGGAGTCTATCATTTCCCTCTCTCTGTTATTAAACTCTCCGACGAAGACGAGCAGTGTTCGTCTCTCGGCAACTGCATCACAAGCTGGGGTGCGAAAAGCGTCGAGAACTGTATCTGCGATGACAGGGATATGGACTTTTCCGCAGGTCAGTTCCTCTGGACCGGCTTTGATTATATCGGAGAACCCACTCCCTATCAGACCAAGAATTCCTACTTCGGAATGCTCGATACCGCAGGCTTCCCGAAGGATTATTACTATGTATTCAAATCCGCCTGGACAGACCCCGTAAAAGAGCCTTTCGTATACATCTTCCCTTACTGGGATTTTAACCCTGGCCAGATGATCGATGTGAGAGTCTGCTCAAACGAAGACAATGTGGAGCTTTTCTTTAACGGAGAAAGTCTTGGAAAACAGACACTTACACATGCTCCGGGCTCGGGACTTCATATAATCGCCGATTACCGCCTTCCCTACAAAGAAGGCGTGCTTGAAGCCGTCGCTTATGATAAGGAAGGCAATATAAGCGCAAAGACCGAAAGAAAATCTTTTAAGGACAGTGCTTCTCTTAAGCTTTGCGTAAACAAAGACAGCATAAAAGCAGGCTCAGACGATCTTATTTTCGCCGAAATCAGCGCGCTCGATAAAGACGGAAATCCCGTGGAAAACGCATCGGACAGAGTTGATGTAATCGTAAAAGGATGCGGACGACTCGTCGGATTAGATAACGGCGACAGCACCGACCGCGACAGCTACAAGGGTGTATCCAGAAGACTTTTTAACGGAAAACTTCTTGCTATTATTGCAGCAGGCAGTGAACCCGGCGATATCACGATTTCAATTTCGTCCAAAGGATTAATAGGTACATCAAAAACCCTTAAATGCTTCCCCGCAGACGAAATAAAAGAAACTTCTCCTTTTGATGAGGGCGCCGAGGGATACTTAGAGGAAAATATACAAAGAAAAATTTGTCTCGGAAAAGCCGATGAAATTCCCGTCAGAAAGCTTGAAATAATCGCCCCCGAAAGAAACTTAACGGCTGATAAAAGAGAAGTTAAAGCGAAGGTTAAAATCTATCCCGTGAATGCCACGGATAAAAACATCTCTTTCGAAGCGGTTTCAGACAAGGGCTTCCCCGTCAAAATCGCAGAATTGATTCCGAACGGCGATGAAGTAACGATTAAAGCAGTCGCAGACGGCGATTTCAGATTAAGATGCACATCCAAATCAGGCAGTGACAAGGTAAGAATTATCTCCGAACTCGAATTTAACATAAAAGGCATCGGAGTCGCTCTTCTCGACCCCTATGATTTTATATACGGAAGCGCATATACATATTCGGAAGGAAAAATCTCCACAGGAAACGAAATGGGATTTTCCACCGCAAGAGACGAAAGGTCCCTGGTGTGCTTTAAAGATGTCGACTTTGGCGAAATTGGGTCGGATGAAATAACAATTCCAATCTTTTCGCTTGTAAACGAGCCTCATACTTTCAGAATCTATGACGGTATCCCCTCAAAGGGCGGAACGCTCATCGGGGAATTCGTTTACCAGAAAGACGTTATATGGAATGTTTATCAGGAGGATACGTGGAAGTTCGATGAGCCGCTTAAGGGTGTTCACGACCTTAGTTTTGAATTTACAGAGAAAGTTCATGTGAAGGGTTTTTCTTTTAAAAAATAAAAGAAATAATAATCTGGTCTTATAATTTTATCTGTTTTTGGCTATTTTAATAATATCAAAAATTTTTTATTCTTGTCCTATGCTAGGAAAGGACACAAAAACAATGACTAAAAACCAGATTAAATTCACAACCATAAGACTTACGGTAACAGCATTATTCATGGCAATGAACATAGCCATGTCTTCCTTCGGCGTACCCGTTCCCGGTGGACATCTCTATCTTTGCGACATAGTAATCTGTACCGCTGCCATTTTGTTAAATCCTTTGGAAGCATTCGTTGTAGGCGGTATCGGCTCTTTCCTCGGAGATATGATTTTTTATCCCCTGCCGATGTTTGTATCTTTGGTAACACACGGCTTGCAGGCGCTCGTAATATCCGTCTTTGCGCACTATGTATTAAAGAAACACCCTAAAATCGCTGCAGGTATCGGCGTATCAATCGGCGTCATTATAATGGTTGCAGGCTACACTTTTGGCAAGGCATTTATCTACTCAACTCCCGAGTACGCAATCATGAAGCTTCCTTATGAATTCGCACAGGGAATCCTTGGCGCAGTTTTCGGAATGCTTTTAGTATTCAGATGCGGCATTAAAAAAGTTTTCAATCTCGTAGTCGGAGCCAACGATAAAAAGATTGAAAAAACTGAAAAAGATTAAAACACTTCATGCATAAACAAAAAGGAAAATCGTCTAAGACGGTTTCCCTTTTTTTATGAGTTCTAATTTTTCTTCTCTTGTAAGTCTGTGCTTAATAAACCACTCTCTGCTCATCGCTTCTTTTTTATCATCGAAGCTTTCCGAATACACCAGTTTCACCGGAAGACGGCTCTTGGTGTACTTTGCTCCTTTACCTTCATTATGGGCTTTCAGGCGGTTTTCAAGATTATTCGTATAGCCTGTATAAAGCGTGTTATCCGCACATTCTAAAATATATACATAGTTATTTGCTTTCATAGTCCACCTGCTTTAAATTATTTACACCATATTTATCATTGGCAAGTTTTTCATGAAACAGATTTTTTATGAAAACAAATATTTCATCCGTAGAATTGTTTAAATCGTATTTTTCTTTAAACTCCTGAAGAATCTTATTCTTGTTGTTTCCGCCTTTTAAATTGTCACTGATTATTAAACCACATGTTTCACAACATGCGATACTAAATTCAGGCATTTTATCAATTTCTAAAAGATTGATATTGTTGGTCATTATTTCCCCTCTTATTTGACAGACTGTGTTGAAATTTTCTTTATCCATTTCTTGCTTCGTAGTCTAAGAATAGCCCATATCGTTTTTACAATCTGGTCCGATTTAAGGCATATGTAAATCCAGAAAGGCGGGAGTTTGAAATAAAATCCCGCAAGAATGCCGAGCGGTATCGCCAGTATCCATAGCATGATATTGTCGGCCACCATCAGCATGGTTGTGTCGCCGCCGCCTCGAAGAACACCCTTGGTCATGATGCTGTTTGTACCCTGGAAAACAACTATGAGGCAGATTGCGTTCATAAGCTGCTTCGCAATCTGAGCCGTTTCGGGACTGACATTATCATAAAAGCCGATAATCGGATCGCTGAAAATAAATATAAAGAGCGCGGACAAAGTGCCGAGGAAAAGTCCGAGTCCAAAAAACCGGTAGCCCTGCTTCATCGTCTTTTCCTTATCGCCCTCGCCAAGCGTAATTCCCGTAACTATCGCGCCGGCCTGACTGACGCCCGAAATGACGACATTGCTTAGCTGCTGCGTTACACTTGTTATCGCATTCGCGGCCGTAAAGGTCTCGCCGAGATGTCCTATTACCATTGCAACGGCATTGGTTCCGAGCGCTAAAATACCGTCACTAATAAGTACGGGGATACTAATGCGGACGTATTCCCAGAAAAGGGAGCCCGTCTTCATTATCATATCTTTTATTCTGAAGCCAATCTTTTTATCAATGAAGAAAAGATATCCGAGAATCATCGTAAATTCAAAGATTCTCGCAATAAGAGTACCGAGTGCGGCACCTGCAACTTCGAGTCTCGGAGCTCCGAATTTACCGAAGATAAAAGTATAGTTCATCGCAAGGTTAACAAAGAATGCTCCGAAAGACACGATAAGCGGAAACATTACCTGTCCGACGCTTCGAAGAACAATCGTCACGACGAGGGACAATCCTACGAAGAAGTAAGTTAAAACCGAAAACTTAAAATATGTAACACCGAGATCTATTATCGCGGTCTTGTCGGTATAGGTTCTCATAATAAGGCCCGGGATAAAATATGTTGCCAGCGCAAAAAGTGTCGCCAGAATAAGGTTTAATCTTATCACGAGACAGACCGTCTGCTTTAGGGCTCTTGTTGCGTCACCCGCTTCTTTTTCGTCCTTTGCTACCTTTTTTATGCCCCAGTACCTTGAAACGAGAACCGATGCTCCCATTCCAAGACCCATGCAAAGTATCTGGAAAACACTGATAAAAGAATTGGCAAGCGAAGTCGCCGACAGCGAATTGTCTCCCAAACTTCCCACCATCATGGTATCGAGCATATTTACTCCGATGGTGATAAGACTCTGCAAAGCAATCGGAAGTGCCAGTTTAAAAACCTTTATATAAAATTCTAATGCTTCTTGGCTTTTACTTTTCATACAGTTTTTTATTTTAGCATAAAAAAGACTTCGGAAAAAACTCCCGAAGTCTATTTTTTATCCTTATTAAATTTAGTTAAGTTTCATATCTCCGTCTTTTATGGCTCCGAATTTTCTCATTAATACAGAAATGAACCATGATAAAACTCCGGGAAGAATGAAGCATAAAAGTGCAATCTCACCAAGTACAAGCCAAGCGGGTGTTCCGTTTGCTGTCATAACCTGGAATGCATTGATGGGCCCTACCAGACCTGCTGTACCCATACCTGAACCGGTTGCATTGTTTTCGAAGTGGAAAACCATGGTTGAAATCGGTCCGATAATCGCACTTGATATAATGGCGGGAAGCCAGATAATCGGTTTTTTTACGATGTTGGGCATCTGAAGCATACTGGTTCCCAAGCCCTGTGCAAAAAGACCGTTCCATTTATTATCCTTAAAGCTTGCTACCGCAAAGCCAACCATGTTAGCACAACATCCTACTGTTGCGGCACCTGCTGCGATACCCGAAAGTCCGAGGATAACGCCGATTGCTGCCGAGCTGATGGGAAGCGTAAGAGCAATACCCATAAGGACAGAAACGATAATTCCCATAAGGAAGGGAGCCTGTTCTGTACCGAATCTGATCATATCGCCTACAAGAGTCATAAACTTTGAGATGGGAGGTCCGAGGATAAGTCCGACCGTCGCACCAACTGTGATAAGACAAAGAGGCGTAACAAGAATATCGAGTTTGGTTTTGCCAGCTACAACCTTTCCTAAATATACTGCAGCGATTGCAGCAAGGAATGCACCGAGAGGTTCTCCGGGGCCGGAAAGAGTCATCTTTCCTTCAACAAGTATTGTGCCTGCTATGATCTGTGATGCAAATCCGCCGATCATACCTGAAACTGCTGCCGATAAAACTGTAAGGGGTTTTGCCTTAAGTTTGATTGCAACACCGCATCCAATGCCGGCGCCGGTAAGCATCTGAGCTACTTTTCCGATCAGTGTAACATATGTTCCGATTTTACCCGGAATAACTGTTCCAATCTGTAAAATAATGGTTCCGATAATCAGAGTGGCAAAAAGTCCTGTTGCCATTCCGCTTAAACCGTCAATAAAAAATTCTTTCAAAAAATCCTTAAACTTCTTCATTTCCGCACCTTTCCGTTAACTTCAGTTATCAGATTAATAGTTTCAATACACCTTATCATTGAAATTTTCGTTTGTCAAACAAAATATAAGAAAAATAAAGGTTTTTATTTATTCTTGTTGACATTGTATAAAAACTATGATAATTTAGTACCACAAAGTGTTAAACTTTAAAGCGCTAAAGCGTTCAAAATAATTGCCAAACCTTCTATATATAAGAAGACAGGCAAAAGGAGATTTTTATGGATTTTATGAAAATACTTACAGTAGTACTTCTGGTATGCTTCTTTGCACTGATGATCGGTGTAGGCGTTTATTCCAGACGTAGAGCAACCGACGTAAACGGTTTCGTACTCGGCGGTAGAAGCGTAGGTCCCTGGCTTACAGCATTTGCATTCGGTACATCTTATTTCTCAGCCGTAATCTTTGTCGGATATGCAGGACAGTTCGGTTGGAACTTCGGTTTATCAAGTACATGGGCCGGCTTAGGTAATGCATTTATCGGTTCGCTGCTTGCATGGAACATTTTAGGAAGAAGAACACGTGTCATGACACAGCATTTCGATGCAAAGACAATGCCTGATTTCTTCGGAAAAAGATTCGGTTCCAAAACTCTTAAAATTGTTGCATCAATTATCGTATTCATTTTCTTAATTCCTTATACAGCATCACTTTACAACGGTCTTTCAAGCCTCTTCGGTCTTGTATTTGAAATTCCTTACTGGGTAGTAATCCTTGTAATGGCAGTTTTAACCGGTGTATATGTAATCTTCGGCGGATACATGGCAACAGCCATCAACGACTTCATTCAGGGTATCATCATGCTGTTCGGTATTACAGCAGTTATCGTATCAGTTCTCGTTCAGAACGGCGGTCTTGTTGAAGCCATGAAAACACTTTCAACCATCGAAGGAGATGCAGGATGGGCAGGAGCTTATTCCTCATTCTTAGGACCCGATCCTTTAGCTTTACTCTTCGTTGTAATCCTTACATCACTCGGTACATGGGGTCTTCCTCAGATGGTCGGCAAATTCTACGCTATCAAGAGTGAAAAAGATATTCATAAAGGAACCGTTATTTCAACATTCTTCGCAATCGTTGTTGCAGGCGGATGTTACTTCCTCGGCGGTTTCGGAAGACTCTACGCAGATGCAGGCGTTGTTTACAACGCAACAACAGGCAAGCCTTTATTCGATACAATCGTTCCCGCAATGCTCGCTACATTGCCCGACATCGTTATCGCTATCGTAATCGTGCTTGTTCTTTCAGCTTCAATGTCAACACTTTCATCACTTGTTCTGACATCAAGCTCAACATTCACACTCGACGTTATCAAGCCCGCATTCAAAAAAGGCTTAACCGACAAACAGCAGGTATTCATCATGAGACTGTTCATCGTCTTCTTCATCGCAATATCAGCTGTTATCGCAGTTATAAAGGATTCTCATCCTTCAGTAACATTCATTGCACAGATGATGGGTGTTTCATGGGGCGCACTTGCAGGAGCATTTCTTGCACCGTTCCTTTACTCACTCTATTCAAAGAAGGTTACAAAGGCTTCCGCTGCAGTATGCTTCGTTTGGGGCTGCGGTATCGCAATCTTCCAGATGGTAGTTACACTTGCAAAGCTTCCCGTTGCAGACTTCGGTCCTTTCTTCGGATACATCTTCAAGTCCTCAATCAACTCCGGCGTTGTTGCAATGGTCGGCGGACTTGTAATCGTTCCTATCGTAAGCCTGTTTACCAAGAAACCTGACGAAAAGGTTATCACAGAAGCATTCCACTCATACGACAAGACAATCGTTGTTAAAGCAAAAGACAGTCTTGGCGATGATGAGGAAGAAGAAAAGAAAAATTAATTACTCATAAAAGAAATAAAAAAAGCCGTGCACAGTTTTGTGCACGACTTTTTATTTTATGATATTTTAAAAACCTTCTTTAAATGCAAGCATTGATTTGCCTGTTTTATAAAGAAGTACAATCTGCCAGATACTGATAATAAGGGCTAAAACAGATCCTACAAATATAGCAATTCCGCCCAGTGCCGGAATAATGAAAGCCAGAACAACTCCGATTACTACAATAACTACCATAGCAATGTTCATCTTCTTGAAGCCTTCCCAGGAACCTGAAAGATAAGAATTAAACGATGCAACATCATCTTTAATCGCATTAACAAAGAAGAATAATGAAATTAAAAGAACTACCGAACTTGCAAGTGAAGCAAGATTTGCTAACAGTGATAATGATTCAATTTCCCCAAGAACTTCTTTTGCTAAAGATAAACTCTGTCCTAAAATGTAGAGAATTCCGGATGTGAGGTATTTCCCGTCAAACTCTTTCATCGATATCACTACTCCTCCATAAATTAAATTAATAATAAATGCCAGAATAGCAACACCCCATGCCACATACAAAACAATTTGTTCCGATCCACCGTACATAACTGTATAAACAGCGATTACGAGCATCGCAACTACGCTTGCCAAAGCCATTACAATACTTAATATTGTAAGCTTAAACAAAAGCATAACCTTATTTCCCATTACATTTGCCTGACGTTTCAGATACTCATCTCTTTTAGCATCATGTTCGTCATAATAATAGTTTCCGCCTGTTCCGTACACTTCTTTCCTCCTTTTACTTCATGCCATTTTTATAAACCGGAATTAAGATATGCTTCCTGCTCCGGTGTGAGTGTATCTATGTACTTTCCAAGGAAGTTAAGTTTCCTTGTTGCCACATCATTGTCAACTTCTCTGGGAACGTCGATAAGCATTGAGCCAACCTGTCCGTTCTTCTCCACAAGGTATTTAGCACTAAGAGCCTGGATTGCAAAGCTCATATCCATAATCTCTGCAGGATGTCCGTCTCCTGCCGCAAGGTTAACAAGTCTGCCTTCCGCGAGTACGAATACCCACTGACCTGTGGGAAGCTTGTATCCCTGAATGTTCTTTCTCATTTCTTTTGATTCTACGGCATTTGCCTTAAGCCATGCCATATCTATCTCGCAGTCGAAATGACCTGCGTTACACATAATTGCGCCATCCTTGATAACTGCAAAATCTTCTGCATCAATTACTTTGTTACAGCCTGTAACGGTGATAAAGAAATCGCCGACCTTGGCTGCTTCCTTCATGGGCATTACATCAAATCCGTCCATTACTGCCTCGATAGCCTTAACGGGATCTACTTCGGTAACGATTACTCTTGCGCCGAGGCCTTTTGCTCTCATTGCTGTACCCTTACCGCACCAGCCGTAGCCTGCTACAACCACAATCTTGCCTGCAACGATAAGGTTTGTGGTTCTGTTGATGCCGTCCCATACGGACTGACCTGTACCGTAACGGTTGTCAAAGAAATGCTTGCAGTCGGCGTTGTTTACTTTTACCATCGGGAATTTAAGCTCGCCCGCCTTGTTCATGGCTTCAAGTCTGATGATACCTGTGGTTGTCTCTTCGCATCCGCCGATTACGTTCGGAATTAAATCCACAAATTCCGTATGCATCATATGTACTAAATCGCCGCCGTCATCGATGATGATGTTCGGTCCGACTTCAAGTACGCTTCTTATATGTCTTTCATACTCTTCTGCAGTGCAGTCATACCATGCATGAACTTCGATGCCTGCTTTTACGAGCGCAGCAGCAACATCGTCCTGTGTGGATAAGGGATTGGAACCCGTTACATACATATCTGCTCCGCCGGCTTTCAAAACCTTGCAAAGGTATGCTGTTTTTGCTTCAAGATGTACCGAAAGAGCTATCTTCTTGCCCGCAAAGGGTTTTGTCTTTTCAAATTCTCCTTCGAGTGTTCTTAAAAGATCACAGTTTCTCTTAACCCACTCTATTTTCTTTTCTCCGCTTTCATAAAGACTTGCGTCTCTGATTTCACTTGCCATTTTAGTATCCTTTCAGTAATGTATTTTAGATTTGAAATTCCATTCTCTCTCCCGTTCTCGGATGATTGATCTCTAATTTGTATGCCTGAAGCTTTAATTCTTTTATGCCTCTTTTAGCGGTCTCTTCTCTCGATTCATCCGTTCCGTATTTAGTATCTCCTAAAAGAGGGTGTCCGGCATTCGCAAGCTGTACCCTTATCTGATGATGCCGGCCTGTGATAAGCTTTATCTCAAGACTTCCGGGACTCACTTCCCTGTACTCGAGAACAGCCTTCTTCGCATCCTTGTACCTAGGGTCTTTTTCATCCACCCTAAAAGACATATTAGTCTTTCCGTCCTTGTAAATCATATCCTCAAGGATGCCTTCCTTTTGCTCGAACTCTCCCAAAACTTCCGCCTTATAATACTTATCTATCCTTCCTTTCGTAAGGTCGTCCGAAAGCTTAGCCGCCGCATTTTTGTTAAGTGCAAAAAGCACCAGTCCGCTTACCGGCTGATCGAGACGGTTAATAACCGCAAGATATGGATCTTTTTTGCCTTCAGCCGATAACATTTTCTTTATCTCGCTCTCAAGATCCTTCTGCGTAATGTTCTTCGTCTGTACCGGAATTCCCGCGGGCTTGTTAACAATTATTATGTCTGAATCTTTGTATATTACATTCATTACATCTTGAACCTGTAACCAACGCCCCAAAGCGTTTCAATATAGATGGGGTGGCCGGAATCTTTTTCGATTTTCTCACGGATTTTCTTTATATGAACCGTAACGGTTGCAATATCTGTGCCTGCGGGCTCTGCTTTCCAGATTTCACGGAAAAGATCTTCTTTGCCGAATACTCTGTTAGGATTTTCAGCAAGGAAAAGAAGCAGATCGTACTCTTTGCCGGTGAAGGATTTCTCTTCGCCTTCAAGAAATACTCTGCGGGCAAGCTTGTCGATTTTAAGACCGTTAACTTCAATTGTCTCGCTCTCGCCTCTGTGAGCGGAGCCTACGAGACGGCTGTATCTTGCGAGATGTGCTTTTACTCTCGCAACAAGTTCACTGGGAGAGAAAGGCTTGGTCATATAGTCATCTGCACCGATACCGAGTAGCTGAACCTTGTCCCAGTCTTCCTTCTTGGCGGAAACGATAATGATGGGAATATCCTTCTCTTTTCTGATTTCCCTGCAGACTGTCTGTCCGTCGATTTCGGGAATCATAAGATCGAGGATTACAAGATCGTAGTCGCCTTCAAGCGCCATTTTCAGACCGTCTTTTCCGTTTAATGCAACATCGACGGTATAGTTGTTCATTTCGAGGTAGTCTTTTTCAAGTTCCGCAATCGCAAGTTCGTCTTCAACAATCAGTAATTTCATAAACCCACCCTGTCTCTTTCGTTTTAATGGTTAAAGTTTCTAGTTCTCGTCTTCAAAATCGCCGAGCATATTTATAACTTCGTTGTATTTTTCAACTTTTTCTTCCATACCGGTTTCCGAAGTATCGCTTTCTTTTACCTCGGGTTCTTCAGGAAGTTCTTTCTTAACTTCTTCATCTTCATATCCGACATTTTCTATGTCGATATTAATCTGATCGGGCTCCTTGGTGTAATCGGCCATAATTTCGTCGGTGTATTTACGAAGTGTAAAATGAATGGTCAGTCCGACTGAGCCGTCAACCGTTGCCCATATTCTGCCGCCGTGGTCTTCGATAATTTTCTTGGCGATGGAAAGTCCGATACCGTTTCCGCCCTTGTCGGAGTTTCGGGAAACGTCCGAACGGAAGAATCTGTCAAAAATCTTTTCGGTATCTTCTTTTGGGATACCCATACCGTTATCCCTGACATCCACCTGTATATATTCGGCCATATCTTTTATGCGCATTCTGATAACGGAACGCTCGGGGCTCTTGTATTTTACGCTGTTTGAAATGATATTGTGGATTACCTTACTAAGCTGAACAGGATCGGCAAGAACAGCAGTACTCTTTTTGACTCTGTTATCATAAACGAATTTTACGCCCTGTTCCTGCAAATCGAAAATCATTTCCGATGCGCAGTCGCCGAAATATTCGTCCACGGAAATACGTCCGAAGTTGTAGGTAATTTCACGCGCGTCGATTTTAGAATAACCGGTAAGCTCGTTGATAAGAGCATTCAAAGCATTGGCTTTGTTGTAAATGGTCTTGATGTAGCGGTCCATTTTTTCCTCGGTATCCGCTACGCCGTCCATGATACCTTCGACATAACCTCTGATGGAAGTGATAGGTGTTTTAAGGTCGTGCGTGATATTTGCAATCAGTTCCTTGTTCTGTTTTTCCGCTAAGTTTCTTCGGTCTCTGTTTTCCTTGAGCTTAATTCTCATGGATTCGAAATCCTTGAAAAGACCTTCGAATTCACCCTGCTTGGGTCTGATTAAGGATGTGTCATAATCGCCGTTTTCGATGTTATGAAGAGCTTTTTTAAGCTGGTTGATAGGTTTGATGAATCCGTACATAAGCCAGTTGCCAAGTACGATACCTGTTAAAACAATTACGCATAAAATAACTATTATCGCAGAAAACAGGGATTCCGTTGACATTGCATAGCCGGTCTGGCCGTTGACTATTACTTTCTCAACAATCAGAAAGCCGAAAACATGGCGCAGAACCAGATAACTTCCGACCATCAGCGAAGCCGGAACTATAAAAAACAAAACAAATGTAAGTATAAGTCGGGTATTAATCTTCATTGATTTCCCTTTCCGATTTTAATCTGAGGCGCAAGCCCTTAAAGAAATCGGTCAGCATATGAGAACATTCTTCCTCGAGAACGCCCTCGATTTTCTCTACCTTGTGATTGAACTTATCCACGTTAAAAAGATCGAGTATAGAGCCCGCACAGCCTGCTTTGTCGTTCTTGCAGCCTATTACCACCAGGGGAATTCTCGCCTGTACAATAGCACCCGCACACATCTGACAGGGTTCAAGCGTCACATACAAAACACAGTCCTCAAGTCTCCAGTCGCCTGTCTTTTTACAGGCTTTATTTATGGCTGTAAGCTCTGCATGGGACAAAGTGTTCTTGTCTTTTTTACGCTTGTTATAGCCGCGCGCGATAATCTCGCCATCCTTCACAATAACGCAACCGATGGGAACTTCGCCTATCAATGCGGCCTTTTTTGCCTGAAGCATGGCTTTCTTCATGAACTTTTCGTGGTCGTAATCAAATCTCATTAATCGCAAAACGACAAGGGCTGCAAAGAGCCCCTGTCTCCTACTGTACTAAATCTTTTCTGAACACAAGAATAATCTTGGTTCCTTTAGGTTCGGGAAAAATCTTGTGGATTTCATATCCCTTACGTGCATATCTGTTAAGCGTTTCTTCGAAGGATTCAAACTCTTCTTCACCAAGACGGCCTTTTCTCGGTCTGTCTTTTTCAAGCTTGATTGAATCAACGCATTCAACCTTGTAATCATAAAGATTGTCTGCGAGTCTTTTAAGATTGGTATGAATCTCCGAAGTCGTGTTGACGAGACATACTTCAAGAGCATCTCTTAACTCTGCAACAGATGCTTTTTCGAAAATATCCATCTCGACAACTTTGTTTTTCTTAACAATCAGAGTGTCATAGCCTTCGGATAACTCAAGAATTTTCTTCTTGGTGATATCCACGTTTTCGGCTATTCTTCTGTATCCCTTTTCGTCAAGATACGCAAGCGCAACCGCATTAAGGTTATCCTCGTTTTTTTCAAGCCCCGTGTCAATCAGTTCTTCCGTCTCATCAATGTAAGACGACTGGATGTGAGTATTCTTTCTGATCTCATCCAGCATAAGTTTTTTTAAATCTGCCATTTCCCATTCCCCTTTTATATAATTTTTTATTTTTCTGTGCTATAATGTCTCCGGAGGTTTTTTATGAAAATTCACGGATTAAGCAAAACTACACTTCTTGATTTCCCGGGCCATCTTGCATGTACCGTATTTACCGGTCACTGCAATTTCAGATGTCCTTTCTGTCACAACGGAGAGCTGGTTCTTTTTCCCGATTCTGAACCCGGAATCCCCGAAGAAGATTTCTTTGCTTTTCTTGAAACTCGTAAAAACCGTCTCGAAGGTGTCGCAATTACCGGCGGTGAGCCTACCGTAAACGCGGATCTCGTTGATTTTATTAAGAAAATCAAGGAGCGCGATTTACTCGTAAAACTTGATTCAAACGGCACCAGACCCGATATTCTTAAAACTCTAATCGACAATTCCCTTGTTGACTACATCGCCATGGATATCAAGTCTTCCAAAGAAGGCTATCCTTTTGCGTGCGGTCTAAAATCAATGGATCTTTCCGTAATCGAGGAATCCGTAAATCTTCTGATGAATTCCGGTATCGAATACGAATTCAGAACCACTGTCATGAAAGAACTTCATTCCGAAAAAGAATTTCGCGCTATCGCCGAATGGATAAAAGGCTGTTCTGCTTATTATCTTCAGTCTTATCGTCCTTCCGAAACACTGCTTGCGCATATGATGGATGACGATTTTAAGGCTTCCTTCCCTACAGTTTTTACGCCTTACACTAACGAAGAACTGAAGGGTATTCGCGATATGCTTATTTCTCTCGGAGTAAATACGTCTTTAAGAGGTATCGCTTAAATCTTTTGATTTTCCTCTACAAACTTAACGTAATTAACGACCATCAGAGCAATTCTGAAGGTTAATGCGTCGTTAAATTCCCTTACATCAAGTCCCGTAGACTGTTTTAATTTTTCTATTCTGTATCCTAACGTATTTCTGTGGATATATAATTTTCTCGCTGTTTCCGAAACGTTGAAGTTGTTATCAAGGAATGCATTTACGGTACTGATAACTTCCTCATCAACCTCTTCAGGCAGTTCGTCGCCGAATACTTCATCCACAAATATCTTGCAGAGATTAACCGGAAGCTGATAAATAAGTCTGCCTATTCCGAGTGAATTGTAAGCCATAATGGTCTTTTCGGAATAAAAGATTGCTCCGACATCGAGTGCCATTTTTGCTTCTTTGTATGACTGTGATAAAAGACGTAAATCTTCAACCACTGCTCCGTAAGCCACTCTGGTTTTTATCATGACTTCGGTATTTAAAATCTCTTCCACGCACTTCGCCATATCTTCGATATTGTCGAGGTCTTCGTCCTCACCGAGTGTGTGAATAAGAATGATGTTTTTATCATCAACACTGACCGTAAAATCGCCTTCCTCGGCAAATGCACTCTTTAAGGCCTGCATTGCTTCGGGAGATTTTTCTCTGGAAACTTCAACCACATACACAATTCTTTTAGCATTGTGCGAGATACCGAGTTTCCTTGCGCGGTTGTAAATATCAACTGATAAAAGATTGTCCAGTAAAAGATTCTGGAAATAAATCGTGGTGTCAAACTGCTCTCTGTAAGCAACCAAAAGATGCGTCAGTTCGTTGGTACAGATCTTTCCGTAAACGTAAGTGTCCGCAGGATTGCCTTTTGCTGCAAGTACGAAAACCGGTTCGTCCTCGTCCTTAATCTTAAACAAAGTCACATCGCCGATTATCTGGCTGTCTGCCTTTGATGAGAAAAACTCAACCATAGCCTCGGTGTTGGGAATCTCTTTGCTGGTCGCTGCCATTAAAAGACCCTGTCCGTCAACTACGAAAAAGTCGGTCTTGGAAATTTCTTTTAATTCATCAATACTGGTTTTGATAACCTGTTTTGTAATCATTCTTACTCCTAAATACTACTTGAAGAACGGGAACCAGCTCTTCTTGTTGTCCTCGGGTTTGCCTAAAACTTCCTCGGCAACTTCCCATGCGGATTTCTTGGGTTGCTTTTCTTCCGGCTCTGCCTTTGCGGCTTTTTCCTTATTCTCGGAAGCTTTTTCTTTCTTTGCGTCAGGCTCTGCTTTTACAGCATCCTTGGCTGCAGCCTTATCCTTTGAATCATCGGATTTCTTTTCAGACTTATCTTTAGCCGCATCCTTAGCTTCTTTCTTGTCATCGGCTTTGCCTTCTGCTTTAGCGCTGTCCTTGGCATCAGCTTTGCCTTCTGCTTTAGCGCTGTCCTTGGCATCAGCTTTGCCCTCAGATTTTGCTTCTGCTTTGGCATTATCCTGCTTGGCATCTGCCTTGCCTTCGGATTTTGCTTCTGCCTTTGTGCTTTCCTGTTTAGCATCGGCTTTAGAGTCTGACTTTGAACCCTCAGCTTTACTTTCAGCTTTAGCACCTTCCTTTGCAGCTTCAGCCTTGGCATTTTCCTTCTTTGTGCCTTCTGCTTTTGCCTCTTCGGCCTTTTCAACGCTCTTCTTTTCAGGCTTCTCTTCCTTTACGAGCTCTGCCGCATCGGCTTTCTTAGCCTTGCTTTCAGCCTTATCTTCAGCTTTGCTCTTAGCTGCATCGGCTTCCTTAACTGTTTCAGGATATACCTTGTCAACCATGTTTTCATCGCTGACAGGTGTTCTCTTTAAACCGTTCTCGGTAAAGATTGCTTTAAATACACACGCGGATTCTGCGGGAAGTTTAACTTTAATCTTTCCGTCTTCCGCTTTGATGGTTACAGTATTAAACGAAAATCCGTTTTGGTCGGTGAAGGCGATTCTCTGCATTGAAGCATTTTTCGGAACGCCGATTCGCCATGTCTGAACTTCTTTTTCGATTTCGTGGTCATTGTTGTTAACGACAACGACTATCTGCTCTTCTTTGTCGAATCTTCCGTAAGCAACGTAGTTGTAGTCTTCGCCGAGGTTCATGAGTGAACCTGTTAAAAGAACCGTATTGAGCTTATGGACTCTTATCATCTGCTTGTGGAACTCGATGAGCTCTCTGTCTTCGTGTCCCCACGGATATGTTCTTCTGTTGTCGGGATCGGTGAATCCGCAGACTCCGGCTTCGTCTCCGTAGTAAATCGTCGGAGCTCCGGGCCATGTCATCTGCATTACAACGGCTTCTCTGAATACGGCTTTGTTAACGCCTTCTTCGGCTGCTTTTGAGCCGAGTGTGTGAAGTCTTCCGACCTTTTTATTTGTTCTGGTTAAAAATCTTGAATGATCGTGGTTACTTAATTCATTCATTGAAACCTGAAGAGATGAGTTCGTAAAATTGGTACCGTGATGTGTCATTGCACCCCAGAAACTCTCTGCGTTTCCGAGCAAATCTTCTCTGTAGTCGTCGGAATGTTTCTGCATGCCGGTTAAAAACCAGGTAACGGGCTCCATAAAAGCATCATAGTTCATGACGCTGTCCCATTCGTCGCCCTGCAGCCATTCTCTCGAATATCCGTAATGCTCTGCGATAATAACCGCATTGGGATTTGCAAGCTTAACAGATTTTCTGAATTCTTTCCAGAATCTGTGGTTGAACTCGGGTGAATGTCCTAAGTCTGCTGCCACGTCCAGTCTCCAGCCGTCAGCATTGTACGGAGCGGAAACCCATTTGCGGCCGACCTTCATGATATAATCGGTCAGTTCTCTGCTGCCTTCATAATTTAACTTAGGCAGTGTATCATGTCCCCACCATCCGTCATAGCTCGGATTGTAAGGCCAGCAGTCATCTTTGTGGAATCTGAAATAATCCTTGTAAGGGCTGTCTTCGGATATGAATGCGCCCTTTTCGTAGCCTTCCTGCTCTTCGTATATTCTTTCCCTGTCGAGCCATTTGTTGAACGAACCGCAGTGGTTGAATACACCGTCAAGGATAACTTTAATACCTCTCTTGTGTGCTTCTTTTACGACCTTGGCAAAAAGTTCGTTGCTTGCTTCGAGGTTCTTTTTATTTGTAACACGATTGATATATCTGGTGGCGAAACGGTTTTCTTTCTGACCGTCTTTTAAGAGCTCGCCTTCGTCATCAACGATTTTGCCGATATGGGGATCGATGTAATCGTAGTCCTGAATGTCGTATTTGTGGTTTGAGGGCGATACGAAAAGAGGATTGAAGTAAATAACGTCGATACCGAGATCCTCGAGATAGTCCATTTTGTCGAGTACGCCCTGTAAGTCACCACCATAAAATTCACGAACGCCCATCTGTGCGGGATATTTTTCCCACTCGGTAACCTGTTCGGAATAACCGTCGAGATATGTGTACTCGTTGGTAAGAACGTCGTTTGATTTATCGCCGTTATAAAATCTGTCCACGAAAATCTGGTACATAACGGCGCCCTTGGCCCATGTGGGCGTCCTGAATCCTGCGATAAGACGGAAGTTGTAGTATTCCTGAACGTCTTTGGAAATTCCGCGCGAATTAAAATAACACATAACCTTACCGGCTATGATCTGAAAGCAGTATCCGAATATCTTTTCATCCATTGTGATGACACACGAATAGTAATCAAACAGTGCGTCAACTTCGGTTTTGACCATCTCAACCGATTTGCTGCCTGAAATAAGAAATACGGCATCCACATTATTTTTCGCAGTCCTGAATCTGACTGTAACTTTTTCTTTAAAGCGGGGCTCCGCAGGAGTGACATAGTCCTGCGTAGTATCCGAGAACAGAGCCTGTTTGTTAAGCACAGGTCTCATATTGAGAATGTATTGAAATCTATCCTGAATCTTGTTTCTGTCTTCTATGTTCATACTGCACCCCATAGCAAATACATACATAGAATATTGTATCTCTTTTAGGGCTTTTTTTCAATAAAAAAGGCAGTCGAAACTGCCTTTTTATCTATTTAATTTACTTTAGAATTACAGTCTCTCTTTCTTCTCGATATCGAGGAAATATTTGTATGTGTCAACTGTAAGTTCGCCGCAAGCTTCTTCGTCACACGCGATGATAGCACCATTGTGCATCTGAAGTGCTGAGCATGTCCATTTCTGGCTTACGCTGCCTTCAACTGTTGCTGCAAGTGCTCTGGCTTTGTTGTGACCTGAGATAAGTACGAGAACTTCTTTTGAATCGGTAACGGTTCCGATACCAACTGAAAGTGCCTGTGCGGGTACTTTTTCGGGATCGTTTCCGAAGAATCTGGAGTTAACGATACGTGTATCTGTTGTAAGATCTCTTACACCGGTACGTGATGCGAGTGATGTGTAGGGTTCGTTAAATGCAAGATGTCCGTCTACACCGATACCACCCATAAATAAATCGATTCCGCCGTAAGATGCAATCTTCTTTTCATAATTTGCACACTCTTCTTCGGGATTGTCTGTCATACCGTTAAGAATGTTGATGTTTTCAGGCTTCATGTCAACAAGGTGATTGAAAAGATTGTCGTGCATGAAATACCAGTAGCTCTGGTCATGATCCTTAGGAAGGCCGAGATACTCGTCCATATTGAATGTAACAACATTAGCAAAAGATACTTCGCCTGCCTTGTTCATTCTTACAAGCTCTTTGTAAACACCGATGGGTGAAGAACCTGTGGGAAGTCCGAGAACAAAAGGTCTGTCTTCCTTGTGTGCATTGATTTTGGCTTTGATATACTCTGCAGCCCACTTGCACATCTTATCATAATTATCCTGAATTACTACTCTCATATAAAAATCTCCTTATCTGCTGAATATTTGGAATTTATTACAGTGATAAGAGAACCTCTGTTACGGTGTTGATTCCGTTTTTTCTTTTCTCTCTGACGACGCACTAATTCATGTAAATGAATACGCCGTGACAGCATCCGCCGAGTCTTTCGATAACTGCCAACCCTCGTCACCCTTTCGGGCCAGGCGCTAACATCCTCTTTGGTCCTTCTGCCCAAATTTAAGGAAGTTTTACTATATAAAAAATCAAATAATCCTACTCGATTTTTTCATAAAACAGTTCAAAAATCAAGTCCTTTAACGATTCTTCATCGACATAGAATTCCTCATAACCCTCTTCGTTCTCCACAGTTTCGCCGGAAAGCGTATAGATGTTTTCCGTATCAAACTCATAATTTACGCAAGTGGTTGCAAGGTATGAAATTCTTGATGAATCCAGATTTGTTACCGTATATTCGCTTAAAACATCCAGAAGTTTTACGGGGAATGTGGCATCTTCTTTGGTCTTATCCAGAATCTTTGCAAACATGGCGCTGATATACTGCTTCTGCCTGGCCATTCTGGATTCAACGGAATTGAAACTCTTAACATCCCTGTACTGGACATATATTCTTGCATCGTCGCCCTTTAACGTAATAATTTTTCCCTGGCTGTTCTTAAGTTCTTTGGAACCTTTCGGAATGTTTTCCAGTACCTCGACTTCCACTCCGCCCATAAAATCATTAAGTTCGGCTACACCGTTAAGCTCGAGCGAATAATAACCGTTTATCTGTAAGAAATTGAAAAGTTCAGAAACCGCTTCGACCTGTCTTTCGCAGCTGTCTTCATGACCGGTTCCGTAGCCGTGAGCAAGGCAGATTTGTTTAACTTCGGTATCAATGAGCTCTCCGTCTTTGTTGTAAACTTCCATCTCCGCCATGGCATTTCTGTTTACATTTATGAGGTTGACCTTTTTTGTTTTATGATTGACAACCATCAAAATCAGGGCATCCGCCTGTCCGCCCTTCTGATAATCCGTCACTTCCTCTTCATCCACAAGGTCATCCCTGTGGTCGATTCCCATGAAAAGAAATGTCATTACATCGGGATTGAAAACGTATTTTCCACCCTTGTAATTAATCGATCCGTCATCCTCGATGTCTTCCTCGGGAATAATTTCGTTAATCTTTATTTCTCTTTTATTTTCAGCGTAAAGTTCTTTCTTTCCGTGCCCTCTGAAAACGAAAAAAGAAATAATTAAGCCGCCCGCTATTACGGCAAGTAACAGCAGAACGGCAATTACGATTCTTTTAATATTCGGTTTTCTTTTCTTTTTATCTGCACTCATCCAGTAAAACTCCCTGAACCAGATATCTGTTTGAAGGAACGTTTTTTATACAAGTCGATAAAGTAAGCATTTTTGTTTCGGGAGTAAAATCATATCCCCTGGTATTGTCTCTGGGTCCGTCAAAAGCCACAACGCCGTTTAAATAATCAACCCAGGTCTCGTCATCCCAGATATGGGTGGCAAGAATGTGAAGGTTGCTGCCTTCATAAGCCGCAACAATTTTATATACCAGAATGTCGTCCGGCATATAAATGAACACATACTGAACTTCCTCAAAAACAGCCGGATCCTCGAGTCTGTGAAGCGACGAAAATCTCTTGTCGTCTCTCATGTTGTGACCGTACACAACAGTCATTCTGTCCATAAAATCAGTATTGTTGTAGGTCGGTTCGGTATAAATACCGCCGGGATATCCCGCCGTTCCGTCAAGATTGTGGTTAAGATAATACGCATCGTCATCAGGGTGCTGAACTATCGGATCGTCCACATCAAGATTGGGAATGTAAATCCACGCATAAATATCTTTATTTACGGTTTCTTTTAAGTTGTCAAAGTCAAGAGTCTTGTCAGGCACTATGATTCCGTAGGTCTGAAGGTATCTTTCCTTCTTTTCCTCCATAGTGCATTCGGACCAGTCTTTTACGGGCTCTGCCGTTTCTTCGACTTCTTCTCCGCTCTCCTTGGGTGTGATGACGCTAATCTGAGAAGTATCTATAATTACGGGGTTTGAAGTGTCCGCACCGTCATTTACAATATCTCTGAGTTCCTGATTTCTCTTGTTGGCAGTTACTCTGCTGACATAGCGAAGCACAAGGAAACTTGCACTTAAAATTGCAACAATAATCAGGAATATGCTGAATCCCAGCCATACTTTATTTTTGTCGTTTTTCCCTTTTTCCATAAATTTCTCCTGTGGCGAAAACTCGCAGAATCATTATTTCGGTGAGAAAAGTCGCACCTTAATATTATACAACTCGTATTCTTGTGTGTAAAGAATTATGATTGCAAAAAGGATACCTGATTTTCAGGTATCCTTCTTTTATGATTTTAATTCCTGTTATTACGCTGTTTTTAATCCGTAAACGGACCTGCAATCACCTTAAGTTCACGTCTGTTCCCGAAGAAATCCATATCAAAGTAAATGTCGCTTCCGTCGGGATTTTCATACTTTTGCTCGGGCTCGAATGCCATTCCAAGTGTCTTGGTGGAAATCAAATCGCAGGTTTTGGGAAGATAATCAAACAAATCGCTTTCAATCTCCCATCTGTCGCCGTCGATTTTAAGGTTGATTTTGACGTCATGCTCGTTATCTACGAAGGCATCCTTTTCCTTATTGCAGGGCTTCGCGCCGTTAAAATAAGCATTTCCGCCGGTCCATACGGGCAGAGGCAGATAATATCTGTCGCTTAATTCCGAACCCATTCCGCAATAGCCTTCGAACATTGCTTTCCATTCCTCTTCGGTCTGATAATCGTTGTAAGGAATGGTTCCGACTTCCATATTTCCGTCGTCCCACTCATCATTTTCAAAGCCTTTGCAGATTTCTAACATCTGCTCACGTATCTTTCTCTGGACGAAAACGTTATTGTAAAAACGCATGTCGCCGTGAAGAATGGTCATAAATCCCGCAATCTCTGTTCTGTGAGGCACGTGATAAGGTGTATATCTCGGTGATTTCATGGTCTTGGCGCCGTTATCCACACCTCTTCCGACAGCTGTTAATGAGCCTGCAATCAGATTGTGCACGAATGCAACGCCCTGTGTCGGCAGTTTACATGCTCTGTCTGATAAAAGAATGTTGTTGTCAATCAATGTCGGTCCGTGACTTACTTCGATGAAAATATCTTCACCGAGTCCGAGGTTTGCAAGATTTTCTTTTCGTAAAAGATAATCATAAGGCAGTGCATTGTCGTGGAAAAGATTCTGTGTAACTCTGGTTCCCTGTGCCTGCCAGTCAAGCCAGAGGCCTCTGGTGCAGTGATGGAAATGATTTTTGCGGATAATAACATCGATGGCCGCATGCATCTTGATTCCGCCTATTTCCGCGCCCGCAAGGTTCTGCTTGTTGTTTATGTTGTGAATGTGATTGTTCTCAATGATCGAGAATACACCGCCGAGATGTCCGACGATACCGGTCTGTCCGCAATCATGAATATTGTTGTTTCTTATTATGTGGGAACCGATTCTGTCTTTATTCCAGCCCTCAATCTGAGCCTGGCAGATGCAGTCACGCTCGGTCTGGGTACCGTCTTTATATTTCCATTTAAGCCACTTGTTATCGTTGTTGCGCTGGAGGTATTTACCAAGCGAAATACCCGAGCACTTCGACTCAAATATATCGCAGTTCTCTATGATCCATCCCTTTGACCAGTGAGGACCGATCATACCGTCCTGATATGCCGTGGGAGGAGCCCACTGCGTAGCGGCCTTACAAACTGTAAAACCGTCGAGTGTGATATAACCGATGCCCTCTTTTATGGGGTAAAAACAATTCTGTCTGACGGTAATTTCCGTAACGGCATATCTCGGATCAATCTCCTGAAAGTTAGCAAAAATAACCGTCTTATCGTCTTCCTGCTTGGTAAACCACGTATAAACGGTAAAATCCTTGTCCCATGAAGATAAGTTTTCCTTGGGATTTACAACATCCTCGTACTTTGTGACTTCGTACATTGATTTGCCGTTTAAAAAGACATCTCCCGTATGGGCCGTGAAATTGGCATCAAACCAGTCGCCGGATACTAGAGTGGTAAACGGATTGTATTTGCCGAAATAAGAATTGTCATAAACGGTTTTCCAGACATGCGGTTCAACTTCTTCCCAGTCATTGACACGGTCTGCGCCGGTAATTATCGCCTTTAACCTGTTCTGTGCACGATACGTAATTCTTGCGTAATCTCTTCCGGCATTCTTCGGATTGACATGCTCTCGGTAAATTCCGTCGGCAACAATTACTTCATCCCCCGGCATCGCTATTTCGGCTGCTTCCGAAATCGTCATAAAAGGAGCACTCTGCGATCCATCCCCTGATACATCAACATTACAATTCACATAGTACCTCATAAAATATCCTCCATTTTCAGTATCTATATCATATATCGGCTCTTCTATGGTTCACTATAACACAGCCACTATAATAAATCTTATCATTTTCTTGGTTTTTCTTATCATTTTTTGTGAAATAAAGCACTCTTACGCGCGTTTGGGGCTTTTCTTGCTTTGGGCGCGTAGTCTTCGGCTTTCGCCGGCTTTACTTTACGCGCGTTTGGGGCTTCTCTTGCTTTGCGCGCGTAGTCTTCGGCTTCTGCCGGCTTTACTTTACGCGCGTTTGGGGCTTCTCTTGTTTTGCGCGCGTAGTCTTCGGCTTCTGCCGGCTTTACTTTACGCGCGTTTGGGGCTTCTCTTGCTTTATGCTCGTAGTCCTGGCTTTCGCCGGCTTAACTTTACGCGCGTTTGGGGCTTCTCTTGCTTTATGCGCGTAGTCCTGGCTCTCGCAGTTTGTCTTGCGTTCGAATCCCTTGGCTTGCCGGGGCAGACGGAGGGATTCCCACCGGCGGCTCGGCCGCCTTTCAGGCCGGCTACGGCACGAAAGCTCCACCGGAGCTTTCTAAACTGCTTCGCAGTTTGTCTTGCGTTCGAACCCCTCCGTCTAGCGCGCATAAAAAAAGGAATGCCGTTGCATTCCTTTTTTGCGCGCAGACGGAGGGATTCGAACCCTCGTGACCCGGAGGTCAAACGCATTTCGAGTGCGCCCCGTTATGACCGCTTCGATACGTCTGCATGTATAGTGCCGGGCTCACCTGGAGCGCGGCACTTTTCTTTTATGATTGTGACGACTTTCCTATTTTACCAAACTTGCTGTCTGTCTTGCAATAGCCAATTCTTCGTTTGTAGGAACTACCATAACGGTTACTTTGTCGCCTTCATTGGAGATGATTGCTTCGTCACCGTGAACATTGTTCTTGGACTCATCAATGCTTGCTCCGAGGTAGCCGAGGTACTTGCCGGTCATGGAACGAACTCTACCGTCGTTCTCACCGATACCTGCTGTAAATGCGATAACGTCAACGCCGTTCATTGCTGCTGCGTAAGCACCGATGTACTTTGCAACTCTGTATGTGTATGTTTCAAGAGCCATCTTTGCACGTGCATTGCCTGCATCCATTGCTGCGGATAAGTCTCTGAAGTCTGAAGATACACCTGACATTCCTTCAACACCGGACTTCTTGTTCATGATGGTGTTGATTTCGGAAATGGAAAGATTTTCTTTCTTTGAGATGAACTCGATGATGGCGGGATCGATATCGCCACATCTTGTACCCATGATAAGACCTTCAAGAGGTGTAAGGCCCATGGATGTGTCTACGCACTTGCCGTGGTCAACTGCAGAAATACTTGCACCGTTTCCTAAGTGGCAAACGATAATCTTTAAATCTTCTCTTGTCTTGCCGAGGATCTCTGCAGCTCTTGCAGATACGAAATCATGGCTGGTTCCGTGGAATCCGTAACGACGAACTTTGTATTTCTCATAATATTCATAAGGAAGTCCGTACATATATGCTTTCTCGGGCATTGTCTGATGGAAAGCTG
>JAEEGK010007212.1_pt1 | contig 26516 bp, 20 predicted proteins | sample 8958771 | NCBI WGS metagenome assembly JAEEGK01 (sample SAMN16246547, study PRJNA631951) | gut metagenome | biome: gut microbiome; feature: rumen; material: SC-attached | host: Bos | place: Iran: Karaj | collected 2018-10 | reverse complement strand
TTGGCGACAAGCCTTTTAACGAGTACACGCCCGAGGAAGATTTTATCCTCGGAGTGCTTTTGGGCTACGACAAAATTCAGGAGTGCAACCGTTATTTGCACCTTTGCGAAAAACAACGAGTATTGAAAAAGACGGCGTAAAAAAATGGACAGAAAATCAAAAATTATCACGTTTTGGGTGTTGACAATCTGTGGATTTTTGGCACACACAATAACGGACGCAATGCCCGCATTTTGGGGCGAGAGCATTGCCGCAATGCAGCCTCCGGCATCAACGGGGATGATTGCTTTTATGATGATAGTCAGTTACTTGATACCTGTAATTGGCATTTTGCTTACGATTTACGGAGGCAAAATTTGCAAGACCATCAACGCCGTTTTGGCGTGTATAATGGCGGTGTTTACGGTGTTCCATCTGAGCGAATTGATCCAAGAATTCAACGCCGCACAACTCACGATAATGCCGATGATGTCCGTCGTGGCTATCATAATGGCGAAAGAATCGCTCAAAATGAGGAAAGAATAGATTGGGCGGTGAGGTAATTGCTAACTTGTTGAAAGTCTTGTGTTTAAGCATAGTCAATACACCTTTCTGAGGTTTAATTTTTGCTGATTATACACCTTTCTGAGGTTTTGTGCAAGTTTTTGAGGATGTTTTTTGCCGTCAAAAACAGGAAAATCGCGATAGCACTTCCGAATTAACAAAAAAAATGCTTTTTCGGAAGTAGTATCGCGATTTTTTATATCTTGCGTCAAATACAAGTAGTACCGATGGATGATTTTTTTATAGAAGATTGAAGTTGTAATTTTATAATTTGTAACGAGTTACAAAAGGCTTGTAAAAAAAGTAAAAAAATATTTCTCAAAAAATTTGGATTTTATAAAAATTTGTTTTTAACTTTGGAACGTCGAAAGACAAGAGTCGTGGACGTAAGTCCGCAGCCGACGAAATAAGCGATTATTTATTGGAAGTTGTACTGTAATCTCTTAGCGAAACCTTGGAACGTGTAGCACAATGAAAAGAGAATTGCAGTACAGCGACCGGCTCAATATTAGAGCGCGTGGTTTGTATCAATTGTATTTTCTTTTCGGGTTTTCCAAGGACCTTCGCTAAAAGTACAGTTGAACGCAGACCACGCTTTCTGCGTTTATAGAAATCCTTCCAAGACAAATACTGAAATGTATTACTAAACAAGATAAACAATGAAAAATCAGGATTTCGAGAAAAAAATCGGAGACGGATTAGAGCAACTTGGCAACAGTCTTGTTAACCTTGCTGATACGGTTATTCAAAAATTGGACGGTTTCCTGAATAACTTTGCATTTCCGACTGTAAAAGGTAGTTATGAAGACAGGCTTGTTGCTTACTTCGTTGCCAAAGCCGACAAAGAAAACGTATCTGATTTGACAATGCAGAACGTATTCAATTGGATTGATGACAATTATCCGAAGTTGTCCGATGCTGACAAGGTTTACATTGTGAAAGGAAACAATGTTGACAACGGAATAGTCCTCTGTGTCTTTTTCGGACAAGACGATGAGGTCTTCATCAATGAAGAGCATCCCAAAAAATGTTTCATCACATCAGGTCTTAATGATGAGATGAAACAGACATTCAACGACAACAATGTATGTGTAATCCCCCTAAACAAATAAAAAATGGCATTTTGGACAGAAATATGGACTGCGGCAATGCAAGTGAAGGACAGTTTCATTAGTGTAATGAAGACAATCGGCGAGGTGTTGATTGACGCAATCTTTGCAATCGGTCGTAAGATTTTCGAAATAGTCACCCATTTGTATCAATGGATTGACGAGTTCATCGACCGTGGTCAACTAAAACGCGGAGATGAAACTACTATGGTGCCGCCTAAGGACACCGAAGAGTTCATTAAATCTCTTCGAGATAGAGGCAGAACGACATTACCTCCGTACACACCGGGAACAAAACGGTCTCTGATTGTTGGTAGCGATGCTAACGGCACAGTGAAAGTTGCTCAAATTTCTTCCACTGAAAGTGGATTCGAGTCAAAAATTCAAGATTCCTTCGACAAGGGCAACCTTGTAGTAACACCAATTTCCTAAAAAAATGGGCAAAATAATTTTGGGTACGATGTTAACCGTTTGCGCTGTGTTGTGCGTTGGTTACATCATTCACCGCAAGAACAAGGAAAAAGAGAATGGCAACAATCAGAATGTCAAAGATGTCCTCAAATTGCAGGACATCTTTGATTGGATTGATGTGGCTACTCGGGACATCGCAAAGAATGGCGATTCTAAACTCGAAGCAAACATACTTCCTAATGATGCGTCACAAGAACTCACCAAACTGAACGACAAAAGGGTCTATGTTGCGCTGATTAAAGACGGTGAAAAAGTATTGAAAACCAAGACTTTCTACGCCAAGTCAGTTGATGTAGATTTAGAGTCGCTTAAAAAAGGCAACATAGTAGTTATCCCAATCAAATAATTTACTATGATATTCAGCGGCATACTTATTGGCGTGGGATTGGGCTTGGTAGTGTCGGCGATTGTAATATCCGTTTACCACCTTACCGCAAAACGGATAAGAGAGCGCGTAAAAAACGAAATACCAGAAGCCGAATATGTTGAAATCCAAAAACTGATGTCAGGCAAAAACAAAACAGTTTTACCTACATACAAGGCTAAGGCGTACAACAAGCAAGGGACGAAAATCCGCGACATTGAGTTCAAATACAAAACAAGCGATTATTTCTATAACCGTGAAAAAATATACGTATAATGAAACCCATAATAAAAATTGTCTATAACGGTGCAGGGACTTTGATTGATATGTCTCTGAAAGGCAAGGAGTTTCAGAGTGTTATTGAAAAGGAACTGACAGACAAAAGGTACGAAAAAATTATTTCGTGTCCGTTGCAGTTGTACATAACGCTTACCTTGAACCCTTCAACAGAAATCCTGACGAAAGCGTATCAGCAAGACGGCGGCGTGTATGTTGAAGTGTCGCCAAGTTTACAGGGCGATGGCAATATTTATTCGCTCCAACTTGGATTGAGTAGGATTAAACCACCCGAAGGCGTCGAAAATGTTTTGATTCACATTGACGACAGAGAAAAGCCGAGTAATACTATGGACGACGACGGCAATTCTGATGAATTGAAGTACATTGCCGTTACGCCCGGTGAAGTTTTGGACGATATAGTTTTGCCCGAAACTGTATTGCACAAACTTATGCGCGCATCCAAAATTATCAAAAACAGAGATGTGATTTTGAATACTTTGGGTTATTCCAAAGTTGACAAAAACATCAAGAGCATCATCTGTTTTTATGGCCCCGCAGGAACAGGCAAGACCAAAACCGCTAAGGCGATTGCTAATTTTCTGAACAAGAAAATTGTGATTTCAAGTTATGCACAAATCGAATCAAAATATGTCGGAGACGGTGCGAAGAATTTGCGCAAAATATTCGAAGACACCACGAAACAGGATGCTGTCTTGTTTATGGATGAATGTGATTCGTTTCTGAGCAAACGCATCGAAAGTACCGACAGCGGCTCAGATAAGCACTATAACAGAATGTCAAACGAGTTGTTCCAATTGTTGGAAGACCACACGGGTTGCATAATTTTTGCGACCAACTTATTGACAGACATCGACAAGGCTTTTAAATCACGAATCGTAGATTCTATCCATTTTCCATTGCCTGACAAAGATTGTCGCGTCAAGATTTTGCAGAAAATGGTTCTGCCCAAAATCATTGAATCGGTATTCCCTAACGAGGAAGATTTGGGAAAATTTGCGGAAGAGTTAGACGGCTTTTCGGGCAGGGATATTCGCAAAAGCGTATTGATTACGCTTGCAGAAATTTCTGATGAAGTGGTAGAAAAAGGATTGGAAAATGTTGTTTGGACTTTGGAGAAGTTTCGTGTTGGTTTTGATGATGTCCGCAATACATTTTCAGGCGATACAGACAATTCTGAATCTATTCCTCTTGACGAATTGCAGGGATTTTTGGACAAGAAAAAGTTCCGTCAGAAACAATTTGAATTGGCGAAACACGCCGTTTTAGTTGATGAAGGCATTGACGACAGAGAGTATCTTTTGTTGCAAGATTTATCACAGCAATTGATGAACGTTGAATTGGACAATAAGGATGTTTCTCCTGAAATGGATTTGCCCGAAATCTGTGATGGTATTGCAGACGTAAACCAAAAGCGCGTCCTTGTTGATACAGCCATCAGAGTTGTTGCAATTGACGGCGAATTTTCTGACAATGAGAAACAGTTCATATCGAAATTGTGTGGTCTATTGGGATTTTCCGATGAAGAAACAAGCAATTTCGTTGTCTATGGGGAAACAATGGCTAATGCTTATTCGCATTGGATTAAAGCCATCGAAACGCCTGACAAAAAAACTGTTTGATTTTTACAAATACGTTTGCGAAAGATATTTCGCTGAAAAAGCGAGAGTGAAAAGTGATTCATTCTCGCTTTTTCGTGTTGACTTGTATTCACCATCTTCTAAGAACCGTTGCTTGGGTAACGTGACGATTTAATTTCCAAAGGTGCGTTTTTCGACTATAAGAAAATCGCACTGCATTTATTTAGGTAACTCATTGTAAAACTTGCGTTTAAGTTCCATAAAATCACTATTTCAAGGGTTACACATACTTCGTTTTCCCACAATTTCAAGGGTTACGGATGTGCAAAAATATCACGATTTCAAGAGATACGCAAATATTTTTTACATTTTTTTCGCTGCGTTGATCCGTTTTTTTCACTTTCAATCTATCCTCCTCATCGCCCCCATACTTATCGCCACCGTTGAGGCATTGTGCAGCAGTGCCGCCATCGACGGCGAGATGATGTTTGCCAAGCCGCCGAGGATAAGGAGCGAATTGACGCCGATGATTGCGTTGTTGTTGCCCTTGATGCGGCGTTTGAGGTTGTGACCGATTTTCATAAGTTTTGGCAGCGACGACAGGCCATCGTCAGGCAGCATAATGTCGGCGGTCTGACCCGCAATCGACGACGCTTTGCCCATCGCAATGCCAATGTCGGCGGCGGAGAGCGCAGGCGCGTCGTTGATGCCGTCGCCAACCATTGCAACCGTGCGGCCTTCCGCCTTCATTTGTTTTACGTAGGCAACTTTTTGGTCGGGCAGGGTCTGCGCGTAAAACTCCGTGATGCCCGCCTCGCGAGCCACAGCCTGAGCCGTTTTTTCGCCGTCGCCGGTAATCATAACGATGTGTTTGACGCCCGCCTGTTTCAAAAGTTTGATTGCTTCTACCGAATCTTGACGGATAAAATCTTTGATGGCAATTAGTCCTGCAAGTTCCTCGCCCTCAGAAAAATAGAGGATAGAATCGCCCGTCGCGCCAAGTTCGTCGATGTATTTTTGAGCCTCGGAAGTGAGGGGGATTTTTTCGTCGTCAAAGATGAAATGCGCCGACCCGATGCGGAGTTTTTTGCCGTTGATGGACGATGCAACTCCGTGAGCCAAAACGTATTCCACTTTTGTGTGCTCCTCCTCGTGAACAAGGTTCCGGTTTTGCGCCTCCAAAACCACCGCCCGCGCCAACGAGTGCGGAAAATGTTCCTCCAAACAAGCCGCCATTTTCAACACCTCGTTTTCGTCGCGGCCGCCCAATGGAATGATGCGCGAAACCTTTGGCGTTGCCTCGGTCAGCGTTCCCGTCTTGTCAAAAACAAACGTGTCAACCTCGGAAATAAGTTCCAAGAATTTTCCGCCTTTGACTATGATGCCGTTTTGCGCGCTGTCCCGCATTGCCGAAAGCACGCAGATTGGCGCGGAAAGTTTCATCGCGCACGAGTAATCCACAAGCAAAGTTGACATCGCTTTTGAGAAATTTCCCGTGGCAAAATATGTGCCGGCGGCAAGCAAAAAGTTGTATTTAACCAAATGATTTGCAATGCGTTCAGCGTTGACTTGCGATGCGGCTTTCAATGCTTGCGAATTGTCAATTAACGATACAATTTGGTTGATTCTTGTCTCTTTCCCGGCGGATTTTACGCTCACAATTATTTCGCCGTCCTCTACAATCGTGGATGCAAAAACGCCCGAACCTTCCTTTTTTTCCACCGCTAATGGCTCGCCCGTCATCGACGATTGGTTGACCATTGCCAATCCGCTCACAACTGTGCCGTCGGCAGGAATTACACCACCAATTCGGCAAATTACGCGGTCGCCTTGTTTGAGGTTTTTGGTTTGGACTTGAATCTCTTGTCCGCTGTCTGTCAATACGTTGACCACTTCTTCGGTGTTGAGGAGCGAGTGCGCAAGATTGTCGTAGGATTTGCGTTTGATGTACTCTTCCAACACCTCGCCGATGCTCAGCAAAAACGAAACCGACCCCGCCGTCCTGATGTCGCCGCTGAAAAAAGAGAATCCCAACGCGGTGGCGTCAAGCACGTCGGCGCAGAAAATTTTGCCGTTAAAAACGTTCTTTGCACCGTTGTAAAGCCTTGGCGCAATGTTGATTAACTGCAACGCCTTGCGAATCGGGAACGGCAGCAATTTTTTCAGATAATGACGCGCCACCATTCCCGACAAAATCGAAAACAATGTCGGCTGCGGAATGTCGAGCGGATTTACGCCGTCGAGAAGTTCCTGATTGTCAAGGTATTTGCCGTCCAACGCACGGAAATACGATAGCGCGGTTTTTTCGTCAATTCCTTTATAATGAACAAGGATGCTGCCCGTTGTTGGATTGATTTCCACGGACTTGATGCCCTCCTGTTCCTCTGTCAATGTCTTCATCAAGCCCGCCTGAACGGACGAAAGAAGGTGTCTGTCGTAACGAATCCGCACCCGTCCCGGCAGCGAATGAGCGATTCGGAAGTCCATTATTCGGCACTTTGTTCAGATTCGCGTTTCACTTCCTCCGCCATATCCTCGGCGTCCTCCTTGACGGTCTCCACGAATGACTGAGCCTCGTCTTTGAGTTGTTTGCCGGCGGCGACGATTTTTGCGCAGCCTTTCTGCACTGTCTTTGATTTCATCAGCGCGATTACAGCCACTCCCGCCAACACGCCGAGAAAAAATACACCTGTTTTTGAAATGTTGTTGAACATAATTGTAAAATTTAAAATTTTACAAAGTTATACAGTGCAAATGGCGCAAGCAATACCTATTTGTAGGTATTTTTTTCACTCCGCTTTTCCGCAGTCTATCACAGCCTCGTAAATCCGTTTGTCGTTATGCTCAATCCATTCAGGCTTTTCTTGTACGCTCTTTTCCTTTAAAAACGAGAATGTTACAAGGTAGCCTTCTGTGAGGTTTCGGGTTTCAAGATATTCTGAAAGTTGGTCGCGTCCCGAAATCTCGTATTCAGTGCCGTGCCAAATTTTTAGTTCAATGATGTATTCTTTGTGATTGAAGGTGATTACCAAGTCCATACGGCTGCCGTCGTCGTTTTCGGGTTCGGAATAATAGAATCCCGTGCCGTTGATTATCGGTTTCAAAAAACAGATGAACATAAAACGTCCTTCGCGTTCAAGAAACTCAGCCTTGTCTGACTTTTTGCTCATCAGGTCGCTGAAACGGTTGACAATCAGCGGCATATTCAAGTCGCCCGATTTGGTGAGGTAGAATTTCATACCCGAATCAGGGACGAGCATTTTGAGGTTGCTTTCTGAAATGAAATAGTTGATGAGAATCTGTTGGAAAATCAGATTGTGGATTTCCACCTTGTTGTCCTTGTTGGCTCTGATGATGGAAAACATATTGGCAAAATCCATAGTCGGATTGTTGACGTCAAGCGTAATTGTAAAATTCTCCATCAAAATGGCTCTGATAAACGCCTTTAAATCAGGATATTTGGCAAGATTATTTGTAAGACTTTCCGACAGATTAGTTTTTGTGGCGATGATGTTTTTGGCGGCTTGCTGAACGCCGTCCTTTGTCCAATCGCGGTTTAAATTCTCGTCAATTTCTTTGCAAATTCCGCTCACCAAAACAGGGTAGCCCGAAGTGTATTTGTAAATCTCCTCGGAAATCTCCTTTATGTCGAATCCGATATGGTTTTCGCTTTCGTAATCGGCGAGCATCGTGCTGATTTCCTGCGGGTTAAAGGTCATATCAAGTTTGTAGTCGGCGGCAACGTTCCACGGCGAATTGAATTTGTGTTCTTCTTCGGGGCGGATTTTCACTTTCATATTTTTTATGTCATAGACACCCGCAAGAATTACCGACCAAAACGTGGAATTGTCGCCAAACAAATCCCTGTCGATATATTTTTTCCGCAACATCGACAAAAAGTTGATAAACAGTTGGTTGTCAAGGCTTTTGTCAACCTCGTCGATTAATACTACAACTTTTTTCGACTCCGACTTGCAAAAATCTGTTATCTTGTCAGACAGGTCTTTGATGCCCGGCTTTTCAACGGTTTGTGCATCCGACCAAAACTTAACGTTGTTTTCGTTTTGGATTTTGCCCGATTTGAAAGCCTTTGACATATACCGGCAAAAGAAATTATAAAACGACGCCGAACTTTCCCAATCGCTTTCTTCCGTGTCTTCAAAACTGAGCATTACGACCAAATATCTGTCATTGAGATGGTTATAAATCCATTTCAATGACGTACTCTTGCCAAACTGCCGCGCACGTGTGATGGTGAAATAGTTACCATTGTTGATGAGACGTTCAAACACCTTCATCTTGTTGGTAGTGTCCACCATATAATGTTTATTCGGGTCGCAAGTAACCGCTGTATTAAATTCTTTTGCCATACTGATTTGATTTTATACCGACGGCAAATTTACGAAAAAAACTGATTGGCAAAAAGAAAAAATAGCAGTTTTAATCTATACAGTTAAAATGAGTTGTGTATATCCCCAAAAATGATTACTCGCCCCCTCAAAAATTACCAACTTTTGGTGATTGTGCCGCCCGAAAATCCGCCGTAATTTTGCGCCGTGAAAAATTATCAACTGAAATGAAAAAACTTTTGTTAATATTAACGGCTGCGATTTGCGCATTGAACTCAGCCGCGCAAGTAGATACAGCCTTCAATAAATTCCGTTTGGGCGGTTACGGCGAGATGTTGGCGTCGTGGCAGAATTACGGTCTCAACCGTTGGGGCGGCACCAAGGGCAGCACGGAGGTCAACCACGCCGAGATTTCGATACCGAGGTTTGTGTTGGCTTTTGATTACAAATTCAACGAAAAATGGATTCTCGGCGCGGAAATCGAGTTTGAGGCGGGCGGCACGGGAATGGCGTTGGAAATCGAAAAAGGTTCCGGCAGCGAAAACGGCGAGTACGAAACCGAACTTGAAAAAGGCGGCGAGGTTGCTCTCGAACAATTCCACATAACACGCTTGTTTACAGAGGCTTTCAATGTAAAAGTTGGACACATTATTGTCCCCGTCGGCCTGACCAACACTCACCACGAACCGATTAATTTCTACACCACATTCCGTCCCGAGGGCGCAACTACCTTGATACCTTGCACTTGGCACGAAACAGGATTGGAATTTTTCGGCGGATTTGGTAATGGATATGCCAAATTCAACTATCAGGCGCAGGTGGTAACGGGTCAAAATCCGCTCGGGTTCAGCCGTTACAATTGGATAAAAGGCGGCAAACAGGGTTTCTTTGAGGCTGACAATTTCACGCGCCCGGCATACACGTTAAGGCTTGATTATAAGGGTGTTCCGGGACTGAGGCTCGGCACGTCGATGTATTATTGCCACGATTCAGGCAAGAATTGCGACAGGTTGATTACCTTCAATAGTTACGACCCAATCAACATCAAAATCTTTTCTTTTGATGCGCAATACAAAAACAGTTTTGTAACTTTCCGTGGTAATTATCTCTGTGGCAAACTTACTGAGGCTCAGACTGTTGACAAGGTGCTTCGCACATATTCGTCGGGTTCGGGATACAGCCGCACGCTCAATGTTGCCGAGGAGGTTTTGAATTACAATTTTGAATTGGGCGTCAACCTCAAAAACATTTTCCACGGCGGCGCAAAATGTCCTGACATTCAGCCGTTTGCACACTATGAGTATTACAATCCGCAAGAAAAAGTTCCCAACAACAATGCCGACGACCGCTGTCAGGTTTCGTATTGGGCTTGGGGCGTCAACTATTTCGCGTTGCCAAACCTCGTAATCAAAGCCGATTACACCTGCCGCCGCATCGGTACCGACAAAATGTTCGGCAGTACAAATGCAGGTTACAACAACGAAAATGAGTTCTGTATATCAGTGGCTTACGTGGGTTGGTTTGTTAAGAAATAATAATTAATATCAAAATAAAAATGAAAAAAATCACATTATTCGCAGCCGCGCTCTTGGCTTTTGGCGCGGCGACATTCACCGCCTGCAAGGACGATGATGACAACGATGAAAAGACCGCCACAATCGACGACAGCGAGGCGGTAAAAGTGGAGTACAACTCCGACTACGCTAAGCAGTGGGGCAATTATATGCGCGTGGTTGCAACCCTCCTGAAAACCGATTCCGACAACCTCTACAAGTATTGGAACGAGGCTTACGAGGGCGGCGACAGTTACGCAAAACGCTTCAAGGGCGCAAAAGATGCGGGTTTCACTTCCGCCAAAGACTGTGTGGAACAGATTGTTGACGGCTGCATCGACATCGCCAACGAGGTGGGTACCGCCAAAATCAACGACCCCGTGGAACTTTGGAAGGACGGCAACACCGACGACGCAGTTCTCGCCGTTGAATCGTGGTTTTCGTGGCACTCTCGCGACGACTTCGCCAACAACATCGGCTCCATCAAGAATGCTTACTTCGGCTCGCTTGACGGTACGGTGAACGCCAATTCGATTTCCAAGATGATTGCATCGAAAAATGCGGCTCTTGACATCGAGGTTAGCGCAGCAATTGCCACCGCTCAATCATCAATTTTGGCGATTCCGCAGCCCTTCCGCAACAGTCTCGGCAGCCCCGAGGCTCAGACCGCCATCGAACAGTGCGTTGCCCTCCGCGACCTTCTCAAAAACAAGGTGAAGGCCATCATCGACGGCGAACTCAAAGACGCTGATTGGCAACCCGTTCTCGATCAGTATGTTGACAACGTTGTTCTCCCCACTTACAAGGATCTTTCGGAGAAAAACACCGCGCTCTACAATGCCGTTGTTGCCTTTGAGAAAAATCCTTCCAACGACGCTTTCCAAAAATGCGCCGACGCTTGGCTCAACGCCCGCAAACCGTGGGAATCTTCCGAGGCGTTCCTCTTTGGCCCTGTTGCTGACAAAGGTCTCGACCCCAATATGGACTCTTGGCCGTTGGACCTCTCCGGCATCGTAAAAGTTTTCAACACATCCGCTTGGGCAGACCTCGAATGGTCGGGCGACTATGAGGAAATCCCCGAAGGCGAGGAAGGCACCAAACACGCTCAGAAAATCGAATCCGCTCAGTCGTTGCGCGGTTTCCACACGTTGGAATACTTGATTTTCAAGGACGGCAAGGCAAGGACGATACATTAATATTTTTTAATTACTAAAAACGCGAAAAACACGAAAGGTACAGGATTGTATTTTCGTGTTTTTCGTGATTTTCGTAGTTATATTACAAAACTATTATGAAAAGGATATTATTTTTGTTGTTAACGACTTGTGTGTTAGCCTCTTGCGACAATGACGACGGCATTGAGGTTGACGAAATACGAATCCCTGACGGTTTTGCGCTGTCGGCGGGTTCGTCAACTGTTTTTTTGAGTTCGAGTTACGCCTACGACACTGATGCAGAATGGGTTAGCGGCAAATATACAACTCGTTTCAACAATGGCGACAATCTTTACGACAATCCCCTCGGCTCGGCGCAAAGTCAGGGCGGATTGGGACCCGTATATGCGGGATATTCGTGCGGAAGTTGCCACCGAAACGCCGGACGCACCGAGCCAACTTCGTGGAGCAATCTCGGCAGCGGAAACTTCGGTTTTTCGTCAATGTTGATTTACATTACAAGGAAAAACGGTTCGTTTTTTCAAGATTATGGCCGCGTGGTTCACGACAACGCAATTATGGGCGTGCAGCCCGAAGGCAAACTCAAAGTGGAATGGAAATTTGAGGATTTCACGTTTCCCGACGGCGACAAATACCAACTTGCGCGTCCCGAATACACCATCACCGAATGGTACGCCGACAGCATCGCGCCCGAAGACCTTTTTTGCACCGTCCGCATACCTCTCCGACACGTGGGAATGGGCTTGATGATGGCTATCGACCGCACTGAAATAGAGCAACTTGCAGCCCGCAGCAATTATCCTGAATATGGAATTTCGGGCAAGGCAAATTACATCAAGGAACGCGGAAAACTTCAACTCGGTCTCTCCGGCAACAAGGCTCAACACGCCGACCTGACCGTGGAACTCGGTTTTTCGTCGGATATGGGCGCAACCAACAGCCGTTTCCCGGAGGAAATCTGCGAAGGTCAGGCGCAAATGGAGCAAGGTACAAGCGCAATGGGATTGAGTTACAAGCAATTGGACGTTACCTCCGAACAGATGGAAGACGTTGACCTTTATATGCAATGCCTTGGAGTGCCCGCCCGCCGCAATGTCAACGACCCTGTGGTGAAGCGCGGCGAGGAGATGTTTTACGCAGCCAAATGTCATCTGTGCCACGTTACAACGCTTCACACGCAGCCGCAAGGCTCTGTCCTGCTGAATGGTACGCGCATCCCGTGGCTTGGCGGACAGACCATCCATCCGTATTCAGATTTCTTGCTTCACGATATGGGCAGCGAAATTATGGGCGTTGGTCTCAACGACAACTACGTCAGCGGCCTTGCTCGTGGCAACGAATGGCGCACCACACCGCTTTGGGGCGTTGGACTTCAAAAAATTGTCAACGGACACACATATTTCCTCCACGACGGTCGCGCTCGCAACTTCGTGGAAGCCATAATGTGGCACGGCGGCGAAGGCGAAGCCTCCAAAAATCTCTTTGCAAAAATGGACAGGGAGGACAGAGAGGCATTGGTAAGATTTTTAGAGAGTTTGTAATTATGACAATCCCCATAAATGATTACCACAATCCTTCAAAATACCTACTTTTAGTGATTGTGGCGCAGATTTTTTCGCTGTAATTTTGCGCCTTGAAATAAAAACAATCAAAGATGAAAAGAATATTTGCATTAATATTATCCGCTGTAACGCTTTCAGTATCAGCGCAAACCGACGAATCCGACAATGGCGTTGTGTCGCTTGCCGGACGTGAAGGTTTTTCAATCAAATCAAAAAAAGGCGATTTCATTTTCAAGCCCTACACCTTGATTCAAACCGCCGCAAAATACAATTGGTACGACGACGAAGGTCTTGACAAGGCTTATAATCAGGACAATGTGATGAATTCGGGCTTTGCAATTCCGTATGCAATTCTCGGTTTCACGGGCAAGGTTTACGACAGAATTTCGTTCAACCTTTGCATCAATGCGGCGGCATCGGGCGGAGCACTTTTGCAACAGGCTTGGTTTGACGTAAAAGCCAATCAATCATTGAGTTTCCGCGTTGGAAAATTCAAAACTCCCTACACCCACGCATACCTCACCACATTGGGCGAAACATTGTTGCCCTGTGTACCTACGTCATTGACTACCAACGTGATAATGCCGCACGTATTGAACGCTGTTAACCCCACAATCGGCACAGGTTTCGACCTCGGTGTAATGGCTCACGGTCTTGTTGCCAACCAAAAATTCAGTTACGAAGTCGGCATTTTCAACGGCACGGGCGCAGGCGTCAACTCTGCCACCAAAACTCTCAGCGACGATATTAAAGGTTTGCCGTCATTGTTTTACGCCGGACGAATTGCCGTAATGCCTTTTGGCTATATGCCTACAAGTCAGGGCAATCCCAACAATTTGAACGACAAAAAAATGATAATTGCCCTCTCCGCCAACACCAACGTTGAGGCTCAATCAGAATCCACCAACGACACCCGCGCAGGTTTTGAGTTCGCCTATATGGTAAACAAACTTTACTTTGCAACCGAGTTTTACTATATGCACGTCGGCTTTACCGACCGTCAAAAAATCGACGATACCTTCAATTATTGGGGCGGATATGCTCAGGCGGGATATTTTGTGGCACCTCAATGGCAAGTCTCTGCACGTTACGACTTTATGGATCGCAACGCCACCTCAAAAGACGGTATGATCAATATGCCCGCGTTTGGTTTCAATTATTTTATAAAAGACACCAACCTGAAACTCCAAGCGATGTATCAATATATGGGTCGCAAAGGCCACGACACACAACTCGACCGCGACAACGACGACCTCGGTCTCGCAACTCACTCGGTAACAGTAATGTTGCAGTATGCTTTTTAAATATTTAAATAACTACGAAAAACACAAAAAATCACGAAAAAGTTTTGTGCTTTTCGTGTTTTTCGTAGTTAAAAAAAATCATAATATGAAAAATTTTTTCTACATATTTTCATTGGTTTTGTTAGCCGCTTGCGACGATGGCGATATTGTTGAAAAATACACTTTTCAGCAAGAAGGAATCAAGGTGTCTGTTGATGCAACTATCAGCGGCTTAGATTCTTGGCCCGATGGTTACAGCGTTACGCTTTCGGGTTTTGCGTTGCCTGTCAACGACAAAACCGCCGCCGCAGAATATTCCGAAATTTCAAAGCAAATTATCAACAACGGCAACGGCACTTCGCATATCACTCTCGGCGGCATTCCACAATCGGTCAACTATTTGGAAATTACCGTCCTGAACCGTATTCGTCAGCGTGTAGTTACCCTTTGGCAAAAAGAACTCACCAACGATGAAAAAAGCACTCGCGACACATTGAAAATCGATGCGGGCGCAATCAACGCCGGAATGTACAATTACATTCAGCAAGAATATTTCAACAATTCGTGCGCCAACTGTCACGGCCTTGGCGAACACGCTGCCGCAGGACTTTACCTCACCGAAGGCAAAAGTTACGCAGCAATGGTGAATGTAAAATCATCCAAACGCGCTGACATCAACCTCGTTACCCCGGGAGACACCGCCAAAAGCGTTCTACACAAAATACTCAAAGGCGAGTTCCCCGAAGTGAAACACAACCACTCCGACAAATTGGACCTCGAACAAGACAAAATTTTGATTGATAATTGGATAATGAGCGGGGCAGGTGCGGAATGACGAAAATTATTCTTATTTTTGCAACATAAAAACATTAGAACTATATGAAAAACATCAAGATATACGAACCCGACGACAAGATGGTAACGCTGATTAAAGACAATTACAGCGTGTTGCAGGCGTTGGGCTCTTTTGGAATCAACCTCGGTTTTGGCGACAAGACGGTGAGCGAAACCTGCAAACTCAATGGCGTGGACACTTACACCTTTTTGGCAGTGGTGAATTTTACCATCAACAATTCGGCAAATTATGAAGACGACGACCAAATTTCCGTCCCAACGTTGCTGCGCTATTTGAAGGCAAGCCACACCTATTACCTTGATTTTCAATTGCCTTTTATCCACCGCGAACTAAAAGAAAGCATCAACGACGGCGACCCGCTCGGCAAACTGATTATGAAAATCTACGACGAATATTCGCAGGAAATCCGCCGTCATATGAAATACGAGGAAAAAACGCTTTTCCCATACGTAGAATCGCTTTTGGAAGGCAATCCGTTGCCAAATTACAACATCGAAACCTTTTCGAAGCATCACGAACAGACCGACCAAAAACTTCGTGAGTTAAAGTTGATGATTATCAAGTATTTGCCGTCGGATGTGCAGCACAACAACCAACTTACGGCAACACTTTACGATATTTTTAACAACGAGGAATGGCTCCGTCATCACGCCGACGTGGAGGATCACATTTTTTCGCCCGCCATCAAGCGTATGGAACGCCTTAACACTCAAAACGATGTGTCGAAAAACATTTCGTCGATGGTGTTCAACGGCAGTCAAGAGAGCGGCGAGGCATTGTCCGACCGCGAAAGGGATGTTATCATCGGCGTGGTGCAAGGTCTTCAAAATAAGGAGATTGCCGACCGTCTCAACATCTCTGTCCACACAGTAATCACGCACCGCCGCAACATCGCCCGCAAACTCCAAATCCACTCGCCGGCAGGTTTGACTATTTATGCGATTGTCAATGGGTTGGTGGATATTTCGAGTGTGAAATTATAATTGGAATGGTGCAAATAATGAAGATTTTTCTGTATCTTTGCACTCTCAAAACAAAACGATAAAATGATGAATTTTTCAACATATAACAAAGATAATTTTGTAGTTAAAACATCCACATTTGCGGGGAAAAACGGCAATGGCGAAATCCACGCTATTGTTACCACCTGCGACCCGTCGATGACTTTTGATATGCAGTTAGAGGCTGTGGCAGAGGGAGTTAATGAGTTGATAAATGGTAATGCCGGATATGTTCCCGTGTTTGTGCGGCTGTTGCTGTCCGACGCTGCAAATCAGTCAGTTGCGGCTGTGGAACGTTTCAAAAAAATCACAGGAAACGCCGCTATTGCCTACATCGAACAACCGCCTTTGCACGGCTCAAAAATCGCCGCTTTTGTTTATCTTCGTCAAAACGTTGAGGTGGAGCGCGTTGACAATTTTACCGTGAAAGTTGCCTCCAACGGATTCACGCATTTTTACACGGCTAATTGTGTGTTTGAGACCGTTGAAACCTATATGGAAACCGCCGACCAACTGTGGTATTTGGAAAAAATGCTCAGCGAACAAAATCTCAACATTGCCGACAACTGCGTTCGCACGTGGTTTTATGTTCAAAATATTGATGTCAACTATGCCGCCGTGGTGCGCGCCCGTCGCGACAATTTCAATCAAAACGGCTTGACTGTTGACACACATTATATCAGTAGCACAGGCATTTGCGGTCGCCACGCCAAAAAAGAAATCACTTGTGTGATGGATGCTTATTGCGTTGGCGGATTGCAACCCGGTCAGATGAAATTTCTCTACGCCGCCGACCATCTCAACCGCACTTCCGACTATGGCGTAACTTTTGAGCGCGGCACCACGGTTGACTATCCCGACCGTCGCCACGTGATAATTTCCGGCACGGCAAGCATCGACAACAAGGGAAATATCGTTGCCCCCGGCGACATCAAAGCGCAGACACTCAGAATGATAGAAAACGTCCGCGCATTGCTCAGCGAAGGCGGCGCATCGTTTAATGACATTGCGCATATTATCTGTTATCTCCGCGATGTGGCTGATTATCAGGTGGTAACAAAGATTATGCACGACACCTTCGGCAATGTCCCGATGGTGATAACCCTCGCCCCCGTCTGCCGTCCGGGTTGGCTGATTGAGATGGAATGTATGGCGGTGGTAAGGGCGTAACTCGTTTACGCTCCGTAATATTCAATTATTATGCGCAATCTCTTTAAAACTCTTATTCTCTCCTCCTTTTCCGCCGTCATTCTTGCAATGGCGGTGGCAACGTTTTTTACACAGTCGGTTGCTGACGAAAAGGTATATTCCACATATTGGTTTGTTGGAATTTGGGCGGTATTGACGGCGGGAGCGGCAGTGGTAATTGTGAAAAAATTGTACAAAAAACTGCCGGTGTTTGTACTACATATTAGTTTGATAATCATTCTTTTAGGTGCATTGTTAACCAAAATAACAAGCAAAGAAGGATTGCTGCATTTGCGCGAAAAAGAGTCGGCAGATTTCTTTGTGCTAAAAGAAAATATGTTTAAGGAAAATCTCGGTTTCAAAATTCAATTAGACAGTTTTCTTATCAAAAACTATCAGGGAACCACTATGCCACAAGATTTTGAGAGTTATATCACGGTAAACGACAATGAAAAATCCGTTATTTCTATGAACAATATTTTCAAGAAAAATGGCTATCGCTTTTATCAAACAAGTTTCGACGAAGATTACCGAGGAACCATTCTATCAGTTAATTACGACCCGTATGGAACGCCGCTTACATATCTTGGATATGTGCTTTTTGCATTGTCGGGACTTTGGATTTTGTTTTCAAAAAAGGCTAATTTCGTGAATCTTTTGCGACATCCCGCATTAAAAAAAGGTGGACTGTTTGTCGCGCTTATTTGTCTAAGCCTAAACGCCAATTCGCAGACAAAAAAAATCCCAACAATTTCGTTTGAAGAGTCTGACAAAATAGCCACAAAACAGATTGTTTATAACGGTAGAATTGCACCGTTCAATACAATGGCAAGAGATTTTGTATCAAAGATTTACGGCAAGCCAAACTATCACAATCTCACTGCCGAACAGGTGGTTTGCGGGTGGATTTATAGTCCGCAAGTTTGGAAAGACGAAAAGATGATTTTGATAAAAGATGCCGCGTTGCAACGTCAACTTGGCGTAGAAAAATATGCCTCGTTTGCCGATTTTTTTGACGAAAACGAAAATTACCGTCTCAACGATTTTGAAATTACAAAAGCCGTGCGCGAAACCGATGAAAAAATCGGTTTGATTCTAATGCTCACCGGCGGAAAATTGTTTCAAGAAACAGATGTAAAAATCTCAGAATCAAAGGTTAACGCCGAAATTATTTACAACAAAATCAATTTTGCAAAAATCCTTTTTATGGCAAATCTTACCATAGGATTTTTGGCGTTTTTTGTAATGATTTTTGCAAAACAATTTCCAAAAATAGTATTCAAATCACTCAGAATTTTGTTGATAATTTCATTGGTTTTCGACCTTTGCGGATACGTTTTGCGATGGTATATTTCGGGGCGTGTTCCAATGGGCAACGGTTATGAAACAATGCTATTTATGTCGTTGGTAATAATGATTTTAGCGTTGATTTTCGGCAACAAAATCAAAATACTTACGCCATTTGGATTTTTGATTTCGGGATTTACGCTTTTGGTGGCGTGGCTCGGTCAGCGAAATCCGCAAATTACGCCATTGATGCCAGTTTTAAATTCGCCGATTCTCAGTGCGCACGTTTCCACAATTATGATTGCTTACGCGCTGTTGGCGTTCACATTTTTCAATGGAATATTTTCGTTTTTTATCAAAGACGAAGAAAAACTTTCGCAACTCACCGTCCTCAGCCGCATTATGCTCTATCCCGCTGAAATTCTGTTAGGTATAGGAATTTTCTTGGGTGCAGTTTGGGCAAATATTTCGTGGGGACGATATTGGAGTTGGGACCCGAAAGAAACTTGGGCATTGATAACTTTTATGATTTACGCCGTCGGTTTTCATAGAATTTCGCTAAAATTCCTTCAAAACAACCGCCATCAGCACCTATTTTTTGTGCTTGCATTTCTCACAGTGCTGATGACGTATTTTGGCGTAAATTACTTCTTGGGTGGTATGCATAGTTATGCAAATGGTTGAGGTTCACGTGGTTATTATTACAACCCCTTAATCCATTCCACCAATTCCCAACAATCGTATCCGCCGCTCCATTGCACTTCAAAATCCACGTCGTTGCCCATATTTGAGAGCATTGCGGCGAGGGTGATGCTTTCGGTGATTGGCACTGATGCGTCGAGTGTGCCGTGGCGGATGTACCATCGGCGCGGTATCGTCGGGGTGGGGTAGGCGAGGTGGTAGATTATGTTCATCTGCCTGATGCTCAATGCGTAAGCGTCTGACGGTTGCTCGCCGTAGGCTTTGGTGGCGAGGGCGTTGAAATAATTTCGGTAGCCGTTTTTGGGCGCGATGGCGCGGACGGCGGTCAGGTATTCGTTGAGGTCAAAATTCAATGCGTAGTCGTCTTGCTCGTGCGAATCGTAATAATAATCGGGTCCCACGTCGTCGGGGATTGCAATGCCGAGCGACAAGTCACGCTGCACCGATTCAAACAATATCTCTTTCAGGTAGTTACGATAAGTATTTGTGGTGAGCGGCGTTTCGCTTTCGGGTATCAGGAGTGCCAACGTGTCCAATTGACGGGTGTAGTCGCCCTTGTGGTCCACGAGCCATTCGCCGCTGCGTGCCGACATCAGTGGGTCGGTAAGCGGTGCAAAACACGCCACAGCCATAACCTTGTCCGAGCATTTTGCCGCGCCAACAACCTCTAATGCGTTGTCGTACAGAGGATTGTCGGCTGTTGCGCCCAAAAGTGCCGCAAGTCCGCCGCCCGCCATACTGCCGGTGGCAATTATTTTTTCGGACGAGCCGGGGATGGCGTTGTCGTTGGCGCGGAGGTAACGCACGGCGGCTTTGAGGTCGATGAGCGGCGCGGGAAGTTTGCCACAATAGGCGACGTCGGTCTCGGTGGATGTTGCCTTCTTTTTCTTCTTTTTTTTGCCGTTTTGTTTTTCTATGGTGTTGAGAGTCATAGAGTTGTAACCACGACAACCAACAATGCAAACCACAATGCCGTTGCGTAATGCGATGCCCGTTTCGTCGGTGGGCGAGGGGAGTTGTGGCGTTGCGCTGCGGAAGTCGGGGGTATAAGCCTTCAATATAATTGGCGCGTCGGATTGAGCATTGGCGGGTACAAAAACGCTGAGGCACTGCGAGTTGGTGTCGATTGCATTGTCGATGTAACGGATTCGCTCGTATGCCTTGTATGCCGCCGTAGTGCCGTCGGGGAAGGCGATTTTGCGGCTTGTTGCTTTCAGCGTATTGAAATCCACGCCCTGCGCGGCGACTATTGCCGCCGTCGCAAGGTGCAGAAATATTGTAGTTATTAATTTCATTTCTGTTGGTAGAAAGTCTTGAATGTGCCTTCGCTGTTGGTTTCCGTCTGCACATTGTCGTTGTAGGTGTATGTGGTGACAGTTTTATTAGTGCCGTTGTCGTATGTCTTTTTGATTATGAGATTGTCGGTGTTGTATTCGTATGTGATTGTTGCTGATAGCTTTTGGTAGCTGTCGTACTGAATTTGCTTGGTCAGGAGGCCTTTGTCGTTGTATTCGTAAAGGAATCTGAACGAATTGATGAGTTTGCTCTCGTCGTCGTAGTCGCGGCGGAACCAATTTTCTTCGGTGACGAGGTATTTGTCGCCAAATTTCTTGTACTGTTTGTTTGCGTAGCTGGTTGGCTTTGCGTTGGAAATGTCGTGGTTGTAATTATCGGCGTCATCCCACGAAATTTCCATCTCGTAAATCTGCGTCAATGTGTCGTATTTGCACTCTGTATCAAGGTAATAGTACCGTTCCTTGATGTCAAAATATGACTGCCAGCCCTCAGCCCTCTCGCTGCCTTCGCCGATGCGGACGTTGCCATTGTAGGTGTATTTGTATTCCGATTCGTGGATATTGCCCGATTTTGAGACGCAACGCTTCCATACCAGGCGGCCTTGTTCGTCGTATTCGTAGTCACATTCGTCGATCAAATCGTAACGGCTGCAATTTCTGATGACGAGTCCTTTGGCGTTGTAAGTCCACGTTTCCAAGGTGTCGCCCTTGTCGTTGATGACGTAGAGCGGCTTCTCCCAATCGACGTTGCTGTCTGCGCTTTTGGGAGTTGGTGTTGCGGCAATTGTGGCATCGGCGTTGGAAGCATTGCCGCCATCGCCGTTGCCATTGTTGCTGCCGCTGCCCCCACACGCCGTCAGCAATATTGAGGTTGAGAATATTGCTGCAAATAATGTGTTTTTCATAATTCGGATGTTAGTGTTTTGGGGGCAAATATACAAATTTTTTTGATAATTACTTTCCAAAATCAAGTTTTATGCCGCCCATAAACGTTGCTTTGGGCATCGGGAATCCTGCGTAGGTCTGATAGCGTTCAGCCATAAGGTTTTCGCCGCGAACGTAGAGGCGCACCATTTTGTTGATGTTGTAGCCAAATGAGGTGTTTACGAGGGTGTAATTTTCCTTGATTGGGTCGTCGCCAGTGGTGATGTAGAGTCCCGAAATGTTCTCAATGGAAGCGTTGGCGGTCCAAGAGCCGTGCTTGTAGGTCGCGCCGAGGTAGAGTTTGCCTTCGGGTGCGCCGGTAATCGGTTTTTTCATATAGAGGTACGAATAGTTGGCGTTCAATGTCCACCAGCGACCGAAGGAATAGTCACCTTCTATCTCAAAACCGTAATTGTGGAAAGTGCCTGAGTTCAAGTTGATTGGCTTGGGCACCTCCGGCGGGCGGTGGGTCTCGATTTTGTTTTTGCCGTCAACTATAAACATCGTAAGTCCAAATGTGCCGTTGGTGCCGCGTTTGAGGTATGCGAGTTCGTAATTCATCATACGCTCAGGTTCGAGGGCGTCGTTGTGCGGCGGAAACATATACATATCCCTGATTACGGGGTTGGCGAATCCTTTGGAAACCAACAACTTGACATCCTGCGTCTTGGGGAAATGGAACACGATGCCGCCCTGTGGAACAATCTCCGTGCCCGCCTGTGAATGGTTGTCGACCCTGATGCCAAAATCCAAGGTTACAAGCCCCGTGATAGCCTGTCTGATGTCGATGTAACCCGCCACTTCGGATTGGTTTTCGATGTTGCCGATGTCCTTGCGCGTGCCGTCGGCGATGGTCTCGTTCCATGCTTCGCCGCCAAAAGCCTGATAGTCAAAGCCAAAGGTAATGTTGTTGCCAGAGAATGCGCGGAGGTTTTGGAACGCGGTAATGCCGCCGATGAAGTCGTTGTGCTTGTAAAGTGTGGTTTTTGGGTCGGCATCGGCGGTGTGTCCGTCGTTGATTTCGTGGTGTCCCCAGTCATAAAAACCTCTGATTGTGCCGTCGGTTTTGCCGTAAGAATTTGAGACAGAGAAACTTGTAAGACCGCGAGTGATTTCGGCTTTTGAGTCTAACAAAGGCGCGGAATCAGGACCGGGATTTGAAAATTCAAATTCGGTCATCGCAATGTCTGCCGCCACCTTCCAATTGTTGTTGAAGTCATAACCAATCTTCAAAAACTCCGCATCCTGCTCAAAATCAGAGTTTTCGCGGTGTCCGTCGGTGCGTTGGTAATTGATGTCAGCCACGGCATAGAACTTGCCTTTGCGCCAGATGTTGTTGCTCGTAGCCTGCATCGTGCCGTAAGAGCCGCCGCTGAGCATTGCGTCGCCCGAGTAGCCATCGTGATGGGCTTTTTTGGTGATGATGTTGACTACGCCGCCCATGGCGTTGGAGCCGTAAAGCACTGACGCAGGGCCGCGCAGGACTTCCACTTTTTCTGCCAGAGAACTTACGTAAGCGTCGGGAATCGGGTGACCCATGAGTCCTGCGTATTGCGGCTGTCCGTCGATGACAACGAGGAGGTTGCTGTCGTCGCCAACGCCGCGTATCTTCATGCCGCCGGCGGAGTTGGTGGATACGCCGTAGCCGATGACGCCGCGTGACGTCGAGAAAAGTCCGGGAGTGAGCTCCATCAAGGTCGGGAGCATCGATGTCTGATAATTGGCGGCGAGCTGTTCGCCGGTGATTGACGTTACTGTCATTGGGATTTGCCGTAGCAAAGTGGCGTTGCGTGTGCCTGTGACAACTATGACGTCGTGTCGTTGCAGCGCGATAGAATCTTTTTCTTCGTCGGTCTGCGCGGTGGCTGTCAACGTTGTGACGCACATTGCCGCAATGATTGTGGTTTTTCTTATCATAATGATTATTTTTATATTAATGACACAAAAATATGAAAAAAGTTTAACAAATGTGTCATTTATCTTAAATCATTGTTTAAGATAAATTCTCCGTTAAGTTTATTTATAATTATTGAATCTCTGTGTCTGTTTTTTTCATCTCTATTTTTTGCCAGATTTGATATGCTTTTATTTTATAAGTTTCTGATTCGGAAAGCCTGTTTTCGTCTTTTAGTAATGCAGAGTAGTTATTATAAGCGCATTCAAGGTTTTTATAACTCGTATTAGATAATCCTTCCAATATTTCAATTGCTTTTTGGTAATAATACTCGGATAATCTGTAGTTCTTTAATTTCTTATGGAGTAGATTTGCATAGTTGTTGTACGAAATAGCTAAATCATTTTGAATTTTAGGATTATTATTTGATAAACTTTTGCGTATTTCAATAGTTTTTTTATAATTTAATTCTGCAGATAAAAAATCATTTAAATGATTATTTTGCAAAATTGCAATATTATTGTACGTGCAAGCCAAATTATTAAGATATATCGGATTTGATTTCGGAAGTTTCTCTTCAATTTTAATTACTTGCAAATAATTAAGTTCTGCTGTTTTAAATTCATTGAGATGTAATTGCTGTAAATTCGCTATATCGTTCAATAAACTTGCTAGTCCTTTTTGATATTCAAGATTGTTTGTTGGTAACAATGTGCATATTTCAATAGCTTTTTTATAAAACAATTCTGCTAATTTATAATTTTTTAAATGGTTCTCCTGCAATATGGCAAAATTGTGGTAAACTTCCGATAATTGTTTTTGATGAGCCGGGATGTCTTTCGATAGACCTTCACATATTTTTATTGCCTGTTTGTAAAGCAATATTGCTGAATCATAATTGAATAAACAATTGATTTGAAAATTGGCAAAATTCGTGTACAATTTTGCCAATTGGTATTGATATTTATGATCCTTAATAGGTATAAGTATTTCGATGGCATTTTTATAGTTCGTTTCTGCTAATTGGTATTTATTTAAATACTCTTGTTGTAAATTAGCAAGATTCATAAATGTGCCTGCTAAAGAGTTTTGATAGTCAAGAATATTTTTAGGTAAGTATTTAAGTATTGTTATTGATTTAAGATAATTTGATTCTGCCTCTTTGTATTCATTAAGATAGTTCATTTGTAAATTTGCAAGACAATTATATGCATTTGCTAAATTGTTTTGAAATACAATATTGTTTTTGGGTAACTCTTTACATATATCAATTGCAATTTTATAATTTGTTTTTGCAAAATTGTATTCATTAAAACAATTCTCGTGAAGAATTGCAAGATTAATGTAAGTTCCTGCTAAATCGTTTTTTCGGAATAAGTTAATTGGTATTTTGGAATTTTTGATAATATCAATGCATTTCGTGTATAGAATATGAGCGTAGTTTGATGCCCATATTTCTCGAAATATGTTTGCTGTGTTACCCATCAAAACATAATCGGTTGAAATATTGTATTTACACAAACTATTTCCTATGCAATCAACGAATGGTACAAGCTGATAGTAGCCATATTTGATTATTCTATCGATGTTATTTAAATATTCGTTGTAATCTTCATTCTCAATATCAATCTGTTTGCGAAGCGAATAAGCCAGTAGGCCGTGCAGTTTGTATGAAAGTGTTTTGTTGTTGTTGGTTGTTATTATAGAACGTCTTGACAAAGACTTGAGTGCTTTAATCAATACTGCATCCGATGCCAAAATGCCTTTCAGCAAATCTGCAATTACATCATACCTGATATAATCTGTGTGCCATAATACAAAATGGCGCAATAATTGTTTCTCGTTGTCTTCAAGTTTTTCGAAGACAATTAGATTATTCAAGAATGACATAATATCCTCGTCGTGTCTTTGTGCCGACATTCCTTGCATTTCTTCCTCTTTTAATGATTCTCCTAAAATGTATCTGATGTCGTCTAATGTCGCAGTTGTCGGATAATCATTAAGATACAACCCAAGCTGCTCCGCCAAAAGCGGATTGTAATATAGCATTTTGAAAAGTCCTTCAAAGTCGCCAAAGTTAGTGTACCGGTCACCAGCTTTGGCCAAAAACAATTCTTTCAAAAAAACGATGTTTTCTATGTCGTTAATATTGTGTGTCATGATTCTCTTGCGCGTGTCAATGCTTTCGCGCGAAAGTATCAAAAAGTTCCAGCCTTGAAGATATTTGGAGTTTTTTATAATCTCATTGACAAATTCGTTGTTTTTATCATAGTCGGCGGTCTCGTTGATGTCCAAAACGAGGAGATTGGGCTTCTCTGATTTGTAGTTTTCCTGCAAATACGTTATTAATTCCGTATATGCGTCTTTGTCGAATTCCAACTGCAAGGTCTCGTTTAGTTGGTCAACAATGTCATTTTTTATATTGTTGTTAACAACGGCGTATGCAATTTCGTTGAAGTTTTTATGATACTTATCCATGCAAAGGTATGCAAGCGACGATTTGCCGCTGCCGCCTACGCCTACAAGGTTTACAATTCGGTTTTGTGATACCAAATTGTAAAGTTCCTCTGCCTCTTTTTCACGGTGCATAAGTCCGTCAGGTACAGGAAAAGTGAACGAAGGAGCTTTTGTATTGGAGCAATTGTCTTTATAATAATTTATTATATCCCTTATAACTTCGTTTAAGACCGATTCATCTAATATATGATGTTCATTCGTTTTCTTACGAGAATATTTCGAAAAAAAATTTTTTATATTTTGAATGGAAAAACTTGTTTCTGGTTTATTATAGTATTGGTGATCTATTGTTTGTTGCGTTATTGTATCATGATATTGAGATCGATTGGTTTCTACTTCATTCCAATAGTCAATTATTTCTTTTATTGTTTCGTCATTTAACGAAATGCCATCGCTGTTGATAAGGACAATTTTTCGAGTGGTTTCGTCTTTTGTAGTTTCAACAATTTTGGCATATTCGTTCATACAATGTTCGCTACGGAAGTATTTTTTGTTGTATACAATTATTATGCAGCGTGCATATCCTATTTCAATTTCAAAATCATTGATGCTGCCGCATTTTACGT
>JAEEGK010007211.1_pt1 | contig 26516 bp, 10 predicted proteins | sample 8958771 | NCBI WGS metagenome assembly JAEEGK01 (sample SAMN16246547, study PRJNA631951) | gut metagenome | biome: gut microbiome; feature: rumen; material: SC-attached | host: Bos | place: Iran: Karaj | collected 2018-10 | reverse complement strand
AATAATATAATCATTTGTATAAAATTTAATATCATTATTTGTATTATAAGTATCATAATTTGGTTCAATTGATTTTATATAATGATCTGTTTGATAAGTTAAATTAAATCCAGTATCAATTAATTCTAATCCATGATTATATGAAATATAAATTTTAAAATTATTTTCTGAAAAAGTATGATTAAAATAACATTTAATATTATTTGAATCAATATATTCATAACTATTAAATAATAGAAAATCACTTTTTGATTGAAAAATACAACTTGATTGCTCTGAATATATGAAGTTATTACCTTCTATTGAAATTATATACATCATATAAGAATTAAAAGATACAGAAAAAGAAGAAAAAGTTGGAGTAGGATAGAAATATAATTTAGCATAAAAATTATTCCAATCATAACCATTATTAATAGTAAAATAAATATTATAGCTTCTTTCTGTAGATTGAGTAGTAAAATGAAAATTATTTTGGCAACTGATTGAATTATTATTTATTATCAAAGAACCATCAAACACAAATTCATTTTCACTTGGATTAGTTTCATTTAAAAATTTACATTTAATATTAACAGCAGAATGTAAAAAATTCCTTTTGTCTTTTTTATCTTTGAAAATTAAATAAATGTCATTATTTGAATTATATGATAAATATTTAGGGTATATATCCAAAGACTGTTCATTGAAGTTATAATAATATAATTTTAAAGTAATGGAATTACTTTTAATAATAGAATAAACTGCAGATTCAATTCTTAATTCAACATAATAATTTTTCATTGTTGTAAAAGTGAAATCAGGAGAACTACAATAATATTTATTTAAATTGGAATCATAATTTAATTGAGATTTAATTTTCACTGATAAACCATAATAAAAAGAGCATACAAAATTATTAACTCCTGAATTTGTTAAATAATCATTATCATTTATTGAGATATATATTATAGAATTTCCTTCATATTTTATTAATTTATCATTTTCAACGTTCGAAATAAAAATATTTTCGATAAATTCAATTTTATAATCTTTATCTCTATCAAGATTATTAAATTTTGTATCAAATTGAGAAACTTGAACATAATAATTTTCACCTAATAAATTTTTATTATTTAATATATAAAATTCAATTTCAAAATTTTCATTTTCATAATTAATAGAAGTTATATTTGACAAAATAATTTGTTCAAAAGATAAATCTTCAGAAATAAATTTAACACTAATTTCTTCTTTTTCATTTATTGGAATTCCATTAACAATTCCTTTAATTTTGTTATTTTCAAAATTAAAATTTGGAATTATAGGAGAATCTAAAGATATAATATGTCTTGCCTTATAATAATTTTGATTAAATTTGTTTAAAAAAGAAATAAAAGTATTTTTAGTACAATAATATGAAATTAAATTTGATGAATCAACTTCATTGGAAGAAAAATCTTTCATTGATTGATTCAAGTTTGGATATTCAATTTGGTCATAATTATATTCTGTTTTTTCTAAGTCATCTGGAGGATAACCATTTTGAAAATATGAATATTTATTAAATTCAAAAATTGAAATATTTGAATTTATGTTTGAAAATGGAATAAAATAATTTGAATATGCTTTTCTTTGAATACATTTTATTGTTCTTTGATATATTTTAAATGATGTTTCTTTAAAATTAAGATAAATTTCTAAATTCCAAATTTCTTCTTTTTCTTCTTCATCATTAATGCAAATTAAATTTTTACAACTTTTGTTTTCTGAGATTGATACTACTTGAACATTCTTTTTTTTATTATCAATAATACATGTAAAATATATATCATCCTTATTATATTTTTCTATAAAATTTATGTCAAAATATTCCTCACTATATATATTATTCAAATCAGTTAAAATTTCTATTTTTGAATCAATTTCAAAAAATTGTATATTATATATAATTAAAGGATGCTCATATAAATACTTTGTTTTTGTAATGATGTTATCATTTTTAGAATATGATAAATATTTTTCTTTATAATCTATCATCATTTGACTAACTAAGTTCAAAGATTCAATTTCACAAACATCTTTATTGAGCTTCTCAAAAATTGTTTTATGAATTAAACTTGAATTCCATTTTATGTCTATATTAGAAAAAACAAAAACATTTAAAGATAATAATAAAAGTTTAAACATATTAAATTTTTAGAAAATTTTGAAAAAATTAAAACAATTAATTTTTAAAAAGAATAATTATTTATAAATGGCTATCTTCTTAATTTAAAAGTTATTTGAAATTAAATCATGCTTATTTGATAAATAAAGTCTTATTTTTATTTTATATTAATCTATATTATTTTTTGATTGAATTTAATAAGAGATTTTTCATAAAAAATAATTAAATCTTTTTGAAGTAATAACAATTAAAATGAAAATCGGAGAAAATACAACTTTAAAGAATATAATTGAAAGTTACATAATTTGTTCATTTACTGTATTTACCTAGAATCTATTTTTAAAAAGCAATATTAAACATTAAAAATAAAAAATTAAGGTTAATAATGATTTAAATACAATATAATACATTTTTAAATATTCTGTTGAAAATTTTTTGACAGAAAAAATTAAAAATGTTTATTTAAAAAAATATAAAAGTCTTTGAAAAAAATTGATTATTATTTATAAATTTTTTAAACAACTACAAATATTTTTAATTAAAATAAATTAATTTAATGAATTACAAGTAAGCTTTAAAATAAAAATTTCTAGTTTAAAAATAACTTGTAAAGTATGGCAGAATACTCCAAATTCATTAATTGATTTTGAAAGTGATGAAAATACATCTTTCACAACAACAATAGATAAAAAAGGAATATTATATAGAAAAGGAAACAACTTAGAATTAGATCAAAATATAGATATAATAAATGAATCATTAACAAAATGTAAAATAAATATAAATAAACAAGAATTAAACACAAATAAAGGGACTTTTCTATGCAAAGTAAGACCTGAAAAAGAACATTATGAAATTAAAATGAATGAAAAAGATGATGAAGGATATAATGTTTATTATGATATAGATAGTATTCCTTGGATTGTTTCAAGATATGTTTTTGATAATCAAATTGAACATGGTTATAAAATGCATGAAGGAGATTTATTTAAACTTGGAAAATATATTTTAAGAGTAAGAGAAATTCGATTAAAAAAAGATAATTTAGGTAAAACAATGACAATGGTTGAAAGTAATAAAATTTATAAAGAAGAAGATATTTCAAGAAATAATATTTTAAATCCTTCAATTTCTCAATCTATTTTTCAATCAAATAATAATCTTGTTTATAATAAAGAGCAAAAAGATTCTTTTTTACTTTTAAATAAAAATAAAGAGAAAAATGAAAAAAAAGAGAAAATAAATAATAGTAACATAGAAATGAAAAATTCTGACATATTAAATAATAAACCAACATGTAGAATTTGTTTATGTGATGATTATGAGGATGAAAATCCTTTAATTAATCCTTGTAAATGTAATGGAACAATGAAATATTTACATTTAGATTGTTTAAGAAAATTAATTGAATCAAAAGTAACTAAATCTTCAAATGAAGTAACCACAATATTTACTTTTAAAACATTATCATGTGATATATGTAAATCTTTATTTCCAGAAAATATAAAAATAAAAAAAAAAACATTTAATATAATAAATCTTGAAAGACCAGAAAATAATTATTTAATATTAGAAGGAATAATAAAAGAATCCACAGAACAAAAATCAATTTTTTTAGTTAATTTAAAAGATAAAAATATTAAAATTGGAAGAGCTTCAGATGCAGATATTAGATTAAGTGATATAAGTGTTTCAAGAGCTCATGCTATAATAACTTTATACAACGGAGTTCTAACATTAAATGATACAAAAAGTAAATTTGGAACATTAATTAATGCTGGAAATCATTTTGTTGTTTTATATAATAAACCAATATCAATACAAAGAGGAAATATTTTTTTAAGATTTTTAATGAAAAAAAAATTATGTTCTATTTTAACTTGTTATAGAGCAAGTAAAGTCCCTTTTCAAAATTATAACAGTTTTTTTGATACTATTGAAGGGAAAAAATGCCAAATTAAAGATATTGATAATTTTTTAAGGACTGAAACTCAAGAAGTTAGTGAATATGAGGAAAATGAAGTTATTGAAAAAGAAAATATTAAAAAAAAAGAAAGAAGTAATAGTGCTTTAATCAAATATAATAACAATTTCGCTAATAAAAATATAAATAATATTACTGCAGATGAAAATTAATTTTTGTAATTTTGAAATGTTAATGTCATTAGTTTTATAAATTTTTTACAGACGGATATTGGTTTTTTAATTATATATTATATTGTAATTGTTTAAAAATAAATATAGAAATAAACACCTAACCAAATAAAAAAAGTTATCAATAATAATGGAACATATATAATTCAATTTGAATTTTAATTTTTTATAAGATTTTAAAGTTAATCTAAATTTATACATTATATATATTTGAATAATATATAAAAAAAAAGTAAATATTTATTTGTGTATCATATTTTAGAATTATTTAATTCAATATTTCATTTTTTTAATATTTTTTTCAAAATATTCATAAAATTATACTTCTTTAAAAATCAATATAAAGAAATTTTAAACTTTTAAATAAATCTTTCTCAATTTTAATTAATATTCTTTGAATTTTTTCTGATTATTTGTTTGTAAATTAAAAATTTGTTTTATTATAATAAAAAATAAATTAAACAATAATTTTGTATTTAAATTAATGATATTATCCAAAAAAAATTTAAAATTACTATTTACAATTTAAAACAAATACGATTTAATAATTAACTTTTAATTCATCTTCCAATTCATAATAATCTACTTTCCCATCTCTATTTTTATCAAGTCTAATAAACAATAAATCAGAATCTTTCATATTTGTAAATCCTCCAATTTCTTTTAAATAATTAGCAAGTTGACTTTCATTAAAAAATCCATTTTCATTGACATCTAACAACTGATAAATTTGATTTAAAACGACTCTTAAAGAAGCGAAATCTTTTTTCATTTGATTTAATTTTTTTTCTGAGTCAATTAAAAATTCAAAAACTTTTTTAATTTGAGATTTAGTATTTAAATTAAAAATATCAGGACATCTACATTGACAACAAGAATTAGGAATTCGATTTTCAACTAAGTTTCTATAATCTTTTTCAAAAGGTACAATCATATCAAAAAAATCAGAATAATTTAAAATTCCTTCTTTTTGTAAATCAAATCTTTTTATTAATAATTTTATCTCTTCATCTGATGCCTTTATTCCTAATTGATATAATCCATATTTTAAGTCATCTTCTGTTATAAAATTTCTTGAGTCTAATTCAAATATTCTAAATGCGTCTTCACAATTAAAATCATTTTTTGATGCTAAATCACATTTTAATTCTTCAATTTTTGATTCTAAATTCATTGCTAATAGTAAATATTCATTAAACTGCTTTTCTTCCATTTCATTTGGATTGAATTTTTTTTTCATTGTATTATTATTACTTATACTATTTATACTTCCACTAAAATTATTTATATTATTATTTTCTACAATCTCATTTGTAGCATTATTATAATTATTAATATTTGAATTCCTAAAAGATGTTTTTGGAGAAAATTGTCTCTTTGGTGAAATTCTTAAAGACAAATTCGGTGAAATTTTTTGAATTTCTGGTGAATAATAATTATTATCATTAATATTTTCAGAAAAATCTTCATTATTTCTATTTCCACTTTTAAAAAAAGTTGAAGCTTGTGATTGTCCAAAATTATCATTGATATTATTATAACTATTACTTTTTACATTATTATTATTATTTATTGAACCTGAATAATTATTATTATGATAACAATGATGAACAGAGCATATTTGTTGACATAAGCAATAATTGCAACATATACATCCACAATTAAAACAAGATATATTTGTACAACATTTTTGACATTCAGGATAACCTAAAAAATAATGGAATTCACATAAATCTATTTTTCCATCTTCATTTATATCTAATCTTTTTATTATTGCTTTAATATCACTAATAATTGATCTTGCCTTATTTCTTTTTAAAAAATTTTTTAAACTTTCTTCATCAATAAAATAATTCCCTTTAAGAGAATGAAATATATTATGAATATTAAAATCACATCTTGTTTTTAATTCATTTAAAGCACTAATTATTTTTCTTGAAAGCTCTATTTCTTTTTCTAAAAGTTTAATGAGAGAAAATTCAATGTTGTAAGAAATAATATTTGAATTTGAAATTTGTGAATTTTTATGTGATTTTTCACTTTGAATTAATTTTAAAAATTCTAAATAAGATAAACAACCATCATAATCTTTATCATAAAATAAAATGATTAAATTTATTTCTGTTAAATTTGCATAAATTCCTTTTGTTCTTAGAAATTCTAATAAATTACATGGATCAATTCTATTTTTCCCTTCAAAATCAAAATATTTAAAAATTTGATAAGAATCATAGTCATAATTATCATTTAATACTTGACGACTTATTTCTATATTCCTTTCTCCTTCTGCTAAAGTTAATAGGATTTTTGCTACTCTTGCTTCAGTTTCAATTGAAACCATTTTATATATTTGAAGAAATTTATTTATTTAATTTTCGTAGAAAAAGATTAAATTATATTCTAATAAGTTTTCATTTATATTCTTTATAATTAATATATATTAAAATTTTTAGAGAAAATTATATTTTCAAAATCTCATTTAACAATGAATTTCATTTCACAAGAAAAAATTGATCAAAATAAAATATAAACATGAATCAAAAAATAATATTCAATAATAAGAAGATAAATTAATTCAAGTTTATTTTCAGAAAATAAAAAAAGATTTTTATATTAGGAATGAAATTAATTTCTGTAATTTAATTGTTGAATAATTATAGATTATTACTGCTGAGATTATTTAAAATATTATTAATACTAAAATTGCCTTCTATAATGTATTTATCTTATTTACTAATATATTTTAATATTTAAGATTTTATATTATATAAGAAATGATTTATTAAATATTTTTTTTTTAAAATTTTAGAATTGAATCACCTAAAATTAACTAAAATTATCTGTTATTTTTTCTAATTAACAGTTTAAATATTGTAATTTTTATTTCTATTTTTAATTCTTTATTCTTATATTTAGTAATTTAAATAATATATATAAATCAAAAAATATTATAATTTCTTAAAAAATGTACAAAAACAAATTTTTTTTATTCTTTTTTTTTTTTTTGTATTTCAAAAATAAAAGGGAAATTTACACAATTTGATTTTTTAAAAACAGATGATACTCAAATAAAAAATAATTATGGAAGAGGAAACTGTGTATATTTAAGAGGAACAAATTTAGGAAATTTATTTGTTCAAGAAAAATGGATGTCATCAACATCAGCAAAAGATCAAAAAACAATAAATGAAGTATTAAAAAACCGTTTTGGTAAAAGCATGAGAGACACATTAATAACATTTTATGAAAAAAATTATATCATAAAAGAAGATTTTGATAAAATAAAAGAAATGGGAATGTCAGTAATAAGAGTTCCGTTTACATATATGAATTTATATGAAAAAGCAAATAATGAATGGACATTAAAAAGTAAAGCTTTTGAAAGATTAGATTGGATAGTTGATGAAGCGTCAAAGAGAGGAATTTATGTTATATTAGATTTACATGGAGCATTTGGTTCTCAAAATGGACAAGATCATTCAGGAGAAGAAATTGATAAAGTTGAAAATGTGAAATTTTATCAAAATTCAGAATTAAAAAAATTAACTTTAAAATTATGGGAAAAAGTAGCATCTCATTATAAAAATAATCCAGCGGTGGCTGGATATGATATATTAAATGAACCTGGAGAAAAAGCAGGAAAAACAAAAGATTATCATTTTGAATTTTATAATGAAATATATAAGACTATTAGAAGTGTTGATCCTAATCATATTATTATTATGGAATCATGTTGGAGTCCTTATGATTTGCCTAATCCAAAAAAATATAATTGGAAAAATATTATATATGAATATCATCACTATCCTTGGGATCATCAAAAAAGTTCTTCTGGTCAAGCAATTGCTCTTGAAAATTTAATAAATTCAATTAATTCTGTTCAATATAAAGTTCCAACATTTATAGGTGAATTTACATGTTTTGAATTAAATGATGCTTGGAAAAATACATTAAGTAAATTTAATTTAAATGGTTATCATTACACTTCATGGAGTTATAAGAGTAATAATAAAGGAACTTGGGGAATTTTTAATCAAAAAGGAACCCAACAAGTTGATATATATAAACATAATATAAAAGAAATTAAAACAATTTGGGGATTAAATAGTATAGGAACTGGAGGTAAATCATTTAATAATATGGTTTATGATAGATTGAAAGAGGCTTTACCAGGGACAATTTATTTTTTAAAAAACGATATAAGAGATAAAGATTATATTAAATTAAAATCTATAATAACTAATAAATTTGTTTCTGCGGATAATTATGGAGAAAGTAACTTAATAGCTAATAGAGATAATACTGGTAATTGGGAACATTTTATTTTTATTAAAAATAGTGATGGTACTTTTTCTATTCAGGCTAGAGCCAACAATAAATTTTTATGTGCTGTTTTTGATAATGGAGATAAAAAAAATCCTATTATTGCTAGAAGTAATCAAATTCTAGACTGGGAAAAATTTTATATTGAAGAAATTTCTGGAGGGAAAATAGCTTTTAAAACTTATATTAATAAAAAATATATCCAAGTTAATCCTAATGATAATCTATTATATGCTTTAGGAGAAAAAATTGGAACTTGGGAAGAATTTTATAAACAATAAAATTATATTCCATTTACTTTAATATTCTAAATTTCTTTTAGAAAATAAGGAAAATTAATTAAATAATAGATTTATAATAATTTACAATTCTTTATAATATTCTTTTGTTGAAAATCATAAGAACTTTAATATTATCTTTTTTTGAAAAAACTCAAATTATATTGTATGATTCAAATTAACAAATAACTTTCATTTTAATTGATTTTATATTTAATAAAACAATATTTTTATTGAAGGACAGAGAAGTAGTTTGTGATTATTTTTTTTTTGAGGATATGCTATCTATATTTCATTATTTCTTATAAAAATATTAATTAAAAATATATAACAAAAAAAAAACAAATAATATTATTTAAAAAAACAAAAATTGATATAAATAATCAAATAATATAGTTATAGGCTTTATATGAATGTAACTTTTCTTTTTATAGAGATATGCTAATATTACTTTATTTTTTTTGGGGATATTGAATTAATCAAATTAAATAGTTTATAAGTTTTAATTGGATATCCTGTTGTTCCTGTTTTAAATATATATTATTTTTTTGAAATATTATTATTTTTTCCTTTTTTTGAATTAGTTGCTCCATCTGCAAGGAAATTGCTTTTGATTTATAAAAGATATTATTATTCCTTTCCTCCTTCAAGTTCAAAATATATTCTTTTATTTGTATTTATAAGTATTTTTATAGTTTGTTTTTCAGAAACAGTCTTTATTTGAATTTATATAGAGAATTGATTCTTTAATATACATATTTTATTTAGGATTCATTTTTTTCATTTAAATATTTTTAAATATCCATCATGATAAATAAGATTTAAATAATAGTTAATTACATAAATTTTAGAAGTAAAACTAAGGAAAAGACAATATTTATAAAACTTAAACAAACAATTAAATAAACTGTTTTATAAAATAAATTGATATTTAAAATAAATTAATAAAGTTTCTTTTATTTTTATTATTCTTTCAACACAAAAATCTGATTATAAATTATTTATATTATTATTAGTCTTACTTTTTATAAGGATAAATGATTAAATTTGTATAATAATTCATATTTTTGAACAATCATTAATTTAAATATTTTTATCATTTCAGAACTCAATTATAATATCGTTAATGATTTTTTAATTAAATATAAATAAAAAAGTTATATAGATTAATAATTAATTAAAATTTCACCCAAAAGCAGACTCTAAAATTTACATTTCAATATAGCTCATAAATAACCTTTTTTAAAAATCATAATATATCAAATTTCTAACATATTTATTATCTCATTGATATTTTCGTTCAAAATTATTAATGACATATAATTGTTTGATTTGATTTTTTCATTAAGAGTTTCATTTTATGTTTCATTTAAAGATATAAATTTAATGTATTTATAAAAAATAACAAAGGAAATAAAATAAGTTCCAAAAAAAAAGAATTTGAGCTAAATTTAGTAAACATTTTATAATTCAAAAAACCAAAAACTCTGTAAATATGAATTAAATTTATTAATAAAGTAAATTAAAAATTCAATCGACCTCACAATTATTAAAAATATACATCTTTTTATAAATATATTTTTATAAAAAATTTAGAAAAAGAATTAAAATTAGATATATGGAAACAAACGAAAAAAAAGAATAATTAATAAAAAGAAAATACCATAAAAAAATAATTACTTATTTTAATATGATTTATAGTATTAATAAATCTAAAAGAAAAAATTAAAAAAAATGGAAAATTCTATATTAAATGATTAAAAAATACTTATTTTGATATTTAAGTATTATCTCTAAAGACCTAATTAATATATATAAAGGATTATCTTTTATTCTTATTTTTATTAAGCAGATGTTTTATGAGTTTCTAAAAGAGAAATTTGAATTTAATATGATAGATATAAAATTTAAATGCTATTATTAAAATGTGATGATTTGATAATTTTAATAAAATTCAAAATTTTTTTTTACAAATTTTAATTTATAAATTTCTTTATCCATTGAATCTATTTATATTTATTTATTATATTGATATATTTAAATTATCAAAATTTCAATTTTTTATAATAAATATATGATAAACAAAAAATCTTTATTCATCTATTATCATTTTAATTGGATTTTTCATAGCCATTTTCAAAGTTTCATTATGAAAGAATTTAGAAAGATCTTTTATATGAGGAAAAGAATATTGATAATCATTTATTTGTTTAAGTGAAATTTTAGAAAAAGGTAATTTAGTTGAAGTATTTAATTCATGAAATGAAAATTGTTTTTTATCTTCTTTCATAAAAGTTGAATTTTGTTTTTCAATTTCTTTTCTATTATTTTTACTTGAAAATAAATGAATGTTTCTATTATTTACAGTTACTCTTCTTATTATTTTTGAATCATTTTGATATTGTCCTAATTTATTTAAATTTAATTTATTTGTTTTTAATCTTGTAAAATGTAATGATGTTGAATTATTTTTTAATAATTGTTGAATATTATTATCTTTTCTTTTTTTAGATGTTTCAGATATTTTAATTGGAGGAATTGTATTTCTCGATTGAATAAAAGATAATTTTGAAGGTACAAATTTTATTAAATTTTTTTTTTTAGGAATTACTTTTTTGTTTTCACTCATTTCTTTTTTTTTTTTAATATGAATAGTTTTTGCTTTTGATGGTTTAAATAATTTTGTAAATATATTTTTTTCTGGTTTATTGAATAATATTCTTGTAAAATTAACAGGTCTTTCAATTGGAGAAAAAGAATGATTTATAATTGATTTATTTGATGAACTTTGTTTTTCCATTTAATTTTTATTTATAAATTAAATAAATATCAAATTTAATATTTCAACAATTATTTCAATTAAGAAAATGGAACAAACTTCAAAAAATCAAAATTCTTTATTTTCTAAAATCATTACTGATATTTATGGAAGTATTCAAGAAAATGCTTTAGAATCAGATAGATTATTTTCCTTTTCAAATATTTTAGAATTAACAAATAAAATAATAATAATTGATATAATCTTTAATTATCGAAGAAAATTTAAAAATTTATATTTTTTTATTTATTTCATAGCTCCAACATTTTATTTTGAATTAATAAATAATACAAAATTGTTTGTTGAAAAAAATGCTTCTGTCTTAGATAAAAAAAAATATCAAAAAGATCAAATCAGTTTAATTGTAAATGAATATTTCAAATTAGATATTCATGAACAAAAAGATTATTTAGATTATAAAAAATTTTCTGCTATTTATCTTTTTATTTTATTATTTATGATTTTTTTTCATTTTACAAAAACAGAAAATTGTTTTGTAAAATTAATGAAAAAAATTAGTAAATATGTTATTTATTTTACTTTTTTTACTTTTTCTCATATTTTTTTATTAATATTTAATAGAGGTGTATTTGTTCAATTTTCTGATAGTTATGATAAAATAAAAATTGATTTTATTCTTGATATTATATTATTTTTTATTTTTAATTTATTAAGTTATTTTTTTTATAGTCTTCTTATTTATGCTTATGGTCAAAATGAATCTTTCTATTTTCTTTCTTCCAAATTATTTTTAGCAGATTTTGCTTTAAATGAATTAGGAAGTTTCTTAATAATTCTAAGAATTAATATTAAATATTCAATTTTATTTCAATTAATTTGGTCAGCAATATTTATTTATGATTATTTAATGAGAATATCAGCATTTAGAAATTCTTTACATCAAACTTCTTTTCAAAAATTAGATATTTTTCTTCAATCAGTAGTATTTTCTTTATTTATCGTAAGATTAATTTCTCTTTTTTTAATTAAATATTTATATCATGAAAAAATTTTTAAAATATTAGAATGTATTTTAATAGCTTTAGTATTAAGTTCAATTTATTTAAATTTTAATACCACTGGAAAATGTATTAGATTAACTAAATTAAAAGAGTTATTACTTCATGAAAATCCAGAATTTTTTAAAGGAATTTATCAATTATTAAGTCCTTTGTTAAAATTTTTTGCTTCTGGTAATAATTCAAATAAACCAAAATATAAAGAAAATTTCTTAATAAAATATAGAGAAGATATTAAAACTTATTTTTGTTTAAGTAAAGAAGATTATATGGTATTATGTAATAATAATGAAAAATTAGTCGAAGTTTTTTTTAATTCAAATAGAAATTCAAAAAAAGAAAATTTAAATTTAAATATTAGTATGCCTGATAATAATGTTATTTTAGTTGCTTTACTTGAATTAGTTAATAAATTTTATAAAATTTCAAAAGAAAAATCCACTAATTTTAGTCAGTTAGTTATGGAGACATTAATTTATAATAAAGTAATACTTTATACTTTAATGGATGAAAAAATTTTCAGAGCTCAATATTATCTTAAAAAATTTTTTTATTCTCAAAAATTTAAAAATGCAAACTCAATAATAAGATGTATTTTTTACTATCTAAATTCTTCATTTACAAAACTAGAGAAAAAAAATGATGAATCTTCAATGGAATATATTATTTATTTTCATAATTTAAATATAGAATATTTAAATATTGTAAATTCATTTAAATTTATATTAAAAGGATTTAATAATTCCCAAAAACAATTATTGATAACAATTGATAGAACAAGTGTAGCAATTGGAAAAGCTTTAGATAAAATAATAGATATGATATATTCTTCAAAAGATTCATTAAAAATAAAAGAACAACCAGAAAATGAAAAATTTAAATTAGTTGAAGATATATTATTTAATACAAATTTTGATAAAAGTTTTGAATTTTTCGATTTAAATTCTCTTGATTCTGTTGTTGAAAAAAATAATTTCTTTTTAATAATGTTTGAAATGGGTAAATTTACAATAAAAAAAGTTCCTTTAACTTATTATGAATTAACTGGAATTAAAACTTCAAAAATGGTAAATTCTCCTTCAATTAATATTTACCCATATATTATGAGAAAATCTCAAGAAAAATTAATAAGAACATCTTTATTAAATAAAAAAATATTAAAAGAAGAATGTGTATTAGAAACTTCAGAGAATTATATAATAAATACAAAATTATCATATAATTTTCTTCCTACTTTCCAAGGACAACTATATTTATTATGTAGTTTAGATCCAGTTAATTTTCCTAATGATTGTAATCATGTTTTAATGCAATCTAATGGGATTTGTTTACATATTGGGTATTTTTTTAAAACATATTTTTCTTTTAATAATCAAATGAAAAAATTGAATTTTTTAACTATTTTAGGAATTAAGGAATATAACCCTGCTAATGGAGCTTCTCAAACATTTAGTGTAACTTTACATGATTTTGTTTCAAATATTAAATTATTTTTAGTTAGAGATAGTGTATGGTCAAACCCTGAAATAATACAAAATATTAAAAAAATTAGAGATAATTTTAAAAATTTAAAGAAATTGAGGGTTGTTTTTAATTTTAAGAAAAAATTTGCAATAAAAGGTGATGAAGTATATTTAATTCAAATTATTTTTGAAGATATACAAATAAAAAATATTACTGCGAATAAAAATTTTGAAAAAGAAGAAACAGGAATTATTCTAACTCCAAATAATGGTTCAATGGCGGGATCTCATTCAGGAGCTTCAGTTTTATCATATAAAATAATAAAAGAAAGTTCATGGAATATAACAAATAAAAATAAAGAATCAATAGGTTTAGCTAAAAATACAATTGATAGAATATCATTTATTTATAATTTATTTTTAGTTGTTTTAGCTATTGCCATTTGTGTTCTTATAAAATATTTTTCTAATCAATTTTTTAATGAATATATTAAAATGATTGTTCTTAGAGAAATGGATTTAATATATTTTCAAAATGTATTTTATGTTATAAATATGATTCAATTTGAAGGTTCTGGAGAACAATATCAATCTTTAAATAATGAATATAAAAGAGAAATTGAAGGATATAATATATCATTAAATGATTTTTATCATTATACATTTAAAGATAAATCAATATTATTATTAACAACTAGTAATTATTTCAAAAATAATTATTCTAATTTAAAAACTAGTAGTGATTTATATAAAGCATTTAATGAAAATCCTTTCCCTGTTTTAAGAGCAAATGGTGAATTTAGTAGTGTTAATTATTATTATGCTTTTGATTTACCTAAAAATTATTTTTATATATTAAGTCAACAAGAAGATTTTAATTTAACTATTCCAATATTAAATTATGATAATATTAGTTATAATTTAAATAGATTAGATGAAATTCAACAATATGTAATATGCATCTTTTATAATACATTTAATTTCTTTTCTGCATTAAGTAATGTTTTAGCAAGTTCAAAAGAGACTTTTAAAAATGCTTTGACTTTTTATAAAATAATGATGTATTGTGTTTTTATTATATTTTTATGCTTAAATATTTGTTCAATTATTCTTCTTTATTTATCAATAGAAATGACTAATAAAAAGATGTATACAATTATAGAAAAAATAATGAAATTAACTCAAAAATGGAAAAATTTCTTAGAAAAAAAATTAAAATTTACTAAACTAATAATTAAGAATGAATTAAAACCAACTTTTGCAATAGAAAAATTAAAAGAAATAAATCCTCAAAATAAGATTAAAACAATTCAAACTAATCAACAACAAGGAATAAATCCAATGAATGTAAATCCAAACGACGATGATCAAGATGATATGTATTTAATTCCTTTTAAAAAAAATAAGAAAAAAAAAATATTTCATTTTATCTCTTATTGTGAAGCTTTGAAAACTTTATTTTTACTTGGTTCAATATATTTAATATTTATAGTAATAACATTTCCAATAATGACAACTTTATTTAATAAATTAAATGTCAAAAGAAAGCAAACTCAAGCAATTCAAGATTTACAAGAAATTATTCTTAGTTATTATTTTGGAACAAGATTATCTATTGGATTAAACTCAACCACAATTCATTCAAAATTAGATTTATTTGGAGGAATGACTAATGATTTATTTGGGAATCATACTGAATCTAAAAAATTATTATTAAATGATAAGAATAAAGAAATGAATGAATATTTAAATAAAGTAAATGAAGAAGGTAACAGTTGTAATTTTTTAATAAAAGACAGTGAATTTAGATATGCTTTACTTTTAGTTTGTGGTAAAGAACCTTTATTACAAACTAAAGTTGAAACTATGATTAGTGGTTTTGTTAATCAATTAAGAACACAATTTTTAAATTATAATCAAACTTCTAAAACTTCTGAAAGAATTATTGAATTTTTTCACAGTAGAACTTTCCAGTTTAATAATTTACAAGTAATTATATTTTTTATGAATTATTTAAATGATTTAGAATATGAATATACTCTTCCTGATTTACAATCTAATATTAATACTTTAATGATTTTTTTAGTTGTTATGTTTGTTATAATAGTAGTGACTGAAATTGTTTATTATATATCAAGTAATATTTTTGTTTTAGGAAAAATGAGTTCTTCTCTTAATGATTATAAAGTTATTGAAAAATTCTTTTCTTATGAAGAATCTTCTAATAATAAGAAATAAAACCAACTTAATTAGTTTTATTATTGGCATATCAAGGTATTTATTTGTATTTTTTAAATAATTATATAATGAAAAAAATTTATATTTATTATGGCAAAAAATATTATAACTATTATATTATAATTAAATCTTGTTTGAAAGAATATATATAATATTATAAATTTAAAATATTAAATAAAATTAAATAAATTGAAAAAAATAAAAAACATAAACTTAAATTAAAATAAAAGAATAATAAAAAATAATGAGAAAATCAAATCTCTCAAATTTGGAAAAATATATATTTACTTTTGGAAGGGATTTGGAGATGAAAGTGATTATCATTTTCAAGTAGTTTTCTATTAAATCATATTTTAAAAATTTCTTTTGAATTTAAAAAATTTTTTGTAACTTTTATATCAACAATTATGATACTCAAATTAAAATTGAATTATTATAAAATATATTTTCCTTTTTTTCTATTTTATTTAAGAGTATTTTTTTATTGTATTTTAAAATTATAATTCTAATTCTAAGAAGTTAATTTTCAAATTTTATATTGATGTTCAATATTTTCTATAAGGGTCTTATTAAAAATTCCAAAAAAATTTTAATAATTTTTTTATTGAAAGTAAGTATCTTTCGAAAAAGATTATATTTACTATTACTAAAAGATTCCTCATCTCTCTATTAAAAATCAATTATTTTTGTTAATAATTTATTAATATTTAGAATAACAAAGAGATATATTAGATATTGTAAATTCTATTAAATAAAATCTTTGTTAGTCATTAAAAAATGTATGATATATTAATATTATATTTTTAAGAGATCCTTACATTTAATTTAATTTCTAATATATAATTATTTTTGTTTGAATAAATTTTTTAAATTTTATAAGGGATATTTAATAATATATATAATTAATAAATATTAAAATAAAAATATAACTCATTCATTTGATTAGAAATAAAAAAAGAAACTTTAACATTTTATTTTGGCACTATTAATTTCTTCAAATTCCAATTTTTTTCTAATATTATTATTGTAATAAGTATTATTATAATCAAAATTTAAATATTTTCCAAAATTCAATTTTTTACTAATTGTAGAAAGATATTTCAAATCTATATTAATAGGTCTTTTACTTAAAGAAATAATTTGAATTGGGGAATTATTAGTTCTATTTGATAAACTTTGATTTTTGTTCTTTATGACATTGTTAGAAGAATTAACTTGTTTAGAATCAATGTAATTTTTATTGTTTGATATTGAAGAATTTAATTTTTTTCTTTTTATTTCAGTTTTATAAATAAAAGGTGAATTATTGATATTTCCATTTGATGAATTTTGAGAAGAAAAAATCTCTGTTGAATTATTACAAATACTATTATTAGTGTTAGATAATTTTTTATTCAAATCTATTCTAATTTCTTTTTCTCTATTATAATTTGAAACTCTTTTATTTATAATAACTTTTTTTGTTGGTGGGATATTAATAATAAGTGAATTAATTTTTATTTTTTCTTTAGTTTTATTAAATATATCTAAAGCAAGTTCATAAGGAGTTTTAAAAATATAATCTTTAATATCTCCATAAATTACATTATCCAAAATATTTTTTGATACTAATAAAAATCGTTTATTTTCATTTGAGAAATATTTTAAGAAATCAAAAGTATTCATGTAATTGATATTATAATTTAATAATTTTAAACATTCAATTTCAGTTGAAACAATTTCATTATCTCTGTATAAAGAAAATTTCTCTTTGATGATATTTTTTAATTTTTTTAGTGAAGGAACATGATATTGAGAATTTAAACTTTTAATCGAAATATAAAAACAATTTAAAATTAATAAATCTAAATTATTTATTATTACTTCATTTCCACAATTATATAAAACTATATCATGATATAATAAAGTTTGATAAAAAATTGAATCTGAATTTGAAAATTGAATTTTTTCACTTAAATTTCTAATTAAATCAAGACTATATTTTCTGTATTTTTTACTTGAATATTTTAAAAAAATTCTATTTGTTTTTGAACTAATACAAGTTGGAAAAATAGGTTTATTTAAATTTTTTAAAATTTCTGTCCTGTATTCCATTAATTATTTTAATAAAATAATTACCGTTAAAATTTAATTTTTTAATTAAAATGTTTAATACAAAATGTAATTATTCAAAATTAATAGATAAATAAATTCATTTTTCAGTTTTAGTTATATATGCATAAACAAATATTTTTAAATATCATCTTTTTTCTCATTTGAATTTTTAATGCCTAAACTTTTTGTTTATTATAAATAAAATAATTAAAATCTTCATAATTTGTCTTCTAATTAAAAAATCTCTATTTGCTACTTCATAAAGTAATTCAGGCTAATTATATTCACTTCCTTAATATTTATAGGTATTTTATATTATTTTAATCAAAAAATTATTTAATGTAAAAAATTTTTATTTGAGAATATTTATTTCTATTAATGAAAACTATTTCAATCTGAAAAACAAATTAAATTATTACCTAATTATGAACATTTAAAAAAATATAAAAATTAAAAAGAAAAATGGATGATGAAAATGATTATTACAATTATTTTGATGATGGAATAATGAAATTAGAAAAACAAAAATTTGTTATATTTATATTTATAAATACATTAATTGATGTTGAAAAAAGGCTTTCAGAAACCAAAGAAAATCTAAATGATAATTTAGATAAACCTAGAGAAAGACTAAAAAAATTTTTAGAAAAAAATGTTTATTCAGTTCAACGAAATGAAATGTATCAGAAAATGTTAAATGAATATAATGAACAAATAAAAAATGAAGATATGAAAATTAATTATGATTATTCTTTAAAAAATTATATAAATATTGTTTCATATATTAAAAATAATACAGTGAAAAATGAAAAAATATTTATAAATGTCCTTGAATTTTGTTTTGTAGTTGCTTTTCAATCAATTTTCATATTAGAAAAAGAATATACTATTCATTTATTTCTCTTTGATAATTTCAATAAAATTCGAAAACCTAATTTATTGAGAACATTGGAAAAAAATGCAATTCCTGTTGAAATATTAAAAGATAATAAATTAAAAGATTATTGTAATAATTGTCCTGATTTAGATACATTTGATGATAAAAAATATAAATATAAAATAAATGATAAAGAAATAGAACCATTAAATCTTTTTAAAGAATATTATAATAAAGCTTTAGAATCCATTAAAAAAAATGGACCTATTCTAGAACCAAATATAGAATTTTTACAAAAAATAGAACAATTACCAGATGATAAATTTTATTTAAAAGGAATAATCCCGTTGATTTATATCGGACAGTATATAAAATTGCAAAAAATAAATTATATTAGTCAATGTATAAATATAATAGAAAAAAACTTGAAAGTTTATTTTGATAAAACTTTAAATTTAATATATATTTATCCAAAATCATCCTATATTGATTTATTTATTACTTCTTTTTTAGTTTATAAAATTGTAAATTCTCCTTTCATTGGATTAAAAAATAATAAATATAATTTAGATTTCAATCAAGCATATATTAATATATCAAATAGTTTAATAATAAGTTCTGCTATTAAATTTGACCAAAGAATTCACACAGTTACCTTTACTAAAAATACAATTGGAGAATCAGGAATGTTTGAAGCAGCATTAAATTTTTCTTTAAATAAAAAAATTAAAATCATTGATTTCGGTCAAATGAATTTAACAACTAATCATATTAAATATTTTGAAAAAGGTTTTCTCATTGATTCAATAGAAAATGTTATAGAATTCAATTTAAGTAACAACACTTATTTTAAAGATGAATTTGATACTGGAATTATTCTTGCTAAAATTATTGGAAGATTTAAAAAATTAAAAACTTTAAATTTAAATAAATGTAAATTAAAAAATTTAATTAAACCTATTTTCCTTCAATTAAATCAGTTATATTCTAAAGGAAATTATGAATTGGAAAATTTATTAATTTCAATGAATGAAATGGATCACACTGCAATATATAGTTTAGGAGATTTAATAAGAAATAAAAATTGTAAATTAAGAATTTTATCATGTGGTTTCTCAAATTTCCATAATACTGCAGGACAATATTTTTTAAAATCTTTAACTAAAAATGATACATTACAAGAATTGTATCTTTATGAAGCACAATTAGATGATAGTGATTTTGAAATAATTAAAAATGTTATAGTAAATTCAAAATTAAATGTTCTTTCTCTTTACAAAAACAATATAAAAAAATTTGATACAATATTAAAATTATTATCATTAACTTCAATATTAAAAATACATCAAAATGTAGAACCTCAAAATGTATTATGTAGTTTAGATTTATCAGAAAATCCAATTAATCAAAAAACAATATTAAATACTGATATTGCATTATTAAATTTTATATGTCAAAAATCAGGATTATCAATATTTGATTTAACACATATTATTCATGGTATTTCAAAAGATACAAAAGAAATTAATGAAGCTAATATTTCTAATACTCCCTCTAATAGCAATTCAAATATTAATTATTCTGAAAACACAACAAATAATAATAATAATAATAATAATACTATTAATTCATCTAATATTAGATTTATCAAAATGAATGAAGAAAGTAATTTTGATAGTTCTAAAGTTCTTTCTTTTGATGAAGAAGAAAATAATTTTTTAAATTTTATGTATAGAGTTCAGGATGAGTTTAAAATTATTTATTAAAAAGAAAAAATTTACTAAATAATTTATTTTTTATTTTTTTTTTTTTTGGTTTTATTTTTTTTTATTTTTTATTATAATAGTTTTATATAAAAGAAGTTTAAATTTATTTGTTTACTATTGTTTTACTTTTCTCATTATACTATCTTAAATTCTTACCAAATGAATAACAATTTTATTTTTTTTCACTTGTTAAATAAATAAATAAACTCTTTATTTGATTATTTCTTTAATTTTATTTAGTAAATTTTTATAAAAACTCATATAATAGGATTTTTCTCCAAATAATTTATATATATTCAAAATATGTTTATTTTCATTAACTTTTGAAAGAGAAATTTTAAAACATTTATCTTCATCTTCATCATCTACTTGATTTAACGTTTCAATAATTACAATAAATTTTAGTTTATTATCATCTGTTTTAACTAAATATTTACAGTTATCATTCACATTATTTTTTTCATAAGAAGCAACTAAATTATTCATAAAATTTACTTTATCAATATTTCCATTAATAATTATTTGATTAAATGAATTTTTATTAGTTTGATAAAAAGGAACACATTTATTTTTATCATCAAAATATTTATTCTCATTATCATCATCGTTAAAACTTCTAAAAACTCTATTGCAATCAAGATTAATTTCCACTGCATCATTGTAATTTTCATGAATTTGATTGTGTGTCATTTCTTCTTCTCTTTTTGGATTAACTAAATTTTGCCTTGAATCTAATTCTTTAATTACATCAATATAGCAATTATTATTATTACTTATAATATCATTTATAGTATAATTATTAAACCAAGGATGTTTCATTATATTATTATAATATTCAGAATTTTCAATTAGTTTTTTTTTATCTGGTGAAAATTCATTCGAAATTAGAGCATTAAATAAATTAATAAAATTTTGAGAAAAATCAATACATAAATTTTGATTTACTCCTTTCCAAAAAAGATCTAAATTTTTTTTAGAAATTACTTTATCTTTAATGTCTTTTCCAGAAACTAAAGCAAATAAAATAGAAGCTAGATCTATATTTCTTGCAGAAGGAATATTTTTACTAGGTGTTAGATTATCTAATATAATATCTGATATTTTTATTTTATAATCTTTGTCAATTAAAATATTATCATATTTTATTCTATTGATAAATAAATCGTTTTCATTGTAATATTTTAATCCTGAGAGAATTTGTAAGAAAATTTTTCTAGAAATTTCTTCATTATATCCTTTCTCTAAATAAAAAATATAATCAAATAAAGAACCATTGATTGCTACTTCTTCAATAATATAATAATTATCATTTGTTATATTATCTAAAGATTGAACATCTCCAATTCCTCCTTCATAAATTTTTATAATATTTTCATTGTTTAATTTAACATTTTTTTCTGTCAAAGAAAAAAATACATTTTTTTTAATTTCTTTATTTTTAAAAATTTTTATATACAAATCATCTCTTTGATTGTCAATATGACAACCAAAGTAAATTTTCGTTCTTTTTGTTTGAGTAATTTTTCCTTTAATAATAAACTTTCCATCAAGTTTTTTCATATTTCCTTGTATTTCCATTTTAATAACAAAATTAACAAGCGATTAAATAAAACGAAAAAAAAATATAATTTTATAAAGATTTAAATATAGTTTAAACAAAATAAAAAAATAAAAAATTAATTAAATAATTATTATTTTTATTTAATTAGATATGGGTAAAAAACAACAAACTGAAAGTGTGAATTCTAAATTAGCATTAGTTATGAAAAGTGGAAAAGCAGTTTTAGGATATAAACAAACATTAAAATCTTTAAGAAAAGGACTTTTAAAAGCAATTTTTGTTGCCCATAATACTCCTTCAATTATCAAAGCTGAAGTAAATTATTATTCTGTTCTTTCAAATACTCATATTTATCATTATACTGGAAATAATATTGATTTAGGGTCTGCTTGTGGAAAATATCATAGAGTTGCTATTTTAGGTATTTTAGACCCTGGTGATTCTGATATCCTTAATTTATTTGAACAAAAATAAATTTAAATAAATCGAAAATAAAATTTTATGATTTAAATTTTTGATATTTTTTTTGGAAAGAAAGTTTAAAAGAGATTTATTTCTTATTATCATAAAATATATCATTTACAAAAAAAATTTCTCATATTTTCTAAATCTAAATGTGAATCTTCTGGATTAAAATGCCTGATTCATTATTTAAATTAGTGTTTTATATATTTGATTATTATTTCTTTGAATTTCTATTATAATCAGAATCATAAATAAAATAGACTGAATATTTATTCAATGTTTCAAAATTTGAATTGATTATTTAAATTTATATTTATGGATAATATATTATTATTTTCTTCCTCTAAATTGATTCCATTAGATTCATTAAATTTTTTTTCCTTGATGTTACTAAATTTGTTAAATTAAGAATTTTAATCTCATATGAATTAAAATTTTTGTGAATTCATATTCTTTGAATTTTATAACAATAATTTTAACGAATTTTTAGTTTTTTTCCATTCATTGCTTTTGAATTAAATTCAAATTTGCCAAAAGTTATATTTAATCTATTAATATTAGATTTATTTAAAAGTTTACTTATATTGATTTAAATCATCATATTTTGTTTTATTATAGCTTGAATTATTATTTAATAATTTTTGAATTAAAATCTGAAAAATTTGATTATTAAACTTATTACCGTTCAAGGTTAATATATCTTTAATTTTTCTTCTTCTGTTATTGATTATCTATCCATTAATCTTTCTCTCTTTTGAGAAGATAATAATTTCTATATCTAGTTACTTCCTTTTATGATGCTTGTTATTTTGTAGAGGAATTGGACTTTATATTTTTTTCTTCAAATAAATCTTCTATTTTTGCTTTTTCAAGATATTTTATTTTTGTCTATACTCTTCTAGTTTCATTTTTTTATAAATTTTCAATTAAATTCAAATATAATTTTTTTAAATTAAAAGAATATAATTTTAATATATAATTTATTCTAAATTCTTTAATATTCTTTTGCTATTATTTTAATGGTTTATTTCTTCTCTTCTCTCTTTTTTCTTTTCTTTTCTAAAACCATTAATTTATTAAACTATAAGTAACATTTTGAAAAATAGACAATTATAAATAAAATGTTATCATCACTAACTATAAGAGTATATACTGAAAAAATTAATATATATTAATTAATTAACTTTAAAAATATTATAATTTTGAAGAAGTGATATTAAATGATATCATTAACTTAAACAAATTTTTATAATTTATATCTTATAATTATTTATAACCAATGAAATTAAAATTAAAAATTTGTAAATAAAATCAAGGTCTAAATAAGAACCAAATAAAATTAAAATTTGAACTGAGTGTTAATAATAAAAAAAATTAAAATATATTTCTTTTATTTATTGTATTAAAATCAAATAATGATTTTTCATAAAAATAAATATTAGAATGGAGAATTAAAGAAAAATTGATTATTCAATTTGATAAAATTATCTAACATAAAAATTAAATAAGTATCATATTCTTCTTTTTTTTGATTATTTAATCCAATTAATTTATTAGTTTTAAAAGAACTCACAAGTAAAAAAATACAAATATAATTTAGATTTAAATTCCTAATTTAATTATTAACATAAGATAATGAAATGAATGTATTTGGATAATAATAAAGTAATGAGGAAAAGATAGTAAATTATAAAATATTATTTCCTCTTAAATATATATATGGCGAAATTAAAATAAAAAATAAAAAACTGATAAAAATTTTTAAATTTTGAATAAATTAAAGATAAGGAATACTCTCCTAATATAAAACATAAATACAAATTGGAATTGGTTAAAAAAATTAATTATTATTTAAAAATCAAAAAGATAGAAATAATAAATAAAACCATATTATATAAAAATTATAATTAATAATAATATTTTCATATTTAATCAGTTATTCTAAAATAAAAAATTCATATTAAAAATGGAAAATTCCAAAAATTATCATTTATTATATAAACTGGGAGAAGGTTCAACCTCAGATGTATATTTATGCAAATTAAATAATTCTTATTATGCAATTAAAATATTAAAAGACCTTCCTTCATCAGAAAGAGATTATTTAAGAGAAATATCAATGTTAAAAAAATTAAAGCATCCAAATATAACAAATTTAATATCAAATGGTTATGAAAAATTAAACTCCTCATATTTTCTAACAAACAAATATTACTTAATATTAGATTTAGCATCAAAAGGTGAATTATTTAATTATATCTTTTTTCCTCAAAAAGGCTTTTCTGAAAATCAATGTAGATATATTTTTAAACAACTTTTATTAGCAGTTAATGCATGCCATATTAATGGAGTAGCACATTTAGATATTAAAACAGAAAATTTAATGTTAGATGATAAATTTAATATTAAATTATCAGATTTTGGATTAGCTTGTCCATGTAATGATTTAGTTAATTCCTTTTATGGAACTGAAAATTTTCAAAGCCCTGAAATTTTAGAAAGAAAATTATTTGATGGAAAAAAAAGTGATATTTTCTCATTAGGGGTTACTTTATTTATAATGTACTCTGGGAAATTTCCTTTTAAACAAGCTAGAAAATATGATATATGTTATCAATTTATTTTCAAAAAAAAATATGATAATTTTTGGAGTATGATTTTAAAAAAGGTTTTTAATGGAAATAATGATAATATGCCTAGTGAAGAATTTAAAGATTTATTTATTAAAATGATTTTCCCAAATGAAAATGAAAGAATTTCTATTCAAGAAATATTAGAACATCCTTGGTTAAAATTAAATTCTCCTTCTTATGAAGAAATGAAATATGAATTTGAAGAAAGAGAAAAAATAGTGAAAGATAATTTATTTGTTGATAAAAAGAATTTAAATGTTGAATTATTTTTTAATTGTAATAATTCATTTGATTTAAATGATTTAGGGAAAGATGATAATAATAGACCTAATTAAAAATTGAAAAAAATAGTTTGTTATTTTTTTCCATTTTTTAATTATATATGTAAATTGTTAAATTATTTTAAATTTACTATTATAATTATATATTGTAAAATTATATAACATTTTTTTTAAGGTTTTTATATTTCAAATCTTATATATTATATTTTGTTTTTTTGTTTTAATTTAAAAAATTATTTAAAGTATAATTAACATTTATTGTTAATATTAATTAAAGTGAAAAAAAATAACAAGATAATTTATGAATTTTTTGGGGATTGGGGATTGGGGATTGGGCCCAATCCCCAATCCCCAATCCCCAATCCCCAAAACCCAACCCCCTTCAAAATAATAAAAA
>JAEEGK010007207.1_pt1 | contig 26521 bp, 25 predicted proteins | sample 8958771 | NCBI WGS metagenome assembly JAEEGK01 (sample SAMN16246547, study PRJNA631951) | gut metagenome | biome: gut microbiome; feature: rumen; material: SC-attached | host: Bos | place: Iran: Karaj | collected 2018-10 | reverse complement strand
ATACTGGGCTGACTCTCTTCTTCCTGTTGATGGCTGATGATCACCTCCAGCGCCCGCTGACTGATGTGGCGCGTATGACGGTTTACGGCATCGAGGGCATCGCGCAGATCCTTCAAAGGACCGTCTTTGAAGACGATGCTGAACTGGTGGGAGGCATACACGACACGGCGCAAGAACTGAGGGGTCAGTTCGTCGCTGATGAGTATCCACTGAGACAGGGCAAAACGCTCAGCGACAATCAGGAGCTGATCCTCATCGGCAAAGTCGAACAGCGTGTAGTCGAGCAGCACGACAGCATTCTCATGATCCTTCAACCGTTCCACGAGTCCTGCCTTATCGCTGACCTTGAAGATTTCGTGGTCACCTTTCGAAAGGATCAGACTCTCCAACGCGAATCGTGTCAGTTCCTGATTGTCTGCTAAGATAAACTTTCCCATCGTCGAATTTTATTTTTCGTCGGCAAAGGTACGAACTTTATTCTAGATTTTATCAAATGCCTGCGACAAATCGTCGATGATGTCATCGATATGCTCCGTGCCAATGCTCAGACGGATGGTCGATGGCGTGATATGCTGTTCGGCCAGTTCCTCGGGTGAGAGCTGTGAGTGCGTGGTGGTGTAAGGATGGATCACCAGACTCTTCACATCGGCCACGTTAGCCAGCAGTGAGAAGATCTGCAGGGCATCGATAAACTTCCAGGCTTCCTCCTGGCCTCCCTTGATCTCGAAGGTGAAGATCGAGCCACCGCCGTTGGGGAAGTACTTCTGATAGAGCTGATGGTCGGGATGACTCTCGAGAGCCGGATGATGAACGGCTGCCACCTTCGGATGCTTAGCAAGGAAATCAACCACCTTCAGCGCATTCTCTACATGACGCTCTACACGCAGGCTCAACGTCTCAACGCCCTGCAAGAGGATGAAGGCATTGAAGGGTGAGATAGCAGCACCTGTATCACGCAGGATGACGGCACGAATGCGAGTGACGTATGCGGCAGCACCTACTGCGTCGGCAAACACGATGCCATGATACGAGGGATCGGGCTTAGCCAATGTGGGGAACTTGTCGTTCTGTTTCCAGTCGAACTTACCGCCATCAACGATGACACCACCAAGTGAACTTCCATGACCACCTAAGAATTTCGTAGCCGAGTGAACCACGATGTCAGCACCATGCTCCAGCGGACGAATCAGATAGGGTGTGCCGAAAGTGTTGTCGACGATAAATGGAATACCGTGCTTATGAGCTACAGCAGCCACACCCTCGAGGTCGAGCACATCACTGTTGGGATTGCCGAAAGTCTCAGCATATACTACTTTTGTGTTGGGTTGGATTGCAGCGTCGAGAGCCTCGAGATCGTTCACATTTAGAATGGTATTGGTGATACCTTGAGTAGCCAGCGTGTGGGTAATCAGATTGTAGCTTCCACCATAGAGGTTATCAGCAGCCACGATATGATCACCTGCCTGAGCAATGTTCTGCAGAGCATAGGTGATGGCAGCAGCACCAGAGGCAACAGCCAATCCGGCTACACCACCCTCGAGGGCAGCCACGCGATCTTCGAAAACACCCTGTGTGGAATTGGTCAGACGTCCATAGATGTTACCTGCATCACGCAGTCCGAAACGATCGGCAGCGTGCTGAGAGTTGTGGAACACATAGCTCGTGGTCTGATAGATGGGCACGGCGCGTGCATCAGTTGCGGGGTCAGCCTGTTCCTGGCCTACATGGAGCTGTAAAGTCTCAAAACGGTAATTTTTCTTTGTACTCATAATCTTATCCTTTCTTTATTTAATTAATAATATGTTCTTTTGTTCTTATGTCTTATCGACGGTGCAAAGGTACGGAGTTTAGAATTATCCACCAAATTTATCCTCAAATTCAGAAGTTTTTATCTGTATACACAAAATCCAAAGAAGATTATTCCGAAACCAGCCTTTCAAAGCCCCTCTAAAAGAATAATATTCCAAGATAACGCATTTTTCTACTCGTTTTTGTTGCAAATTCCCCAGAAAAGTTGTACTTTTGCGGCGTAAACGAATAACTAATGATACATTTTTTGTAATATGAAACGACTATTTTCTACCTTTTTCGTGCTTTTCGCCTTGATAACGGTGATCAGTGCCCAGAAGCAACCGCTTCTGAAGACCCATGTAGAGACAGGCGACATCGAGGGTGTTCTCGATGGACAGCTTGCAGTTTATAAAGCTATTCCTTACGCAGCACCGCCAGTAGGCAACCTGCGTTGGCGCGCGCCCCAGCCTGCCAAGTCGTGGGAAGGCGTGCGCAAGGCCGATGAGTTCGGTCCCCTGCCCCCACAGCCCACACGCCCTGGTCGTACTGCCGACATGATGAGCGAAGACTGTCTCTACCTCGGCATCTCTACACCCGCCACCTCTGTCAACGACCGTCTGCCTGTACTCGTATGGATTCATGGTGGCGGCTTCCAGACTGAATGGTATGGCGGCGACCTGTGGAAGTACCTTGCTATGCGCGGCATTGTCGTGGTGAGCATCGAATATCGCACAGGAGCCCTCGGCTTCATGGCTCACCCCGAACTGTCGAAAGAGGATAAGGACGGCCACTCGGGCAACTACGGTCTGCTCGACCAGATCTTTGCCCTCCAGTGGGTACAGCGCAACATTGCCAACTTCGGCGGCGACCCGTCGAAGGTTACCATCGCTGGCGAGAGTGCTGGTGCCATCAGTTGCAGCCTTCTCTGCGGCTCACCGCTTGCCAAGGGTCTCTTCCGTGGTTGCATCAGTCATAGTGGAGGTTCGTTTGCTCCTTGGAGCGACAGTCCCCGTTCGCTGGGAATGGATGCCTCGCAGAAGGGTGCCGAGCAGCAGGGACTCGCTTTCCAGAAACATCTGAAGAAGAAGTCGCTGAAACAGCTGCGACAGATGGATGCCATGTCGCTCTGCGATGGTAATGTCGGTTTCGCTGGCTTCTGGCCCTGTGTCGACGGCTACGTAATCTGCGATGACCAGTATCGCCTCTATGAGCGCGGCGAGTATAATGATGTGGCCGTCATCGTCATGACCAATTCCGACGAGGGCGCCCTCTTCTCACCAGGCAACATGACTGCCGAGAATTACCAGAAGACCGTGAAGGGCATCTTCGGCGACATGGCCGACGAGGCATTGAAGTATTATCCTGGCAGTACCGACGATGAAGCTTGGCACGGCTTTGGCGACACCTTCCGCGATCTGGGCTTCGCCTGGCCCAGCTATGCATGGGTCAGCCTGCAGGCCAAGACGGGCAAGAGCCCTGCCTATGCTGCCTACCTGGCCCAGCCTTCTACCGTGAGCTTCTCTCAGGATCCCCGTCGTCGCGGTGTCGCCCATGCTGATGATATCATGTATCTCAATGGGCAGTTCCTGACTCAGCCCGACAAGCATCCCACTGAGGCAGCTGTCGCCGAGATCATGCAGCAGTATTGGGTGAACTTCATCGCGACTGGCAATCCCAATGCCAAGGGACTCCCCTACTGGCCTACCTTCGACGACTCGAAGCCCACCACGATGCAGTTCTCCAACGGTGCATCGCTCATCATGCGCCCCAATCGCGAACAGGTTGACTTCATCGACCGATTCTGCAAGGCCAAGCGCGAAGCCTCTGAAGCCGCTCGCAAATAACACAAACGATATGGATACATTAGACGAAACCGATCTGCAGATACTCAGGACACTGCAACGCAACGCGAAGCTGACCACCAAAGAACTGGCCGACGCTGTGCACCTGACCCCTACCCCTGTGTTCGAGCGCCAGAAGCGCCTCGAACGCCAGGGGTATATACGCAAGTATGTGGCTGTGATCGACCCGGAGAAATTAGGACAGAGCCTTCTCGTGTTCTGCAAAGTGAAACTACAGCAGATCAACCACGAGAAGGCTGATGCCTTTGTCCGGCGCATCATGCGCATACCCGAAGTCACCGAGTGCTACAACACATCGGGAGCCTACGACTATCTTCTAAAGGTACGCGCGCAGGACATGAAGCATTATCAGGAGTTTGTACTCAACAAACTGGGTGACATCGACAACATCAGTGCCATCGAGAGCACCTTCGTCATGAGCGAGATCAAGCAGAACTATGGTATCAATATCTGAACAGACGCCTATTCGATACCGTCGATACGCAGCTTGAGCAGTCCGGCAGGGACGCGCACCTCTACCACATCACCCACTTTCTTACCCAGGAGCGCCTGTGCGATAGGCGACTTGATGGAGATCTTTCCAGCACGCAAATCAGCCTCGTGAGGACTCGCGATGGTATAGGTCATCGAGGCATTATTACCCAGATTGGTCATTGCCACCTTACTGAGCAGCTGCACCCCCTCGTGGTGGAGCAACGAGGTATCGATGACCCGCGCATTCTCCAGCACACGCTGTTTGAAGCGGATCCGCCCCAGCAGGCGCGCCTGCTCACGCTTCGCGGCATGATACTCGAAATTCTCGCTGAGGTCGCCCTTGTCGCGCGCCTCTGCAATCGCATCCTTTACTTGTGGCAACTCTACGTTCACCATCTGTTGCAATTCGGCTACGAGCTTGTCGTAACCTTCCTGTGACATATACTCAATACTCATAGTGCATCATACGTTTGGGGCGCAAAGTTACGCATAAAAACTCATATTTCATAAGAAATATGCGCCTCTGACAGCCTTTAGCTGCTTAATTAACAATATTTAGGGGGTTCTTCAATGCATTGATAGCGTTTTTTTCTTATCTTTGCTACCGAAATATGGTGCGACCAGCTAAATTTATCCCAAGAACCTTATCAGTACGAATCAGTCTGATGATCGTGTTCTCCATGGCCATCCTGCTGATGGCCTCATTGGCTGTGATGCTCTATTATTCCAGGAAGGCCGTGAAGGAGGAGGCAACACAAAAGGCAGCTCAGACACTCGAAGGTGTCACCCAACGTATCGACAACACCTTGCTGAGCGTTGAGTTGGCTACGGGTAACATCTTCTTCAGCATGCTGCCCCATCTGAACAATCCTGAGATGATGTACACCTACAGCCGTCAACTGGTGGAGTCGAACCCCTATATTGCCGGCTGTGCCATCGCCTTCAAGCCCGACTTCTACAAGGATCGCAAGTATTTTATGGCCTACGTGCATCGTGGCGACAGTGCCGGGATGGCTTATGCCGACTCGAAACTTGTAACCGACGAGTTCTTCGGCCATCGACTTTACACAGAACAAGACTGGTATAAGAAACCCATGACATCGGATGTGGCAGGATGGCTGAACCCCAACACAGACGAAGAATCCAAGCTCGAACCCATCATCACCTTCTGTCTGCCCATCAGGCCCAAAGGCGAAGAGCCCGTTGGGGTGCTGGGAGTAGATGTCTCGCTCAGCCTACTCTCGAAAATCGTGGCAGAAGCCAAGCCCTCAGCCAACTCCTACTGTACACTGCTCGACAAGGATGGCTCTTATATCATTCACCCCAATATCAACATGCGGATGAGAGAGAATGCGCTGACGCTTTCTGAGAAGTCAGCCAAAGAAGCTGCCCAGGCGATGGTATCAGGAGAAACAGGTTACAAGCCGTTCAGCCAGAATGGAAAGGACTTTTACGTATTCTATAAACCCTTCAAGCGAACGGTCATTCCCGGACGGACTGTCGAGGATCTTGGTTGGAGTGCCGGCATCATCTATCCTGAAGACGATATCTTCGGTGATTACAAGAGTCTCACGTATTATGTCGTCGGCATTGCTTTCTTCGGCCTGCTGCTGTTATTCCTGTTCAGTTGCTATATCATCCACCAGCAGCTGCAGCCATTGCTCATGCTGACAAGGAAAGCAAAAGAGATTGCCAAAGGCAACTACAACGAACCCATTCCTGATAGTCATCAGGTGGACGAGATAGGCCGGTTACAGAACAATTTCCAGCAGATGCAACACTCGCTGGCCAATCATATCGGTGAGCTGGAGACACTGAAGATCAAGTTGCAGAAGCACGGTGAAGAGCTGCAGGCTGCCTATAAACAGGCACAAAAGGCCGAGCGTATGAAAACGGCATTCCTGCACAACATGACCAACCAGATGATTGCCCCTGCTGACACCATCGACAAAGACGTAGACCAGCTATGTAGCGGCGAAACCCCCGACATCAGTTCTCTGACCAACGATATCGTGGTAAAAGGCGGCACTATCGCCAGCCTGCTCGACAACCTGATAACCCTCTCTGATGAGGACTTTGTGAAAGGAGGTAGCGTATGAGCATCCGAAAATCGTTCGCCACGAAACTCATTGTCGGCATCCTGGTGCTCACCATGATCATCTTCACGGCATCGCTGGGCATCCTCTTCAGCCAGTCGCGACACCTCATCCGCGTAGAGGCACTCAACCGCTCAAGTAGCGTGCTGAACACCACGCTGCAGCGACTCAGCCGCAATCTGATGGTCATCGAGACGGCCACCAATACATACTGCTGGATGGTTGAACGCTCGTTCGAGCCCGACTCCCTGTTGGCATTTACAAACCGCCTCATCGTACTGAACACGCACATCGACGGCTGTTCCGTCAGTGCAGAGCCATACGCCTTCCCCGAATACGGCCGAACGTTCTCTGCCTATACCATCAGACGGGGTGACAGCATCATCACCACCGTTGAAGAGCCCTACGACTACTTCCAGAAAATCTGGTATAAGAAAGCGCGAGAGATGGAGGACGACTGCTGGGTGGTTTTCTTCGATGATGTCGACTCACTGGATGTCGTCTTAGAAGGTATGCTGGCTTCTTACTGCAAGCCCATCCGCAGGCGCGACGGCAGCATACAGGGCATCATCTCCACCGACCTCTCGCTGCTACGACTCTCAGATATCATTTCTGAAGAGAAGCCCTACCCCAATTCCTATTTCGTCATGCTCGACGGTGAAGGGCGCTACATGATTCACCCCGACAAGAGCAAGCTGTTCTATACGACCATCTTCACTGATACCGACCCGCGTCACCAGCGCGACATCATCGCCCTGGGACATGAGATGACTGCAGGCAACAAGGGAAGTCTGGCCGTGAATATCGACGGCAAGGACTGTCTCGTCAGCTATCAGCCCGTGCCAGGCACAGAGTGGAGCCTTGCCCTGATCTGCCCTGACAGCGACGTGCTGGCCGGATACCATCAGCTCTCCTTCATCTTAGGACCGCTGCTCATCTTAGGTCTGTTGATCATCATCGTGCTCTGTAACAGGACTATTAACCATACCATCTACCCGATTAACGAACTGCTGGAGAAAACTCAGACCATCGCTTCAGGCAACATGGAGGTTAATATACCGAAGAGTCCACGTCAAGATGCCATTGGCTCCCTGCAGAACAGCTTCGCCTCCATGCTGAGCTCCCTGAACTTCCACATGGGTAGCGTTCGATACACCACCGAACTGACCAAGCAGCGCAACGAAGAACTTGTCAAAGCCACACAGCTGGTAGAGGAAGCCAACAAGCAGAAGACTGACTTCATACAGAATGTCTCTCACCAGATCCGTACCCCGCTGAACATCCTGATGGGCTTTGCACAGATACTACGCGAGCCTGTCACCACATCGGGCGATAATTCTATCGGCGAGGCACTGCCCGAAGAAGAAATGAAGAGCATCACTGGCATGATGAGCCATAACTCCAAGCTCCTGAGACGAATATTGCTGATGCTTTTCGACAGCTCAGAAGTAGGAATCCAAGAGGAACTCAACAATCTGCAGCGTGACAAGATTTCCTGCAACAGTCTGGCTCAGATGACCATCAGTGATGTGGAACGTATCTATCCCGACCTCAACATCAACTTCGTGACTAACGTGCCCGACGACCTCTGCACCCTCACCAGCCGCCTCTATCTGAAACGCAGCCTGCGCGAGATTCTCTACAACGCCGCCAAGTATTCCGACGGTAAGCATGTGACGCTACTTGTAGAGCGCAGAGGCGACAATATCTGCTTTATTGTCGAAGACAAAGGCAAAGGCATCTCGGAAGAAGACCGCAAGAACATCTTCAATTTCTTCATCAAGGTCGACGACCTTTCAGAGGGACTGGGACTCGGGCTCCCTCTGGCTAAGCGTCATGCCGAGAATCTCGGTGGCGACCTGACACTTGACACCGACTATCATGAGGGTTGCCGATTCATCCTCGCGATCCCTCTTACTTAACTCATGCATTCAAGAATGTGGAATAAACCGTGGACAATGTACGACACACAGATGGGTGCCCAAAGCCAGGTATCCATATTGGAACTGGTCAGCGACCCTAGTGTAAAACGTAAAGAATAGATGAGATGAATTGGGAACACTTTATATATTTCGCCATCGTTTCCGTGCTGCTCTGGGCGACAGGAGCCTACGCAGCCTGGAAGAATAAGACCAGTGTGGCTTATGCCGCGACGATCATCGGTCTGTTAGTATTCTTCAGCTTCATCGTCTCGATGTGGATCTCATTAGAGCGTCCTCCATTGCGCACGATGGGCGAGACGCGCCTCTGGTATTCCTTCTTCCTCCCCATGACAGGCATCATCGTCTATTCACGATGGAAGTACAAGTGGATACTGTCGTTCTCAACTATCCTCGCACTGGTGTTCGTCTGCGTGAATCTCTTCAAGCCCGAGATCCACGACAAGACGCTGATGCCCGCCCTGCAGAGTCCTTGGTTTGCGCCGCATGTCATCGTCTATATGTTTGCCTACGCTGTGCTGGGTGCAGCCACCGTCATGGCCATCTATCTGCTTTTCTTCAAGAAGACAGCGATGACCGACCAAGAGCTCAACATCACCGACAATCTCGTCTGCGTAGGACTGGCCTTTATGACCGTCGGCATGCTCTTTGGTTCCCTGTGGGCCAAGGAGGCATGGGGTCATTACTGGTCGTGGGATCCCAAAGAGACGTGGGCAGCCATCACCTGGCTCGCCTACCTGGTCTACATCCACTATCGACAGCTGCCTCGCCATCGCGAGCACCTGGCCTTGTGGATACTGCTCATCTCTTTTGTGCTCCTGCAGATGTGTTGGTGGGGCATCAATTACCTGCCTTCAGCCCAAGGAGCCTCAGTACATACCTACTCGTAATGGCGGATCCTGACGTCGATGCCGTCAGCCTGAAGTGCTGAGGGCACTCCGCTCACGTCGGTCTGTCCGTAGTGATAAGGGAACAGCACTTTCGGCTTGACAGTCTTGGCAGCCTTTATCAGCTGTTCTGTGGTCATCGTATAGGGTTGGTTACAGGGCAGGAAGGCGATGTCGATATCCTTGATAGCCGACATCTCGGGAATGTCCTCCGTGTCGCCTGCGATATAGATTCTCAGCCCGTCGATGGTCAGGATATAGCCATTGTCACGCCCCTTGGGATGGAACTGGGTGCGCCCCTCCGTCGTGTTATATGCTGGAACGGCCTCCACCGTAAAGCCCTCGGCAATCTGCAGCTTGTCGCCATTGGCCATCACCTCACCCGAACCGTACATGTCGGCACAGCGCTGATTGGTGACGAAACGCGTTGTCTCGCCAGAGAGCAGCTTGATGGCCTCCTTGTCAAAGTGGTCACCATGCTCATGGGTGACGAAGAGATAATCGGCCTTGGGCATAGCGGCATAGTTGATCACCTTGTTACCCAGTTTTGTCACGGGATCAATCTCAATCTCCTTCCCGTCATACTCAATACGGATACTGGCATGAACGAGGGCATGGAACTTGACGGTCTTCCCGCTCTTGGTCGTAAACTCATCTACCTCGTATGTGTCGGTAGCAGGTTGTTGGCCGCAGGCAGTTGTCAGCCCGAGCATCGCCAACAGGAAAGTAAAAATCTTCTTCATCATTATGCTGTTATAATTTCTATTTTTCGCCAAAGTTAAGGATAATATTTCTCACCACTAACCCTTTTGTCAAAACTTTAAGAATGATTAACTCTGAAGAGCAGCGCACTTGGCCCGCTCACCGGGGATTTTCTCCGACGGTGCAAAGGTACGACATTCTGAAAACCCATTGACCAACTTTGACCAACTTTGACCAACATTGACCAACATTGACGAACATCACGTGAATTTTTTCGTGCTTCTTCACTGTCGAAAGCTCTTCTTCGGCCAGCTCTGATTGTTCATTGTTACTTCTTGTTGTTAATGAATGGTTGTTCCATTCGAGGTGTTTGGAGCCTCCAAAAGGGTCGTTTGGAGGCTCCATTCACCCCGTTTGGAGGCTCCAAACGCCCCGGACTTTGCCGCCGGTTTCTCCGCTCCTGTGGTTTCGTCATGCCCCTCTGGGTGAGCACCCCCTCGTCATACCCCCCTTCTTAAGGGGGTATAGAGGGGGGTACTGCTCACCCTGCAGGAGGCATGACTTCCACGACGCGGAGTTTGCGGTCCTGAGCCATCTTGACGTAGCCTTATTCCTCGGCCATCGCAAAGCTACAAACGCTCTCGTGCGAGCTTTGCCGCGCCTATTATGCCCTCGGAAGAGCACCCCTCATACTATAGCCCCTTTTTTATATACATAAAAAGGGGCATGTATAGAGGGGGTAGCTCATCCTTCAGGCAGATAGGCGACCACCTGCAGACTTCATTAGCAGGATAAGCAGAAAGATATAGTCCGTGACATAATGCGTGAGAATGAAACCGTGACAAATTGTCACGCTTTGAAAATGAAGACTGCTGACGGGGAAATGCGATTGACCAATTTCGCTGACATGGAGTAGAAGTTCAGAGGGGCAAGTTCCAGAAATCTTTTTAATGGGTTTCTTTGTAACGCAGGGCTCGATATATGTCTAGATATACCGAGCCCTGAAACTCATTCTGTTTACAGACGAGCGGTGCAAAGTTAGGCATTTTTTTCAAATAATCCAAAACTATTTGGATTTTTTTATGTTGTGAAAAAGACTTCACAACGTGATCGTAATTTTGCCAACAGAAAAGGGCGCAGAAGGGCCAGGAACCTTTGCGCCATTCATAATCATTTGTATTTACATAGAATATTTGTATTTTGGGTCTTGAGTAGCAAAATGCTGATAACGGACATGAACTTCGTTCCAGAAATCGTTCAACTGGAGTACATCCTGAGCCGGATAGCCAAAGTCACGACAAAAGATCGCCATTGTATGACAAATATAGACTTCTGGATCTTCAGTAAAAGGAGTATCGTGAGCCCATGTATAATCATCATCACAGTTTCCGCTTTCAAGAATTCTATCCCTGCTGTCATCAAAGTTACAGGAAAGCTTTAGGTAATGAAATGGATCATTACCTGTGAGGAAATTATTAGTTGCAATCATTAGCCGATAGTCACTACCATATATTTCTGCACCTTTGTATGGAAGGACAGAATCCTCGTCATTATAACTAAAACGCAAAGTTCCACAGACCTCATAATCATCATCAAAAGCATCTCTCTTTCTTTTAGCCAAGCCGTCACATACATTAGCCATCTTCAAACGGAGTTCTCTTGTCAGCTCTAACAACCGACTATTTACAACCTTCATTCGCTCCCACTCTTCTGGAGTTTCCTTGAACATCCAGTTTAGTAACGATCGACGCTCGTCAAGAAGTAGGAGTAATTCTATTCTCGAATGCTCCTCATAGGGGATCTTAACATAATCCGGTTCATTCCCAACTACACTACGAATCATGGTCTCCACTTCTATGAGTCTGTTTTTCTTAACCTTGAAAGATTTATACATGTAGACTTCATATCGATCAAAGTTATCATTCAAAAGTGCTATAAGTTTTTTGTCCATAATACATTCATTATAACGATAACGACATCAACTCATTTCAGACTTCACTACATCATCCTCCGAGGCTGTTCTCCATAGTTATGCATCGAAGTTTCTGACTTCACGACCAAAAGTAGTTGTACATTGGTGTCTGCATCATATTTGACAATCATCCGGATTATCGCCATAACATTCACGCCGGTCTTCCTGATAGCCTTCCCAAATGTTATCAAGACGTTTCTTGGCACTTTTGGGGATTTCAAAGTGAGGTTTAAATAGAGATAGCGCATCAACATGCATATGACCGCCAAAGTAGTGAGGATAATCCTTAAGAATAATATAGGTGTCATCAGAGATATCACCACGATATGGCGCACCATCTTCTTCCGACCTTCTTATATAGAACTCCTTTTCGCGTGGAGGAGCAAGGACGTGAACCAGACTAACCGTATCACCATCATACAGTTCTGCTATGTCTCCGAACTTAAAACGAACTTCATCAGCACTCCTTCCCTCAAAGCCATCTTCAGAGTAATACGATGGAAATAATCGTTTGTCAATCTCTTGCCCAGTTTCATTATAAAGCCAGCAAGCCATATATTCACTTCTTTCGAATCTAACACCCAGCACTCGCTCGTATATATAAAAGCAAAAGATATCTTTTATCCAGTCACCATCTTCTTTTAGGAATCCCTTCATCATCTCTTCAGCAGATTCTTTAGTTTCGCAAAACGCGAGACTACCATAATCTACGTTATATTCGGGATATCTACGAGGGTGCTTGATAACGCACGCCTCTAATTCGAACATCCTCCCCTTATCACGCAAATTGACTTCTTCTACTGGGGAACCATCGGCATAATAACTTCCTATAATCATACTTCTTACTTCTTCTTTACAAAAACCAAGAACTCGCCACATTGCAGTGGACCTACTCCGAATTTGTTCGTATCGAACAACTTATAACCTTCGTTCGTGTACTTCTTGATAGTCTCGTTAGTCGAATAATCAACCTCGCCCATCTCGGCAACTACAACAGCAGAGCTATCCAACTGTCGGTAGTTCAGCTCCTGCATCTTTCTAAGTGCTTCAATTGTGTTTTTATCCATATTAATATGTGTTACATTAATAATTTTGATGCAAAGATATTACAATTCATTTATTGGGGCATCATGAATAAGCATTTAAGGTATGAAAATAGACTCTTATGGTATGAAAGAGAAGTTCATACCATAAACAGTCGATTTCGTATTAAAAAGACATTCATTTTTGGCTACTTCGATTCTTTGTTGTATTTTTGCAAAACAAACGTCAACTATATGAAAGTACAATACGCATCAGACCTCCATCTGGAGTTCGCAGACAACTGGAGATTCTTAAGAGAGAATCCTCCACAAGTAACTGGTGACATTTTAGTCCTTGCAGGAGACATTGGTTATCTGGGAGATCAGAACTATCAGAATCATCCATTCTGGGATTGGGCATCTGAGAATTACAATCAAGTTCTTGTAGTTCTTGGCAACCACGAGTTCTACAAATACTATGATCTGTCAACGATGACTGATGGCCTTATAGGTAAAATCCGCCCTAATGTGCATTACTATTATAATAAGGTGGTTAGAATCGAAGAAACAGATTTCATTCTTTCAACTCTCTGGTCAAGGATTGATGAGATAAACGCTCCATATACCGAACAATGCGTCACAGACTTCCATCGTATCATGTATGGCAAGAACATCCTGACTCATCGCGAGTTTAACCAGGAACACGACAGATGTTTCCAATTCATTGAAAGAGCTGTAGAAGAAAGTACAGCAAAATATAAAATTGTTGTCACCCATCATGTCCCCTCATACCAGCTTTGCGCACCAGAGTTTGAAGGCAGCAGTCTGAACGGTGCTTTCACCGTTGAACATGAAGATTTCATTAAAGGGTGTGGTGTTGATTTCTGGATATATGGCCACTCTCATAGGAACATTGACAAAGTCATCGGATCTACATCATGCATCTGCAACCAGTTAGGCTACGTCTTTGCCAATGAGTATTATAGTTTTGATAATGGTAAATATCTAGAACTACGGTAATTTCTTTTCGACACTCATCAGGGAAGTGCAACTTATAAAAGCTTCATACCCTATCTCAGTTAGGGGATCAATGTAAAGCGTCTCTATCTGATTGTTGCAGAGACTTTCCACTTTCTTCACTGAAGCTGGTAGATGATATTCCGTTTGTTTCGTCCAACAAGCTAACAATGAGTTGTCCTTATTGGAAATCAAGGCATCGTCTTCTATGCGAAACCTGTTGGAGTGGCAAATGACTCCTTCAAAATCCTTATGCCCCTGTACTAGCCAAGGGCCAATAGACTCAACAGCAGAAGGAATAGTTAGGCGTTTCAAGCTGTAGCAACAGATAAATGCATCATGTCCTATACTCTTCAATCCTTCCGGCAAGGTGATTGCTTCTATGCCAGATCCGCAGAAGGTATCACCACAAAAGGTTTCTATCGTAGAAGGAATATCTATGTGCGATAAAGATTTGCAACCACAAAACATATTCTCACCAATACTCTCCATCCCATCAGGCAGATCTACTTTACGCAATGAACTGCATCCGCAGAACATCGCAATATTCGGATTCTTAAGATTGGCAGAGACCCTCGCTTCTTCCAAGTTCTTACAACCTTCAAAGACGCTTCCTTCATCCTCAACTACAGAATCAGGCATAACAACACTCCTGAGATACTGACAATTATGAAAAGCATTAGCCAGTATTTTAGTCACACCATCACGAATTTCATAATGTTCGCATCGAAACACATTCGGATTGTATCCGATAAGCAGCTTCCCGTCTTCGGAATAGCGTACGCCATATTTGTCTTCTATGTAATCCGTCCTTATCATATCCCCCTTATTTATTTTTTTCGAATCTTTTCTTAATTAAATCACAAAAACAGCATTACGAGACCACCAACGATGAGAATGATCCAGATGTAGATACTACCATTATCTCCCATGATACCCTCACCAATCTCAGAGATAACTTCAATCAGAAAAGTAACTAGATGATAACCTAAGAGGAAGATAGAAAAAATAGCAAAGCCCCAAAGAAAAAATGAAATCATAATACTGTATCTTTTAATGTCTGCTTACTCCCTTTGAATCAGCGTTTCAGCTATTTCTGTGATGCAAATTTACGACAATAAAAGATACCTTCAAAGAAAAAAAAACAAGGCGAGGTATGAAACCTCGCCTAGATGGTATGAAAAGAAACTTTGCTAAATAATATAATCTATAGAATTTCTGGCCAATCCCTAGATATCTTAATACCATTTTTGGAACAAATTCCTGTAAAGATATACCAATCTAATGATCGCGGTCCTTTACCTCTAAAGTCCGAATATGAAAAAATTGGTATTCCATCTGAAGATTTTAGATTTATATCTTTGTATCTGAGTTTTCCTTCTTCATCGTTTATATATTTACCAAAAATGTCTTTTAGGTCTTTAAATGTTTTATCCTGATGTGAATTCACGTATTCTCTGATTGCGGCAGTAGCACATTTTGCCATACCATTGTATAGGTATTTAATATGTCTGGTCTCAACGACATATTTACCGTTCTTATTATAATCCCAAACCTTAGCACATCCTGAATTACTATTGATATCAACATCAATATAAATGCCAACGGCTATAGAATTGTTGTTAATTTTCTTCAGGACAGTATTTGCAAAAAAAACATTTTTCTCACATAAGTTATTCTGTTGAGGACGAGAATATAAAAGAGCAACATAAATAATTGGCTGGTTTAAGCCCCACAAAGTAAGACGAGAAAGAAATTTAGCAGAAACTTGATCATTTCTACATGCGTCAATTTCAATAATACAACGATGACTCCCTGATTTAGGATTACCCATGATGTCTACGGAATCTTTTTCTATACGTCCATTGGGCTTCACTTCAATTTTCCAAGATTGGTAATTACTTTGGACAATAGGATTATTGTTAAGACAATTACAAATAGCTTTTTGGAAAGAATCAATATATGTGTGATCTTTACTGTTAGTACGCTTAAAATGTGCAAACAAAAATTGTTTGTTATTTAATGCTGCTTTGGAAATTTGAGTTATAAGCTGATCGATATTAATACCTTGCATGCTGTTACTACTAGTTTGAATCGTTTTTTTTGCCATAATGATAATATAATTAGGTTAAACATTTTCTTTCAAATTCTTCCAAACCTTGACCATATTCTCGACAGAAGCATCAATCACTGCCAACTCGGGCTTGTAGGCATTGAGCCAAAGATTCTTCTGACATTTGCAGAACTGCGTATAACGAGACTTGGATAATCTTTTCATTTTCTTCCGATTTCAGTTTCTACTGCAAAGTTAGTTATTTTCTATGAAAGATTATCATTTCTGCCTGATAAAGTATGAAACAGCTGTTATTTGGTATAAAACAACAATCCAATATTAAATAATCATAAATAACATAGGTGTAAAAATACATTTATTTGTTTGGTTGCCGATTAATTTCTATATTTGCCATATATTACATAGGTGTAACCTAAAAGCAGTCTATTTCATAGCAAATATGATGGTTTTCATACTATTCAGATTTTAAATATGAGAATTGTTTGCTTTATAAATATTACCTTTGCAGTAAAAAGAGGAAGCCGAAACGCTTTAAAGGGAGTAGGTGCTGACAAAATACAAGAAGATATGAAATCTTACAAACTCCCTTATGCCAGTCTTAGGCTTATGTTTAGCGTTATGGAAAACACTAATTGTTATAAATCTGATCCAAAAGGGTTTGCTGGTCATGCTGATCAGTACAATCAATTATTTCTTCAAGGTTTTTTACAAGCTTATCAGTATCCTGAGTCTCAATTGAATTTGCATAAAGACGGGGAGAATGCTATAAAACCCTTATTTGACTCTGTAGTTAGTAATTTAGGTGAGCTTCAAGAGTTTGTTAACAATTGTACTTACAATGCTATAATGAGTTTTGCTAATGGTCTTATTATGGGGCAAATATATTACTCCGCTGAGAATATGACAAAAGAACGGAAGTTACTTTATGAAAATATGGCTTCTATGAGGAATGAAGATGTTGATTCTATAAAAACACTTTTTTATCAGTGTCCAGAATTGGATCAGTCTTATTTCCTAGGGCATATGTTAGCTATTTTTTATCACAAAGGCATCATTGATATAAATGACATTTTGGTTTGCTATTTATTTGATATATATATAGCCAATTCTGGTAAAAATTGCCATCGAATCAAAAGATCACATGAAGATTGTCTCACTATGTTTAAATTAGGTCTAGGTGTAGGGCAAGAATACAGAAAAAATAATGATGATAGCATTCCCGAGGATTTTGCTAATACAGTATCTAATATTAGAGATTTTTTTGAGAATGCAAGCGAAGAAAGAGGTATAACAGACATTGTTACCATGATTTATAGTAGTGATGACATACTAGTAAAAAAACATCAACAAGATAAATACATTTATAATTATTATAAGAAAATATTGATTTGTCCTGATTCGACGGATGAGAACACGGTTTCATTGGTGTTGCGATTCCTTCAAAACAAGAATGCGATCAAGAGTTTTCTTTCAAATCCCCCAAAGTTTGATACCGTATTGGATAGTTATCATACATTATCAATTGATTATAATTCGGAACATTCTATTCATGGACTTTTCCGAATGAATGAAGTGATTGGCAAATATGTAGATTCATATATATAAAAAGTACTTAGAGTATTTGAGACGAGGAAACCGAAACGCTTGAAAGGGAGTAGGTGTCATTTATATATGAAAGAGTTTATGGACCAAGTCTTTATTTCCTCGTATAAAGGATATTCTCCTCTCTGAACAAGAATACTTCTACAAGGTCCTTCTTGACCACTGCAGCCTAGATATCTACGCTATAGTAAAGATCTGGGAGAAATTGAAAAAACAATTTAATTATTTATACCTCAGAAGCATGATTTCATACCATGCTTCTTTTTTCATTTTGTTTCGTATTGTTTCTTTTCTAACTTTGCACCAACAAATAATAAAAGAATAAGCATATGTGTGGACCATGCAAGAGAATTAGGGTTAGCAAACCAGATCTGCGAGACAGACTTGCAGATTCTACCAAAGAGCGATGGTATAACAACATCGTTCTGAATATTCCGCATGCCAGTGTGGGAGGTTTGGGTATCGCAAGATGGGACAACAAGGTAGCTTTGCTCTCTGAGGTAAAGCGGTGGACAGACTGGTATACAGATCTGCTGTTTATCCCCGACAATCGAGAGGGTATTCAGTTTATCACATCTGATTACTCGCGCTTCGTTGTAGATGTAGAGCGACTTGTCAACGATCCTCAGGAGAAGATCGGACAGGGAATCGTCTATAAGATGTATAATGGTCTGCATCGGACGTTTAAGGGTAAAGAGGAAATAGATATGTTCCGTTACTATGCCAAATATATCAGGGATTTGCGACTGATGCTTAATGAGCATTCGTTGCTGATAGACTGTCACTCATTCCCTTCAGATCTCAGCGATGTGGATATCTGTATAGGATATAATGATGACTGGAGCAAACCTACGGACTTTGTCATCGAGTTATGTAAATCGGTGTTCGAGAAGCATGGGTATCAAGTAGGCATAAACACCCCTTATGCCAACGCAATAGCTCCAGAGACTGGCTATACCTACAACTCTATCATGATAGAGGTAAATAAGCGACGCTATCTGAACGAACAGACCCTCGAAATGACAGAAGGAGCCATCGGTCTTCGCAAGTGTATGGATGAGTTGTATTCTCTTCTGAAGAATTATTGGGAAGAAGTATAAACTTTTTAAATACTACAATTATGGATATTAAGACTTTCAAAAAGACATCAAATGTCACTTATGTTTATGTATTTGGCTTTGTCAACAACCATTCTGGCTGCCCATACATTGGGTACATTGAAGTACCTTATGATTATGACACTTTCTGTTCATTCACAGAAGACCAGCGCAAAGCTGTATGCCAAGCCATCATTTTGAAACAATCCGGACACCTCGTACAGGGATTCAGGAAATGTGATCCTGACGAGTTCTTTAAGGCTGCATCTCCAAAAGGGGATCAGTCTTAAAAAAGCATAAATAACTTAGGTTTAATAAAACCTTCATAGAATTTTTCTTTATATTTGCGAACAATTCGAGGAAGCCGAAACGCTAAAAGACATTACGAATCACTAAAACGACTATACAATGGAAGATTTTAAAACGTATCTGATGACATCGACAGAATCTTTAGAATGGGATAATTCTGAGATCTGCAAAACTGCTGCTAAGGACATCATGGATCATTTTTCAGAAGCAGCGGGCAATATGGCACGTTCTATTGTTATGAACAGTATCTATCAGGCTCTGTATGCTGGCTTTGATGCTGTTTCCGACACACTGAAAGAGAAAGGAATTGATGGCAACAATTTGTGGATTGCATTACATAATGATGTGATTGAAAGATATAACGACAAACCATTGGTGAAGATGCTGGCTGTCCTTTCTATTATGGCACAAGAGGCAAGGTGCTATAATGATATGGCCTTCAAGAAATATCAAGAAACCAAGGTCATTGATGAGGCAATGATTTTTAGTGCAGTGGAGCGTCTGGTGAAAATGCATCCATTTGCATTAGGCATTCCTGTGGATCAATATTCTTTAGATCCTGATATAAGTTCCTTTAGCAAGAAGATAAGCGCTGCTATCTTTGCCAACACGTTCAGGCAGTTCGATATGCAAATGTATAATAAGGATCAGATTCATGATATCTTTGTCGGTTTCTACAAGGACTTTGCAAAATCAAAGACCATCATTGATGTGTATGGAAGTGACCTTATCGAGTGCGCTATGCAGTTGTCGAGTAAGCTAGATGATCTATCCGAATATAAAAAGCAATATTCGGATTATTGCAAAACGATAAAAGGCTTTATCAAATAATTACCATTATCAGATCAGAAAAAGTACTATATGGAAAAAAGAAACATTCATATCGTATACGGTAAAAAGGAGTGGTATCTTCCATTAGATGACATTCTTTTTGTGAAGGGAGATGGCAACTACAGTGACATCTACCTAAGTAATTCACATTATAATATCAGAATCCAGTTAGGAAAATTCTGGGATGAGATAGAGTCCCAGGGAAAAGGCTATCCTCATCAATTGGAGCGAATAGCGAAGTCATTCATCGTCAATCTTGATTACCTGACTGCAGTAGATCCTATCGAGGGTATCATTACGCTTTATAAGCCTGATAGTCCAATCCAAGATAATGTTTTGGAAAAGAGCTCTTCTAAGCCTGCTCTTTCTGAGGAGATCATGAGACATGTACAAGCTATAGACAGCATCAAGAATCAAAATAAGGTCATCGAGAAGAAAGAGATCAAAGTCAATATCGGGAAAAATCCAGCAAAGGAGCTCGTGAAATTCTTAAATAAGAACAAAAGAAAAGAAGTTCTTGGTGCGTATGCAATTATGAAGGAACTGAAATGCCCCATTGAAGAACTCAATGACGAGCATCTTTTGGAGGCAGGTTATGAATATGTTGACCTCGGTCTAACAAGTGGTACCCTTTGGGCTACGCAAGATCTTAATGGGAGATCCTACTTTGCGTGGGGAGAATTATATGAGAATGATGTATTTGACGAAGACAATTACATTCACAAGAATGCTCTTGGCAGCATAGTTGATCCCCAGACTTCCGCACTATTATCACAATACGATGCAGCACACCATTTCAGAGGTGGAGGCTGGCGTATTCCCACGAAAGAAGAATGCGAAGAGCTTTTGAATGAATGTATCCTTTGCTGGTGCATAACTCAAGACAGAAAGTACGGATGCTTACTGACAGGTCCTAATGGCAATCACATATTCTTTCAAGCCAATGGGTATATGAAAAGAGACAGATTAATGCAAAATGAAAAAGTCTGCACTTATTGGTCTTCCTCAAATATTGAGTTTGACAGACCTTCTACGCTCCATATCTCAGAATTTGAGGGCGAGGAATTAGAGATTAATAGCGGGTTAGCAAATAAGGAACCATATTATGGACTCCCTATCCGCCCTGTGATTTCTAAAGATGCCTTAACGACAGCAGAGGGGAACAAGAAGCATATACTCATTCTTGACGACTACTTTGCCGATGATGAAGATATCATCATGCGAGGCTTTGCCCCTACGGTGGACGGATGGATTATGGAGAGGTTAACATTAACTCTTAATCCTGATGAGGCAAGAAATCTATTAGGCAATGCTCTCAAAGCATTCAATCCTGATGCCGTTGTTGCTCATAAGGCTGCTTGCTTCTGGGGACAACAGATAAAAGAGAAAGAAGGGCGTGTTATATTTTTAGTAGAGCCTGCATGGAAGATGTCAGAGGCTATGGAGCGCTATATGAAAGAAGAGCAGGAATATCTCGATGAGAAAGATTGGATAGTAACTCAAGACCTGATTGATAGATACAAAAAGGGGGAAGAGAAACTTACCCAGAATAAACTCGGAAGTGATTGCTGGGTTCTCGAAGAGGATCCTGGAGATGCAGACGAACCGCAATTTTATTGGTGTAGTGCTGCAGAACTATCACCTGTCAATGACCGTAGCCGTTGGGCAGAAACCCGACTATACCCTATTATCAAAGAGGTAATAGAGGGTCATTATCGCGATGAAAACGGCAAACGAACATTATATGGGGAAAAGTATCACCTTTAAAAAGCTTTTATACCACTAAGGCGGGGTTTCATACCTCGCCTTGTTTATTTCTTGCAGGCTGTGAAAATCTTGCTTAAATTTGCACCAGAAAACAATTAAAACAAGGTGTGAATATGAGTAAGAGATCAAACAAGAAAAAGCAAGCTGCCCTCAGGCAGAAGAAGCAACTTCGGGCAGAGCAGAAGCATGCCTTAGAGAGCATGACGATGGTGGAGGCCATAGAGAAGATCGTAGAGATGGCAGATGACTCCAAGCTCACAGAGAAGTTCTTCCAGCAGGCTGAGCCGTATGCGAAGATTATTGCCGAGAAGCAGGAGATCACCATCAAACAGGCTGTTCTCCTCTCACTATTCGTTGAATATGAGACAGCCAGCAGAAAAGCTACCATCCACGACATCGCACGTTTCGTGGATTGTCGGAATATCCGTCTGCTGAAATATAAACCTGATGTCGAGGAATTGGTAAAAGGCCATTTCCTCAGGAGGACATGCCGATTTGACGAGACGCACTATTATGTCCCGACAAATGTCATCAAAGCGCTTGTAGAGAATAAAAAGTACGAGCGTGAAAGCTATCAGTGTGATGATACGACGGAATTCCTGAAGAAATTCTATTCTTTCACTCATCTCAATCACGAAGATGATTTGGCTTACGATCTCTTTTATGAGGAGATTAAACTGTTATTCAACGACAATCAGGAACTGGATTTCGTGAAGAAGATCAAGAGCCTGAAACTGGAATTCATCGACGAGGTGATACTGACGCACTTCTGCCGCCATCTTGCCCTTCATGATACCGAGGCTATCCCAGAAGACAGCATAACATTCCTCATTGAGGATACATTTAAGAGAAAGGAATTGTCTCGTAGCCTCAAAAACGGGAAATATGTCCTGATGAAGAAAAAGCTGATCGAGTATAATTACGACGACGGCTTTGAAGACAAGGACTGGTTCCGTCTGACTGACAAAGCCAGAAAGACGCTGCTGAAGGGCTTCAACCTGAAAATGTCGAAGCAGGGCGTGCGTGACTTTATCCTCAGCAAGAGCATCGAGGAAAAGAAACTGTTCTATGAAGGAGAGACCATCAGTCAGATAGGAGAACTGAAGGGGCTTCTGAATGAAGAGAACTTCAAGAACATCAAGGAGCGGATGAAAGCACAGAAAATGAGGTGTGGCTTTGCCTGTATCTTCTACGGATCACCAGGAACAGGCAAGACGGAAACGGCTCTGCAACTGGCACGTATGACAGGACGTGACATCATGCAAGTAAACATCTCAGCGGTGAAGAGCTGCTGGGTAGGAGAAAGCGAGAAGAACATCAAGGCTATCTTCGACCGCTATCGTGAGCAGTCAAAGAAGGCTAAGCTGGCTCCTATCCTGCTTTTCAACGAGGCTGATGCCGTGATCGGAAAGCGTAAGGAAGGTGCTGAGCGTGCTGTGGATAAGATGGAAAACTCTATCCAGAACATTATCCTGCAGGAGATGGAAACACTTGATGGCATAATGATTGCCACCACCAACCTCGAGCAGAATATGGACAAAGCTTTCGAACGCCGATTCCTTTACAAGGTGAAGTTTAACAAGCCTTCTGCCAGTGCTCGTGCCAACATTTGGCAGAGCATGATCCCTACCCTGTCGAGCAACGAGAGTATGGCTCTTGCCGAAAAGTACGATTTCAGCGGAGGCCAGATTGAGAATATCGCCCGCCACTATGCCATCGACAACGTGCTGCATGGTGATGGTGAGAACCGTCTGGAGCGTCTGTTTAACTACAGCGACAATGAGAGATTCGAGAAGAAAGAACAACGTAAAATAGGGTTCGTATGACTATCAAAAACGTAAAATACTCGTATGCCGTCAAGAAGTATCACGTGGGGCCATACATCGACTTTATTCCAGAGCTGGAAGTCTCTTCTTTGGAATATGACGATATAGTCAACGCGATTCAGGATGCTCGTCCTAAGTACGAACAAATAAGACTCATGAGTTATTCAAGAAAATGAACAGAAAGACGATTCTATATATCCCCGACTTTGAAAGTCGGAACGCACCAGAGGTGACCAAGACACTCAGGGAGGCTTTCCCTGAGTGGAAGGTTGCCGGCGTTGAGATTGACATCAATGCCTATGAGGAGACCAAGCAGAATCTGGGGAAATACATTCACCTGTATCGTCCAGACATTCTGATATCAGAGGGACTTGGCGGCTACTTTGTCCATCAGTGGGCAGGCTATAACCGGATTTGTGTGAGTGCAGACCTACACCCTTCCTTCAGATGTGACAACTCGTTGGTTGAGATGTACACGGAGAAGGAAACGAAGATGGCATACGACTACACCTATGACCACGCCAAAAACACCCATTGCTGGGGTGTCTTCGGGAAGGATGCTGATAAACGTGAGTTTTACATGGCTCACTATCCTAATGTAGTCAACGTGCCAAGAAAGGTGTCGGCTATCCTTGACGCATTAGACGAATGTGTGTCGCTCATTAAGAGCATCAGTGAATCAGAATGGACAGATGATTACGGAGTGACCTATGCCGAATACGGACGTGTGATCGTCAGAGCGGATTATACGCTTTTCCGTGATGTAGAAGACTATACGATCCCTCATGGTGTAAGGAGGATTATGGATGGGGCTTTCTACGGCATGAATCTGAAAAGTGTTACGATTCCAGATACAGTTGCCTATATGGGGCATCATGTTTTCAGCGAGTGTAAACTGTTGGAAGAGGTGGTGCTGCCCCCGAAATTGGAAGTGATAGAACTGCGCTCCTTCATGAACTGCATCTCCCTGAAAGATGTTACTTTGCCAGGATCGCTACGCACCATTAAAACCGAGGCGTTCAGAGGCACAGCCATCAGGAGTGTTGAGGTTCCGCCTTGTCTGGCTTATATGGAGTATCATGTGTTTGATGATGGTGTCAAACTGATAATCCGTGAGTCTGAGTTGAGAGAATTACTAGATGATTCGTGGAACTATCGTTTAAGGATAGAGGATGATTATGATTATTAATACGTACAAAATATGAGGATTTCTAAAAACAACAACGCAGAAATGTATAAGGTCCTGTTTGAAGACTGGACTAATTACGACAAATGGGCTCCGTTTTTCTATCATGAGTTCGTGATAGAGAATAGTAAGGAGGTGCTTGCTGGTGTGATGACACCATGCACCGTCAGTGTGAACGACAGTCTGGATCAGCAGTTTATATCCTGGCTGAAAGACAAAGGTATTATGATTCAAGGAAGCAAGAAGGATTTATGAAGACTTACGAACTGTTGTCTGTCATTAGCGAGGGTGGCAAGAAAGGCCATCAGGCTTTTGAGGAGTTATGGCGGTTATGCTATCAGGACTATTTTGAGATCACAAAACGATATCCTGAGGTATATGCACCTATGATAACGATGAAAAAAGGCTTCAGTAACGCCATCGCTTCATTTGTGTGTGACTATGAGGAAATGTCAGAAAGGGATTTCTCCGCACACGCATATCAGGAGATTGAAGAACTATTCCGGGAGGAGTCGGCAAAGAGAAAATTCAATACCTTTGTCAGAAAAGGCAGGAAAATGGATCCTATACATGCCATGAAGTTGATGGCACAACTCTATATGGATAACTGCGGCATCAGTCTTGGTGACAGGACTCTGGCTTACGATGCCGGCAGCGGATGGCTGAAGAAATACATCGATGACTATCCGGAGCAAACAGAATGGAATGACTTCACTTGTTTCTCAGAAGTCATGCCGACTATCTGCGCAGAATATGACGAGGAAGAGTATGACCATTATGACATCGCACCGATGAGCATTGAGGAAGAGCGTAAATATGCCAGTTCCTATGCTTTGACAATTGACGAAGATTCTGCAGCGGCGTTATGTCGGGGCATTGATTATTTGGGGCGGAGTATGGGTAACGACAACCATTATCTGCTGAAAAAGGTGCTCGTAAATGGAAAGCACTTAGATATGACAGAGCAGGCTATCTTCTATCATCTGGAAGATGCAGAGGAAGAAATGCGGAGATGGACAGAACAGAACCGAGAGCATCTGCTATGTTACATCATCCAAGAGATACCATGGAGGAAAGCCTTCCGTGATGAACCTGCATCGTCACTCTGTGGCTGGCCTGACGAGCCTTATTTGGAGGGAAGTGACTATCAGGAATATGTCTATATGCCATCAGGCTACAGACGGAATCATCATTTCGAAGTGGGCGATATTGTGGAATATATCTACCACGATTCAGATATGACAACCTTGAGATGGGGCTGTATAGCCAAGTTGCCAGGAAAGAAAGACCAAGGTGTTCTCATCATAGATGGCAGGACTCAATATCAGGGTTTAAGCAAGAAGGCATTTATAGAGCATTGCGTGAAAGTGCCATTACGCTATGTGTTTCCCCCAAAAAAATCTTGAATTATAATTGGCGATGTGGTCTTGGACTGAATTGTAATCCGTATTTATCTTTGTATGGCTTACATCATTGAGATTGTAGCCACATTGGTACCGCATCATGCGATGCATGCCAAGTTTGAGCTCTATACACCCTCGGATTCATGCCCTTCATCCTTGTGAAGAAACGGGTAAACGATGCTGTCTCAGAAAAGTGTAGACGGACGGCAATATCGGCGATGGGGAGTGAGGTCTGCTGCAGCATATAGGAGGCCTCCATCAGAAGCATCTGGTTGATATAATTGACAACGGTGCGGCCTGAAACCTCGCGGACAATCTGTGAGAGATAGCGAGCCGTGATGCAGAGCTGTGAGGCATAGAAGGCCACATCGTGGTGCTCAGCGAAGTGGATGGGCACAAGACGAAGGAAATCGAAGAACAGTTCTTCGATTCGCTTGGGGAACCGGCGCTCGCGGATGGTGCGCTCCTGGATGGCGTTCAGTTCTAGTAGAAAGAGACCATACGTGGTGCGAAGGCACTCACTACGGAAGGGATGGTCAGCCGAGAGGAGATAGCGACGGATGATGCCCATCAGTTCCATGAGGTGGTGGTTGTCTTCTTCCGCAAGGGTCAAGCGCGGTTCTTTCAGCTCCACTACAGGCAGGTAGGCGGCACGGATGGCAT
>JAEEGK010007206.1_pt1 | contig 26521 bp, 26 predicted proteins | sample 8958771 | NCBI WGS metagenome assembly JAEEGK01 (sample SAMN16246547, study PRJNA631951) | gut metagenome | biome: gut microbiome; feature: rumen; material: SC-attached | host: Bos | place: Iran: Karaj | collected 2018-10 | reverse complement strand
GCTTTCCGGTGACCTCCGCCTTGATCCAGAGTATCTGCTTCTCGGAGACGTCCACCATGGCCCCTCCGGGCGAACCCCAGTCGGGGACGATTATGAAGTCGTCATCGGAGAACACGCCGGATTCGATGAGGTGCTTCACGCCGTAGACGCTGCCGGTCTCCTCGTCCGCGACGAACGCGACCCCGAGGGACATGCCTTCCAGCTTCTCCCTGCACACGATACGCGATGCGGCCGCCACACCGATGAGGGACTGACCGTTGTCCTCGGTACCGCGTCCGTAGATCCTGCCGTCAGCGACTTTCGCGGAGAACGGATCCGACTCCCAGTCATCCAGATCGCCGACGGGGACTGTGTCCATGTGGGTGATGAACCACACCGTCCCCTTCTTCTTACCTTCCTTGCGGGCGACGACGTTAGCGCGCCTGATGCCCGGGTGCTCCCTGTCGTCGGTATCGAACCTCTCGACGGTGTCGAATCCTTCTATAATCCCTTGCAAAAAATCGGCTCTGGCACATTCTCCGTCGCCGCCGTTCACCGGGGACATTGCGGGGATGCGGATCATGTCACACATGTCGGATATCATCCTCTCCTCCGAAGATTCGACCGAACGGATGATGTCCTTGAGATCCATAATCGTGGATGAAAAATAAAGGAATTAAACCTTGCCGTGAGGCAAGGGATTTTGTGTTTACTCGCGGCGGACGATCATCGTGACCGCGTTTCCTCCGCCGAGGCAGAGGGTGGCGCATCCGACGTCCTTCTGGCGGTCGTGCATCGCGTAGAGCAGGGTGGTCATGACACGTGCTCCGGAGCATCCGATGGGGTGTCCGAGTGCGACCGCTCCTCCGTTGACGTTGAATATCTCGTCGGGAACGTTGAGGGTCTTCTTGACAGCGCACGATGCGGAGGCGAAGGCCTCGTTGTGCTCGAAGAGGTCGATGTCGTCGATGGTCATGCCAGCCTTCTTGAGGACGTGCTGGGTGGTGGGGATGGGTGCCTCCATGATGTACTCGGGCTGTACCCCCCTCTCTCCGTATGCGACGATGGATGCCAGCGGCTTGAGGCTGTGCTCCTCGGCGAACTTCCTGGAACAGACGACGAGCGCAGACGCTCCGTCGCTGACCTGCGACGAGTTCCCTGCGGTGACTATTCCGTCCTTCTTGAAGACGGGCTTGAGCTTTGCCAGCGCCTCGATGGTGGAATCCGCCCTGACTCCCTCGTCGGTGTCGAAGACGATGTCCCCCTTCTTGGTGGAAATGGTGTACGGGACGATCTCCTTCTTGAACTTGCCGTCCGCAATGGCCTTGGCTGCCTTGAGGTGGGACTCCAGCGACAGCTGGTCGGCATCCTCCCTGGTCACGTTGAACCTCTCGGCGACGATCTCTCCGGTGAATCCCATGTGCATGTTGTTGAAGATGTCCCAAAGACCGTCGTGCACCAGCGAATCGACGACCGTCTGGTCGTTCATCCTGTATCCCCATCTGGATCCGGGCATGAGGTAGGGGGCGTTGGACATGCTCTCCATTCCTCCGGTCATGATACACTCGTATTCGCCCGCCTTGATGGCATCGGCGGCCAGCATCATCGCCTTCATTCCGGAACCGCAGACCGCGTTGACGGTGAACGAACCGATCTCGACGGGAAGTCCTCCTCCAACGGCTGCCTGTCTCGCGGGGTTCTGTCCGAGACCTGCGGACAGTACGTTTCCGAAGATGCATTCATCGATGTCCTTCGCCTCGAGCCCGGATCTCTTGAGGGCTTCCTTCACAACGTGAGCTCCTAGATCGGTCGATTTGATCCCTGACAATGCCTTTCCGAACTTTCCGATGGCCGTTCTGGTCGCGCTTACGATTACAACATCTTCCATGTGTGCACCTGCTATCGGACTATTGCGGACAATATATAATATTGTCGTTCATTGATTCCGACGATTGACGAATTCACAGGGCTGCTCCAGACCCATCCTCTTCAGGGGTTTGGAGAGGTGGCGCCTGGCCGCGGTGGGGGGTTCGTACCATCCGGGGACGATCCATCTCGTCCTCTCCTCGGTGACCGGATCCTTCGTCTTGGTGTGGCAGGGCTTGCATCTGTATCCCTGACCCTTGCCCACGGAGGTCATCCTCTTCCCGCAGACGGGACATCTCGGATTCGAGATCTTCACGATGTCTGGCACTGTTCTGATCACATGGAGTTTCTCTACGTTCAGGGTGACGGGATCCTCCCTGTATTCGCCCATAACCTCGATCACATCCCCCGGGATCAGACGGTCGAAGGCGTATCTGAATTCCTTGGAGGGTTCGTACGCTCCGCATGTCACCTTGCCGCATCTGGTGTCGATGTCGATGAAGGTATGACCGCCCTCGATGTGCCTCGCGTATGACGTCACCGTCCCCTGGACGAGATAGGATGCGTTGGGCCTCATCTCCTCGTATTCGGTAATGATGTGGTCATCTGTACCCTGATTGGTCAGGAAGATCACCCATCTGTACTTCTTCTCCGATTGGATCATTATCGATGCCGGGATCAGATCCTCCATCACATCGCCTCTCAGTCCGTAGAGGACGGGACAGGGTGTCGCAGGCACCATGGCGACCTTATGCGTCCTCTCCTCCCAGCTGTTGAACGTCGTCTTGAAAATGCGGTCCATCTCCCTGATTGTCGATGCGTCCACATCCCTCGTGGTACCCCATCTGTCAGGCATCCTGTAGGCCAGCAGTTCGTAGGTGTAATCGTCGGGACGCCAGGAGAGTCCGCATGTCGCTCCGATCAGTCCCCTGCCGCAGCCGATGGTGAAAATCTCAGCATTAAGTCTCTTTAATTCTGGAAGGACGTCGTCCACGCTCATAATCGTGAACAGCCCCCTGTAATAGAACGAACTGTCCGGAAGGTCATCGGAGATGAACAATCCGGGATCAGCATCGGATTCGTGATATCTGTTCACAAGAGGTATCAATCTCTGGATGATCTCCTTCTTATCATATTCGAAATCATCGGTGTGATCATAGCAATACAACTGCTTACCGTCGATCTCACCGATCAGATGTTTCATTCCTGTTCCCTTTCCGAACCTCATGACGAGGGAACCGTTACCCCTGGTCTTCCACGGTACCGCAGGATTGAGACGAACCAATCTGGGATTCCCGATGAGATTGAAATCGGATGAGAGTTCGCGGATGATCTCCGTAGCGAGGAATGTCGTGCAGTTCCCCCTCATCGAATCCGTATCATCCACTGCGATGAACATCGGCTGATAATCCGAGATGGATATTATTTGACTATCGGTCCTCAGACGAAGGATCACCCCTACCCCTATGTTTCCACTGGAACAGGATGATAGATCGCAACGAGAAATCATTCAGGGAATGATGAAAAAGAATTGAGGAACCGATCGGAAAACGATCGATCCGAAATCAGCTCTTGTCGAACAGATCCGCAACGGTCCATCCTTCGGGATGACCGATCGCACAGAGGAAAGCGATCATTCCGACGATGAGTGCGACACTGAGAAATACCGAGAAATATCCAGGGTGTTTCATCTTGATTATCTCCTTATGATGATACTTGATGGCGATTGTGTTCTTAAATGTATGTAGACGAAGAACGACGAAACTGAAGCTTCGTTCGTTCCTGAAAGGATCGGTTTGAGAGTCATTATATATCTCATGATACATCAGCGGAAATACCGCTTCGGGCGATGGAAGAAAGATAGAATGGGAAGTTCGATTTTCGATCAGTACACCAAGAAAAGGATGGTCCTGACCAAGAACAAGAAGGTCCTTCAGACAACTTATGTTCCTAACGTACTTCCTCACAGGCTGAAGCAGATAGATAAGATCGCTGCCATCACTTCCGCTGCGCTCAACGGAGATAAACCATCCAACATCATGGTCTACGGAAAGACCGGAACAGGAAAGACAGCAGTTCTCAATTACATCGGCAACGAACTGAAGAAGGCCGATGAGAACGAGGAGAGATGCAAATACATCTACGTGAACTGCGAGGTCGTCGATACACCCTACAGTGTCCTCTACAACATCGGCAACCAGATCATAATCGAGGACAACAGGAAGATCCCGTTCACAGGATGGAGCTTCGATAAGGTATACTCAGCGATCGTCGACTATCTGAACACGATGGACAAGGTGTTCCTCGTCGTCCTTGATGAGGTTGACAAACTCATCGAGAAGAAAGGGGACAATGTCTTCTACTTTCTTGCGAAGATCAACGAGAATCTCGTTTCTTCAAAAGTATCGCTCATCGGTATCTCGAACAACATGAAGTTCATGGATTTCCTCGAACCGAAGGCTAGATCGAGGATGGGCGGGGAGAGTATAGTGTTCCCTCCCTATACGAGAGATGAATTGGAAGATATTCTCAAAGAGAGGGTCAAGGAGGCCTTCGAGAACGATGTCATCGATGATTCCGTCGTTTCATATTGTGCGACCATCGCTGCTAAGGAGGATGGTGATGCAAGGATCGCCATCGATCTCCTCAAGATAGCGGCTGACATCGCTGAAAGGAATGGTGACACCGTCGTCACGGATGCACATGTGAAATTCGCTAAGAACAGTCGTGAATTCGACCTCATCTCCGAAGCTATCAGGACACTGCCTTCACATTCGAAGATGGTCCTCATCAGCATAATCAAGAATCATGAGATCGGGAACAGATCCATGACAACCGGAGATGTCTACAAATCATATTGTTACATCGCCGACATCATCGGAGTCTCGCCTCTCACTCAGAGGAGGGTGGGGGATCTCATCAACGAACTGGATTCGTTGGGGATCGTGACCGCATCGGTATGTTCATTCGGCCGTGCCGGAAGGACGAAGGTCATCGAACTTTCCATTGACAAACATGTCATCGACGAGTTCAGGACGAACAATCTCTACAAGACGGTCGAGGATTACAAACCTTTGAAACAGACCCGTCTTATGTGATCCTCACCGGTCTTCAACAGTCTTTTGTTCCAGTGGAAACATAGGGGTAGGGGTCCGGAACGATCATTCGTCATCCTTCGATCTTTCCCTGATCCTCTTCGAGATAATATTGGAAAGCAAACTTATAGCGGCGATCAACGCGATAAGTGCCAGTACACTAAGAATCAGATCGGTTATGCTGTTCGAGGGGATATTGGAATCGTTGCCGTTGACCATGAGTTTGATACATCCGATCCATGGGATCTCCACCATCGCGACCGATTTGATGATATCATACTGAACCAGCTTTTTATCATAGATTCCGGACGTCTGATCGAACCTCGTGTTGGTGGATGCGTTATCTCCTTTGGTCAGATATCCCGAATAACCTTCCGGCTGATTCTTTCCTAGATCGTACAGGTTGATGGATATGTTCACATTGCCGTATCCCACTTCCGTCAGCCAGAAGAAACATTCGTTATTCGCGCTGGTGATGGTCAGCTCACAGGTCTCGTTGTTCCAGCATGCCGCCTTCAGTTCCTCGTCGGGTTCGAAGATGCTGCCCTCGGACATCGCCCAGTGATCGTAATCCTTCAGCGACGGGATATGCCATACGACCTTGGATTCGGAACCGTCCTTCAGTTCCAGATAGAGCATGGCGCGGTGGATGATGTTCTGGTTCGGTTTCTTGTAGACGATCACGTCTCCGTATTCGCCGAACTTCTTGTATCCGGATTTTTCGCCGTCCACGTATGTGTGGATGGTGACCGTGTCCGGGTCCTTCACCACGATCATGTCGCCGGTGTCTATGATCCCGATCCTCGAATCCGAAGAGTGCATCATGCTCCCGGAATTGATAACGGTGAAAGGAGGGGAGACCCCTGAGTAGGCCTTGATCCCGGCGTATCCGCCGATGAGCAGAATGAGGACCACTCCGATTATGATGAGGGTGTTCCGTGTCTCCTTTTCCATCGGGAGCGTATCGCCGATAATACATAAAAGATTCTCTTCGGGAAGATTATTTAATGTGGCATATGCATCGAGAGGCCATGGAACGCCCTGACAATGACGAGTATTTCATGGAGATGGCACATCTTGTCGCCAAGAGATCGACCTGCCTCAGGAGGCACGTCGGCGCGGTCCTCGTCAAGGACAAGAGGGTACTGTCGACAGGCTACAACGGATCCCCGAAAGGGACGCTGCACTGCGAGGTCAAAGGATGCATCCGCGAGCAGATGAACGTTCCGTCTGGCACTAGGCACGAACTGTGCAGGGGCGTGCACGCCGAACAGAACGCGATCATACAGGCCGCGTACTTCGGTGTGAGCGTCGACGGTTCCACGATCTACACCACCACGTACCCCTGTTCCATGTGCGCCAAGATCCTGATCAACGCCGGCATCAAGGAGGTCGTTTACTCCGAAGGATACGTCGACGACCTGTCCAAGAACCTCTTCGCCGAGACCAACATCCTGATCAGGGAGTACAAGGCGAAGCATGAGATTGAGTGACTAAACGCCGTTACATCCAGCCACTCTCTTATATTCCTATAATGGACGTACGGATTCTTTTATGTACCATTACCTGTTACGGGCAAGTACATTAACCAGTCGGAGAGTGTAACTTGGACCGCACTGCCATACTTGATGAAATAAAAGCCGCGGAGAAAAACGCCGCGGATACCGTCGCCAAGGCAGAGTCTGACAAGAAGGCCAAGATCGCCGACGCCAGGAGAATGTCCGTTCAGAAGATTCAGGACTCTGAGAACCAGATGCGCCAGAATTACGAGGACGGTATCAACAAGGCGAAGGACGATCTGTCCTCTCAGCGTGAGACTCTTCTCAGCGAGGGCAGAAAAGAGGCGGCAGACCTTGAATCCAAGGCTGACGCCAAGATCGACGAAGTGAAGAAATTCCTTACAGAAGAGTTCGAGAGGAGCATCAATGTCACTTCCTGAGTCGATGAGTAGAGTTGTGATCGTGGGCAACAGGGCCCGTCTGGATGAGACCGTTCAGGCTCTCTTCAAGATGGGTGTCGTCCACCTGATCGATTATACCAACGACTCAGACGAGGGATTCACCATCGGTGCACCCCTCCCCTATTCCTCCGAGGCCTCCGAGAGGCTTCTGAAGATAAGGGCAGCGGAGAAGGACCTGAGCATCAGACCCAAGAAGGTCAAGACTCAGGAGACCTACTCCGACATTGAGGCTAAGATCTCTTCCGGCGAAGTCGAGAATGTCGAAAGGATTGTTCTCGATGCCGTCGACGAAAGGAACAAGGTCGCTCAGAAGATCACAGAATTAGAAACGAGGAAGGCGGACCTCGAGATCCTGTCCCAGCTTCCCATGAAGCTGGAGGATTATTCTGGATATGAGACGCTGTCAGTGTACGTCGGTACCGTTAAGGACGACTGTTCGGCACAGATCGCGGAACTACCCAACACCGAGGTTTTCGTTTCTGTCGACAAGAAGCAGACCCGCACCCCCATCGCGGTGTTCGTCAAGAGCGCCGACAAGGAGAAGGCGTCTGCCATCCTGTCAGAGCACGGCTATGTGGAGCTGAACGTTCCGGAAGGAACCGGCATGCCCGCGGACGCAGCAGCTCAGACGGAAGCGGATATCGCTGCGAACGAGAAGTCTCTGGAAGAGTGCAACGAGAAGATCGCACAGCTTTCAGAGCAGTACAAGTCATTCATCGCCGCAACTGACGATTTCCTTGCGGACAGAGTCAGGAAGGGAGAGACTCCCCTCAGAATTGCGACGACCGAGCACTCCTACGTCATCGACGGATGGGTTCCCAAGGCGGACCTCCAGACGCTGATCGGCGGATTCAAGGAGCAGTTCGGTGACAGCGTCCTGGTGGACGTACAGGAAGAGGAGAGGTCGAGGAAGCTCCACGATGAGGAGCACGCCGAGCCCCGCTTCAAGACCACGCCCACCAAGTGGAACAACGGCGCCTACGCGAAGCACTACGAATACCCTGTTTCGCTGATCTCCACACCCAAATACCAGGAGATCGACCCGTCGTTCGTCATCAGTATATTCTTCCCCATGTTCTTCGGATTCATGGTGGGAGACCTTGCTTACGCGATCCCATTCATCTGCCTCGGTGCCTACGGCCTGAGGAAGGCGAAGAGCAAGGACTTCAGGGCGATCGCTACCGTGTTCTTCTACGGAGGAATATGGGCAGCGGTGTTCGGATTCCTGTTCTTCGGAGAGATGTTGGGTATGCACTTCATGGGCGAATACGACTCCATGAAGAACATCACTTGGGACTTCCTCCTGTTCGGCAACGAGCACGTAGCCACGAGCTCGTTCCCCCAGTGGTTCAGCGACCTGATGGTCGATGCGAACCACGGCCACTACGGAGTCACCAAGATCAGTGAGCACACAGTCGGATTCCTCCTGAAGGCTTCTGTCTACATCGGAATCGTGCACATCGTCATCTCCTACTTCGTCGGCTTCCTGAACGTCAACAGGCAGCACGGCTTCAAGGAGGCACTGCTCGAGAAGGGCGGCTGGATCTTCTCCGTCATCGGAGTCACCACCGTCTGTTACGCACTGACCCAGATGCTGTTCGACAACAAACCCTTGGAAGGAACCCTCCTTTACATCCTCATTGCAGGAGCAGTCATACTACTGGCGGGAGTGGCGATCTGTTTCCCCAAGGAGAAGGTACAGGCAATCCTGGACCTCCCCGGAATCGTAGGAAACATCCTGTCCTACACCCGTCTGGCCGCTATCGGTATGTCAAAAGCCGGTATGGCCATTGCTTTCAACTTCCTCGCGATCACGTACATGCCCGACATGGGTGTGGTCGGTATCGTCCTCGGATGTCTGGTCTTCCTGGTCGGACACCTGATGATCTGGTTCCTGGCCATCATCTCCGCCGGACTGCACGGACTCAGGTTGCAGTACGTTGAGAGCATGAACAAATTCTTTGTGGGCGGTGGAGTCGAGTACGACCCGCTCAAAACGTCTTCCAAACACCTTGTAAACAGTTTAAACAATGAAAATAAAATAGAGGCATAAAAATGGTTGACACAATTGGATACGGACTTATCGCAGTTGGAGCAGGAATCGCAGTCGGAATCACCGGTCTGGGAGCAGGACTCGCAGAGAGGGATGTCGGAGCAGCAGCAGTCGGTGCAATCACCGAGGATGTCTCCCTGTTCGGAAAGGCAATGGTTCTCATGGTTCTGCCTGAGACAATCGTCATCTTCGGTCTCGTCGTCGCAATCCTCGCAATGGTCATGATCTCGATCCCCGAAATCTGAAGGGGAGGTGCCGTCATGGCATTAGATGATGTGAAGCTCGAGATCGCAAAATCCGCCGAACAGTCAGCGGCGGCCATCATGGCCGAGGCTGACTCCGAGGTCAGCAGAATCATGGCCCAGGCGGACGCCGAGATCGCAGCTATGAAAGAAAAAGAGGACAAGAGACTCGCAGAGTCGGTCGAGAGGCTCAAACGCCAGGAGATCTCGAGCGCTGAGCTCGAGAGCAAGAAGATCGTGCTCGCCAAGAAGAAGGAGATCCTCAACAAGGCATTCGCAGAGACCCTCGCGTCGCTGGAAGCTGCTCCCGAGAAGGAGAAGACCGCGATGTACAAGAAGATGGTCGCGTCCGCAAAGGGCGTAATCGCGGATCCCAAGGTCTACGTGCCCGCGGATTCCACTGCCACTGCCAAGGGTCTCGGAGTTTCCGAAGTCGTCAAGACGGACAAGATCGCCTCAGGCATCATGCTCGAGAACGCCGACGGAACTCTCATGGTCGACATGCAGTACAAGACCATTCTCCAGACGGTTTGGGACCGCGAGATGAAGGCTCTGTCCGATATTCTCTTTGGGTGAAGTGTATGTTCGGGCGCAGTGGAAAGAAAGGCAACTACGCGTACATCGTCGCGAGGGTGAAGTCCAAGAAGGCCGCACTCCTCAAGGACGACGCATACTCCAAGATGCTCATGATGTCCCTTCCGGAGATCTCCCGCTTCATAAGCGAGAGCGGATACCAGAAGGAGATCACCGAGCTGACCGGCAAGTACAGCGGGGTTGACCTTATCGAACACGCAACGTACATCAACATGGCCAGACTTTTCAGGAGCGTCCTGGATTCTTCAGAGGGCGACTTGAAGGACATGATCGCATCCGATCTCGAGAGATGGGACATCTGGAACCTCAAGGTCATCCTCCGCGGCAGATCCTACGGGGTCAGCGCAGAGGAGATCAGGGAGGACCTCGTCCCCGCCGGAGTGCTCGACCTGGAGCACCTGGAGAAGCTCATGGGCTTCGAGACCGATGAGGACATCCTTGCAGCCTATCAGAAGATGACCGAGGTCACCATCCCCTCCGAAGTGCTCGCGAAGTACAAGGAGGACAGGAACATCGCGGTCATCGAGGACTGTCTCGACAAGATCTACTATGAGAAGCTCTTGCTGAGCATCGACCCCTCTTCGAGGGCGAAGCGCCTGTTCCAGGACTTCATCAGAAACGAGATCGACATAACGAACCTCGAAACCATTCTGAAACTGAAGAAAGAGAACGTCCCCGGAGACGTCATACTCTCGTATGTCGTACCCGGCGGAAAGCTCATAGACAAGAAGCTGGCCGCACAGCTTGCCAACGCAGAATCGGTCTCCGCCATGGCTGGAGACCTTTCGCAGCTCGAGTTCTACGAGGACATCAAGGATGCGCTCGACGACGCAAAGCCGTTGAGGGAGATCGTGGCCGCGCTGAACAGATACCATGTCAGCCAGGCCAACACGTTCTCGCATCTGTACCCCCTCTCGGTCATCCCGGTCATCGACTTCATGATCCACAAGGAGAACGAGGTCAACAACATCAGGATCATCGCGAGAGGACTCGAGAGCGGTCTGGACAAAGAGGTCATAAAAGGATTGCTGGTGGTGTAAGATGGATATTGCAGTAATCGGTAGCGATGAATTCGTGCTCGGATTCAGGCTCGCGGGCCTGAGGCGCGTGTTCGTAGCCACCCCAGAGAACTATCAGGAAGTCATGCTTAAGGCGATGGAGGAGCCCGATATCGGTGTCCTCGCAGCCGACGGCAAGGACCTCGACCTCCTCACCCCCCAGGTCAAGGCCAGGGTAATGGACTCGATCCAGCCCGTGGTCGTACCCGTTGGACGCGGAGAGACAGACCTCCGCGAGAAGGTGAAGAGAGCGATTGGCGTTGATTTATACAAAGAGGATGAGTAAATGAGTAATGAAGGTATTATTTACAGAGTCGCAGGACCTGTGGTAACCGCTACCGGAATCTCTCCCCGTATGTACGATGTCGTACAGGTCGGGAACGAGAAGCTGATGGGAGAGGTCATCAAGATCGTCCGCGACAAGACAATCATCCAGGTTTACGAGAACACTTCGGGTATCAAGCCCGGTGAGCCGGTCGTCAACACCGGCCGCCCGCTCGCAGTAGAGCTTGGACCCGGACTGCTTCACTCCGTCTACGACGGAATCCAGAGGCCTCTTAAGGTGCTCAACGAGAAGATGGGAGACTTCATCTCCCGTGGAGTCACCGCACCTGGATTGGACAGAGAGACAAAGTGGGACTTCAAGCCGGTTGTCTCCGAGGGCGACGTAGTCGCACCCGGACAGATCATCGGAGAGGTCATGGAAGGAACCATGCTCCACAGGATCATGGTGCCCCCTACGATGAGCGGAAAGGTCGAGAAGATCATGTCCGGCTCGTTCACCGTCGAGGAGACCATCGCGGTCATCGACGGACAGGAGGTCACTATGATGCAGAGGTGGCCCGTACGTTCCGCCAGGCCCGTCGCCGAGAAATACCAGCCCGTCGTCCCCCTGCAGACCGGAATGCGTGTCCTGGACACCATGTTCCCCCTCGCGAAGGGAGGAGCGGCCGCAATCCCCGGAGGATTCGGAACCGGAAAGACCGTCACCCAGCAGTCGCTGGCCAAGTGGTCCGATGCGGACATAGTCGTCTACATCGGATGCGGAGAGCGCGGAAACGAGATGACCGAGGTACTTACGGAGTTCCCCGAGCTGGAGGACCCCAAGTCAGGAAACCCCCTGATGAACAGGACCGTCCTGATCGCGAACACCTCCAACATGCCTGTCGCGGCAAGGGAGGCATCCGTCTACACCGGAATGACCATCGCGGAGTACTACAGGGACATGGGTTACAACGTCGCTCTGATGGCCGACTCCACCTCAAGGTGGGCAGAGGCCATGAGGGAGATCTCCTCGAGGCTCGAGGAGATGCCCGGAGAAGAGGGATACCCCGCATACCTGGCAAACAGGCTGTCCGAGTTCTACGAGCGTGCATGCATCGCGAAGGCGCTGTCCGGAAACGACGGTTCGATCTCCGTCATCGGTGCGGTCTCACCGCCCGGAGGAGACATCTCCGAGCCCGTTTCGCAGAACACCCTCCGTATCGTCCGTGTCTTCTGGGCACTCGATACCAAGCTGAGGGAGAGGAGGCACTTCCCGACCATCAACTGGCTGACCTCGTACACCCTGTACGACAAGCAGCTCAGGGACTGGTACGCCAAGAACGTCGGCGAGGAGTTCCCCGCACTCAGGGAGTGGACCATGCAGACCCTGCAGAAGGAGGCAGAGCTCCAGGAGATCGTCCAGCTGGTCGGTTCCGATGCGCTGTCCGACGACAAGAAGGTCACCCTCGAGGTCTCCAAGATGATCCGTGAGATCTTCCTGCAGCAGAACGCGTACCACCCGGTCGACATGTACTGTCCGATCGAGAGGCAGTTCGTCATGCTCAAGCTGATCAAGAAGTTCTCCGACCTGGCAGACAAGGCACTGGCCGCAGGCGCCACCGTCGACAAGATCGTCGGAATCCCCGCCAAGCAGAGGTTCCAGAGGGCCAAGTTCGAGGACAACATCGATGACGAGCTGGCAGCGGTCGACAAGGAGTTCGACGAGCAGTTCAAGGCACTGGGGGCATGAAAATGGCAGACAAAGAGTACAAGACAGTCACCCGTATCGAAGGCCCTCTGGTCTTCGTCGAGAAGACAGAGCCCATCGGATACGAGGAGCTCGTCAGCGTCAGGCTCTCTGACGGAACGATGAAGAGAGGACAGGTCCTCGATTCGTCCGACGACTTCGTATGCGTACAGATCTTCGAGGGAACCTCCGGTATCGACAAGGATGCAACGGTCAAGTTCCTCGGAGAGACTATGAAGATGCCCGTTTCCAAGGACATGATCGGTCGTGTCCTCTCCGGATCCGGACAGCCCCTGGACGGAGGACCCGCAATCACCCCCGAGAAGAAGCTGGACATCAACGGTGCAGCCATCAACCCGTGGGCAAGGGACAGCCCTTCGGACTTCATCCAGACCGGTATCTCCACCATCGACGGAATGAACACCCTGGTCAGGGGACAGAAGCTGCCGATCTTCTCGGCATCGGGACTGCCCCACAACGAGGTCGCTCTTCAGATCGCAAGGCAGGCGAAGGTCGTGGGTTCCGAGGAGGAATTCGCTGTGGTCTTCATCGCCATGGGTATCACCAACGAAGAGAAGCACATGTTCATGAAGGAGTTCGAGAGGACCGGCGCACTGAAGTCCGCCGTCGTCTTCCTGAACCTCGCGGACGACCCTGCCGTCGAGCGTATCGCTACGCCCCGTCTCGGTCTCACCACCGCGGAGTATCTGGCATTCGAACTCGGAATGCACGTCCTGGTCATCATGACCGATGTCACCAACTACTGCGAGGCGCTCCGTCAGGTCGGAGCCGCCCGTGAGGAGGTGCCCGGAAGGCGTGGATATCCCGGTTACATGTACTCCAACCTCGCAGAGCTCTACGAGCGTGCCGGACGTATCAAGGGAAAGAAGGGATCCGTCACTCAGATCCCGATCCTCTCGATGCCCGGAGACGACATCACCCACCCGATCCCCGACCTCACCGGATACATCACCGAGGGTCAGATCGTCATGTCGAGGGAGCTCCACAGGAACGGTATCTACCCGCCGATCAACGTCTCGGCTTCCCTGTCCCGTCTGATGGGAGGAGGAACCGGAGCAGGCAAGACCCGTGAGGACCACAAGGGAGTCTCGGATCAGCTGTTCGCGGCGTACGCAGAGGGTAAGGACCTCCGCGGACTGGTGGCAATCGTAGGTAAGGAGTCCCTTTCCGCAAAGGACCAGAAGCTCCTCGAGTTCGCAGACATCTTCGAGGACAGGTTCGTGCGCCAGGGCCTGGATGAGGACCGTACGATCGATCAGACACTCGATCTCGCATGGGACCTCTTCAGATCGCTCGACCTCGACCAGATCACCAGGATCGACCGTAAGTACATCGAGAAATACCTCAAGGCGTGAGTACGATGCCGGCACAAGATGTCACTCCAACACGTTCAGTCCTCCTTGACGTAAAGAAGAGGATCAAGCTGTCCAAATCCGGACACAAGATCATGAAGATGAAGAGAGACGGTCTCATCATCGAGTTCTTCGAGGTCATGGAGAAGGCTAAGGCGATGCGCAGCTCCGTTGTCTCCGATTACGAGCAGGCAATGGAGAAGATCACCATAGCCAGGGCCGTGGAGGGTGAGATCGCTGTGAAGAGCGCTGCTTACGCCATCAAGAACGAACCCAAGGTCACCGTCGGATCCAAGTCCATCATGGGAATGATGGTTCCCAAGGTGGATGCCGACATGACCTCCAGCGACGTCCTGAACAAGGGATACGGAGTAATCTCCACATCCGCATACATCGAGGAGGCCTCCAAGGCCTTCGAGAAACTGCTGGTGACCCTTGTCAGGGCAGCTGAGGTCGAGACCACGATGAAGAAGCTGCTCGACGAGATCGAGAGGACCAAGAGGAGAGTAAACGCTCTCGAGTTCAAGGTCATCCCCGAGCTCGAAGACACGCAGAAGTTCATCAAGTTCCGTCTTGAGGAGATGGACCGTGAGAACACGATCCGTCTCAAGTTCCTCAAAGGAAAGGGCGAGGCAGAGTAAGGATGTGGATCGAGGATAAGTTCCTTGAGATCAGGGATGACCCCGAGAAGAGGGCTCGTGCCTTCAAGTACGGGTGGATCATCGCCTACTCAATGCTGCTCCTCGGCGCGTTCCTCATCGTCTGGGCGTTTCTCGTTTGAACAAACCACTTAAACAAATCTTCTTTTTTTCTTTTGTCAGAAAGATAATTCTTTCGGCTCTTTCGGCGACCCCTCCCTCGGAGGTTTATAAACCATACCTGTCCTGAATAGACGGGGCAAGGAAAGAAGTCCGGCATGCAGGACTTCTCGACTTGCGTGCTGGACCACCTTGTCCACAATTCCGAGGAGGTGAGATCAATTCGAGCTTCTGAAGAGAAGAAGGGCAAGGGAACCGGCCTGACACGCTACGCTTCCCTCGCCCTCCAGATACTTCGGCTGATTGTCGAAGTATTCTGGTAAACCACTTACGACCTCCGCAAGGGGGTCGGTCAAGGTCTGATTATCTATCAATCATTCCGTATATAACCTTGTCTGATTTTTCCCTGTCATCATTACAGGGTCAGTCCATGAAGCTCTTCATGGTAATCTTTCCCGTTCCCAGGTGCACGATCGGCATTATTCCGGGTTCGGGGTTGAAGTTGTGCATGGCCTGATACTCGGTCTGGCTCTGCCAGGTGGACGCGTTGATCATCTTCACGCCCTTGTATTCCATCATTCCCGCGCCGTGGACGTGTCCGGACACGAATATCTCGGGCACGATGTCCATGACCAGATAGTCCTTCCTCTCGGGAGCCAGAGCGGTCTTGAGCCCGTACATCGGAGCGACGTGTCTCATGGTGACCATCTGCTTCATGACGGCCAGCGGATCCTCGTAGGTCAGCTGCTGCACGGATGACACCCAATCGTCTATGCTCCTTCCGTGATAGGTCATGACCTTCCTTCCCTCCACGTCCACGAAGACGGGGTTGCCGCACATCACGATGTTGGAATCGAAGGTCTTGGTGTACACCTTGTTCAGTGCGGGCTGCGGTTCAGCGGGCCTGCATGCATCGTGGTTGCCGGGGTGCATGACCATCTTGATGTGGTCCGGGATCTCCTTGAGATACTCGGCGAGCCTGTCGTACTGGTCGTAGATGTCCAGGATGTTCAGTTCCTTCTCCTGATCGGGGAATATCCCGATACCGTCGACGACGTCGCCGGGGAAGATGATGTAGTTGAGATTGAGCTTCTCGGAGTTCTCTTTGAGCCAGGCGATCATCTTGTGCCAGTTCTTCTCGAGGAAGGTGTTGCTCCCTACATGTACATCGGACAGGAATGCCACCGACGACTGCGAATCCGAAGGGACCCACTTGTTCCCCGGCGGTACGTCCGGAAGGACGACCTCCGTCGCCGAGATGGAGGGCTTGCGCCTCTTCGCCTGGTCCGGTTTCCTGGGCTTCCCGATGACCCCGATGACCTGATCCTCCACGTAGATCTGCTGCGCCGACGGGGTATCCGCACCTATGTACACGATGCATCTCCCGCCCTGATCGTCCTCGATCTCGAGCGCGATGGTCTTGTTGTCCAGCACCCTCTTGGATGCAATCATCCCTATGACGTGCACCTCCCTGTCCAGGGTGAGGGCCTTGGCGATGGGCATGGAGAGTCCGAAGTTCTTCCTGCGCTCGATGATCTTCTTGAGCTGCGTGTATCTGCTCTGGAAGAACCTTATCAGGTCGTCGATGGTCCCCTCGCAGGTGGAGTTCCCGGTCACGTCCGTGTCGGCGATGACGTGCATGTCCGAGTGGTACTTGTTGGCGGGCTTGATCTCCTTGGGGGATTCGAATATCTTCATGTCGCCGCTGACGCATCTGAGGACGTCGTCCCTGGTGACGAGCATGGTGTCCTTCGCGAGGTTCTTCAGAACGATGTTGGTGAACGCCAGCGGCTCATGGTTGGACATGATGAGCTCCAGCGCCTCCGGGGAAAGCAGCAGATTCCTTCTTGCCGCTTCGGTCAGAACCTCTTTCTTCGACACGCTCAGTAAGTAGGGAACATATCGTTTAAAGATTATCATCAGGGGAGGATACGCCCTCACGCACCCCTGTTCCGTGCCGTGCCCTGGCAACATCCTATAATACCAAGTACCCGATAGAGTGGCATGCTTTCTGTGAGGATCTCATGCCCGGTGTTCCCGAGCGAGGACCCGGATAAGGTCAAGGCAGCGATAGAGAAGATATTCCCCGATGCGGAGTTCTCCGAGACCGAAGACGGATACGAGTGCACCGCACCGACCCTAGATCATTTCTCCAAGCAGATCAGGAAGCAGAAGATCCTCGATGCGACAAGGTCGCAGATGCAGCGCGGGCTCAGGAGGACCGGCAGGATCACGCTCAACCTCAACAAGCAGGTAGCCTACATGGGCAAGATATCATTCTGCGAGGGGAAGGTCATCCTCGGTACCATAAAGGTCGTGATCGAGACGGATGAGCCAGATGCGCTCATCGACACCATCGCACCCGAAACGGTCGACGGCGAGGAGGTGCTGTTATGAAGATCGGAGTATCGTCCACAACGTTCTGTTCGTACCCCTTCGAGGACGTCCTCGAGGGCGTAGCCAAGTGCTTCAACCACTGGGAGATCGTCTCCGAAGGGGACCATTATCTCCCTGCCGTAGCAACATCGTTCGAGTCGCTGAAGGACTCTTACAAGCTCACGTACTCCATCCACGCGCCGTTCAACGACATCAACATAGCATCGCTGAACGAGTCGGTCAGGGAGATGTCCGTGATCGAGCTGATAAAGATCATGAATCTGGCGGCCGAACTCGATGTCAAGACCGTGACGTTCCACCCCGGGCTGTATTCCATGGTCGTCAACGGATTCGAGCAGAAGTCCATCGCCAACGCCAAGAGGTCGCTGCGCACCATCGACCGTATGGCGCAGGAGTGCGGCGTGAGGATGTGCATGGAGAACCTCCCCGGATTCCCGTTCTTCCTCGGTCACACGGCCGCGGAGATGCAGGAGCTCCTTGAAGGCACGGAGCTTCCGGTGTGCATAGACCTGGGACACGCCAACACCACCAATCAGCTGGACGAGATCATAGAGGCCATGGACGGCAGGGTGATGAACATCCACATCCACGACAACAACGGTCAGCAGGACCAGCATCTAACCGTCGGCGACGGGAACATAGATTTCAAGCATGTGCTGAAGAAGCTGTCCGGATACGGCGGAAGGTACGTGATCGAGAGTAAGTCCTTCGAGTCGGCCGTGGATTCCCAGGACCGTCTCATCGCTCTTTCTTCAGAGCTTTGATCGATGATGAGGTGAAGAGATAGCCTCTCTTCGCATAGTCGATGACGCAGGGCAGGCTGCATATCCCGACCGCCAGTATGCCCAATATGAACGTCGCCTGACCGGCTCCCGCCCAGTACGATGCGTTCAGGAAATCGTTGATGAAATGCATCGACACGGTGGCGTACAGCCCGTATCTCAGGTAGACGTATCCGGCCGCCAGCCCGAACATGAACGTGGGGAAGAACTTCCAGGTGTCCCAGTTGTCGAGATGTGCCAGCCCGAACATGGTGGACGAGAACAGGACGAATATGACCATCCACCATTCGAACTTCGCTCCGCCCAGGAGGTATCTGTGCTTGGCATCCCTCTTGAGGATCAGCGCTACGATGAGACAGGGCAGACCCACCATGAGCAGCCTGCAGAGGATCTCCTCGTACACCGATGCGTTCAGCAGCGCGAAGATCATCCTCCCGGACTCGTCCATCCCCTCGGGACTTTCGATCTTGGTCCCTATGATGATCAGGAAGAACATGTAGGCCATCTCGGCCAGGATGACCAGGCCGAGGATTACCGGTGCTTCGTAGGCGGCGGTGTTCTTCAGCTCTCCGAGGTCGCCGTTGGTGTCACGGAACTTCCTGTAGGCCAGCCACACCATGTATCCCAGGCAGAACGTGACGAACGCCATCTCCAGGACGTATATGATCTGCAGCTGCACCCCTTCCAGTTCGACCAGGTCCTCCAGGTGCGGCGTGATGTAGTAGAACATGTACGATTGGTCGGCCAGGAAGTCGAACGCATACTTCATCTTGCCCCATCCTATGAGGATTTCGAAGAACATTATCAGGAGACCCTGCACGGCGGCGACCAGTCCTGCGAAGAAGATGAATCCGTACTTCTTCCTCACTCCCACGGGCAGCTTGTACGCTCTCACGAGCTGTGCACCGCATTCGGGACAGAAGTTGGCGCCGTCGGCCCTGTAGGAATCGCACTTGTCGCAGGTCATCTCAATCCCAGTTCGATCATGATCCCGTCCACGCGCTCGTATTCGATGACCGCCAGGATGTTCTTCTTGTACTTCGCCAGGTCGGTGAGCTGGTTGGCGATGTATTCCTCGCGCCTGAGGCTGACCGCGCGCTGTCCTTTGATGGTGTTGATCAGATCGTCCCACTGTCTCACGAAGGCCTCCGGGGACGAGAGGTCCCATGCGGTCTTCATGGATTTCTTGAGGACACGGTTCTCCTTTAGTATGTCCAGTGTGGAGACGCAGTCGCAGTACATCTTGGTGAATTCCTCGTCGCACATGTCCAGAGGCATGGGTTCGATGCCCATGCTGGCACATGCGTCCGTGACCGCCTTGAACGCGGGAACGGGAACGGTCACCTCGCCGAAGTTCTTGAGATGGTGGGCGTAGACGGAATCGAGTTTGGAGGGGTCGTAATCCCACTCCTGCTGGTCGCAGGCCTTCATGATCTCTATCTCTTCCAGACCCAATGAGACCGCTACGCAGTCGTAATCGCTGGTTATGGCGGACCTCACGCGGTCGTATTCCGAGACGAGGCCCTTGATGACGGGCAGAACGGTCACCGAGCACTCTCCGATCTGGAAGGTGTTCATTCGACTTTGCTCCTGTTCATTACCATGTCTGTGAGCTCGGACTTGTCATCGATCTTGTTGACCTCGTCCTTGGTCACCACAGCGGTGAAGCGCAGTCCGTCGAGTCCCCTCTTGTTCTCGACGATGATGACCGATGGAGCACCGGATATCCTGGAGATGTCCGAGGCCACCAGAGCCTTGCGCTGGACGCTCTCCCTGTCGTTGTCCAGGCTGGTGACGATGATCATGTCCTTGTCCCTGCTGAGGGCCTCGAAGGGGCTCTTGGTGACAGGCGTGACCGAGTAACCGATGTCCAGCAGGTGGTTGAGGATGATCGAGTTTGTCCTCCTGTCGGAACCTCTGATCTCGAACTCCCCGGACCTGTTGTCCGATTTGTATTCGAACGGGTCCACGGGTTCGATGATGGGGACATCGAGATACTCCTCGAGTCTCATTGCGGCATCGATCATGGCGCCCATGCCGCTTTCGTACATCTGGATCGTGCGTCTGGATACTCCTGCTACCTCTGCGAGTGTACCGAGGCTGATGCCCCTGTTCTCCCTGATGGACTTGAGCAGGTCGTTGTTGAGTCTCACGTACAGTCCGCCGGGTGCGGCGAAGATGAACGGCGGCACCTCCTCCAGGAGATGGTCCGCCAGCGTATCGTTGGAAAGGATGGGGATGTTGAACCTGGAGTACACGATACCGGCCTCCAGCTCTCCCGAGCTGGACCTCTCGCCTATCAGGATGGGGCTCGCGCTCAGCGAGTCCGCCAGGATCTTCATCTCCTCCGCGTTCTCCCTCGAGAACGCGTCCACATTGCTGAGGATCTTGATTATCAGGAGGTCCTTTCCCCTCCTCGCCACGACGTCGAAGCATACGCTGCGGAGCGAGAGCGGGGCTGAGATGTCATACCCTGCCTTGGCCAATATGGCCCTCGTCGTGTTTATCAGGTCCTCACGTACCATGTTGAACATCATCGTGTTCCACCTAAAAATATATTATGAAGAATAGATGAACACCGAATCAGCCAGATTCTGCGTCCGGAAAGGACGCGAGGAAGTGGTTTTCCGGGTGCCGGAGCACCCGGTCGGAGGTTTCAGGCTATGGCTATGCGCCTTCCCGCGTCAGTCGGGGTCTTGGCGGTCAGACTCACTTCGAGTATGCCGTTGTTGTACTCCGCGTGTGCCGACTCCTCGTCCACATCGCAGGGCAGCGCGATCGATTTCCTGAACTTCTTGTTCTCGGTATCGACTGTGACGTTCAGCGAGGACTTGTTCCCCTCGAGGACGATGTCCTCCTTCTTCACGCCGGGGAGTTCCACGATCACCGACACCTTGTCTCCGTTCCTGGTGACGTCGGTGAAGGGTTCCTTCTCGCCCGCGTTGATCATCGGGGAGCAGGAACCGATGGAGTTCCCGTATTCCCTGACGTGCGGGATCCCGTCGGGACCCTGGTACATCGTGTACCCGTACGTCTTGCCGTTCCCTTTCGACAGCTCGGAGAACATTCTTTCGAATCTTCTCTCGATGTCGCCGAAGTCTCCGAATATGTTGTTCCACAGATCGTCGTTCATTTTCTCGCCTTCTTATCTTCAGTTGTTGTTCTTTCCGTATTCCTTCAGGTTCGCCCTGACCTTGGGTCCGAGCTTGTCCATCGCCCTCTCGAAGTCGGCCATGTGCACCTGGCACTTGTCGATCTCCTCGTCGGAGGGCATGCTGCCTGACTTGACCAGTTCCCTGACCGCGCCCATGACCGCCTCGTTGCACACCGCCGCGATGTCCGCTCCGGTGTATCCGTCCGATACGGATGCGAGCTTGTCCAGGTCGACGTCGTCCGCCAGGGGCTTGTTCTTGGTGTGGATCGCGAAGATCTTCTTCCTCGATTCGCTGTCCGGCGGGCCGATGAAGATGCTCTTGTCGAATCTTCCGGGCCTGAGCAGGGCGGGGTCGATGATGTCCGGCCTGTTGGTCGCCGCGATGACGATGACGTCGTTGAGGGCGTTCAGCCCGTCCATCTCGGTCAGCAGCTGTGATATCACCCTTTCCGTCACGTGGCTGTCGGATCCGCTGCCCCTCTCGGAGGTGATGGAGTCTATCTCGTCCATGAAGACGACACAGGGCGATGCCTGCCTGGCCTTCCTGAACGTCTCCCTCACGGCCTTCTCGGACTCTCCGACCCATTTGCTGAGGAACTCCGGTCCCTTGACGGAGATGAAGTTCGCTTCGGACTCCGTTGCGACCGCTTTCGCCAACATGGTCTTACCGGTTCCCGGCGGGCCGTAGAGCAGGATCCCTCTCGGCGGTTTGGCGTTCATGTGGCTGAACACCTTGCCGTACTTCAGCGGCCATTCGACGGCCTCCTTCAGCTCCTGCTTGGCGTCATCCAGGGCTCCTACGTCGTCCCATCTCACGTTGGGCTTCTCGATCAGCACCTCCCTCAGGGTGGACGGCTGCATCTCCTTCAGTCCCTGGACGAAGTCCTCCCACCTGACCTCGATCTTGTTCAGGGTCTCGGACGGGATCTCCTCCGCTTCCAGGTCGACGTCGGGCAGCACCCTCCTGAGCGCGGCCATGGCCGCCTCCTTGGTCAGTGCGGACAGGTCTGCTCCTGCGTATCCGTGGGTGAGGTCGGCCAGCTTGTTCAGGTCGACATCGTCGGCCAGAGGCATTCCCCTGGCGTGGATCTGGAGGATGTCGAACCTTCCGTCCCTGTCGGGGATGTTGATCTCGATCTCACGGTCGAACCTTCCGGGTCTCCTGAGCGCCTCGTCGATGGAGTTGGGCCTGTTGGTGGCTCCGATGACGACGACCTTGCCTCTCGACTTCAGTCCGTCCATCAGTGCCAGCAGCTGAGCCACGATCCTCCTCTCCACCTCGCCCTGGGACTCGTCCCTCTTGGGTGCGATGGAGTCGATCTCATCGATGAAGATGATGCTCGGCGCGTTCTCCTCGGCTTCCTTGAAGATGTTCCTCAGTTTCTCCTCGGACTCCCCGTACATCTTTCCGATGATCTCCGGTCCCCCGATGTAGGTGAAGTTGCTGCTGGTCTCTCCCGCGACCGCTTTCGCCAGCATGGTCTTACCGGTTCCTGGCGGCCCGTGGAGCAGCACTCCTTTGGGTGCCTCGACCCCCAGCCTCTTGAAGAGCTCCGGGTGCCTGAGCGGAAGCTCGACCATCTCCCTGATCTTCTTGATCTCGTTGTCGAGACCACCGATATCGTCGTACGACACCTTCGGCACGTCGCTGGAGACGTCCGCGGGCTTCTCGTTGACCTTCACTTCGGTGGTGTTGGTCATGATCACTGCGTCGCACGAAGGAGCGAAGGAGTTGACGATCAGGTCGATCTTGTTGCCCATCACGTTGAGCGTGATGGTATCTCCCTTCGCGAAGACACGTCCTTCCAGGACCTGCCTGAGGTACTCCTCCCCGCCCTGTATGCGGAGCTGCTCCGTGGGTGCGAATGTGATCTTGGTGGCGTTCTTCGCCGTCACCTTTTTGATGTCGACGCGCTCGTCGATGCTGGTACCGGCGTTGCGTCTGGTCGAACCGTCTATACGGATGATTCCCTTGTTCTCGTCCTCGGGTCCTCCCCTGAGGGCCTTGGCGACGGTCTTCCTGCTTCCGTCGATCTGGACGATGTCCCCTACCTTGATTCCGAGGATGTCCATGATACGGGGGTCGATCCTCGTGATGCCCCTTCCTGCCTCGCCGGACTTGAGTTCGGCGACCTTCAGTGCTTTCTCATTGGTCATTGTGATTCCTCCTTTTTTAGCGTCATTGCCTCATCGCATTGTCGATTTCGGCCAGTTTCTTCCTTATGCTCCCGCGGCCCTCATCCATGTCCTGGATCACGTCCTCCTTGGGCTCGCTGGGCCGGTTCAGCAGCTGATACATCAGGTCCCTGTGTCCGTAGGTCATGTCCGACCCGAGCTTCGACATGGCCGAGTATATCAGCTGCTCTCTCTTCCTCACCAGTGCGGAGCGCTCCCTCTCCAGGGCCTCGATCTCCCTGTCGATCTGCGATATCTCCTCTCTGGCACTGTCGAGATTCTCTGTCTTCGGTGTCTCTTCCTGTACGCCGCTCTCCTCTTCCTCGATGACGTTGGCCACGAACATACGGTTGCGCATGTCGATGACCAGCGTGAACTCCGATGTGGGGGCGTACATGGCCCTCATGGGTCCGATCGAGCTGGTAACCTGATGGCTCACGACCATCCCGTTCTTCTCGAGCAGGTCGAGGTTCTTCATTATGGCCTGTTGGCTCACTCCGATCTCCTTGGAGAGCTGGAGCGGGTAGCACGGTTCCCTGACGAGTGCCTCAAGGATCCTCCTCCTGGTTGGGTTACTGACCATCGAGAGGATCATGTCTATGTCCATCATGTTTATCCCTTGGTTGTTAACTTTTGGTTAACAACTATGACATAGATGTTCATTCTTCTATAAAAAGATATCTGATTATGCACAATGTCGAAGATTTTCCCGAATCGTGAAGACTTTAAATATTATGATAGAACATGGAGTAAATATGTTAGAGTATGGCGAGATGCTGATCGATTACTACGGGGATTACGGGAACCCGGGGATGAAGATCACCAGGTTGGTCAAGGAAGGAAAGATTATCCGTCTGAAGAATGGCATGTATGAGACGGAGGACATTTCCAACATCTTTCAGCCAGCTCAGGCGATATACGGTCCGTCGTACATCTCCTTTGGAACCGCCCTGTCATACTATGGTATTGTGCCGGAGCATGCATTCAATGTGACGAATGCGACATACATGAAGCACAAGGACAAGTATTTCAAGACAGATATTTGCTCCTATTATTACACGGACGTCCCAGCTGAGGTGTTCAGTCTCGATGTGGAATCCGTGCAGATGGGAGGCTATACGTTCCGTATCGCGTCGCGTGAGAAGGCGGTCTGCGACAAGCTCTACAAGATGCCGCCGATGAAGGATGTGGACCAGTTGCAGGTCCTGATGTTCGAAGATCTGCGTTTCGATGACGAGGACATCTCTAAGTTGAATTACAACACAGTTACAGAGCTGTCCGAGCACTATGGGTGCAGGAACGTACGCCTGTTCTCCGACTATTTGGGGGGATTGTCATGAAGAACATCCTCAGTAACATATTCGATGCTAACGGCGTCACCGAGAGGCAGGCACCCCTGTTTGCAAAGGAGATTCTTCAGAAGATTATACTGAATGGACTCAGCAGAGGGCAGTTCTTCAAGAAGGCTGCATTCCATGGAGGGACGGCACTGCGTATCCTCTATAAGCTGGACAGATACTCGGAAGATCTGGATTTCTCTCTGTTCGAGAGGGATCCGGATTTCAAACTCAGCAAGTATATCTCCTATGTGGAAACAGAGATCGGTTCCTACGGACTAACTGTGACTTCAAAGGTCAGAGATGAAGCTCCGGGTAACATCAGAACCGGCGATGTGAGGTGCAATCTGAGGGAGATTGTGATGGATATCGGCTTCCCCGATGGTTGGGTGGAAAGGCTGCACCGCGATGCGGTCGTGAGGGTGAAGATAGATGTCAACACCGAACCGCCAGAGGGTGCGAGATACGAGAAGTTCGCTATGAACGATCCGCTCAATTACTATCTGTGTGCATTGGACAGACCTTCCATGTTCGCGGGGAAGATCGGGGCCGTCATCGCACGTCGCTGGGGCAACCGTATCAAGGGCAGGGATCTGTATGATTATCTTTGGTACGTAGGGAACGGAACGCCCATCAATATGGAATACATGAGATCCAATCTGGTCAATCAGGATATCATCGGGCAGGATGACGATTTCGACATGGATCGTCTCAGACAGATACTCAACGACAGATTCGATGTGATAGATTATGCATCCGCCCTGGAGGATGTATGGGCGTTTGTGACCGATGGACCCATGCCTAACGATTGGAATCCGGATCTGTTCAAGGCGACCCTAGGCAGACTGAAGGAAGCCGAGTGACCCCGGTCAGGAAGTGCCCTGCAGGATCTTCTTGTATCCGATCGGCATGACCTTCAGGAACCTGCGGACGCTGCTATGCCAGTCATCCAGGATCTCCTTCGCTTTCGGGCTTCCGGTGTACCTGAGGTGGTTCTCGAGGGTCCTCTTCAGCTCCGCCATGTCCTCGGGCGATTCCACCAGCTGCAGTTCGACCATGTCCATGTTGCAGTGCCTGTCGAAATCGCCGGAATCGTTCAGGACGTAGGCGACACCCGCGGACATTCCGGCCGCGAAGTTCCTTCCCACCTCTCCGAGGATGACGGTGCATCCGCCGGTCATGTATTCGCAGCAATGGTCCCCGGCGCCCTCTGCGACCGCGACCGCACCGCTGTTCCTGACGCAGAACCTCTCCCCCACCGAACCGGCGATGTATACCTCGCCGGAGGTGGCTCCGTAGAGCACGGTGTTGCCCGCCATGACGTTGGCCTCTCCCGAACCGCTGTCGCGGTGGATGGAGATGCGTCCTCCCGTCAAGCCCTTCCCGACGAAGTCGTTCGCCCTTCCCCTAAGATCGAAATGCACACCTTTGCACAGGAACGCTCCGAAGCTCTGGCCTGCGGTACCGCTGAAGGTGATCCTGAGCGAATCCTTCGCAAGGGTCAGACCCTGTTTCGTTATCGCTCCGGATATCATCGCACCGACCGAACGGTCCACGTTGCATATGCCGTAGGAGAGCTCCAGTTTCCCGCCCGAGGATATGGCCTGCATGGCATCCTTGATGATCCTCCTGTCCAGGACCTCACAGGTCATGTCGGGCTGTCCCGTGGTGTGGCTCCGGTCGCCGC
>JAEEGK010007205.1_pt1 | contig 26522 bp, 19 predicted proteins | sample 8958771 | NCBI WGS metagenome assembly JAEEGK01 (sample SAMN16246547, study PRJNA631951) | gut metagenome | biome: gut microbiome; feature: rumen; material: SC-attached | host: Bos | place: Iran: Karaj | collected 2018-10 | reverse complement strand
GGTTGAATGAAAAAACGTTTACTCACACTGCTTATGGCCTTCTTCACTTTGCCGCTCTTCGCGCAGCAAGGCGATGTGGTGTTGTGTGAGGGCTTCTTCAACCCTTGGCTCGAAGAAGGCTGGGATGCGAAGGGCGACGACTGGGTGGTGTGGTACATCTCCAACACAACCTATGCGGGATGCAAGCCGCGCGAGATGCAGATGTATCCCGACTTCAACTTCGAAGGCACCACGCGTTTGGTGACGCCCATCGTCGAGTTGGAAAAATACGACTTCATCAACTTCCAGTTTAACCATTGTCTCGAAGCCACCCAAGGCGAACTTGACGTCCGCATCGGCATTGGCATCTCACCCAATGGCGAAGATTGGGAGAGCATCTGGGAAGACACGGTGACGGGCGCCATACAGCAAAGCCAATATCTGCTTACTTTCGATATGGAGGAATGGTCCACCCGATCGCCGCAGTTCTGCCTCTATTTCACAGGCCATGGCGCATACGTTACCAGCTGGTTCATCGATAACGTCATCGTTTTCGCCTCGAAGAAAAACAAATACGGCGACATCGAAGATGCTGATGAAGGCGGGTTCGTGGCCTCGCGATCCCACATCCTTAACCTGAAAGGTCCCAATGCGGGCTCCGTCACCAAATTCTCCACCTTGCGAAGGTCACGCAACCGTTACGCTCGCGTTGTTGAAGGCCGACAAAAGAAATGGTGGCAATTCTGGAAATAACCTATGAAACTAAAGAAAACGACATCGGTCCTGTTGCTGTTGCTTATGACTTTCACCGTCATGGCGCAGACCTTCACCGACAGCAACCTGCCTATTGTGGTCATTGAGACTGATGGAGGCGCCAACATCCCTGACGAGCCCAAAGTGCCGGGCACGATGAAGATCATCTGGCATCAAGACGGCTCACGAAACTACATGAGCGATATCGACAACCCCGAGTTGCTCAACTACGACGGACGCATCGGCATTGAAATGCGTGGCAGTACATCGCAGACCATGCTCAACAAAAAACCATACGCCGTTGAAACTCGTGAGGACGACAACATAACCAACCGAAACGTCAGCATTTTAGGAATGCCGGCCGAAAACGACTGGGTGCTCAACTCCTTGGCTTTCGACCAGACGGGAATGCGCGACGTTTTGGCCTACGAACTCTCAAACCGCCTTGGACAATATGCCTCACGCAGCGTGTATTGCGAGGTGATCATCAACGGCGACTACAAGGGACTGTATGCCTTCATGGAGAGGATCAAACCCGACAAAAATCGTGTCAACATCGAGGAGATGGACCCAACCTGCAATAACTATCCAGAAGTGACAGGGGGCTATATCACCAAGGCCGACAAGACCACGGGCGGCGACCCTGTGGCTTGGACGATGCCTGGCTATGGCGGCGGCTGGTGGGGCAACAACACCGACTTCATCCATCATTATCCCAAACCCGCCGACATCACCAATGCGCAAAACAACTACATCCACGGCGTATTTACCCATTTCGCCTCCGTGGCCAACCAACACAACACTTCCATTGCATCTGGCATCCCATCGGTCATCGACATTCCTTCTTTTGTCGACTTCATGATGATTGCGGAATATACCTCCAATGTGGATGTCTATGGACTCAGTACCTTTTTCCATAAAGACAGAATGGGCAAACTGCGGGCGGGACCCGTATGGGACTACAACCTCGCTTTCGGCTACGATGCCTTCGGCAACCGCAGTCGTTACGACGTATGGCAGTTCAGCAACCAAGATAATACAGGACCAAAGTTTTGGAGAGATTTGTTCGACACGGACCTATTTCGTTGCTACATGGCCAAGCGCTGGTTTGAACTCACCGAACCCGGACAACCTTTGAACTACGACTTTGTCTGCAATCGCATTGACGAAATTGATATTTTGATTGCCGAAGCCATCGAGCGCGACAACCAACGCTGGCACCAAATGCAACAGCACACACAGTATGTTAATGACATGAAGGACTGGCTCCAATTACGCATCAACTGGCTAAACCAAAACATCGGCTCTTATCAAGGCTGCGCCGATATCGACCTGCCGCCTTTGGTCATCTCCAAGATCCACTATCATCCCATGGACTGGTGGGGCATCGATGGCGACAAACTCGAGTTCATAGAAATTACCAACAATGGCGATGAAGAAGTGGACTTGACAGGCGTATACTTCCGCGAGTTGGGCATTACCTTCCAATTTCCAAACGAGGCGCATATTGCTGCCCGGCAAACCCTTGTGCTTTGTTCCGACTCATTGATGTTCACGGAGTATTACAACACCACACCTTTTGGACAATACACGCGCAAACTCTCCAATAAGTCAGAAAACCTCGTGCTGGCCGACGCTTGGGGCAACATCATTGACTATGTGCATTACTCCGACAGCCTACCCTGGCCCATGGAAGCCGATGGCAACGGGCCTTATCTCGAACTCAAAGACCTCGATTCCGACAATAGTTTGCCCGAAAACTGGACCATTGGCGATGATTTGACGAAGGTTGACCAATACATTGAAAACACAAGTATTGCCATTTATCCCAATCCAACTTCAGGCAAGATGCACGTTGCCATATCGGAAAATGCCAACTATTGCCAAATTCTAGATTTGACAGGAAACGTGTTACAGGAAACTTCGCCTTCAGACTCCGTTTTTGACTTGGATTTGAATGGATATCCTTCGGGGATGTATTTGTTGAAGATACAGTTCGCTGATGGAAGGATGGTTTTCAGGAAGGTGGTCAAGCATTAAACAAGAATCAAAGATCCTCTGCAAACTTAATGTCCTTCACATTCAGTTGGAGGTTGGTTTTGCCTTGCCAAGTGTTGTACTCCAAATGGTAGCAGATGCTGAAAGGTTCGCCTGCGTGGATGCGGTCGAAGAGGTCGCCTTTTTGGAATGCGATTCCCGAGAACGGTGCCACGCCTTGCTCGGCATCACCAATTTGAGATACGGTAAGCTTCAAGTGACGATGACCGCCCACGGGGCGTGAACCGCCTGCGTCAATTACATTGTCGGTCCAAAACACGGGGGCCATATTGCCTGGACCGAATGGCGCAAACTGATTGAGGATGCGCATGAACTTGGCTGTGATATCAGCAAAATTAATCTTCAAGTCAACCTCAAGTTCGGGGACAAAGTCCTCGTCAACGAGATGTTCGGCCACGTATGCCTCAAAACGGCGACGAAACTCAGGCAGGTTCTCCGGTTTCATCGACAGGCCTGCGGCATATTTGTGGCCTCCAAAATGCTCCAATAAATCAGAACAATGGTCTATAGCATCATAGATGTCAAAATTACGGATGGAACGTGCTGATCCGGTGACGAGACCATTAGCGCGGGTGAGGACAATAGTAGGACGATAATAATAATCGGTAAGGCGCGATGCCACGATGCCAATGACGCCACGATGCCATTTTGCGTTGAAAACCACGGTGCTCTTGGCGTCTTTCAATTCCTGGTCGTCCGCAATCATGCCAAGAGCTTCCTCTGTAATACGGTTGTCGAACTCGCGGCGTTCGTCGTTGAGGTCGTTGATAGAGGCGGCCAGTTTCTCGGCATGCTCTTTCTTGTCGGCGATGAGCAGACGTACTGAATCGGAGGCCTTAGCGATACGCCCGGCGGCGTTGATGCGTGGACCGATGAGGAATACCAAATCACTGATGGTCAACTCTCTAGTCAAAACATTATCCTCATCCTCCATCTGTTCTTCGTCACGGCGGTAGATATTGGCATGTTGAAGAATGGCCTCGATGCCCGGACGCGGTTTCTTGTTCAACTGCTTCAGACCGAAATGGGCCAACACGCGGTTTTCGCCAGTGATGGGGACGATGTCGGCAGCGATGCTTACAGCCAAGAGGTCAATCAAATCATAGACCTGTTCGATGGTGCCCAAGCCTCGCATCGATAGCGCAGTCACCAACTTGAAGCCCACGCCGCATCCCGAGAGCTCGTCGTAGGGATAGTGGCAGTCAGAACGTTTGGCATCAAGCACGGCCACTGCGTTGGGAATGACATCGCCTGGACGGTGGTGGTCGCAGATAATGAAGTCGACGCCACGCTCGTTGGCATAGTCGATGCGCTCGTTGGCCTTAATGCCGCAGTCGAGGGCAATGACCAGCTTAAAGCCATTATCGGCCGCATAGTCGATGCCTTTGAAAGAGATGCCATAGCCCTCTTCGTAGCGGTCAGGGATATAGAACTCAATCTTTTTCTTCTTGAAGAATGGCTTGAGGTAGGTGTAGACCACCGCTACGGCTGTGGTGCCGTCTACATCGTAGTCGCCATAGACCAAGAGCTTCTCGCCGTTGTTGATGGCTTGCAGCACTCGATCGACGGCCTTATCCATGTCGGTCATCAGGAAGGGGTCGTGCAGTTGCGACAGTTGGGGACGGAAGAAAGTCTTGGCTTCTTCGAAACTGGTGATTCCACGTTGGACAAGCAAAGTGGCAAGGTTCTCGTCAATACCGAGTACCTTGACAATCTCGTCAACTAGTTGTTTGTCAACGGGTTGGTGTAAAATCCACTTTGTTTCCATCCGCGTAGTTTTGAATCGGTAAAAATAAAAAGAAAAAACATACACCCCAATGTTTTTTTGCAGTTTATAATGCACTTTTCTTTTATTGCATTCATTCTCAATCAATTATTTTTTCATTTTTTCTGTGATTCTACATAAGCGTTTTTGCTTCAAAATTGTTGAAATCTTTGTTCAAAAAAAATGCATTCAACTCTTGCGTGGTTTTCAGTTTTTTGGTAATCTTGCAGTTTAAAATCACCTAAATTTTCTACCCTTGAAAAAGATTAAAACTGCTTTAATATCAGTATTTTATAAAACGGGCATCGACACCATTGTCGACTTGTTGAAGCAAAATGGCGTACAAATCTACTCCACGGGAGGCACCTACGATTTCATCCAGCCGCTTGACCCCTCGGTGAAGACCGTCGAGTCGCTCACAGGCTATCCGTCTATCTTGGGCGGACGCGTGAAGACCCTCCATCCCAAAGTGTTTGGCGGCATCCTGGGTCGCACCCAGCTGGAATCGGACCAGAAGGAGATGCAGGAGTACGACATTCCGTCTTTTGACTTGGTCATCGTCGACCTCTATCCCTTTGAGGAGACGGTAGCCAAGACCGAAGACGCCTCTGCCATCATCGAGAAGATCGACATCGGAGGCATCTCGCTCATCCGTGCGGGCGCCAAGAATTTCAACGATGTGCTGATCGTGCCCTCACAGAAATACTATGGAGAACTCATCCAGCTGCTTAAAGACCAGCAGGGTGAGACTTCCCTCGACGACCGCCGTCGTTTTGCCGCCTACGCCTTTGGCGTTAGCTCGCACTACGACAGCGCCATCATGAATTGGTTCGTGAAAGACGACGAAAACAAACCTCTGCGCATTACCGAAGAGGAAGGCACCACTTTGCGTTATGGCGAGAATCCGCACCAAAAAGGCACCTTCTATGGCGACCTGGATGCCATGTTCGAGAAACTGCACGGCAAAGAGTTGTCGTACAACAACTTGCTCGACCTAGACGCAGGTCTCAACCTCATTCGTGAGTTCGACGAACCTACCTTCGCCATCCTCAAGCACAACAACCCCTGCGGCATCGCCTGCCGTCCCACCGTCAAGGAGGCCTATCTTGCCGCTTTGGCCGGCGACCCCGTGTCAGCCTTCGGCGGTGTGCTGGTGTGCAACCGACCCATCGATATGGCTGCTGCTGAGGAGATTAACAAACTCTTCATCGAGGTCATCGTGGCACCAAATTATGAAGATGGCGTGCTTGACCTGCTCTTCTCCAAGAAGAACCGCGTTGTGTTGCGCCTGAAAGCCGACCAATACAGGCCCCAAACCGTGAAAACCGCCCTGAACGGCTACCTTGTGCAAGACCGCGACCTCCACACAGAGACCGCTGACGATTTCAAGGTCATCACCACCAAGGCACCTACAGCCGGCGAGGTGGAAGACATGATTTTCGCCAACAAAATTGTGAAACACAGCCGCTCAAATGCCATCGTCCTTGCCAAAGGCAAGCAACTCTATGCCTCAGGCATCGGCCAAACCTCACGCGTGGACGCGCTGCGCCAAGCCATTGAGAAAGCCCGTTCGTTCAACTTCGACCTGAAGGGCGCCGTTTTGGCCTCCGATGCTTTCTTCCCCTTCAAGGACTGTGTCGAGCTTGCCCATGAAGCGGGCATCACCGCTATTGTGCAACCCGGCGGCTCGGTGCGCGACCAAGAATCCATCGACTGTTGCAACGAAAATGGCATCGGGATGGTGTTTACTGGATTTAGACATTTTAGACATTAACGAATGATGATGGTACAGACGGTGCCGCACCGTCTCTACAAAGGAACAACTAACAGACAATTGAACAACTGACAACTAACAACTGAAGATTATGGGAGTATTTTCGTTTCTCAACAAAGAAATCGCTATTGACCTCGGTACGGCCAACACGATTATTATATATAACGACAAGGTAGTTGTCGACGAGCCTTCTATCGTGGCCATGCAGCGCGACTCAAAGAAGATTATCGCTGTCGGCAAGCGTGCTATGATGATGCACGGCAAGACGCACGAAAACATCAAGACCATCCGTCCGCTACGCGATGGCGTTATCGCCGACTTCCAAGCCGCCGAATACATGATGCGTGAAATGATCAAAATGATCAATTTCAAAAACACCTTGTTCCCGCCTAGCCTGAAGATGGTCATTTGCATCCCCTCGGGCATCACCGAGGTGGAAGAGCGTGCCGTAAAAGACTCTGCTGAACAGGCTGGAGCCAAGGAAGTGCGCCTGATTCACGAGCCAATGGCCGCCGCCATCGGTATCGGTATCGATGTGCTTGAACCTACAGGCAATATGATTATCGACATCGGAGGCGGCACCTCCGAAATCGCCGTCATCGCTTTGGGCGGCATCGTCAACAACAAATCGATACGCATCGCTGGTGACGACTTCACCGCCGACATCGAGGAATACATGCGCAAGCAACACAACATCATCGTGGGCGAGCGCACCGCAGAGCGCATCAAGATAGAAGTGGGTTCTGCCATCACGCAATTGGACAATCCGCCTGATGACTATGCCGTGCAAGGTCGTGACATGCTGACTGGTATCCCAAAGGAGATTCGCGTCAATTATGCTGAGATTGCCCATTGCTTAGACAAGAGCATCATGAAGATTGAAACCGCTGTGCTCAATGCTCTTGAGCAGACTCCTCCAGAACTGTCGGCCGACATTTACCGCACTGGTATCTACCTAACAGGTGGCGGCGCCTTGCTGCGCGGTCTTGACAAGCGTCTCAACGCCAAGACCAAACTGCCCATCCACGTGGCTGAAGACCCGTTGCGCGCCGTAGCCCGCGGCACCGGCATTGCCCTGAAGAACTTCGACCGCTTTACATTCCTGATTAAATAATTGACGCTGGACTGCGAGACGTGAGACTGCGGGACGTCCCGTGTCTCGAAGTCTCGTGTCCCGAAGTCCAACAAACAGCTATGTACAACCTGCGGCGTTTTATCCTAAAGCATCACGTCATCATCTTGTTCATCTTGCTCGAGGTGATTTCCATCTTGTTGCTGGCCCGAAGCCAAAACTTCCACCGCAACTGGATGGTAAATACTACCAACGATGCTGTGGGCAAAATCTATGAATGGGGCAGCGAGGTGGGCAACTATTTCCGCTTGAACTCAGCCAACAAACAACTGGCTGAAGAGAATGCCTTGCTACGCAAGCAACTCTCAGTCGTTTACGACACTACTACTTGCACTTATGACCTTTGCAACGGCGATACACTTTATGAATACATTCCTGCGCAAGTCGTCAACAACAGCACCAACCAAGCCAACAACTATATCATTATCAATAAAGGCAAGTTGGACGGCATCAGACGCGACATGAGTGTCATCTCTACCGATGGCATTGTGGGAGTGGTAACCGACGTGAGCCGTCATTACGCATCGGTCATGAGCCTGCTCCACAGCAAATCGGTGGTCGGTGTGCGCATCAAGGAAAACCAGGAACTCGCCAGCCTGAAATGGGAGACCAACAATTACCGCTATGGGATGGTGGAAGACATCCCAACACACATCGTATTGCAACCAGGCGACACCATCCTGACCAGTTCCCATTCAAATATCTTCCCTGAAGACCTTTTGGTGGGCACTGTTGAAGAGTTTTACCCCACTGCTGTAGACGCCTTGAACAAGGCCAAGATCCGCTATGCCACAGACTTCGCCACCCTGCGGCATGTTTACGTAATCAACGATTTGCATAAACCCGAGCTCGATTCACTTAAAGCCAGACTACAATGAACAAGACAGTATTACAAATCATCCGCTTTGTCGTGCTCGTGCTCTTTCAGGTGCTTGTCATCAACCATATTCGCCTTGGCGGATATGTCCATCCTTATATCTACCTGACTTTCATTTTGCTGTTGCCTTTCAGCATGCCCAAGTGGCAACTCCTCGTGTTGGGATTTGTGCTGGGATTGACCATCGACCTGTTTACTGGCACGCCTGGACTCCATGCTGGCGCCACCACGCTTATGGCCTTCAGCCGACCCGGCATCATCAAACTTGTTTCGGGCAGCCTGAAGTTCGACAACATCCAAGAACCCAACCTCGGACAACTTGACGGCATGTGGTTTTTGCGCTATGTGCTCTGCCTTGTGTTCATCCACCACTTCGCGCTGTTCTTCCTCGAGTCGTTTAGCTTCCGCCTCATCGGCCAAGTGCTGCTGCGCATCCTCCTCAGTGTACCCGTGTCGGTCTTCCTGATCATGATGATACTTTATATTTTCAAGAGAGACAAAAAAAAGGAATAATCTTAATAAACACTTGATTTACAATGAGAAAATTTGCATTCTTCATGCTTGCATTGGCATTCTGCTTGAGTGCATGCAACGAGAAAACAAAAGGCTTTAAGGTCGATGTGAGTCTAGCCAACGGCAATGAGAAAACCGTTTACTTGCAAAAGCTTGTCAACGACTCGATCGTCACCATCGACTCGGCCGTCATCAAGGACGATTTGGCCACCTTAACCGCACCCATCGACAATCCTGAAATCCTATACGCGTTGAAAATCAGAGGAATGAAAGGTTATATGTCCTTCTTTGCCGACAACAAAGATGTGACCATCGTGGGTGACTTGTACAACCCTGAAGCCGTTACCATTATGGCTTCGGAAACGCAGGCCGAACTGGATGCCTATTATGATCAACTCGCCCAACTACAATCGCAAGTCATGGAGCATTACCAAGCCATGAACAAGGCCATAGAGACCAGCGACTCCTTGATGATGGATTCGCTCACCCAAGTGGGCACTTCGCTCCTCGACAATATGAACTCCTATCGTGACGAATACATCAAGCAGCATGCCGACAATTTCCTATCCCATTATATCCTCAACGAATCGAAACAAGAATATGAGATTCCTTACTTGAAGGAACTCATGTCGAACTTTACCTCCGAGTCCATCTATACCGAGAAATTGAACGACTACATCAACAAACAGGAACGCCTTGAAGAAGGTCAGCCTTTCATCGACTTCACGCTGAAATCCAACAATGACACTGAAGTCGTCCTGTCTGAAATCATCGCCCAAAACAAGCTCACTTTGGTCGACTTCTGGGCCTCGTGGTGTGGTCCCTGCCGTCACGAAAACCCGGTTGTAAAAGCTGCCTATGAACAATTCCACAACCTCGGATTTGATGTTATCGGCGTCAGCATCGACCAAGATGAAGCCGCTTGGCGGCAAGCCGTCGAGGAAGACCAACTCCCATGGACGCAGGTGCGCGACAGCGAAAACAAAGTCAGTGAAGACTATATGATTTACTATATCCCGTCCAACTTCCTCTATGACCAAAATGGCACTATGGTAGCCAAAGGTCTGCGCGGCGAGGATTTGGCGGCTAAACTGAATGAATTGTTGAAATAAAAAGGGGACAAAAGACCTTCAGCCTTAGTCGTCATAGCGGGCTTGACCCGCTATCTACTGAAGAAAAGGGTTTCCCTCCTTTTTCAGGAGATGGCGTTCCGCTTGCGCGGAATGACAGTTCCTCCGCCATGACGACTAAAGAAAAGGTCATAGTACCGCACAATATCGATTAACATCACACTTATGAAAATAAAGTATTATCTTTTAGGCTTGGTTTGTGTTGGGCTTTTCGCCTGCACCTCAACCCCAAAGACAGCGACATTCAAGGTCAACGTGAACCTTGCCAATGCCGATGGGCAAATGGTATATCTGCAAAAAGACGGTCAAGTCATCGACTCGGCCACCATCACCAACTGGGAAGCTGCATTTGACGCGCCTGTTGGCGACGGCACCGAGACCTATGGCCTTATGCTGAAAAACTGGCGGCGGGCTTTCCCCTTCTTCACCAACAACAACGACGTGACCCTTGAAGGCGATGCGCAAAACCCCAATTCCATCCTAGTGAAAGGGTCGGAAACACACGACCGCCTTACTGCCTTCACAGAGGGCTTCGATGAATATGACCTTCAAATGGACTCGCTCGGCCAACTGCTTCAAGAAGCCAAGGCTACCGAAAACCAAAAAGAGGTCGCACGACTCCAACATGAACTTGATGATATGTCGGAACTGCAGAAGATGTATTGTTTCGACTATGTCTGGGAGAACCCGGCCGACCCTGTGGCGCATTATGTGCTTTATCGCTACAAATGGGCCTTCAGTCCCTGTGAGATGCGCACGATGATTGACAACATACGAAATGCTGACAGCGCATCTGAAACCTATAACTTGACCATGGCAGAGGAATATGTCGAAAAGCAGGAGCGGGTGCAAGCGGGCCAGCACATCATCGACTTCACCCAAAACGATGCAGAAGGCAACCCCGTGACACTCTCACAATTGGCAGAAGGCAAACTTTTACTCGTCGACTTTTGGGCCTCGTGGTGTCCCGATTGCCGCAAGGAGAACCCCAATGTAGTTGCTGCCTATCAGAAATATCACGAACAAGGCTTCGATGTGCTTGGCGTGTCGTTCGACACCAACAAGGAAGCCTGGCTCGCCGCCATCGAAAAAGACGGCCTCACATGGCCCCAAGTCTCTGACCTGCAAGGCTGGAACAACGCTGCTGGTGCCTTGTATGCCATCTCTTTCATCCCACAAAATGCCCTCATCAAGGACGGCAAAATTGTCGCCCGCAACCTAGAAGGCGCGGAGTTGATGGAAGAAGTTGAACGGCAGTTGAAGTAAGAGATTCCCCTTCGCTTCGCTCGGGGAATGGAGTAACGGTTATAATATCAAACGGCGGCAGGAACAACTACCCAATCAGTAGTGTCTCTTGCCGCCGTTATGATAAATATGGGATAAACTCCATTCCCCGAAGGGGAATCCCTATTCCTTTATGATTCTCTCTAAAAAAGCGTTCCCTTTTTTGTCGGCAATGCGCAGCAGATACATGCCTTCGGGCATGGTGCCTACATTGATTGCTTTCGTCCCCTGAACCGACTTCACCAACTGCCCAAAGGTGTTATAAACCTGCACTTCGGCGGGTTCAATGCCTTCTATGGTAATTATTTCGGAAGTCGGATTGGGATAGACATTTATCATCTGATGATGTTCGTGCGTAAAAGAGCAGTCCTCCATTATGTGCCAAAACACTTCTCCCCAATCCGAACTATCATAGATGTCAACACATCCGCATGGAACTATCAAAGCCGCGTTGCATGACTCATCAAAACAAGTAATGTGGGAAGTCTTGTGCAAAGTGGCTGGAACGTTGCCCAGACAGGTCACCGTTGCCAAACTCTGATTGTGAGCAAATGCCGCATACTTTATTTCAGTCACAGATTGGGAAATAGTAACAGCAGTCAGACTGTCACATTCGAAAAAAGCCGAAGCACCAATGGTGGTTACTCCTTCGGGAATTGTTATTGTTTTTAAACCTGACGATTCAAACACCCCGACATTAATCTCCGTAATAGCATTGGGAAGAGTGACATGGGGAAGACTAGTACAATACTCAAAGGCATAATCCCCTATCGTTGTGATGGAATTGGGAAGGACAAGATTAGACAAATTGTAACAACCACTGAAAACAAAAGACTCTATCGTGGTAACGGATGCGGGAAGAATGGCCTCTTCAAGTTTATGGCAGCCCACAAACGCACCAAACATTATCTTTTCAATGGATTCGCCGAACTCGACGTCCTTTAACTCATAACAACGTTCGAAAGCATAAGGACTTATAGAAATCAAGGAATTGGGCAATGTGACCGAAACGAGCGTCTCACATTCCATGAATGCATTTTCAGCCACCCTTAATGTCCCTTCGTCGATGTTCAACTCCACCAAGGGCGCCTCTCCTTTATGACCCAAGCACCAGCCGTCCAAATACAATATGCATTCTTCTGGTTGGTTGTTGAACCATCCCGTATTGTTGAAAGCAGTCGCATTAAGACTGGTCACCGAGTTGGGAATATGGATGGAATCCAACGACGTACATCCCAGAAATGCAAACTGCATAATTGTAGTCATCGTATTGGGGATGGAAACGGATGTCAGTTCCGTGCAATCTTGAAAAGCATTATTTAAAATTTGTGTTACAGTATAAGTAACGCCCTCGTATGTCACCGTTTCTGGAATAACTACATCTCCAGAATAACAATTATGTTCTGGTTGTGAACAGCTGGCCACACAGGCCTCGGGGCTTTCGGAATGACTGCAGATGTAGTAATAGATGCCATCCACTTCAAAATCATAGGCAAAGGCTTGCAAGGCAAAGTCCACCAATATCAAAAAAGTAAGGACTGTTTTTTTCATCGTACGAAGACTTTTATGGTTACTTATTTACGGTTATTCGCTTCACGAAAGAAACGCCCTCTTTGTCGGTGATGCGCAGCAGATACATGCCTTCGGGCAAGGTGCCTACATTGATTGCATTCGTCCCCCGCACCGTCTTCACTAACTGTCCAAGGGCGTTGTAAACCTGCACTTTGGCGGGTTCAATGCCTTCGATGGTAACCGTTTCCCTTGCGGGGTTGGGGTAGACAACGAGCATCTGCTCCTTTTCCTCTACGCCCGTTCCAGTAAAGTAGGCAACAATTTCCGTATCCTCCTCAAGCATGAAACTGTAAGGATTCTCGCTTGAGACCTGCTCTCCATTGGCTTCCCAATACAAAAACTCCCAACCCTCATTGGGCTCTGCTATTACTTCAATCGTTCTGTCCTCGCAGGTGGCCTCTTTCAGGATGCGGACTGTTCCTGCGGTTTCGTCGGAGGATACGGCAGAGAACAATACCGTCATTCCATCTTGTATGTTGGAGAACACATTCCACCCAGGCGTGTTTTGGTAGGTTTCTTGGGTGCCGCAGGGGACAATAATGAGAATATCTCGTTGCATTTGTAAAGAAACTTGGTCTTCTGGATGAAACGATGGGGGAACCGAGCCTTGTAGTACAATCTTGTTCAGATATGGGGACATGCTAAAAGCGTTTTCCCAAAGTTCCTTTAGGGATTCTCCAAAAACGGCCTCCGTGATGTTGGTCTCACAAAAGGCCAAAACATCTATTCTCTCTATTGACTTTGGTAAGATTAATGTATCAGAAAGCCCACTCCTCCAAAAAGCACTGTTATCGATGACTTTCAGATTCTCTGGAAAATCAATATGGGTTAACGCCGTACAGCCTGTAAAACTTGCTGCACTGATAACTGTTATACTTTGAGGCAATGAAACGGATGAAAGATTTGTACAGCCGTCAAAAGCATGACCTCCTGTTTTTACCATGCCATCGGGTAGGATAACGGTAGTAACGCTGCTACAAAAACTAAAGACCCCAACCTCAAAACTATCAGGCGGTTCTCTCAATACAACACTGTTAATACCCGAACACCCTTGGAAGGCATAAGACTTGATTTCTTTTACAGAGGAAGGAATAACTAATTCACCGGTGAGTCCTCCACAATCCTTAAACGCCCTCGAACCTATATACTCCAATCCCTCGTTCAAGACAATTCCATTCAAACCATGGCATTCACTAAATGCGTATGACCAAATCTCTGTTATTCCCGAAGGAAAAACTATCTCTCCCGTAATACCTGTTTGAGCAAAGCAACAATAACCGATGATACGTACCGAATCATGGAGCATCAGTCCTGTGATCCCCGTACAACCTTGAAAGGCCCCGTATGAGTTTTGCGATGCATTCATGCCAATCTCTTTCACGGAACTGGGGATGACAAGCGTGCCTGTAAAACCTCTGCAAGCCGAGAAAGCATCCGCATCTATTTCTGTCACGGATTCAGGAATGTTCAAAGTGCCTGTCAAACCAGAACAACCACTAAACGTTTCCAAATAAATCCTTTTCATGGACTCTGAAATATAAAGATGGCCATCGAATCCACTACAATTACTAAAGGCACTTGTCAGTATAGTGTCAACATTATTGGGAATGACAAGATCTCCGCTAAAACCGCTACACTCCATGAAAGCCGCTATTCCAATTTTAGTTACCGTTGGTGGAATAACGAGTCTTCCATTCAAATGCGAACAACCTCTGAAAGCATTTTTCCCGATTTCCGCGACTGAATATTGGATGCCTTCATATTCCACCGTCTCAGGAATTATTAGTTCACCTTCTGCTTCCGCACCATTGATGTGACCAACCAGTCTAACTCTTGCCGGGTCGGTACTGATGATGGTGTATAACAGATTTCCCGATTGGAAATCGTAGGCAAAGGCTTGCATGGCGAAGCCCACTAATATCAAAAAGGTAAGGACTGTTTTTTTCATTGCATGAAGATTTTTATGTTTACTTGTTTATGGTTATTCGCCTCACGAAAGAAACACCTTCTTTATCGATAATGCGCAGCAGATAAAAGCCTGCGGGCAGACCTTCTACGCTGATCCTGTTGGTATTGGTAAAAGACTTAACCTTTACGCCGAGAACATTGTAAACCTGGATTTCGGCGACATCCCTTCCTTCGATGTTCACCATGTCTTTGACGGGATTGGGGAAGACCGCCAGTTGTTGCCCTCCATTGTCATTGACGGAGAGGTCGGTTTTGACCAAAATCGGGAATCCGTCGTTGACGTTGTTCACGTCAAATCCCCAAACGGCTTTGCCTTGGTTGAGCGTATCCACAAAGGCCTCCTCGCGCATTTCTTCAGCGCTTTTCGGGATGCCATACTCATCGCCTGAACAAACATTGAGGTAGTAACAATTTTCGAAAATCATGTTCTCGGGTCGAACGGTGAATCCAAGCAAACATCCAACATGATGGTTCCCAGTGATTTCTCCAACACTATAACTGTTTTTGGCCTCTCCACGAGGAGAAGCCATGCCAAACAAACCGCCAGCGGCTGGATAATAGGCTGATGTGTCGCCAATTGCGGACACATTGCCTGTGTTGTAACAATTGTCGATCTTCGCCTGATAAGAAATAGAAAGTATACCACCGCCAAGTCTACTCGCCTCAATATCGCCTTCGTTGAAACACTCGGAGATTTCAACCGACGACATCGTGCCGGCGATTCCACCCACATTGGAACCTTTCAGACGGCCAATATTAGAGCAATTACTGACCACTTTAGCGCCCATCCCCACAATTCCACCAACATTATTGCCTTCAATATCAGCACCATTTCTGCAACGAGAGATAATGACTATTCCGCCATGGCCGACGATGCCACCGCTTTCATTTCCGTTGATGTATCCATTGGTGACATACACATTCTCAATTACCACAGTGTCTCCCTCAATCCAAGAATTTGCATATCCAAACAAACCTGCATAACTGCCTTCATTGTCAACGTAAATGTTGGAAATACTATGGCCGCCACCATCAAAATGACCCCTGAACATTGAGCGAGGAGCAAAGCCCGTACTATTTAGGTTTCCTCTGTCGCAACCATCCTCATCAAATCCTCGGTTATACAAACCAATGGGTATCCATGGCTGGTCTTCGCTGCCATTTAGGTCGATATCGGTGGTAAGACGAAAATACAGGCCTTGCGTATCGAAATCCTTATTGACCATGTAGGACAGGAACGCCAGTTGCGCTGCCGTCTCAATCAGATAGGGGTCGCCTTCCGTACCGCTTCCTCTTGTCCATAGTTCTCTGCTGCCGTCCCATACGCTGGGCTGGGCTTCGACCACGATGCCCGCCAAAAGAAGCATCATTAGGATATAGAATCTTTTCATCTTATTCATTGTTAAATAGTTAGACATTCTATTATTTTCCAAAGTTGTTGTTGAACAAGTCCCTGATATGGTCGATGATGGCGCCTTTGCGCTCCATTGCCGACTGATTGTCGTTTTTCCATACGGTGATCATCGCACAGTCCAGTTCCTGCATACTCCCACCAGCGAAATTGAAAGGTCCTATCGTAGCAAGGCCTCTTCTGTCGGAGGGTTGGTTTTCGTTTTGCTCTTCGGTCCAGTATTTATCTTCCGTGTTAAATCCATCGTTGGGAGCGATGCCGTTGGTGCCGAAGTTGCATGGGTCGCTGTCGCCAGGGTAGACAAAATTGCACTCGGGGCCCACCATGTTCGCTCCACCGAAGCCGTTGCCGCCATATTGCATGTGGTTGCCGTTTTTCCAGATGCCACGCAAATAATTATAACAATCTGGAGGATAATCAGGTTCTCCACCAGCAGCATAGTTGTTTCTATAGATGAATCCACATAGACCTAACCGCTCGTCATCGACAACGCCGTTGCCAAAATTGAACCCGTTGTAGGCGTATTTGTCCAAAGGATGTGTTTCGTCAAACAAGGCTTCGCAATTGCCTTCGAAAGCAGGGTTGTCGCGCCCGTCTGCCTCCATATATGGGCCCGCGAGCACCGTGCAGACCTGTACGGGTGGGTTGTCGCCGTAGGCCCACGGCTGTCCTTGACCATCGACAGGCGTACCGTTGTAGCCAAAGCATGAGCCACGCCGCACATCGCTGCCAACATAGTCGTCCCAACCATAACCGATATCCCAGTCATTCCAAATACCCAGATACACTTCATGATAATCCGAAGAAGAGCGGTTGTAGATTTTATAATTGAAGAAAACCGTGTTGTTGACGGCATCGTCATCAGGTGCATCAAAAGCATAGACCATAGTCTGGACTTCGAGGCCAAATGGTGTGCCACCTGACTCGGAATGTCTGGCATAGTTGTCATTGAAGATGAAAAACAAGCATTGGTCGCCTCTGATGTCGGGATAGTCACCGTCGGCAGGGTTGTACCGTCCGTCACCATTAACGTCGACAAAGGGCGCCAAGTACTCGGCATAACCCTCCTCGCCATGCGCGGGCCATGTTAGGATGTCTTCGGGGATGACATAACTGCCGTTGTCATGATTGGCGATGAATTGTTCTATTTCGGCACGAGTGAGATTCCAAACTCGATGAAACTTCAAAGAGGTCATCAAATCCGTCGTGCCCTCCATCGGTTTGAGCGGTCCTGACCAATAATCCATTCCAACCTGGCCGTATTGGAAAGCGGCAACATGAAGGCTGTCGTCCGTATCCAAGCCTCCAAACCACAACGCCAGTTGGAAAACCGTTTCTTTGCCACTGCCTTGTGGCACTTCCCAAGTAGGACAATCGCCATGACTTTCTTGCCATTCCTCGTAATAGGTGCCTTGTTGAGGAACGAAACACGTACCATTCCCAAGGATGGTGGCCCTCACATTATTGGTCTCGATATGCGAGATGGGAGGATATTGTGCCAAAGAGGCCAGATAGGTCGCGCACAATACAAATAACAGAAGCATTTTCTTTTTCATAGCAGTAGCGTTTAAATGAATACTGTTTGTCGTTTTTCATGGGCAAAACTACAAACAGAGCCTACCGCTGTCAAGAAAATGATGGTGCGGATGGGTGCGGATTCTTACATTGAAAATGGAAATCAAGGCTTTGCGTCTGATTTGGCAAAGTCACGCAAAGTGGTCGACAGTGGTTCGTCGCTACCAAAAATGCCCTTCAACTTGCGGCTGCGCTCGCACACCGTGTTGAAGGCGCGCTGCATCAAGGCGGCCATGTCGGCTTCCTCCATGCCCAGGAGATAGAGGCAGCAATAGTCGATGTCGCCCTTGGTCAGCGAAGGGAAGTCTTGTTTGAGGCGCGTGGTGAACTGCCCAAAGTGGACATCGGCAGCCTCGCGCAAGGCCATCAACTGCTCCTTGTTGAGCGCATAGTCCTTATACACCCTATAGTCCATCTTCGACTTGAACTGTCCCTCGTTCACCCGCTCCATGATCAGGCGGCAGATGGGTTCCTCGGCAAACGAGGCGGCCTCCACCCGTTTCTTCATCGCCGAGAGGGCCTCGCCCTGCTCCTGCAACTGCCCCGAAAGGACCTGTTTCTCGGCCTCGGTGCGCTGGTGTCGCCTCCGATAGAGCAGCAACCAAACCGCGAGTACCACGAGCAAGGCCAACAGTGGAAAAATGATTCTCATCACCCGCCCTTGGGTTTGCCTCGCCTCCTGCAGTCGGGTGTTTTCCTGCTTCTGCTGCAGATATTCTTGAAACAGACTCGTGAAACGCCACTCGTCGGCCTTGGTGCCAAACTCGGGTGGCGTGTTTTGGGTCACAAAACGGGCATACTCGCCAGCCTTGTCCGACTCGCCACGGTCCTCGTAGATCTCGCGCAGATAGTCGGCACTCTGCGTTTGGAGAAAGAGGCTTGGCGCCTCATTGAAGACCCTATTCAGATAGACAATAGATGAATCGAACTGATTGTCAAGTTTATAGACATAACCGATACCCAAAAAGCGGTCGTACATCTCAAACTCATTGCCTGCCCAGGCGATACGCTTGAGCGCGTCAACGGAAGCCTGTCCGTCGTGCGCCACATGATAGGACGACAATGCTTTGCGGTTGATGACATTCCTGTAAAGTACCCCAGTGGTGTCGTTCATGCAGGCCAGCGACTGGTCGTAATAATACAAGGCACTGTCGAACTGCTCCGACTTCTCGTATTCGTAGCCCAAGAAAAACAGGGTGTTGGCCAAACTCGAAGGCGGATTAAACGCTTTCTGCTTGTAATTCAGCACATTCTTGTAGAAATAAATGGTCGGCTCGATGAGGAACTTGTCGGAATAGACATTGGCCAAGCGGGCAAAAATCAAAGCCGTAAAACTGGCCTTGTGTCCCACCAACTGCTCTTCGTTGAATTGCTGTTCCATGATTCCCAAGGCCTTATAGTATTCTTGGCACGCCATCATGGTGAGCGAATCATCGGTAAAGATGATGCCATCGTTGAGACAGATGGCATTCATGTAATGGGAGCGGGCGGAAAGGAAAGCCATATCCTTGTCGTTGGGATAAACGGAGGATACGCTGTCGAAATAAGTCAAAGCCTTCTCTACCTCATCGCAATAGGCCACCTCGCGACGCACCTTGAAGCAAGCCTCCGAAAGCATCAAACCCGAGTATTCAGCACTGGGCGACCAAGTGGGATTGATTTTTTCATAAAACCATTCAAGATACCGCAAGGCACTATCTGGATCGTGCTGCAAAAGAGTGTCAACTGCTACCACACGGGGAGCGCTGTTCTCCTGCCAACTGATTTCCGACTCCAGGGTTCTCGAACACGAGGCTCCAAGAACTATCAACAACAAGCCGACTAAAATGCACGTCATTTTCATAGGAACAAAAGTAAGAAATTATTCCCCACAATGGCAACACTTGTCAAGAAAACGATGGTGCGGATTGGTGCGGATTTTTTATGTATAATTAGGAATCAACATGTTACAATGTGTTTCGATGGGCTGCCCAAGCCACAAACGGCGGGTTAGAATATTCTTTTTTGCTATATTCCAAAGGTTGTCCGTCGCTGATGCGCAGCACCTTGCCGCCTGCGGCGCGCAGGATGGCATCGGCGGCGGCGGTGTCCCATTCCTTGGTCTTGCTATAGCAGACATAGACATCGGCGCTACCTTCGGCCAAACGGGCGAATTTCAGGCTGCTGCCTTGGGTGTCGATGACGAGGTCGGGGTGGGCGGGACGCAATACCTTATTAATATATGCGTCCACCTCGGGCGTGCGGTGCGAACGGCTGACCAATACCGTGTAGGGGCGCACCGCGTGCGACCGCTGGGTTACAGGCGAACACACGCAGTGTGTCTCTACGGCATACCATAATTGATTGGTCACAGGGGCATAAATCACGCCAAGAACGGGTTGTTTGTCGTCAATCAGGGCGATGTTGACCGTGAATTCGCCGTTGCGGTTCACAAACTCGACGGTGCCATCCAATGGGTCGACGAGCCAATACCGTTTGTACTGTGAACGATCGGGAGGCAGGTCTTCCTCGCTGACAAAAGGCAAACCTGTTGGTTTCAAAATCTCCTTAATGATATTACTGGCGCGAAGGTCGGCCTGGGTGACGGGCGAATCATCCTCTTTGGTATAGACCTCGAAAGGCTGGGCATACACTTCCATGATGACCTTTCCAGCTTCGAGGGCTGCGTGTTGGGCTAATTCTAGTAGTTGTTCCATGGTGCAAATATAAACATTATATTGCTATTGACTTCTGGCTATTAGCAGCCTTCCCCTGGCTTTAGGAGATTGCGGATCGAGTCCGCAATGACGCTTTGGGAAAGGGACTGCCAGAAGCCAGAGGCTAAAAACCAAAAACCAAAAGCATATTTATAATACTGAAAACCAATGATATAATAAAAAACTTTCAAAAAAATTAGCATTGTCACCTTTTATTCCACTAATTTTGCACGCGGAAATCGGGGGTTGAAACCTCCTCCAAAATGGAATAATTGAGACTATGGCAAAGAATTTAGTTATCGTGGAGTCACCGGCCAAGGCCAAGACCATTGAAGGTTTTTTGGGCAAAGAATACACGGTGAAGTCGAGTTATGGACATGTTCGCGACTTGAACAAAAACACCTTGAGTGTCGATATTGAAAACGATTTTGAACCGGAATATGAGATCTCGGACGACAAGAGGACTTTGGTGGCAGAGCTGAAGAAACTCTCGAAAGCTGCTGATACCGTTTGGCTTGCATCCGATGAGGACCGCGAAGGAGAATCCATCTCGTGGCATCTCTATGAGGCCCTTGACCTGAAGAAGAAAGACACCAAGCGTATCGTCTTCCACGAAATCACCAAGACCGCCATTCTCAATGCCATCGAGAATCCGCGTGATATCGATATGGGACTAGTGGCCGCCCAACAGGCCCGTCGCGTGCTTGACCGCCTCGTAGGTTACGAACTGTCGCCCCTGCTGTGGAAGAAGGTGAAACCCTCTCTTTCAGCTGGCCGTGTGCAATCTGTGGCTGTGCGCCTCATCGTCGAACGTGAAGAAGAAATCAAGAACTTCGTTCAAACGAGTGCTTACCGCGTCACAGCCCAGTTTACCTTTGTGAAAGACGGACAAGAATACAATCTCCTCGCTGAATTGCCGCATCGTTTTGACACAGAAGAGGAAACGCGCAAATTCATTGAATCGTGCATCAACGCTTCCTATCAAGTGGACGGCATTGAGAAGAAACCCGCCACGAGACAACCCGCTCCTCCTTTTACCACTTCGACCCTGCAGCAGGAAGCCGCTAGAAAGCTGGGGTTCTCTGTTGCCAACACAATGCGCATCGCCCAACAACTCTACGAATCAGGTAAAATCACCTATATGCGTACCGACTCCGTCAACCTCAGCAGTCTCGCCCTCGGCATGGCCAAGAAGGAGATTGCCGCGAACTACGGCGAAGAGTACGTGAAAACGCGCCAATACCACACCAAGACCAAGGGCGCACAAGAGGCCCATGAAGCCATCCGCCCAACTTACTTGGACCAACATACCATTAAAGGCACTGCCGACGAACGCAAGCTCTACGAACTCATTTGGAAACGCACCATCGCCTCACAGATGGCTGACGCCCAGATGGAACGCACCAATGTGAACATCGGCATTTCGACCAACGACAAGCAGTTTGTGGCAACGGGTGAGGTCATCCTTTTTGATGGTTTTCTGAAGGTTTATATGGAAAGCTACGATGACGACAGAGCAGAAGATACTTCCGCCATCCTGCCGCCCATTGAAGTGGGCACCGCCCTTGATATGGAAAAGATGGAAGCCCAGCAACGCTATACACGCCATCCCCTGCGCTACACCGAGGCTAGCCTTGTGAAAAAGATGGAAGAACTCGGCATCGGACGTCCTTCTACCTACGCTCCGACCATCTCCACCATACAAAAACGCGAATATGTCACCAAAGGCGACGTGAAAGGCGAACCTCAGACCTTCAAGATCATCACGCTGAAAAACAACAAGATCACCGAAAAGACAGGCAAGGAAAACTATGGCGCCGAGAAGGGCAAGCTGTTGCCTACTGACATTGGCGTATTGGTGAACAAGTTCCTGATCCAATACTTTGAGAGCATCGTCGACTACAACTTCACCGCTAATGTGGAGAAGGAATTCGACAAGATTGCCGAAGGCAAACGCAAGTGGAATGCCATGATTAAGGATTTCTACAAAGGATTCCATAAGCAAATCGTCTCTACCACCGAGAACTCTGGCAAGTTCAGCGGCGAAAAGATGCTCGGCATCGACCCTGCTACGGGCAAGAAAGTCTACGTGAAGGTCGGTCGTTTCGGTCCGGTGGCCCAGATTGGCGACACCGAATCGGAAGAGAAGCCACGTTTTGCTGGCTTGAAGAAAGACATGAGCATCGAGAGCGTGACTTTAGAAGAGGTGCTGAAACTGTTTGACTTCCCGCGCAGTCTCGGTGAATACGAAGGCAAGGAAATCACCGTGGCTGTGGGACGTTTCGGCCCGTATGTGAAACACGACAACAAGTTCTATAGCCTCGCCAAGACCGACAACCCTGCCTTGGTGGAATACGACCGCGCCGTCGAAATCATCAACGAAAAGAGGCAGAAGGACTTGAACAACATCATCCTCACCTTCGACCAAGACGCCGACTTGCGCGTGTTGAACGGCCGTTTCGGACCCTACATCTCCTACAAGAAGGGCAACTACAAAATCCCGAAAGGCACTGAACCCTCAACCTTGACCTACGAACAATGCATTGCCATCGTGGAAGACCCGAAGAATGCCCCGAAGAAAAAGGCGGTGAAGAAAAAATAACCAAACGAAAGCGGTAGAAGCAATTCTGCCGCTTTTTTATTGAAATCAAGCCGCAAACCGAATAAATTCCTATTTTTGCAATCTTAATTTCATGACACTACAAATGACATGAGAAAAAACTACGAATTATACGAATGCCGATTTTTGAATTTGGCAGCTAAAGCTGCAAATTGTTCGAATTCGTACCCATTTGCAACGAAGTTGCAAAATTTGATTCGTGCAAATTATCATTATTCGTGCAATTCGTAGTTCATCTTTAAATCATTGAATCTTGAATCTTAAATCTGAAATACAATGGAGAAAAAAGACTTACTGAAAGACGTTGTCGAACATATCGACATTAAGAAGTACGACTCGACTGAACTCATCAACGCCATGCGCAAGATGTCGTTCACCTCGCGCGACACGGCCCGCGCTGCCGACATCCTCTGCCAGATGATCGCGGAGAAGGACTGCACCAACATCCTCACCATCGCTGGTTCGACTTCGGCTGCCGGTTGCATGCAGGTGTATGTAGAGATGGTCAGAAACAAGATGGTGGACGCCGTGGTCAGCACGGGTGCCAGCATCATCGACATGGACCTCTTCGAAGCCCTCGGCTACAAGCACTACATCGGCACGAAGGAGAACGTCATCCCCGACACCAAACTGCGTGAGCTCTACATCGACCGTATCTACGATACCTTCATCGACGAGGAAGAGTTGCAGGCCTGCGACCAAGCCACCTGCGACGTGGCCGACACCCTGGAGTGCCGTCCCTACAGCAGTCGCGAGTTCCTCTATGAGGTCGGCAAATGGCTGGCCAACGGCCACGGCGTGAAGAAAGAGAGCCTCATCCAGACCTGCTACGAGTGCGGCGTGCCGATCTTCTGCCCCGCCTTCAGCGACAGCTCGGCTGGCTTCGGCATCGGCAAGCACCAGTGGTTCCGCAAGAAAGCCGGCAAGCCTTACGTGAGCATCGACTCGGTGGCCGACTTCCTCGAACTCACCGAAATCAAGATGAACAGTCCTCAATCTGGCCTCTTCATGGTCGGTGGCGGCACACCCAAGAACTTCGCTCAGGACACCGTCGTCTGCGCCGAAATCCTAGGACACGAAGTGCCTATGCACAAATATGCCATCCAAATCACCGTGGCCGATGTGCGCGATGGCGCCTGCTCGTCATCGACGCTGCTCGAGGCTGGCTCATGGGGAAAGGTGAGTGAAGAGCTCCAACAGATGGTCTATGCCGAAGGCACCACCGTCATCCCCGCCATCGTCAGCTACGCCTACCACAATGCCCCGTGGCAAGAGCGTGAGTATAAGAACTGGCAGAAGTTATATAAGTAAACTACAATAATGTGGGCTCCACAACACTCAACCCTTAACCGTCATGGCGGAGGAACATCCGCCATCTCCCAAGCACGAAGACGTATTCTGTATGCTTAGGAGATTGCGGGTCAAGCCCGCAATGACGGTTAAAGGTGGGTTTATTGCCCGATTAATACCACCATGGACATCAGCATTTTCCTTGAACCCGTTTCAGAAAAGTGTTTCAGCAAGACCTTCCGACCAGGAAAAAAAACTTTGGGTGAAACCATCGCCATCTACCGCTCGGAAGACGAATTTCCCGACCTTGAAGGCGTGGATTTGGCGATTGTCGGTGTCAAGGAAGAACGCGGTGCCGTCGACAACAAAGGCTGTGCCGATGGCATCGACCACATCCGCAAGGCCTTTTACCCTCTTTTTGACCACTGGCCGCAAATCCACATCGTCGACTTAGGTGATGTGAAGATTGGAAAAGAAACCACCGACACGTATTTTGCCTTCAATCAGGTTCTTACAGAACTAATGAAACACAAAATCGTGCCTATCGTCATCGGAGCAGGTCAAGACCTCACTTACACGATGTACCAAGTGTATGAACCGACAGGCAAACTCATCAACATCGCTGCGGTCGACCCTATGTTCGACATCGGTAATGACAAGGAAGCCCTCAACTCGCATTCCTATTTGAGTCACATCATATTGCATCAACCCAATTTCCTGTTCAACTTCACCAACATCGGTTATCAGTCGTATTATGTTGACACAGAGAATATTGAACTGATGAAACAACTGCTCTTTGATGCCTATCGTTTGGGCAGCATCAAGCAAAACATCGAGCAGACTGAACCACTTATCCGCAATGCCAATCTCTTGAGTATCGATACCGCTGCCATCCGTGCTGCCGATGCACCTGGCGTGAAAAACGCCTCGCCCAATGGCTTCAACGGCGAAGAAGCCTGCCGAATGACGCGCTATGCCGGACTGAGCTACAAACTCTCGTCCATCGGCTTCTTCGAATACAACCCGCACTATGACATCAACGCACGTACGGCCAATCTCATCGCCGAGATGATTTGGTATTTCATAGAAGGATTCTCTAACCGTCAGGACGACATTCCCACCATGGAGAGTGAGGATTTTCGTCGCTACAACGTACAAATCGGAGAAGGACAGGAAAATGTGGTATTCCTTTGCCATAAAATCACTGGCAAGTGGTGGATGGACATGTCGTTCCTGCAAAACGACGACCAGCGTTACGAGCGGCACCATTTCATTCCCTGCTCGAAGGAAGACTACGACCAGGCCATGCGTAACGAACTGCCCGACAAGTGGTGGCAGTTCTATCAGAAACTGATGTGATTTTTTGGAATTCGCTTCGCGAAGAAATTGAAAAAAAACTGTTTCAAAATCCATAGAAAATCATTCATTTAAGAAATCAACAAATTGATTTTTAAGATTTTTGATTTGATTTTTGAAAGATTTCTTGCCGCAGGCAATCCCAAATTAGTATCTTTGCCGCAAATTTTTCGAACCATGAAAAAAACACTATCAATTTTCACTCTTTTACTCTTGATGGCCGCCACTATGCAGGCCCAAGATGCTTCGACTCCGCTCAGCACCCAAAAACCCGATTGGATGAGGTGGCACTATCTCTCCGAGGAAGAGATGTACGACACTTCGCGTGGCATGAACTTCGTCGAGACCGACCCGCCGACAGGCGAGCCGCGTTTCGTGGCCGAGTTTGAGCCCATGCAAGGCGTGATGATCCGCTACCCCTTGGGCATCCCGACCAGCCTCGTGGCACAACTTTCCAACAACTGCATGGTGTATTGCATCGTCAGCACCTCGCAACAGAACGAAGCCCAAAGCACTTTCCAAGGTGCAGGCGTCAATATGAGCAATGTCACCTTCGTCAATGCTCCGACCGACTCCTACTGGGTGCGTGACTACGGTCCATGGTACATCTTCGAGGACCGCAACCCTGCCATCGTCGACAACATCTACAATCGTCCGCGGCCCAACGACGATAATATGTCGCAGGTGTTCGCCAACTATTGGCACATCCCCATGTACGGCATGAACCTCCAGCATACGGGCGGCAACATGATGGAGGACGGACGCGGCC